>ERZ791623.58-NODE-58-length-85503-cov-25.976816_pt1 | contig 85503 bp, 72 predicted proteins | sample MGYA00510268_ERZ791623 | MGnify/ENA primary metagenome ERZ791623 (study PRJEB30046, sample SAMN00715216) | human gut metagenome | study: EMG produced TPA metagenomics assembly of the A metagenome-wide association study of gut microbiota in type 2...
TTGCTCAGGTACTTAAAAAAAATATTTTATAATAGTGTTGCGGAATTAAGGTATAGGAAAAAAGAAAAAATATGATATTTATATTGAATTAAAAATATAAATATGATATCTGTTAAACTTAAATTCAGACCTTCTGTAAACATTGACAAAGAAGGTTCATTGGTGTTTCAGCTTATTCACGGACGTTTAGTCCGCAGAATAACCAGCAAGTACAAGATTTTCAGCAGCGAATGGGACGAGCGCAACGGTTGCATCATTCTCCCCATGAAGTCATCGCCGCGCTATGAGCAGCTAAGTCTTATCCGCTTTAATGTGGAATGGGAACTGCGGCGGATAAACAGCATTATCCGGGACACTGTCGTTGACGGCAGTCAGTTGTGCGTTGACGATGTCATCAGCCGGTTTTTGCTTTGTGATGATATTAAGCAAAGCGTGTTTAACTTTATCCGTACACAGATTATGCATAAGCAGAAGCTTGGCAAGATACGTTCAAGCGAGACCTATAAGTCGACGTTAAACAGCTTCATGCACTTCAGAAAAGGTGTCGATCTGCCTTTCAACATGATTGATTCAGAGCTGCTTGAACTTTATGAGGCGCAGATGAGATACCGCGGCTTGTCGCGCAACACGACATCGTTTTACATGAGAATTCTGCGCACCAACTATAAGATGGCGGTAGAGAAAGGCCTGACTAAAGACTGCCACCCGTTCAGGCATGTCTATTGCGGCATGGACAAGACCATAAAGCGGAGCATATCTTTTGTTGAGATTAAGAGGATAAAGGACCTCGATCTGTCGAGAAAACCCATTTGGGACTATGCCCGCGACATGTTCATCTTCAGCTTCTGCACCAGGGGCATGTCTTTTGTAGACATGGCATACCTGAAGAAGAAAGACCTGCGCAACGGTTATCTTACTTACCGTCGTAAGAAGACGGGACAGTTGCTCATAATAGAGTGGACACGCCAGATGCAGGATATCCTTGATAAGTATGAGCCTAACAAGACAAAATATCTGCTGCCGATAATAATGCGTGAAGACGGAAAAGAGCGGCAGCAATACCTTAATCAGATGATGAGAATAAACAGACATCTGAAGGAGATTGCCGGCTTGGCCAATCTGGCTGTGCCATTGTCTTTATATTACAGCCGTCACAGCTGGGCAACTATAGCACGCGGCAAGGACATACCCCTGGCTGTGATAAGCGAAGGGCTGGGGCACGAGTCGGAAGCTACCACCCAGATATATTTAGATTCGATTAAATCTTATGAGGTGGATGAAGCAAACAGGAAAATATTAAACGGTCTCTAAAACTTATTAAACATTGTGGAGGGACATTGGTGTATGTCCGTGCTGTTTGTGCTGAAGGCAAAAGCAGCATCGCCTAATAAGCATTATTGTCCGAAAATAAAGTTAATTCTTCGATTTATAAACCTCACCATATTTTACGCTTTTCAGTAAAGTAACAGACGCAAATACTATTCTTAAAGTCATTCGTTTTTTTGAATGATGTAATCCAAAAAGGACTTGATTCGTTTCACGAAAAAGACCATCTCCTAATAAGAGACGGTCTTTTGTATGCAAAGGTACAAAAAATAATTACTTATGCAATTATTTTAACAATTTTATTAGATTATTTCACCGCAAACGTTTATTTGCTGATTTTTTCTTTACAAATAAAATGTTTGAAAGCCCGTAAATAAAAATGTTTCACGTAAATGACTATCTCTTATTAGGAGATAAGCAAAAATAACTAGGTGATAAATAAGCTTTACACTGATAAAGTCATTTAAAAAAGCGTTTTAATAATGCTTGACGAGAATGAGAGAAGTCTAGATACAAAAACTCATAACTGCTTGTTATACTGCAATTTACGTTAACTCGCAGGACTAGAAGGTATGCCTTTAAGGCATTAATATTAGTAACCAACACATTGCTGACTATGACTAAAGAAGAGCAGATTATAGCTTTTTCTAGGAGTGACGCGCCCCAATGGTTCGTTATGCGCGACCTGAAGCGAAACAATGCCAAGCTTCCTGCGTATAAGATGCTTAGCGAGATGAAAATAGAGATATTCACTCCTATGAAGTGGAAAATTGTGACCAAAGAGAAAAAACGCATCCCCCAGAAAGTTCCTTTTATGCAAGACTTGCTGTTCGTGCATGTCACCAGAAAAATTCTTGATCCTATCGTCGAGAGAACCAGTACACTGCAATACCGCTACTTGCGCGACGGATTTAGAACTCCCATGACGGTAAGGGACACGGATATGGAGCGTTTTATACGTGCAGTTGAATCTGCGGACAATCCGCAGTTTTATGCTCCAAAGGATATCCTTCCTAGTATGATAGGCAAAACTGTGCGCATCATCGGCGGTCCTCTGAACGACTATGTAGGAAAACTCCAGAAGATGCAAGGCTCAAAAGTGAAGCGCATCTTTATTGAATTGTCTAACCTCTTGACTGCATCTATTGAAGTGCAGCCTGAATATATACAGATATTATAAGAAATAACGAATCTTTATCTTATGCCATTTTGTTGTTTCTGCTGGCGCCAACAGGCAGAAATTGTTATGATGAAACTACTTTCGTAAATCCCATAAAACGAAAATATATAAATACTAAAACCCGAGCCGGGCGTTATGGTTCAGCCGGTATCTTCGCTTTATATTGAACAGACTTTCGTTTGCTCTTTAGCAGCATAGCGTGCTATGTCAAGAAGAAACATACGGAACTCAATAGTAAACAGAAAGACGACTGAAAGCAGAAATACACAAAAGAGATAAAACGATATGCAGACCAACGGTCGGCTTGGGCTAAATTATTGATGTAAATAAATTAAATGACCACGCAACAGGAAAATACAAAACGGATTGCAAAGAATACATTGATGCTATATGTCCGCATGCTCTTTGGCATGTTGATATCATTATACACTTCGCGTGTGGTTTTGCAGACTTTGGGCGTTGAAGACTATGGTATCTATAATGTCGTAGGCGGTGTGGTGGCAATGTTAGGATTTTTAAACGCTTCGATGAGTGGAGCGACGTCTAGATTTCTTGCCTTTGAAATTGGAAAAGGAAATCAGAAAAAGGTTAGTGAAACATTCTCATCAGCATTAATCATTCATATTGGGATAGCTCTTGTAATATTAATAATTTCTGAAACCATAGGGTTGTGGTTCTTAGAAAATAAATTGATTATTCCGGATGCGCGATTGAATGCTGCACGAATCGTATATCAATTTTCAATCTTTTCCACATTGGTCGGAATAACTCAAGTTCCTTATGATGCCTGTATTATAGCAAGAGAAAAGATGAATGTATATGCTTATGTCGAGATTTTGAATGTTTGCTTAAAATTGCTTATTGTATATATATTATTAATTGGTAATTACGATAAATTGATTTTATATGCATTTTTGCAATTTTTCGTATCACTTTTAATAATGCTTATCTATAGAATTTATAGTCTTAAAAATTATCCTGAGACGAAATTTCATTTGTTTATTAAAAAGGATAGACTTATTCCTATGCTAAATTTCTCAGGATGGGATATGTTAGGTAATATTAGTATGATAGTTCGTGGGCAAGGAATAAATATGTTGATGAATATGTTTTTTGGACCTAAAATAAATGCATCTGCTGGAATAGCATCAAGTGTAATGTCTGTTACGACTTCTTTTAGTGGTAATTTTTTAATGGCGGTCAAACCTTATATTACAAAATTATATGCAAAAGAAAATTATAGCGAACTAGTATCTTCTATTTTCTTTTCATCAAAGATGGCATATTTGTTAGTTGCAATGTTTGCGATACCAATAATAGTAGAATGTGATTTTATTTTAAAATTATGGTTATCGTATGTCCCTGATTATGCAGTATCGTTTTGTCAATTAGTTTTAATACAACAAATAATAGCTTCAACATCTCAACCCGTTATACAAGCAATACATGCTACAGCTAAAATACGTTTTTTAAGTATATTTAATGGAATGTTGAATATCTTAATATTGCCTATGTCGTATTATTTGTTTATGAATTCGATTCTAGATCCAAATATTTGTTACTTGCTAAATGTTCTTCTGACAATAATAGCCATTATATCAAATATGTGTAATCTTAGTTCTAAAATGTATTTTCCATTGTTAGACTACTTACGAAAAGTGATTGTTCCTTGTTATGTTTCTGCCGTCAGCATATTATTTCTATTAAAATACGTAGGAAGTTTTTTTGATGAGGGATGGGGAAAATTTGGTGTTATTTTATTGTTATACATTGTAATTTTTATAATTACATCATATTACATTATTTTCAATGCCTCAGAAAGATTGTATATTAATTCTTTTATTTTAAAAATAAAAAAGAAATGGCTTCAAAGGTAACAATAATAACTCCAATTTATAATGGTGAGAGATTTATAGACCAATATATATCAAGCCTTTTACAGCAAACATATAATAATGTTGAATTGATTATAGTAAATGATGGCTCAACGGATCGCACATTAGATTTATGTGAAAAGAAAAAGGTATTGTTAGAACAAAAAGGATGGAAAATACAGATCCTTTCACAGGCGAATAAAGGTGCTGCATCTGCAGTTAATACAGCTCTTAAAAAAGTATCTGGTGACTATATAATGTTATTTGATGTGGATGATATCTTGATGCCAGATAATATATCATCGAAAGCCCTTTTTTTGGATATGCATCCAGAATATGGAATGGTTCGTAATAATGGATATATGGTATTTGAAGATGATTTAAATAATACAAATATTCCTTTGGTAAAGAATGATAAAGAAAAGCAGAATGAATGGATTTTTGATGATTTAGTTTATGCTTATACAAATAATTGGCCTGGTACTTTTATGGTCAGATTTTCTTTCTTTCATTCATTGCATCCTGATTTGGAAATTTATACATCTCAATATGGTCAGAATTTACAGTTAATGTTATCTGTCGCATGGTTTTATAAAACAGGATTTATTGATTCATATTTAACAAAATATATAATTTATAAAAGAAGTCATTCGCATTCCGACAATCCAATGCGATTACATGAATTGCAGATAGGTTATATTCAGAATCGTATTGGAATAATTGAGAAAATGAATATTCCTAAAAAGAAAAAAACTTTTTATTTAAATTATTTACAAAAGAAAATTCTTAGGGAAAACATAAATTGGCAACTACACTTAAAGAATAGAAAAAAAGAAATTATTTTAAGTATCAAAGATTGTCTTGCAGCTGGATATTTGCCAATAAGAACGGTTTTAAAAGCAATTTGGTATGTTTTGGGATGATATTCAATGTTGTGGATGTGAAGCATGTCGTAGTATATGCCCAAAGAAATGCATATCAATGCAGGCTGACAAGGAGGGATTTTTATATCCTAAGGTAGATTTGTCGCAATGTGTCGATTGTAAATTGTGCGAAAAGATATGTCCTGTACTTAATCCAAAGTATTCAAAAAAAGAACCTTTGGCTTATGCAGGTATAAATAATGATATTAATATACGTTTGCAAAGCTCTTCTGGTGGCATATTCACCTTGATAGCAGAGCAGGTTATTCTGAAAAAAGGAGTTGTCTTTGGAGCTTGTTTTGATGAACAATGGAATGTTGTGCACGACTATACAGAAACAAAAGAAGGACTTTCACGCTTCCGTGGATCAAAATATGTGCAAAGTTATATAGGTAATTCTTTCTTGCAAGCTAAAAGATTTTTGGATGAAGGAAGATTCGTCTTGTTTTCAGGCACGCCCTGCCAAATTGCAGGCTTGAGGAATTTTCTGCGGAAGCCATATCAAAATCTATTGACTGTAGATTTAGTATGTCATGGAGTTCCTAGTCAAAAAGTATGGAAAAAGTATTTGTATGAATTAGTGAGTGAGGCTTATAATATTAAGAAACGAAGCTCATCTTTCTCTTTTGCAGATAAGGTAAATAGTATAAGTTTTAGATCAAAAGAGAATGGATGGAAAAAATATAACGTAAAAATAGAATATAAGAATGGTAAAAAGGATGTGATTCCAGCTGAGAAAAATATATACATGAATGCATTTTTGTCTGATTTGTCATTACGCCCTAGCTGTTATGACTGTCCGGCAAAGCTCCATAAAGTACAAAGTGATATAACCTTGGCTGACTTTTGGGGAGTTGACAGACTGCATCCTGAAATTGATGATGATAAAGGTTGTGGGCTTATTCTTGTTAATAAAGAACATGCATTTGCTTTACTTAAAAGTCTGGACTGTCAATTATATGAACAAAAGTTGGATGAAGTTATCCCTTTCAATCCAAGCATAGAACATCCTGTAAAAGAACCAGTAAACAGAAATTTTTTCTACATGGTGTTGGATAAAAATAATCTTGCTTTTGCATATAATGCTTCTACTAGTTCTGCAATATTAATGCGGATAATAAGAAAAATCTACAGAAGATTATGAAGATAGCAATATTGACACTGCCTGTATATTCTAATTATGGTGGTATTTTACAATGTTATGCCTTACAGTATATATTAGAACGTATGGGGCATGAAGTTAAAGTTTTAAAAAAGCCAACATTTAGTCGTACATATTATATTATATACCCATTGGCAATATGCAAGCGTTTGTTCAAGCGTTTTGTGTTAAATCAAAAAATAGCAATATTAAAGGCTCCTCATCAAATTGTTAGGCAACATACGAATCGATTTATACATCAATATCTTAACTTGTATATAAAAAAAACATGGACGACTAAGATTGCTTCTCATTTCGATGCAATTATTGTCGGTAGCGATCAAATTTGGCGTCCGGCATATTCAAAGCCAATAGAACAAGCTTTTTTATCTTTTCTTGATGGCTGTAATATAAAACGTATAGCTTATGCGGCATCATTTGGGGTGGACGATTGTCAAGAGTATACATTCGAACAACTACAAGAGTGTTCAAGACTTCTAAAAATGTTCAATGCTATTTCTGTACGTGAAGCATCTGGAGTAAAAATATGTCAAGATTATTTTGGTGTAAAGGCTGTACAAATGCTCGATCCAACCTTATTGCTTTCAATCGATAATTATAGGACTTTAATAAAAAATGGTAATACTCACCCCTCTAAAGGTAATATGCTAGTATACATGCTTGATAGAACTGAAGAAAAGGATGTTCTAGTAAATCAAATAGCAAAAGAAACAGGTTTGATACCATTTTGGATAACTAATGAAGAAGAAAATATATCTCTTCCTTTAGAACAAAGAATAAAACAACCGGTAGAACAATGGCTTCGCAGTTTTGATGATGCAGAGTTTGTACTGACAGATTCTTTCCATGGATGTGTTTTTTCTATATTATTTAAAAAGACTTTTATTGTTTGGGGGAATAACCAACGTGGAATAACACGTTTTGTATCATTGCTCCAATTATTTAATCTAAAATCTCGTTTAATTAATTCTTTAAAAGATTTCTTTATTAATAAAGAAGGACTGTTAAAGCATATAGATTATTCTATCATTACTGCAGAACTTTTGAAATATCGAGAACTGTCTATTTCTTTTTTGAAAAATACATTAACACAATAATTATAAACTCATGATTTATAAAGTTGAAGATATATCAAATGCAACAATAATCGTTGCTCCCTCATATAAATTTGAAGATTTATTGGAATTGAAATCTTTAAAGAAATTTTGTAAAGAGCTAAATACTCTATTACAAAATAGGGAATATTTCCAATTTTATATTTTTTGGGGATTTATTCAAGAAGAAAATGTGCTATTGGATGAGACTGTAAATCCTTCAAAAGAAAATATCAATATACTATTTTGGATTGGTGATGAAGAAGGATATATTCCTTCTGAAAATGTCTTTGCAAGATTTAATTATGTTTTCAAGGTACATTTAAAAAATAAAGATGCTATAGATATAAAAAATGGAATAAACATTTTTAGACCGGGATTATATCACTTCCCATTATTGACAATTGATGATGTTCCGGAGTTACCAATATTACCATTTTGTGAAAGGAAATATAGTATATATTTTTGTGGAAACTTAAACAAAAATAGAATTCCTTTATTTATGTCGTTAAATAAGCATTTGAAAATATATGGACGTTTTGTAGAATTCTTGTTATCGAAAAATATAAGGGGTGGGGATCGGCTCTTTAATTATTTTTTTTACGGGAAATCATATGATTTTTCAGATTTTTGCGGAAATTCTTATTTGCATTTTTATAGTGGTTTTAATAATGGTGCAGATTATAATACTTATGCAAGATTTCTTCAAAATTCACGAATAGTGTTATCACCATGCGGTTTCTATTCTCCTGAATGTTTTCGATTTTATGAAGCCTTTAGGCAGGGATGTTTAGTTATAACAGAACAGTTGCCTAATGTTTGGTGTTATAAAGACGCTCCTTGTATAACTATTGATTCTTGGAAAAATTTATCTTCTATTCTAGTTAATAATAGTTGTGAAAATGCTCTTATAAGATACACTCCAACAGAGATTAGAAAATATTATGACGAACGACTTTCTGTTAAAGGAATAGCTAATTATGTTTGGAGAATCTTAAAAGATAAAGTTCAATATTGAATAAAATTAAATGCAAAATAAGATGTTGGTTTCAATCATTACTATTAATTATAATAATAAGGATGGTTTAAGAAAAACTATAGAAAGTGTTATAAATCAGAATTATAATTCTTTTGAATTTATAGTGATTGATGGTGGTTCTACAGATGGTAGTCTTGAGGTTATTCAGGAATATAAAATGCATATTGATTATTGGGTGAGTGAACCTGATAAAGGAATATACAATGCTATGAATAAGGGAATTGCAAAGGCACATGGTAAATATTGTAATTTTATGAATTCAGGGGATTGCTTTGCTGATAATAACGTGTTAAATAAAGTATTTAGAAACGAAAGTCAGGCAGATATTATATGTGGTAATACTTACTGGGTAAAATGGACAAAGCCTCCTAAAGAAATAACCTTAGATAATTTATTTAATGGTACAATTTGTCACCAATGTGCTTTTATTAATCGAATGCTTTTGTTAAAATATAAATATGATGAAAACTTGAAAATAGTTGCAGATAGAAAATTTTTTCTGCAGTCTTTGATTTTTGAAAATTGTTCATATAAGTCTGTGGATGTAGATATCGTAATTTATGATTTGAATGGTTTCAGTTCTAATAATCAAGTTTTGTCAGATTTAGAATACCAACATGTTTTGGAAGAATTAATCCCTGAACGTATTCGTAAAGATTATGGGAAAAAATATAAAGGCGTGTTATATGGTGATACGTATTATGAAAAATTATTTTTTGAAATAGGAAAACGTAATTATAGAAATTATATATATACAATGGTTGTTTTTTTAATGAGGATTATAGCTCTTTTTATTAATAGTGCGAAATTTATTAATTTGTACCCTTTAAAATTAAAATAAATGGAATATACAGCTGTTATCCGCACATTGGGCACTGCTGGAGAGAAATACCAAATTTTATTAGATTCATTGAATCTGCAAACCATTCGGCCTTCAAAGATTTTTGTATATATAGCTGATGGGTATGCAATCCCGAAAGAAACTATCGGGGAAGAACAATATATCTATGTGAAGAAAGGTATGGTGGCACAGCGTGCTTTACATTATGATGAGGTTGACACAGAATATATCCTATTTTTGGATGATGATGTATATTTGCCGAAGACAGCAGTTGAGCAGTTATATCGGTATTTAATAGATTATGATGCTGATATTATTTCTCCTGATGTATTTCCAAATGCAGAACGTTCATTCTTAGGCAAATGTATGATGATGTTGTCTGGTAGAATGTTAGCAAGGAAGGATGATGGAAAATGGGGATATAAAGTTATGCGCAATTCAGGTTATTCTTATAACAACAACCCTAAAGCAAAGCCATATTGGTCTCAGACAAATGCTGGTCCATGTTTTTTCTGTAGAAAATCAGATTTTCTGAGAATTCATTTTGAAGATGAATTATGGATGGATCGTTTGAAATATGCTTTAGGAGATGATCAAGTCATGTATTATAAGATGTATCTGTCTGGACTAAGACAATTAACCTTGTTTCATTGTGGAATTAAGCATCTAGATGCAGGATCATCAATGATGAATGAAGATAAAGAAAGAATGTTAATTTATTCTGATTTTCGTTTTAAAACTATTTTTTGGCATCGCTTCATCTATAAACCGGATAAGAGCTTTCTTAGTAGAATATGGAGTGTAATATGCTTAGGGCATGCCTTAGGTTTTACTTTATTTATATCTATGTTAAAATGTAATTTTGGTATTCTAAGGCTAAAATATAAGGCTATAAAAGAAGCTTGCCAATTTATAAATAGTGAAGAATATAAAAATCTCCCTTTAATAAAGAAAATGATTTAATATGCATAAGGTTCCCATTGCTTTTGCTTTTGATAACAATCTAATTCTGCCGGCATGCGTCTGTATCTCATCATTGCTGATGAATGCCAATGAAGATACGTATTATGATATTTTTATTTTACATTCGGCCAATATAATATTAAAAAAAGAAGAGCTTGACAAACTTCCTAAATATTACAAAAATTGTCGTATCCAATATCGTCAGGTTGATAATACTTTTGATGCTTCTTACGAAATTCGGGGAATTACTACACCAGCATATTATCGGTTATTAATTCCAGAATTAATACCTGAATATGATAAAATCATTTATTCTGATGTAGATGTTATTTTTCGTTCTGATTTATCTGATATATTTATAAATACAGATTTGTCTGATTACTACGTAGCAGGAGTTAATTCTCTATCTCATTTAGTACCTGACTATAAACGTTATTATATTGAGAAATTGCATTTGGATCCGGAAAAGGTAATCTATTCTGGTAATCTGATAATAAACTCTAAGAAAATAAAAGAAGATAACTTAATTCCTTTGTTCAAAGAGCATGCAAGAAACAACTATAAATTTCAAGACATGGATATCTTGAATATTGTATGTAAAGGAAAGGTATTATATTTGTCTCCAGACTTCTGTTTATCCACATTCATTATTCAGGCTTCTCTTTATAATCGTGATATCATTTCGAAACTTTGGAATCAAACAGAGCTTGATAAAGCCTTAAAGCAAGGAATAGTTCATTACAATGGTCAGAAACCTTGGAAAGGATATAGCATTAATTTTGACATTTGGTGGGAATATTATCGTAAGTCTCCTTTCTTTGATGAAAAGTTTTATTTCGATTTCTTTTATTATCGATTGAATATCTTTGACCAGTTGTCTCTTTGGAAACGTATAAAGATTCTTGTTCGTTACTTTGTTTATGGAAAAAGAATTATATAAAGTATCTGTAATTGTTCCTATATATAAAGTTGAGGCTTTTATAGCTCGTTGTGTCAAGTCTTTACTGGAACAGACATTACAGAATGTAGAGTATATTTTTGTGGATGACGCCTCACCAGATAGAAGTATTGCGATGCTACGTAAAGTGCTTGCGGACTATCCAAAACTGAGTAATCATGTTAAAGTATTGACTCATACAGAGAATAAGGGGTTGCCCGCAGCACGCAATACAGGTCTAGCCGTGGCCCAAGGAGAATATATTTTTCACTGTGACAGCGATGATTTCGTAGAGCCGGATATGCTTGAGCAACTTTACCGCAAGGCAACTGATATTGATGCGGATATAGTGTGGTGTGATTGGTGGTTGTCGTTCGCCAAAAATGAACGATACATGAAACAACCGGAATACCATACATCTATAGAAGCATTGAAAGGTATGCTGAGTGGTGTAATGAAGTTTAATGTATGGAATAAGCTTATACGCAGATCTTTGTATGTGAATAGTAAAATAGAGTTTCCTGCCGGATACGGCATGGGAGAAGACATGACTATTATGCGTCTTTTTGCTAGGGCTTCTAAAGTAGCTTATTTACCCAAAGCCTTTTATCACTATGTGCAGCTTAATACCGGAGCGTTCAGCAAGACATACTCTAATAGGCATTTGGAGGAATTGCAATATAATGTATCATTATTGTTAAATGATTTACAAGGAATGTTCGGTGAACAATTGAAAAAAGAAATGGCTTTCTTTCAATTAGATGTGAAATTCCCTTTCTTGATTACTGATGATTTCTCAAAGTATAAATTATGGAAGTCTTGGTATCCTGATGCAAATAAGTATATTCTTAAGAATAAACAACTGTCATTGCGTAGCCGTTGCCTGCAATGGTTGGCATGGAAGGATCAATTTTGGGCAGTATGGCTCTATTATAAGTGTGTACATAAAGTGATATACGGACTGATTTATAGATAAAAAACTATGTGGATATTACGGTTGGTTGGAATGGTAATACTTACCATATTAACCAGTTTTTATTTTTTCCCTTTTGAATTTACTTTTTTACCGGGAGCCAATACCAAGATGGTTATGGCAGGTGTAGGATTGATATTATTGATTGTCCAGTTAGCACGTCAAGGCCAATCTTTGATTAATAAGGATATTTTTAATCTTGCAATAATGGCTGGAGTTGTATCATTAATCGGATTTTTTTCTGTAATATGGAATGATACTCATGATTATACATACGCCACTTATATTATCTCTATGCTAGTATGGCTCTCCGGTGCATATGTTGTAATTCAGTCAATTAAAAAATTTCATGGTGGTATTTCTGTGGAATTGATATGTAATTATTTGATTGTGGTATGTGTCGCCCAATGCCTTATAGCTTTTGCAATGACTCAGTACCCACCTCTGAAAGACTTTGTAGATAGTTTCTTGGGAAGCACAGGATTCATGGGAAAATTAAAAGACAGAATGTATGGTATTGGTGCCAGTTTAGATGTCGCAGGTTCGCGCTTTTCTGTCATTTTGATGATGATTGTATATTTTTTGACAAAGAATGCCAAAACAGAAAAAAGTAGATATATTGGATTGTATATGATTGCTTTTGTGATTATTGCTGTGATAGGAAGTATGATTTCTCGTACTACTTCTATAGGGGCAATCTGTGCTTTGGCTTACCTGATTTATATCTCTCGCATTTATACCTTAAGGTTTGATTCAAATATGGCGTATTTATATAGCTGGTTTGTTGGTATAATGTTTGTCATGCTTTTGTTGATGATTTACGGATATAATACAAATACTGCTTTCCGTGAGAATCTACGTTTCGGTTTTGAGGGATTTTTTAGCTTGGTTGAAGAAGGTAAATGGGATGTTCATTCTAACGAAATCCTAAAAAATATGTATGTTTTTCCTGATAATCTGAAAACTTGGATTATTGGAGACGGCTATTTTGATAATCCGAATGGTATAGAACCTTATTATATAGGTCCGACATGGCATGGCTTTTATCAAAATACAGATGTCGGATATCTGAGGTTTATTTATTATTTTGGCGTGGCAGGGCTTATTGCTTTTAGCCTTTTTATGATTAAGACGGGTAAAGTTTGCATGAATCGTTTTACATCATACCGCAGCCTGTTTTTTGTTATTCTGTTGTTGAACTTTATTGTATGGTTTAAAGTATCAACAGATATATTTTTGGTTTTTGCCTTGTTTTTATGTCTTGATAAAGATGATGAACAAATTGCTGAGCAGAGATCATTAGAGAATAATGTGATATCATGAAAATCATATATTGCACCCATTCAACATACAACCCCGGCGGAATGGAGCGTGTGCTGCTGAACAAGGTAACGTATCTCTCACAAGTTTGCGGATGGGATGTTTCCATTGTTACTACAGACCAGCATCAGCGGCCGCCGTTCTATCCGTTTCCTGATAATGTTAGGATGACGGATCTGGACATAAATTATTCGGACGACAACGACAGGGGAGCATGGAGAAAGATAGTAGGATATCTGCGCAAAAGAAAGGAACATAAACGTAAGCTGGCAGAGCTGCTGAAAAGGGAGAAGGCAGACATCGTGGTGTCGCTCTATCCGTCGGAATCGTCGTTTATCCCCGATATAAAGGACGGCAGCAAGAAGGTGCTTGAGCTGCATTACTGCAAGTTCTTCCGTCTGCAATACGGACGAAAGGGACTGTTGGGATGGATAGACAAATGGCGCACACGGCAGGATGAACGTATTGTAAGAAGGTTTGACAAGTTTGTTGTGCTGACGAACGAAGACCGCGGTTATTGGGGCTGTCTACCGAACATAGAGGTGATACCTAACGCGGCAATGCATGTGAGCGACCGCTATTCGGATGTAACAGCGAAGCGGATAATTGCCGTAGGCCGACTTGACTATCAGAAAGGCTTTGACAGATTGATACGTGCGTGGGAGATAGTTCAGCGCAACTCTTATTTTGCCGACTGGCATCTCGACATCTTCGGTCAGGGAGAATGGCAGGAAATGCTGCAGCAGATGATAGACGAAAGAAATCTGCAGGACACAATTCGGATAAACCGTCCGACAAAACAGATTGGCGATGAATATGTGCGTAGCTCGATGCTTGTGATGAGCTCCAACTATGAGGGCTTTCCGATGGTGATGATAGAGGCTATGGCCTGTGGGCTTCCTGTAGTCTCATTCGATTATAAGTGCGGCCCAAAGGACATCATCAAGGATGGTGAAAACGGTTTGCTGGTCAGAAACGGAGACATTCAGGCATTGGCAGATGCCATGATGAAGGTTATGGTTGACCAGGATTATAGAAAGAGACTATCGAAAAACGCTCTAAATGTTGTTTCCACTTATTCAGAAGAAACGGTAATGAATAAATGGATAAGCATGTTTACTTCTTTGACTGAGAGATGAAAAAGCTACTTCAGATAAATCCTGTGTTACGTGTCTCTACCTCAACGGGACGCATAATGCAGGAAATAGGCGAACTGGCCCTGCAGAACGGGTGGGAGAGTTATATCGCTTACGGCAAGGGACGCGACGGAATAAAACCTTGCAAATCGGAGATTATTCCTGTTGGCGGTATATACAGCACTCTATGGCATGGCGTTCAGACGCGTTTGTTTGACAGGCATGGCCTGGCTTCAACGCACGCAACTCATGAGTTTGTCAGACAGATAGACCGGATAAATCCGGACATAATACATATACACAACATTCATGGCTACTTCCTGAATTATCGTGTCTTGTTCGATTACCTGTCGCAGTGCGGCAAGCCTGTTGTGTGGACCGTTCACGACTGTTGGCTTTACACAGGGCATTGTTATTATTACTCTTATGCCGGATGCGACAAATGGCAGACAGGATGCGGAAATTGTCCACAGCGGAAGGATTTTCCTGCAAGTCTTGTATTTGACAGAAGTAAACGAAACTTTGAGGATAAAAAGGCGGCTTTCACATCAATGCCCAGGGACAAGTTTGTCATAGTGCCTGTTTCCGACTGGATAAAGACGGAGATGTCAAAGTCGTTTCTGAGTGAATATCGTTTCCGGGTGATTCATAACGGCATTAATACCGATATCTTTAATGTCTGTCCCGACAAAGAGGTTATTGAGAAATATGGACTGAAAGGAAAACGCATATTCTTAGGTGTGGCAAGTATATGGAGCAGAGAGAAGGGGCTGGATGATTTTATGCAATTGAGCAAACTGCTGAATGATGATGAGGTTATTGTGCTCGTAGGAATGAAAGAAGAGGAAAAGAAGAAACTTCCACGGAACATAATCGGAATAAGCAGGACCGAAAATATTCATCAGCTTGCTCAGTTGTATTCAGTTGCCGATGCCTTTGTCAATCCCACGTGGCAGGATAATTATCCTACGGTGAACTTAGAGGCTATATCATGTGGCACGCCCGTGGTGACTTATCGTACAGGAGGCAGCGTTGAGGCTGTAACAGATTCTACGGGACTTATAGTAGAACAGGGGAATGTGAAAGGACTGCTTGAGGCTGTGCGTGCCATCTGTCAGCGTGGAAAAGACTTTTATCAAAAATCATGCAGGCAATATGCCCTTCAGAATTTCAAGAAGGAAGAACGCTATGCCGATTATTTTTGTTTATACGAGGAATTGATGAATACTTAAAAACCAGATCGGTTTAAAGGGTTTAAGTATACCGTTTTTTCAGCTTATTCAGATATTTATTTTTTCCGTTTTATTCCCTTTTGGTGTCTGTATTGCATGTCTTGCTGCACCTTGGATAAAACGGACAGAAGTTTATTTTGCGTAAACTGATGAAACGACAGAACTCTTTTCTTGAGTGACCGGTGAAAAATAATTTACTATGAATACACTGAAAAACTGTCAAGAAGACCTGGTGTCATTGACAAAAAGGGAAAAGTCGGTTGTCCAACGCCGGCAGGCTTTACATAAGAAATATGAGGAGGCGGTGAAGCTATATGCCGAAACGGACAAACCTTTGAAAGAAATAGCAGAAATCTGTAATGTTTCTGTAGGTGGATTAGGCAGTTATCTGCGGCGTTACTGGCGTGAACTGGTCTTTAGACACCACGGAATATCTGTGAATAACAGCAGTTTGCAGAATGTGAAAATAATAGAGACGGGAAAGCAGAACATTAATGCCCACATGAAGTATAAGGATGCTGTAGCTGCATGTGATTCATTGACATTTATTGATCTGAACATTTCTCAAATTGCACGCAAGTATGGTCTGGATGCAACAGCGATGGCCAATTTTATGCGTATACATTATCATGACACATTAGTGTGGCGCGAGAAAGTGCGCAAGCAGCTTGGAATAAATAATAATACGGCTCATGGCGCCCGTAAGAAGTGTATCAAGCAATATGCAGAGGCCGTGAGAATGTATAAAGAGACAGACATGACAATGTCGGAAATCGCCGAGGCGTGCAAGGTTTCGCTCAGCGGCTTCAGTCAGCATATGAGATTTTATCATAGCGACATTCTCAAGCAGAAACGGCAGCGGCGTAAAGTGGCGGAGGCAACCAAGACTTTTGGCAAACTGACAGGCAACGGAAGGATGTATAAGCCTGCTCCTGCAACGGAAAAGAAATATGCAGAGGCTTTAGACTTATATAAAAACACGACGATGACCATGAAAGACATTGCGAAGCATGCCGGCGTTTCGTCAGAAGGCTTCCGGTCTTATTTGCATAAATGGCATAAGAACTTGGTTCTTGAACGTTTGGGCGTTGCAGGCGATGTAGATGAAAATATCGATTTGCGTAAGGCGAAAAGACGTTTAAAGACCGTGGCTGTGAAATATGAAGGCGCAATAGAGAGCCTCAGGCAAAATCCTCGTCCGATAGCTAAGGTTGCCGTTGAATTTGGCTTCCGGCCGGATGTCTTCAGAGAGTATTTGAATAAGCATGAGCCGGAGCTGGCAGCCAGACAGGGTATGACGTGTTCTGCATCAGGAAAGAAAATATCCCGAAGGAGTGAGGAAAAATATTTCGTCGCGATGAAGCTGTATGAAACAACGCCGGAGAGTCTGAAATCTATTTCCAGACGGCTGGGCTTGACATATAATAGTCTTGGAGGCTATATCCGGCGTAATTATCCGGAAGTGATTAGTCGTCATCGTGATTTACTCTGACGTATGTTTGTTACCAATCAAATTAACTGAACTTAAATTAAGCAGACGCTGATTCTGCTTTTCGGCTAATGTCGAGAGAGAAACTTATATGATTAACAATAATTTTAGAGTATTACAGTTGGGTAAGTTTTACCCGATATGTGGTGGCGTGGAAAAAGTCGCATACGACCTGATGTCTGGATTGTCGGAGCAGAATGTGTATTGTGATATGATGTGTGCCGCCACAAATGGTGAAAGTAGAACTATTTCTGTGAATGAGCATGCAAAAGTCATCTGTTGCCATACGTTGGCGAAGATAGCTGCCACGATGATTTCTCCTGCAATGATTTTTGCGTTAAAGAAAGTACAAGACCAATATGATATTATACATGTGCACCATCCTGACCCGATGGCCTGCCTGGCTTTGCTGTTGTCTGGATATAAAGGTAAGGTCGTACTGCATTGGCACAGCGATATTCAGAAACAAAGGATATTGCTGAGATTATATTCTCCGTTACAAAAATGGCTGATAAGAAGGGCTGATAAGATTGTCGGCACGTCACCGGTATATTTGTCTGAATCTCCGTTCTTACGGAAAGTGCAGCACAAGACAGTGTGTCTGCCCATAGGCGTCGACCCTATGTGTCCGGATGCTGCCGGTGTAAGGAAGATAAAAGACAGATATAAAGGAAAGAAAATTATTTTTTCTTTAGGCCGTCTGGTAACCTATAAGGGCTACGAATTCCTTATTGCGGCAACAAAATATCTCAAAGACAATTACATGATACTTATCGGCGGTACGGGTGCTTTACGCGAAAAGTTGCAGGAAGAGATAAACTCAATGCATTTGCGTGGAAAAGTCAAGCTGCTAGGACACGTAAGCGACGAGGAACTGCCTTCATATTATGGAGCCTGCGACGTGTTTTGCTTGAGCAGCGTGCAGAAGACAGAAGCTTTCGGCATTGTGCAGATTGAGGCGATGTCATGCGGAAAGCCTGTTGTTGCTACAAAAATTCCTCATTCGGGAGTGTCTTGGGTAAATGCACACGAAGAGTCTGGCATCAATGTCGTTCCAGGTGATGCTTATGCCTTGGCAAAGGCTATTGAGGCCATTGCCGAGAATGGTGCCGCTTACGACAGATACTCAGAAGGAGCCTTAAACAGATACCAAAAGCTATTTACTAAAGAGAAAATGATAGCTAAATGCAAAGAACTTTACGACGGATTAATGAAAGAAACTAAACAATAACTGAAAAACTAATAAACATGAATGATAAAAATAATTGTCAGCACAAGAAAATGTCACTTGGGGCATGTATGTTAAAACGTATTTTTGATGTAATATGCAGTCTTGGAGGCTTGATAGTTACATCGCCTGCTTTTTTGATAATATATTTCTTTATAAAACGTGAAGATGGCGGTCCGGCTATTTTTAAACAAGAGCGTGTCGGATATGGAGGCTTGCCGTTCACGTTGTACAAGTTTCGCTCAATGAACGTCATGTCTGAGGCAGACGGAAAGCCTGCCTTATGCCAGAAAAACGACATGAGACTTACGAAGGTCGGCAACTTCTTGCGTGTACATCATTTAGACGAACTCCCCCAGTTGTGGAATGTCCTAAAAGGAGACATGAGCTTTGTGGGGCCGCGTCCGGAGCGTAAATACTTTGTCGACCAGATAAGGGCTATCAACCCTGACTACGAACTGCTCTATCAGCTAAGGCCGGGACTTTTCTCTCCGGCTACATTATACAACGGATATACAGATACGATGGAAAAGATGCTTGAGCGTCTCAGAATGGATCTTAAGTATCTGCGTGAACGTTCATTATGGCTGGATTTAAAGATAATCATACTTACAGTGTCATCGATAATATCTGGAAAGAAATTCTAAATATATTAATGTAATGAATAAAATGGTATTGAACCCTAAAGCAGGGGTTAAACTTAGGAAAGTTGGCAATCAGTATATGATTGTTGAGGCTAATGAAGAAAATGCAAACATGAGCGATGTCTACAGCTTGAACCATACGGCTGCGCTTTTGTGGCAGCAAGTGGAGAAAGGCGGCACCACTCCGGATATGTTGGCTGATTATTTATGCGAGAATTTTGAGATAGACAAAGAAGTGGCAATTAATGACATAGAACGGCAGATGGCCGAGTGGAAGTCTTTTGGTCTGTTGCTTTGAATTTTATATTTGAATGGAGATAAAACAGGACGGCGCCCGACAAGAAAAGCTGCGAAACGTGCTGCTCTTGCTTGTTAGACTGGGGCTGTGGGGCGACCGGGAGGAACACAATACGAGGTTAAATCTTACAGAAGAAGATTGGAACGATGTGTTTCGCCTTGCCATGCAGCACACTGTAACGGGACTTGCATTTCAGGGAGTTTCGCATTTGCCTGACAGTCAAATTCCGCCGCAGTCTCTTCTTGTGAGATGGATGGCAGAGACTGATGCCGTTGAGCGCCGAAATAAAAGAATGAATGGCGTACTTGGCCAGCTTTATAACATATTTCATGAGAAAGGCCTTAATCCTATATTGCAAAAAGGACAAGGCGTGGCCAATTATTACGAGAGTCCGCTGTTGAGGGTATGTGGTGATATCGACCTGTATTTCAATAATAAGAAGGCATGGTACGATGCCTTGGACTTCTTGCGAAAAAACAATATAACGTTTACGAAACAGGCAGATGAGGGCATATCATACAGATGGCAAGGTGTTGACATAGAGCATCATAGCCGCTTGTTTGATTTATATAATCCTTTTCTGCAAGGTTTTGTTGGCAAGTTAGAAGGTCAAAAAGGATACCGGCATACTGCATTGTCAACATATCCGTCGGTCATAGTAACAACGCCGTCTCCATTTTTGGATATATTGTTGCAAAGCCTGCATATCTTGAAGCATTCTGTAAGCCGCGGTATCGGGCTCAGGCAGATGTGCGACATGGCTCGCTCATGCTACAAGCTGCATGGAGAAATAGATTCAGAAGAGATGAAGGCTGTATGCAAGAAAATCGGACTCCAGAGATGGTGCCCGTTGTTGCATACTTTCCTGATAGATTATCTTGGCCTTCCTAAAGACTGTCTACCTTATGAAGACACAGCGCCGTCGGCAGCTCCTCTTGCTGAAATCGTATGGCGTGGAGGTAATTTTGGACAGTATGACAGTATGCTTGTTTCCGAATCTGTTGCTTACAGGCGCAAATTAAATACAATACGTTCATTCATGCGTAATATGCATTTTGCTTCATACTATGCACCAAAGGAAACTTTTTGGTATTTCGTTCAACTGTTGAAGGGGCAATTTAAATGACAGCTACTTATTATTTCCGGGTGGCAGGCTTTCCTTTTTCCGTCTCCTTGCCAGGGGCGTGTGATATTGAAGAGCTCCTCCCGTCATTCTTTCCTTTTTATGAGACAAGTATTGGTGCTGAAGAGCCTTTGTTCCGGTTCTTTGCCGTGCCTTTGAGCCAGCTGCCTTGTTCAGAGACAAAGGAGCTGATAGACGAGACCGACAATGACATGGGGCACCTTGTTCTATACGCCTTGTCAGACGGCTATTATATAGAAATCATCAATAACGGTCATTTGCACAGAATGTTTGCCAAGTCTGATTTTTCATCAGTAGAGGCACACATACAGTGGGATGACGTTAATGCCGGAAACGCTCTCTCGTCTCTTATCCGTGTGGCATACGCTCAGGCTATATTGCGCCACGATGCCGTTTCGATACATGCCTCGGCTGTCTTCTGTAACGGACAGGCATATTTGTTCTTGGGAAAAAGCGGAACAGGCAAGAGCACACATTCGGCTCTTTGGATTGAGAACATACCTGGCACGGAACTGTTGAACGACGACAATCCTACTATAAGGATTCTGAACGGTAAGGCATATGCCTACGGCTCTCCGTGGAGCGGCAAGACGGCGTGCTATAAAAATGTTTCTTTCCCCGTGGGCGGCATGGTACGCTTGAATCAGGCACCTGAAAATTCGTTTCAGCTGCAGGAAGGAGCCGATGCCTTTGTAGCACTTTATCCCGGCTGCTCTTTTATTGCCAGAGACGAGCACCTACGCAACAGCCTGTATGACACGTTGACCGTATTGGCCGGGAGCGTAACGGTTGGTACTCTTGACTGTCTTCCTGACAAAGATGCAGCACTAATGTGTAATAGAGAACTTACAAGAAAACAATAAAAACAGATAAATCAAATAAAAAAATGAGCAAAAACTTTTTATGGGCAAGTTTGCTTGCCGTATTGATTCTTACGTCTTGCGCGTCACGAAAAAGTTTCGTTTACCTGCAAGACATGCAGATGGGTACAAAATATCCCATTGAGACAAAGTATGAAGCCGTTATCCATGATGATGACAGGCTTAGTATAACAGTCAGCAGTAAAAATCCTGAGTTGGCAATTCCTTTCAACATCAACGGCGGAGCTGTTCAGGTGGGAACAGACGGTAATGTTTCTGCCGCAGCTTCAGGCGGGGCCAAGCAGATGGGCTATCGTGTGGATGTCGACGGCAACATTGACTTCCCCATCCTTGGCAAAATACATGTATCCGGCATGACGGTCAATGCAGCCAAGCAGCTGATAAGAGATAAAATTATTGCCGGAAATTACATCAGTGATCCTATCGTGTCAATAGAGTTTCTCAATTTCAAGTACACGGTATTGGGTGCCGTAGAACACAACGGCACATTCACAGCCAACGGCGACCGTGTTACGCTTATTGAGGCCATAGCTAATGCCGGCGACCTTACCGCCAAGGCGCAGACCAATCGCGTGGCTGTCATCAGAGAAGTCAACGGCGACAGGCAGATGTTCATGCACGACCTTACAAGCAAGGACATCTTTGAGTCACCCTGTTTTTATCTTCAGCAGAATGATATCGTATATGTAGAGCCTAAGTACCGCAAGAAGGACACTGAAGACCGCGGCTGGCAGATCGGTACAACCATACTTTCTGCAATTACGGCAGTTTGTTCAATCTTATGGGCTATTAAGTAAAAAAACATCATCTAATAAAGTTTTATGCAAACTAATAATTCTCCCAAGAACGAGCAGAGCGTCAATTTGGTTGACCTGTTCGTTTACTTAGCCTCAAAGTGGAAATGGTTCTTGGTTTCCATTGTTGTATGCGTCGGGATTGCATGGTATAAGTATGCCCGTGCGCCTTTTGTATATTTCCGTTCGGCTACAATTATTATCAAAGACCCTTCAAACAAGACAGCAACGTCAGGATTGGACCGCTTTGATAATATCATCAACAAGACCAACGTGGCCAATGAGATTCTTCAGTTCCGCTCCAAGCGGCTGATGCAGGAGGTGGTAAAGCGTGTGCATGCTGATGTCAGCTATCAGATTGACGACGGGCTCCGTACCAACGAGCTCTACACGCAGTCGCCTATGCTTGTGCGTTTCCTTGATGTCATGCCGGAGCATAGCATCAGTCTTGTGATGACGCCAAAGGACAGAAACACCGTCGTGCTGTCTGATATATCCGGATTTGACGCCAAGCCGAGCTACACCCTTCACATGAACGACACTGTGACGCTGGCAAAGGGCGTTCGCGTAGTGGCAACCCGCACCAACTATTATAATGCTTCGTGGATAGACCAGCCAATCCATGTGCACAAGCGTCCGCTCAACTCTGTCGTAAACTATTACAGGTCAGTGTTCGGCATTCAGCAGGAAGATGAAGAGTCGTCTATACTCACCCTCTCGCTGAAGGACAATTCGGCCACACGCGCAGAGGATGTGCTGAACATGCTTATCACGGTTTACAATGAAGAGGCAATCAAGGACAAAAACCAGGTGGCTGTAAACACCGCCAACTTTATCAGTGAGCGTCTGATCATCATCGAGAACGAACTCGGCAACGTTGAGTCAAGCCTCGAGTCGTACAAGCAGCGCAACCAGGTTGTTGACATCTCGTCTTCGGCAAATATGTATATGAACGAGTCGCAGAAATACAATGCCGATGCTCTGGAACTTGAAACGCAGTTGCGTCTTGCTCACTTTATCAAGGACTATCTGACCAATCCTACTAAGGAAACCGACCTTATCCCGGCTAACACCGGTATCGGAGACATGAATATCGAAAATCAGATAAGCTTATATAATAACACTAAACTTAAGCGCGACAGGCTTATAGACGACAGCAGCGAGAACAACCCGGTGGTGCAGGAGCTGAACAACTCGTTGCGTGCGATGAAGCAGAACATCATACGTGCCGTTGACAATATGATTGTAAGCCTGAACGTGAAACGCAACGATGCCCAAAACCGCGAGATGAGGGCACAGAACCGCGTAACGTCTATTCCGCGTAAGGAACGTCAGATCCTTTCTATCGAGCGTCAGCAGAAAATCAAGGAAGCCCTGTATCTGTTCTTGCTGAACAAGCGCGAGGAGAACGCTCTCTCTCAGGCTATGGCCGACAACAATGCGCGCGTCATCGACAGCGCCGACGGCAGCGGCGCGCCTATAGCTCCGCAGCGCAACCGCATCATCCTGCTTGGACTGCTCGTCGGTATAGCTCTTCCCGGCGTAGGCTGCCTGCTCGTGCTCTTTATGGACACACGTGTTCACGGACGTAAAGATGTTGAAAAGGTTATTAGCGTGCCTTTCCTCGGTGAGATACCGATGGACAAGGAGACAGACCGCAGTCAGCACGGCTATCAGCTGATAAAGCCCGATGACGACACCGTCGTGTCAGAAGCTTTCCGCATTTTGCGTACCAACATGTCGTTCATGTCGAAGAAAGACCACCCGACTCAGGTCATCACCTTTACCTCGTTTAACGAAGGTGCCGGCAAGACGTTCATCTCTTGTAACCTTGCCATGAGTTTTGTCTTCGCAAAGAAAAAGGTGGTGATGGTCGATCTCGATATACGTAAGGCCACGCTGAGCTGCCATTTTGGCGACCATCGTAATGGTGTTACCAATTATCTGGCTGACCCGACAGTGGCGTTGGACGACATCATACGTCATCAAGACTCTTTCGACCTTATTCCTTCAGGCGAAATTGCTCCAAACCCTGCCGAGCTGCTTATGGACGAGCGTCTCGACCAGATGATGGCAGAGCTGCGTAAGCGTTATGACATAATCATTGCCGACAACGTGCCTATGGGCATCATTGCCGACGCAAGCATCGTCAACCGTATAGCCGACCTGACAATCTTTGTTGTGCGTGCCGGCAAACTCGACCGCAGACAGCTTCCTGACATCGAGGCTCTCTATGAGGACAAGAAGCTCAAGAACATGGCCTTGGTGCTCAACGGTGTAGATCCTGACCGTCGCGGTTATGGCTATGGTTACGGATACGGCTATGGCTACGGTTATGGTTACGGCAAGCATGGAAAAAAGAAAAAATGAGATCTTAAAACTATAGTTTAATTATTAAAAATTTTATTGCAATGAAAAAAGAACAGAAAGAAAAGTATGAGTCTCCGTCAACCCGGAAGACTCAGGTAAACCTGGAAAACGGGTTTATGTCGGCTTCTGTGTTTGAAGATGGAACCGAAAACGCTGAGGGCGTTACCATTGAAGAGCACGGATTTGCTAATCCGGATAGCCCATGGGAAGGTGATTATTCAGGAAGTACTTGGGATTAATAATTAAAAATTTAAATTATGAAGAAGAACATATTTTTAATAGCAGGCATAGCACTTACGGCTATGCTTAGCGGTTGTGCAGATGAAAATCTGGACAATACCGTTAAAAATCCCGTTAAGTCGGGTGAGGAGATTATGTTCGGGTCTGAATTATCTGGTGATGCAGATGTGATTGAGGCAAAGCCGGGAACTCGAACTGTTTATGGAGACCGTAATGAAAACGGAGTCCCTGTATATTGGGAAGCTGATGGCAGCGATAAGATTGCTATATTCTGTAATCAGGCATCGCAGCCAGCCGATCATCTTGTAACTTACAAGATAACGCCCGACGAAACAGACCATGCAACAGCTGCAACTGTTGCAAAAGTAAACACAAGTGAAGCCGGTCTGCAATGGGGAGATCTTGATACAGAGCACAGATTTTATGCTTTCTATCCGGCAAGTGCGGTAAAAGGTTCTGCTGAAGAGAATCAGACAGGCCAGATTACTGCCAATATTCCTGTTACACAGCAGGTACAGGAATGGAGAAAAGGTACATTCGAAAGTTCTGACACAGAATTTAATGGTAGAACCGTTTATTTCGGACTTCCGAATATGGACTATGCCTATATGTATGCTTATAATGCCGTAACACCTTCGGAGGTAGATAAGAGTCAAGCCATTAATTTGCAATTCCATAATTTGGTAACAGTGCTTGATATTACGGTGCAGGGCCCATCGTCTGGTACTGCTACAATTACCAATATTAATGTGGATGCGATTGACGGTACAACGCCTATTCTTACGGGTGATTTTACATGTAATATCAGAAATACGGAGACAGGAATAATAGGTACTTGTGAGCCGGTTGGTGACTTCAACGAGGAGCGCGGACGTATATCTATTCCTTGTTATGATAAGAAAACCGGCCAGTTCATTCAGCTTGGTCCAAATGAGCTTCTTAACGTAAAAGCTTATATCATTCCACAAGACTTGGAGAATACTGTAAAGCAGCGTACTCTTCGTGTTACTGTGTCTTTGTTGAATGGCGCTCCTTGCAGGAAGACTTTGCAGACAGCGGATGTTACTCCGCATAAAATCAATCGTGTTATTCTTCCTCCATTGACAATCGGAGGCACAAACTATTGGATGAGTTCACTTGACCCGGATATCTATGTGTCAGAGCTTTCTATTCCTGGAAGTAAGTTCTCTGTTTTGACAAGTGAAAATAAAGCTGCTAATATTTATCAGAATGCATCGATTGCACAACAGTTTAAGGATGGTGTTCGTGCATTTATTTTGCAGACAGCTACAATTGGTACAAATTCAAATCCAGGAATAACCGGTGGTGGTGGAGCTGGTAATGAATTTACATATGATGGTTTTTATGTGGTTTCTGAAAATAAGGAAAATAAAGTTATGCCTCTAAGCCAGGCAATAAGTGATATTGCTTCTTATTTACAGACATGTGAAGATGAAGGAAAAAATAATGAATTTGCTTTTGTTATGTTAACTTATACAACAGGAGATTATTATTTAGGTTCATGGACTCATTCTGGAGTTGATCCAGAACAATTCTGGATTGAAAAACTTCGTGATGAAGTAAATAGCATAGCGGGTGATGCAGCAAATCGTATTTATACAGGTGAGATAACCCCGGAAACAACGATTGATGATGTGAAAGGTAAAATCATATTAAAGGCTAATTATAACTCGCAGAATATGATTAGTAATTATGGATCAGCCACAGCTCCAATAATGTTCACCTATTGGGGATCTGCTTATGGTCCTAAGATTTATAACGGGGCCTATTATCAGGATACATACGGCGGTATGCCTATGGATTGGGGTAAACCAATGTGGTATGAGAACTCTGACGCTAAGTTGAGATGGTATTATCAGGAGGTAACAAGTGTTGGTACTGGTCAGGAGGCAACTCGTGCAGAAAAAGAGACCTTTATCAAGAACTTGTTTACGAAGAGTGTTGATTTGTATCATAATGACACATCTCATAAGACATGGTTTATGAACGATCTTGGAGGATACTATTCTGACAATGCCGATATAAATGGCAGAGGTACAGGTATTCAGGCTTTGGCTATTGATATGAACCAGATGGGAGTTGATGAGTTGCAAAACCGTGAAGAAAATGCCGGACTTGGTATTATCTTCATGAACTTTGCCGACAAACAGGCTTTATCAGGTGCTGAATACAAGAGCGACTGGCTGATACAGACCCTTATCGACAACAACTTTAAGTTTGCGTTGCGTAAGAAAGGCTCAAGCACAACGCCTTCATCAAAATACAATGCCACTTATTCAAATGGCGGAAATGCCGTTGGTTGGGATAAGTAATCACTATTTGACAATGAAACTTTCGCTGAAAGACTCAGCGAAAGTTCATTGTTGAAGAATGTATCATATAAGATAAATGAGTTATCCTATACGAAAATACGCGGCATTAGTGATTGCGTTAGCCTGCTTTGCTTCATGCCAGGACGAGTCTTTGCTCGGCGGCGACGCTGCCGGCAACGTGAAGATTCTTGCACGCATGAGCGGCTCAACACCTACGCGTACTTGTGTTGACGGAGTTACGACAGACGGTTCGGTGGGCATATTGTGGTCGCCGGGCGACCGTATCGGTGTGTATGGAAGCGCCGGAACGGCAAACGCCTTGTTCGTATCTTCAAATACGAGTGCCGCGCCTGAGGCCGTCTTTGCAGGCAATCTGAAGCAGGGCGAATCTCCCTCTTACGCCTACTATCCCTATGACGAAGGCAACACTTCGTCGGATGTCTCGGCTATTAAAGGAAACCTGAAGCTTGTTCAGGCATACAACATGGCCGACGGAACGTTAGAGGCCGACTATAAAGTAGGCAAGCCAACGTTCTCATCAGCTGATGGCGGACAATATGAGTTCTCGTTCGAGCATCTGTTCTCCCTTATCAGGTTCAGCATCAACGCCACGGGTACTCTTCTCGAAGGCGATAATCTTGAAAGCATCATCCTGACTTTGCCAGACGGACGCAGGCTCGGCGGCGAGTTTACGTTCGACGCAGCTTCGAAGGCTGTGACATGGACAGGTGCTGCCGACGGGGTGAACCAGCTGACCATGAAATGGAGTGATGCTCCGGCGCTTACGAGCGGACAGGAGCTGACGGGATATATGACCTGTGCCCCTGACATACATCAGAACGACGATATAAAAATCACCATTCTGACACATCAGTACAAGGCAGAGTTCACCCGCCGTTCGCTTGCAGACTTCGCTGCTAACACATGCTACACGTTCCCGCTGACGCTTGCCAACTATTCTGATATGGTTGTAACCAAGCGTCCTGTGTTCAACAGTTTCTCATTCGATGTAAGTGCCAACGAAGGCAAAATTCTTGGCACCAAACTGGTGTATGAGAACGGAAAGACACAGCCTGTGGCTAATACGGCAGAGGTGATGACGGTAGGTACTGACAGCGTTACCGGCTGCATACCTTATCTGTTTGACTTCAAGCTGAAGCCCACGTTCACCATACCTGAAGGCATGACCGTAACAGTGGACGGAAAAGCACAGACGAGCGGAGCCGACGAGCAGGACTTCAGCAAGCCGGTGACATATGTCGTGTCTAACGGCGAGGAAGACCGCGCCTATGTTGTTGAGGTTACAAACACCGGGCTGCCGGTGGCTGTGCTTGAGCAGGAAGGCGGCAACGTCTATTGGGATGAGGCCGGCATAAATGTGCGCGCTAAGAGTGAAGACTGGAGCGAAACCGACCATTTTACGCTATACAATGCAGATGGAACGGTAGATGTGGAAACTGCTTTATGCGGTTCGCGCCTTCGCGGTAACTCCACGCAGAACTTCCCGAAACTTCCCTTTGCGCTTAAATTCGACAAGAAAGTAGGTATACAAGGACTGCCTACCGACAAGCGCTGGGAGCTGCTTGCCAACTGGATGGACCGCACTTCGCTGCGCAATGCAGTTGCTCTCGACATAGCTCATCGCACGGCCGGTGCACATACAGACGGCCTGGGATGGAGTCCTAACGGTGTGAATGTGGAACTGGTTATCAACGGACGTCATGTGGGAAACTATTTCCTGTGTGAGAAAGTGAAGATTGATGCCGACCGCGTGAACATCAAGGACTGCTATAAGGACGTTGTGGACGGTGGCAACGAGAATCCTTCTGTTGCCGACTGCGGTTATCTGCTCGAGTTTGACGACGCGATGGATGAGGTCAACTGTTTCCGTACAGACCGCGGACTGCCTGTCATGTTTAAGGATGAAGTGCCGGAAAACGGAACGCTGTTTAATGCCATAAAAGATAAGATTGAGGCAATTGAGCAGAATCTGGAAAACGGCAACTACTCTGAAGCCTACAAGCAGCTGGACATCAACTCCGTCATTGACTATTTCTTTGTGCAGGAACTTACGTTCAACGATGAATACAAGCATCCTAAGAGCGTATATATGTACATCGACGGCGAGGATAAGCTGACAGCGGGCCCGGTGTGGGACTTCGACTGGCAGACGTTTATCATTCCGGATCAGGTGCGTGCCTACGGCGGAACTTACGACTGCCGTAACACGGACGAGTGGCTGTATGGGGCTTCGGCGTTGGCCGAAAAACAGTGGCCATGGGGAAATCCTGATTATGTCAACGACAAGCCCTATATGTGGTATCCGCTTCTGTTTAAAGACCCGACGTTCAGAAGTAGCTTACAGACGCGCTGGACGGCTGTTTATGCAGCCCTGCAGGCTGTAGTGGCAGAGATAGACCGGCTGGCACTTCAGAATCGTCTTTCAGATAAGTTCAACTCGGCAATGTGGCCTACCACGCGCACTCTGAAAAACGAGTGTGGCGCTGCGTTCAACGGTGATGAGGATATGACTTTCGACCAGGCAATACAGTCGATGAAGAAGGCATATACAGACCGTCTGAACTGGATGAACGCGCAGATAATAAGTGGAAGTTTCGTGACAGACGCAGACTAATGAAAATATCTAACGAATAAAAATTCATAATATGATTAAAAGAACAATCGCGGCAGCCATTGTAGTATTGGCTGCAGGTTCAGCCTTTGCCCAGGCTGAACAAAAGACCAGTTCCACAGAATATGTGGAATACAGCTCAAGTAAATATAAAGTGGAGACAAACGGCTTCTGGAGCAACTGGTTTGTCAGTGTTGGCGCTGGTGGCCAGGTCTACTTTGGCGACCATGACCGTCAGGCTTCGTTTGGCGACAGAATTTCGCCGGCTCTCGATGTTGCTGTTGGCAAGTGGTTCTCGCCGAGCATAGGCGTAAGGCTTATGTATAGCGGCCTTTCGGTTAAGGGTGCCACACAGAAGGGCTCTTTGGCTCACAGCACCGGTGAGGATGTGCCCGGAAAGGGAGGTAACGGCTATTGGCTGGAGAAGCAGAAGTTTAATTACTTCAACTTCCATGCTGATGTGCTGTTCAATCTCTCTAACATGATATGTGGCTACAATGAGAAGCGCCTGTATAACCTCAGCGCTTACGGAGGTCTCGGCGTGATGCACGTGTCAGAAGAGCCGTCAGCCACAGACATATCAGCACACTTCGGTCTTCTTAACACCTTCCGTCTGTGTTCAGCTCTGGACCTCAACCTTGACCTGCGCGGAACGCTGGTTAACGATGAGTTCGACGGCGAGGGCGGAGGCCGCGGCGGCGAAGGTATGTTCACCGTTGCAGTTGGTCTTACCTATAAGTTTAAGCCGCGCGGCTGGGAGCGCAGCAAGGTCGTTACACGCACTGTGTATAACAACGACGAAATCAACGCCATGCGTGAGCAGCTCAACCGCATGAGCGAGGAGAACGCACGTCTGCAGGAAGCTCTCAACCAGAATGACAAGGAGAAGGCTGAGACCATAGTTAAGCAGATAACATCTGCCAACCTCATCGTGTTCCCGATAGGCAAGAGCACCTTGTCTAATCAGGCTCGCGTAAACCTCGGCATGCTTGCAGAGGTAATCAAGCAGGGCGATCCTTCAACGGTTTACACCATCACCGGATATGCTGATGCCGGAACCGGAACCAAGGCCGGCAACGAGCGTCTGAGCAAGAAGCGTGCTGAGGCTGTATATAACTGTCTGGTAAAAGAGTTTGGTGTTGACAAGTCACAGCTCCAGATTGACTATAAGGGCGGTGTGGACAATATGTTCTATGACGACCCGCGCATGAGCCGTGCCGTAATCACCAAGACAAAGTAAATATATCTGTCTGACTTGTTGCGATGCGTACCTGCGTCAGCAACGCAGTGGCGCGAGGGTGTGGCAAGGAGTCAGGGCTGGTTAGCTCATTTTATTGCAGTCGGATTTGCTCTGCTGCCTGAATGTGTTTTCGGGCATACAACGTCAAGTCTGGTATGAGTTTGTCTGTTTCTATAGCCCCTCTTCGTACACATCCTCGTTTTCTAATTGAAAGTTTTGTGTTCAATCCCATTTGCTGTCTTTTTGGCAGTGAATGGGATTTTTTGTTTTCGGGAGTTTCATCTGTCCGCCATGATTCTGATGCGGCATGTGGGCTGTTCATGATTAACATAAACCGCTATGTCAGTGAAAACACTACCCGAAAGTCTTCGTTTTGTATAAAACGACGGTATTTTCATAATTTGTTTGACTTCAAGGAGAGACATTTTGTTTTTTTTGATTTTATTATGATGGCTAATTTGATTTTTTTTAGGCTACATATAAGAATATTACAAAAAAGTTTTATCTTTGTAAAAGAAAGGCGTGAATAATCTTTTTTAATATGCAGGAAGAAGAACTTTATAAAAATTCTGTCACAGATTTGTTGGAGGGTGAACAGGCTGACAGTTACGGGGATACAGACTCGGTATATCCTAATGCGGAAGTGAGAGTTGAGAAAGCCCAATACAGCACTATGCACCTGAAACGTCTTGTTATGGATAGAAAAGAGCTGGTGATAGATCCTGATTTCCAGCGTAACGATGTATGGAAGCCTAAACAAGCTGCAGAATTAGTAGAATCTATCCTTATGGGCATTCCTATTCCTACGATATATCTGTTTGAAATGAAAAACGGAACTAAGCAGGTTGTTGACGGAAGACAGAGAATTACAGCCATTCTTGATTTCTTGAACGACAAGTTCAGTTTGAAAGACTTGAGAATATTGCCTCAATGTAACGGGAAGAAATTTTCGGATCTTGATGCGAAGATGCAGGGTATCTTTGAAGATTATCAACTTTTTTTCTATATTATACAGCCCCCCACGCCTGAACGTGTAAAATATGATATATTTGACCGTGTTAATCGTGGCGGAACGCGACTGAACAATCAGGAAATGCGTAACGCTTTGTACAGAGGACGTTCGACGATGATGTTAAAAGAACTTGCTTCATCGTCCCAGTTCTTACATGCAACGGGAAAAGGCATAAGCAGTAAGCGTATGAAGGATCAGTATGTGATACTTCGCTCTATAGCGTTTTATCTCTTAAAGAAAAAGCGTGACACGGTGATTAAAGAAAATGGTGAAAGTATCGACTATAAAAGCGATATAGATGATTTTCTTGCAAAAACAATGATTTTCTTAAACGAAAAAGCTTCTGTCGAATTATTGAACGAATGTAAGAATGCTTTTTATACAGCTATGACAAATTGCTATGATGTCTTGGGAAGCAACGCATTCCGATTTGATTCAGATACTGGCAACCGGCGCCCTGTTAATATGCCGCTTTTTGAGGTTTTGATGTATGTCTTTTCGGATAATCAGTTTACGGATAAGAAGGAATATACAAGAAACGCGGTTGAGAAATTTAAAAGGACGTTTGATCATCAGCAGATGTTTGCCGGCAATGTTGACTCTACTATAAATCTTAATGAACGATACAATTTGGCAGAAGAACTTATTAAACAAATTAAAAATGATATCTAGCTTATCAATAAATAATTTTAAGTCGATTGAACGGCAAAACCTTGACATCCGTCCACTTACCATACTGACCGGCTTAAACTCGACGGGAAAATCAACTTGCTTTCAGACAATTCTGACAGCATTGTATTATTCGGCTAATGTGGTACCAGTATGGATGGACAACATGGATTTTACGTTTGAAACTTTACGCAACAGAAATGTTAACGCCAAGAGTCTGGAAATAAAGATTGTTTGTGGCGATGGAGAAATATGTTGCTTTATGGATTCAGACAATATGAAATCAAGTAATGCTACAAATCTGGAATTAGAGAAAAATCTGTTTTATTTGAGCGCAAACAGGCTTGGCTTTAGCGATTTTGAAACAGTTTCTTTAAAACATAAAGTCGGAATTGCCGGTGAATATGTTTTCGGTACATTTGATTTTGAAAAGTCTCATCCCGTTGATAAAGGACTTATTATGCTTAATGATTCGGAAACGTTGTCTTCGCACCTGAACTATTGGCTAAGCTATATCCTGGGAATTAAATTTGAAATGCAGACAGAGAAAATAAATCCTACTAAAGTAAAGGTTGTCTATAAGAGTGATGATTTGTCAAATTTGGCTCCTCAGCAGCTGGGTGTGGGCGTGAGTTACTTGGTTAAGACGCTTATTATGTGTCTGCGTTCCAAACGGGGTGACGTGCTTATGATTGAAAATCCTGAACTGCATTTGCATCCGGCAGCCCAAGCCCGTATGGCAGATTTTTTTGCTTATATTGTTAATGGCGGAATTCAAGTGCTGCTTGAAACACATTGTGAACATCTTATAGATAAACTTCAATATCTGATTTATAAGAATATTTTAAAAAATGATCAGGCCGTAGTTTATTACAAAGGAGGCATAACTGAACCTTTTGAGACAATATGCTTTACCGAAACAGGAAAATTTAACAAGTCGTTTCCTGTGGGATTCTTTGATGCAACACTTAATGAACTGTTGGAAATTGAATAGCAAATTATGGGGAAGGTTATAAACGGTATTGTTGTTGACAATCAACTGTTCTGCGAATATCATAAGTTTCGGAATGGCGAAAAATTTGATATAAACATTATCAGACAATTGTTTCATTTCTATAAGAAAAGAATTGTTTCAAATATAAAGCAATACGAAGATAATAAAGTGGAACTGCCTGCTAATTTGAAGGTGGAGATGGCTCATGCCGGACTGAGAAGACAGTCGCTGGAGGATCTTGCCGAGAACTGCACGCTGTATAAAATAATATTGAGCGTTACAAGGAATGATTTTCCATATATAAATATTATGGACGACAGGCAAAGACTGGAAAATAATTATGCGGCAAGTTTTGACATGGGTGAAACACGGAAATTTGCTGTAAGGCATCTTTGTTCAATGTGTCTTCATGCCAAAAAGATTGTTCTGTATGATAAATATTTCTCTAAGAATGAGAACAATATTGACTTGCTGAAAAAGATATTGCCCAAAAAGAAACTTGAAATAGTTTACAGCTCGATAGAGGATGAACATATAGACATGTTAAAACAATGGTGTGCTGATTTTGTATTTACAAAAAATCCCAGCATGCCTAACAGGCATGACAGGTATATGGTTATTGATGACAAGTTGGAGATTATCCTAACTAGTGGATTTGACCACTTAAATGATGACAGAGGCGATTTTACATACATTGTGAGGTATGTTCAGCATTCGAGATTTTAAGTTTCAGAATAGACTCTATATAATTTGATTTATTGAGACAGTGGAAAATCTATAATTCTTTCTTTTTAAGAATCTAAAAAAGATACGGATATACTTGATCGATTTTCTGCTGCCGATGAATTACCCTCCATGATGATTAAAAGCCGTCAGCAACGCTTAAAATGCCTGCTGCGGGGCATTTGGTATGGACTTATGTACGTGAGGTAATTGCGTGTGCGTATTTGATGGGCGTCAGCCCGTTTGTCATGATGCTTTTGTGATGCTGCTGATGTATAATAAAAAAGGAGTACCGTTTGGTACTCCTCTGTGATCCGTTTGGGGCTCGAACCCAAGACCCCAACATTAAAAGTGTTGTGCTCTACCAGCTGAGCTAACGGATCATCTTATCCATTCGTTTTGTAAAGCGAGTGCAAAAGTACGGCTTTTTTCTTAAACTACCAAATTATTTTTCAACTTTTTTTTGTTTTTCTTCGTTTTGCACCTTTTCATGGCCTTCTTTGGTGATGTATCGCTGATAATAGGCTATGAGGATGGTGGTGAGAGGCAGGGCGATGATGAGGCCGATGAAGCCCAGCAGGGTGCCCCATACGGAGAGCGACAGCAGCAGTATGGCAGGGTTGAGGCCCATGGCCTTGCCCATGATTTTGGGCGTTACAACCATGTCGCTTATTATCTGCACTATGCAGAACACGGCCACGGCTCCTGCCAGTATTATCCAGAAGTTCTGTCCTGTGTCGGCAGCCTTGAGCAGGGCAAGGAACACCGTGGGGATGAGCGCGAAGGTGTGCAGATAGGGCACAAGGTTCATTATGCCTATCATTATGCCGAGGCCTATGGCCATGGGAAAGTCTATTATGGTGAAGCCTATGCAGAACATGATGCCCATGCAGAGCGACACGAGCGACTGGCCGCGTATGTAGTTGTTGAGCTCGCGCTCCACGTCGCCCATCAGCTCCTGCCAGAACGGGCGCACCTTCTGCGGGAATATCTTTATCCATTTGGTGGTGAGCGCCTCATAGTCGAGCAGGATGAAGAACATGTACATGAGCGTTATGAGCGATGCCACCACGCTTATGATGATGTTGGCCGTCTGTCCGAGCACGCTGAATAGCTTTGGCATGGCGCTCCTGATGGCCTCTGTTACGTCTTTCTGCTTGAAGAACTGGTGTATCTCGTGGCGGTTGTCCTCAATCCATTGCCTTATGGTGCTGGGAAAGTTGTTTATGTGCGTCGTCTTGTGCAGATAGCGCGAGAGCACATCGCCCAGCTTGTCGAACTGTTCAATCATCGGCGGAACTATGAGATAGAATATCCCCCCGATGACGGCAATGACGAAAATCAGCGCGACGATGATGGACAGCGCCCTTGTGGGCACGTGCATCTTGTACTGGACAAACTTTACGATGGGGTAGAGCAGATAGGCCAGCAGCCATGCCACGAAGAACGGCAGCAGCACGTTGCTCAGATAGTTGGTTATGAACAGCACGGCGCCGACAAGCAGGGCTATGAGCATCCAGCGTATGAATTTGTCGAAAGTGATTTTCTCTTCAAGCATATTTTATCGTGTCAATGTGTTTTGTCCTTGTTTTTGTCTTCCTCAAGCGCCTTGCGGTAACATTCGCGGCAGAGCGGCTCATATTCGGCCTGCTCGCCGAGCATCACGCGCTTCTCGTTGTTCACGAGACGGTGGCTGACGTAGGCCAGCGCGCCGCATCTTACGCAGATGGCATGCACCTTAGTCACTTCGTCGGCAATGGCGCACAGGGCGGGTATGGGGCCGAAGGGCACGCCCTTGAAGTCCATGTCGAGTCCGGCCACGATGACGCGTATGCCCTTGTTGGCAAGTTCGTTGCATACGGCCACGAGTCCGTCGTCGAAAAACTGCGCCTCGTCGATGCCCACCACGTCGATGTCTGACGACAGCAGCAATATCGACGAAGACGAGTCGACCGGCGTGCTCATTATGGAGTTGCGGTCGTGGCTGACCACCTCAATCTCAGAATATCGCGTGTCGAGGGCGGGCTTGAAAATCTCCACTCTCTGCTTTGCAAACTCGGCGCGTTTAAGCCTTCTTATAAGTTCTTCGGTCTTGCCCGAGAACATCGATCCGCACACAACTTCTATTCTTCCAGGGCGGTGTGCCTCGCCTGCCAGATTGTTGTTCATTATGGCGCAAAATTACAAAGACGTTTTAAAAATTGCAAAGAAATATAGCGTTTTTTTGCACTCGTGAATTATTTAACTTATATTTGTGGCGAATTATGGGCTTGTTATATATAGTACCCACACCGGTGGGAAATATGGAAGATATGACGCTCAGGGCCATACGCATCTTGAAGGAGGCCGACCTGGTTTTGGCAGAGGACACCCGCACGTCGGGCATACTTCTCAAGCATTTTGAGATAAAGAACCAGCTCTATGCCCACCACAAGTTTAATGAGCACGGCACGTCGGCGTCGATAGTGGAGCGGCTTAAGGCCGGAGCCACGGTGGCTCTGATAAGCGATGCCGGCACTCCCGGCATAAGCGATCCGGGATTCTTCCTGGTGAGAGAGGCTGTCAGTGCAGGTGTAACGGTGCTGTGTCTTCCCGGCGCCACGGCTTTTGTGCCGGCTCTGGTGTCATCGGGACTGCCTTGCGACAGATTCTGTTTCGAAGGCTTCCTGCCTCAGAAGAAGGGGCGCGCAACCAGGCTTGACAGTCTGCGCGAAGAGACCCGCACGATGATATTCTATGAGTCGCCCTACAGAGTGCTGAAGACTCTCGAGCAGTTTGCCGAATATTTTGGCGAAGACCGCAGGGCAAGCGCCTGCCGCGAGATATCCAAGATACACGAAGAGAGCGTGCGCGGCACACTGGCTGAGCTTATAGCCCATTTCAAGGAAACCGAGCCGCGCGGCGAGTTTGTCATCGTGGTGGCCGGCAAGAACGTTAAAGAAAGGAAACCTAATAATTAATAGCATTATGAAAAAGGTATTATTTTTCGCGGCATGTTTTATGGCTTTGGTCGCATGTAACAACGAGAAAACAGGTTCTAATCTGCCTCAGGTAAGCCAAACAGACTCTTTACAGAAGATTATAGAGCAGAAGGACAATGAGATAAACGACATGATGGGAATCCTGAACGATATTGATGAGGGCTTCCGTCTGATTAACGAGGCTGAAAACAGGGTGAGCGTGGCCAAGGACGGCGAGGGTGCCGACAAGAAGCAGCGCATACGCGAGAACATCCAGTTCATACAGCAGCGCCTGGCACAGAACCGCGAGCTGATAGAGAAGCTGCGCAAGCAGGTCAGCGAGAGCTCTGTGAAGGGTGAGGAAATGAAGCGCACAATAGAGAATCTGGTTAAGCAGCTTGAGGACAAAGACCACCAGCTGAAAGATCTCCGCGCACAGCTCGAGGCAAAGGACATACATATCGAGGAGCTCGACATGACAATCAACTCGCTCAACAAGGATGTAAGCAACCTGAAGGGTGAGAGCGAGCAGAAGTCGCAGACAATAAGCAATCAGGACAAGCAGCTCAACACGGCATGGTATGTGTTCGGAACAAAGAAGGAGCTGAAGGAACAGCAGATCCTGGTTAACGGCAAGGTGCTGCAGGGCAACTTCAACAAGAGCTACTTCACAAAGATAGACATCAGAAACTTCAAGGAGCTGAAGCTGTATTCTAAATCGGCAAAACTCCTTACGATGCACCCGTCAAGCAGCTACAAGCTTGAGCGCGACTCTAAAGACCAGTATGTGCTGCGCATAACAAATCCGCAGATATTCTGGAGCACAAGCAAGTATCTCGTGGTGCAGGTTAGATAAATATTGGCAGAATAATTCAGAGAACACATTTTTCTGACTTCTGCGTCAGCATTGTTGGCGGGCAGTATCCGGCACGGGTATTGCCCGCCAATTTTTTTGTGCCATACGTTTTGGGTAATCCCAAATCGGGTTGTTTGCATTCGGTCTGGATTTTTGCTTTATATTGAGTGGTTTTTTGTAATATTTTTCGCAGGCATAGCGGGCTATGTCAAGAAAGATCTTACAAAAAGACGCCAATAGAAACAAGAAGACATACTGAAAGCATGATGCACAAATTTGATAAAGTTATGTGCGGTCTAATGGCAGATTTTGGTTGATGCTATGTGCTGAATTAGCAGCTCCGCACACCCGTTTCATGCCGCTCCGTGCATGGCTTTATTTCGGCACGGTAAGGCATGAAACGGGGCGAACGGCGTTTTAGCTGTTATAAGTCATTCGTTTGCGATAAAAAACTCGGCCACTTTTGCATCAAAAGTGGCCCATTTACGGGTCGTAAACGATAGGTTAATGATTTGAAACATATATGCATTGTTTTGCTTAACATCCGTGTTGAATTAATTGAGAATTATGCTGGATGTTAAGTAAAACAGCCCATTTCCCTTTCAGATTTTTGCCCTTTTAAAAAGTCAAAGCCTTTTTGACCTCCACGGATTCTGATTTTTATTTATATTATGTTTGTGCACCTCGTCATGATGTCGCAGATAATGCCGTTGTTTATACTTTTGCGCGTGTTTTATATTTGTTGTCAAAAAAACGTGTTTCTGTATCAAAAATTAAAGTTTATTGTTGGCGGCTTTAGAAAAAATGCTTATCTTTGTAAAAAGCTACTTGGCTTAAATGTAATAAAATGAAAAACCGGCATATATGACAAAATGTGGCCAACACCGGATCAGTCTACCAGTGATGTTCATCGTTTTGTAGAGGTGATAACCATAAGCCTCTGTGCAGAAAGCACCACATTAAGCAGCATTGGCTTTGTTGCCTGATGCAGGTGCTGTGGAATACAAAAACTTAAAAAGATAGCAATATGGGATAAGAAAGTGTTTTTGAGTAATGCGAAACAGTAATTATGGCGTCGATGTATAAAAGTTTATCAGTTAAAACTTATCGACCATGAAAGGCAATATTTTTATCAGTAAGCTGCTGTTGGCTGTGCTTGTTTCCATGCAGGCTTTCGGCTGCATTTATGCACAGGACAGCGGATTTAAATTGAAAGGCCGTATATGCGAGAAAGACGGCAAATCGGGCATTGGATATGCCACAGTGAAAGTATATAATGACACCGACAGCGCGTCGGTGTATCGTGTAGTGGCCGACGAGGCCGGAGCGTTCAGCATAGGCAGCGTGGCCGCCGGCAGCTATCGTGTGGCTGTTACATGTGTAGGCTATGAGGATTATGCCGCGCGCGTAAACGTAGGTGCTGACACCGACATGGGCACGATAACGTTAAGCGAAGACAAGAATATGCTTGACGGAGTGACGGTTATGGCCGACTACTCGAAAGTGAAACCTACGGGCGACGTTGTCGTCAAGGTGAAAGGCAATCCTATGGCCAAGGGCAAGACCCTGATCAACTTTATGCGCTATCTGCGCGACCTGGACGTTACAAACAACAGTATAAGTGTTCGCGGCAGAGAAAACACCCTTATATATGTAGACGACCGTAAAGTGAGCTTCGAGCAGCTCAAGTCTATCCCACCGTCAATGATCGACCGCATAGAGATAATACCTCATGCCGACGCGTCTTACGGAGTGAATGCCACGGGAGGCGTAGTGAAGGTGTATCTGCGCAGCGAGGGCGGACTACTCGGTTCGGTGTCGCTGTATGGCGAGGCCGACTATTATTCGCCGGTAAGGTTTTCTCCGGGATTTAATCTTCTTTACTCTAAAGGAAAGATAAGCATCGGAAACTTCTTTAACTCGCGCCCTTATGAGCGTTACAGGCCGGAATATTCAGAGACAAGCATATATGAAGGCGTGAAGGACGAAACACATATAAAGGGCGTCAACTACGGCAGGTCGCTTGATGAGAATCTTTCGTTCAGATACTCGTTCAACAAGTTCGACCGCATAGACGTTTACTGCGGAGTGGGCGTCGGCAGCGGCGACAGCCGTCAGACCAGCATCGGCAGCGATTCGGAAACGAAGATGAACACCGACAACAATCATAGAGACTATAACGCCGGACTGCAGTTTCAGAAAGGTCTGTCGGACGACGGGCGAAGCTATTTCATGCTGAAGACCGAATATAACAAGAGTTTCGAAAATACCGACAACCGCTATGTGGTAGACATCACGTCTGACAAGGCACACAGCAAGTATAACCTCGACGGCGTTTCGGTTGAGCCTTATGTTTCGGTCGGTCTGACAAAGAGGTCGACGCTTTCGGCCGGATTTAATTATTATTATCTTATAGACCGGCATCAGAACAGGGGCACAGAGACTCTGGGCTATGTTTCAGACATGCACTTTGTCAATAAGGGACACGACTGCGCTGCATGGGCTAGCTATGGCATCACTATAGGCAAACTGTTCATGAGGGCTGCGCTGAACTATATATGGGGCGAGCAGATATATAAAGACTATCTTGCTCCTGAAAACAATGTCAGAAATATAGAGAGAGGCTTGTTTCCGACTTTTGTCCTGCAGTGGGACATAAATCGGGAGAAAAGGCGCTTCCTCAATATAGGCTATTTCCGCTATTACTCTTATCCCAACTATAATTATCGTTCGCCGGAGGTGGTATGGCAGAACAGCAAACTTTACAGCGTGGGTAATCCGTCGCTGAAGATGCAGACGTACAACCAGCTGCAGGTATATTTCTCGCTGAACAGGTCGTGGTCGGCAGATTATCTTATGAATTTCGGCAACGACCTGGTTAAGGTGCTGATGCAGCCTGACGGAAGCCGCCCGGGCGTATATTTTACGCGCCCTGAGAATGCTGGCGACAGGATGTATCACAAGCTAAGGCTTACATATTCGGGCCGTCTTTTCGGCTTCTGGTACAGCCGCAACACTCTCGGGGCAGTGTATATGCAGGAGAAGATGCCGGGACGAAAGGTGTGCAACGCCAACATCTCGTTCAGTACTGACAACGATTTCACTCTGTACAAGGAAATAGGCCTTACCATGGCAATGAGTGCTACGAGCAAGACCGAAACGCTGAGCTATGAGAACAACGCGACATATACGATAGACTTCGGTGCCTATGCTTCGCTGCTGAAAGACAAGCTGTCGCTTAACTTTGTATGGGGCAACGTGTTCTACAACAAGAATAAGATGAAAATGTACGGTGACGGATGGGAGGTTACGCGCCTGACGCTGCACTCGAGAACGCGCCTTATGCTTACGGCAACATGGAATTTCAGTCTTGGCGCTAAGATAAAGAAGACCAGTCTGCCTACTTCTGACGGCATGCACAGGCAGACGCCTACGTTGTGATTCCGCCGGGCTTAAGCCATACAAGGCTTATAATAAACAGCAACCTTACAGTCTTGATATTAACACAAAGAATTTGCCGGCATAAGTTTGCCGGCACATTCTTTGCGTTTATTGTATGAGATGTTTTTATCTTATTTATGGCAAGGACAGATGAGACTTGATATGGTCTGATGATGACGGACTGACGTTTATCTCTTCCCCTTGAAAAACTCCTGCATGAGGGTTCTGCATTCCTCCTCAAGCACACCGGCAGTAACTTCGGCTTTAGGGTGAAGAGCCTTTGGAGCGTAGATGTGAAATCCTCGCTTGTCGTCGCTTGCACCGTAAACCACTCGCTTTATCTGTGCCCAGCCGATGGCTCCGGCACACATGGGGCACGGCTCAACGGTTACGTAGAGCGTGCAGTCGGTGAGATACTTGCCGCCCATGAAGTTCTCGGCAGCCGTTATGGCCTGCATTTCGGCGTGTGCAGTTACGTCGCACAGCGTTTCTGTAAGGTTGTGGGCACGCGAAACTATGCGGTCGTTACACACGATGACGGCTCCTATAGGTATTTCGCCGGCCTCTCCTGCCGCCTCTGCTTCCGCCAGAGCCTTGCGCATAAACTGTTCGTCCTTCTTCTGTTGTGTCTCCTGCTTGTTGTCTTCGTGGTTGTTAAAGCCGTTGTTTGTCATATCTTTGTTTTTGTGCAAAAATACAACATTTCGCAATAACAGCCTTTGATGTATAGCAGAAAAGTTGTATTTTTGCATTACAGCCGCGGCATTGCAGTTGCTGAAGACGTTGCTGCACGGCGGCTCAACATTTCAAAACAACATGAAAAACTCATGGCAGAGCATAACAATATAGGCCGTTGGGGCGAGCAGAAGGCAGCCGAATATCTTGAGCAGCACGGCTTTAGGATAATATGGCGCGACTGGCGCGACGGCCACCGTGACATCGACATTGTGGCAATCGACGCTGACTGTCTGGTGGTTGTTGAGGTGAAGACCAGGCGCAATGCCGACTTTATGGCGCCCGAACAGGCTGTCGACGCCCGAAAGATACGCAACCTAAGTCTGGCTGCGGCAAAGTTTGTCAGGGCCAACAACATAGAGATGCCCGTGCGCTTCGACATCGTGTCGGTTACGGGCGTGCCCGGCGGGCCGTGCGAGATTAACCATATTGAGGATGCTTTCTTACCCCTGTCTTATTGAAAAATGGAAGATATAAAGATAATAAAGGTTGACGAAACCAGCTCGACAAATGTTCTTATGCGCGAATACTCCGGCGAAGAAGGCCGGCTTATGACCGTGGGCGTTGCCGCCTTTCAGTCGGCAGGGCGCGGTCAGGGCGAAAACAAGTGGGAGAGTGAGCGCGGCAAGAACCTTACGTTCAGCATAAAGGTTTATCCCTTGGTGTTGCCGGTTATGCGCCAGTATGTCATGCTCGAGGCTGAGTCGTTGGCCATACGTGACGCTCTTGCCGGATATGTCGACGACATCACGATAAAATGGCCGAACGACATCTACTGGCGCGACAAGAAAATAAGCGGAACGCTCTCTGAATGTACTGTCAGCGGAAGCCACGTAGGCAGCTGCATTCTCGGCACGGGCATTAATCTCAATCAGCGCGAGTTTGTGAGCGATGCGCCCAATCCGGTATCGTTGTCTCAGATATTGGGCCGCGACATTGACGCCGATGAGGTGCTCGGTGTGCTTCTCCGCCGTTTCGAGGTTTATCTCGGCATGGTCAATGAGGGCCGTTATGACGAGGTGGCGTCGCTTTATTCTGCCGCTCTCTATCGCCGCAGCGGCCGTCATGCCTATAAGGATGCCGGCGGCGACTTCATGGCGGAGCTTGAATGTATCGAGCCTGACGGTCATCTTGTTCTTCGGCGCGACAACGGCAGTCTTAGCAGATATGCGTTTAAGGAGGTGAAGTATGTTTTATAATGAAGTAGTTAAAGTAGTTAGAAGTAGTTAAAGGAGTTAAAGTCATATGCATTGTAGATAAAAACATTACTGGTAGAATAGAAAATATTATTTTTAATGCAGCATCAATTTTTAATTATACAAATATTGCTGACTGCACAGAATAAAGATATTGTCACAAAGCACATACAGCAACAAAGCATATGACTTTAACTCCTTTAACTACTTCTAACTACTTTAACTCCTAAACGATAAATAATTAATGACTAAATAATTATGGCAAAGTACAAAAGAATTTTATTGAAACTTAGTGGCGAAAGCCTGATGGGAAAACAGAACTTCGGCATCGATCCGGAGCGTCTTGGCGACTATGCGCGCCAGATAAAGGAAGTGCACGAGATGGGTGTGCAGATTGGTATCGTTATCGGAGGAGGCAACATCTTCCGCGGACTCAGCGGTGCCGGCAAGGGCTTCGACCGCGTTAAGGGCGACCAGATGGGTATGTGCGCAACGGTTATCAACTCGCTCGCACTCAGCTCTGCTCTCGGTGCTGTAGGCGTAAAGACAAAGGTGATGACGGCTATACGCATGGAGCCGATAGGTGAGTTCTACAGCAAGTGGAAGGCCATTGAGGCTATGGAGGCCGGCTATGTGTGCATATTCTCAGCCGGAACAGGCTCTCCTTACTTTACAACAGACACAGGCTCGTCGCTCCGCGGTATTGAGATTGAGGCCGACGTTATGCTCAAGGGCACACGCGTTGACGGCATCTACACTGCCGACCCGGAGAAGGATCCTACTGCAGTGAAGTTTAAGGACATCACTTATGACGAGATTTATACACGCGGACTGAAGGTGATGGACCTTACAGCCACAACAATGTGCAAGGAGAACAACCTGCCTATCTATGTGTTCAACATGGACGTTGTTGGCAACCTGAAGAAGGTTATGGACGGCGAGGAGATTGGTACGCTGGTTCACAACTGATAGCATTATAAATGCTCAAGCCGCTTACGTTGCTGCCTTATCTGCATCTTTTTTATGTTTGAACGGCAGGCAGCACGATGCGTAGGCAGTCACATCCGTTGAAATTGAGGATGTATCTTCATTAATATAAAAAAGAAGCCGTTGCCTCTTTGCGCATGAATGTCTGTGCTTGAGGCAACGGCTTCTTCTTCTTTTATGTCTTAAAGGGCTTACATGTCGAGAGTAATGCCCTTGTTGTCAATCTTCTTATATTCTTTTCCGTTCACTGTTACGTTTGCAGAGTTGCGTGCGCTGAAGGTCTTTCCCTTCGACTTGACGTTGATGTCCTGCAGCTTAACGCCGTCAGTGTTGTTGATTACGATGCCCTCTTTGGCGTTGTTTACCTCGAGGTCGGTTATCGTTATGTTCTTCACCGGCATCTCGGGTAGTCCGTTGAAGTAGGCTGCACGGCGTGCTGTGCGGCATATTACATGGTTGATGTTGATGTCGCGGAAGCAAGGTGTTGTCTCGTCCACCTTTATCTTCTTCACGTTCTGCTGCTTTGCCTCGTCGCCGTCGGCAAGAGCCTCTACAGCCGACTTGCCTCCGTAGTAGAGGTCGAAGGTTATTGCGTCGGTCTGAATGTCGAACATTGAGATGTTGTTGATGTAGATGTTCTCAACCACGCCGCCGCGTCCGCGTGTGCTCTTGAAGCGCAGACCCACGTCAGTGCCGAGGAACTGGCAGTCGGAAACATAAATGTTCTTCACGCCGCCGCTCATCTCGCTGCCTACAACAAAGCCGCCATGGCCCTTGAACACGGTACATCCGTTAATCAGTACGTTCTCGCAGGGTATTCCGCGCTTGCGTCCGTCGGCGTCCTTACCGCTCTTGATGCAGATGCCGTCGTCGCCAACGTCGAATGTAGAGTTCACAACCAGCGCATTCTTGCATGATTCAAGGTCGAGTCCGTCGCCGTTCTGTGCAAATGCCGGGTTTCTTACCTGCACATCCTCTATCAGCACATTCTCGCACATCAGCGGATGAATGTTCCATGAAGGAGAGTTCTGGAAGATTACGCCGTTGAGCCATACGTTCTTGCAACTTACGAGGTTTACCATTACGGGACGCAGGAAGTGCCTGATGCTATGCCATTCGGCGTCGCTCAGATTACCCTTGGGCACGTTCATGTTACTCATTGAGTCGCCTTTAAGCGCACCTTCAGAAGGGAACCAGAACTTAGGGTTCTTGAATGCTCCGCCGCGTGAAGTAAACTCTTTCCATTGCTTGTCGGTAACCTTCTCGCGTTTCACCGGGCGCCAGTATTCGCCGTTGCCGTCTATCACTCCGGCTCCGGTTATCGCCACGTTTACAAGGTTGTGCCCCGATATGGGCGACTGGCAGCGGCGTGTGTTCAGTCCTTCGAACGACGCATCTATAAGCGGATAGAGGTCGATGTCGGGCGAGAACAATATCACTGCACCCTTGTTGAGGTGAAGGTTGATGTTGCTCTTGAGAGTTATAGGACCGGTGAACCACACACCCTGCGGCACAACGAGCTTGCCGCCGCCCTTTTTCTCAAGTGCCTCAATGGCCTTGGCAAAAGCATCGGTACAGAGCGAAGATCCGTCGCCTTTAGCTCCGAAGTCTTTCAGGTTAACCTTGTTGTCGGGAAACACGGGGGCTGTAACCTGTTCCATCTTGAAGGGCAGATTCTCATACAGACAGCTGTATTTGTCTGTGCCGGTGGCGCTTGCACCAAGTGTAAGCAGGCATGCGCACACCAAAAAGAAGATTTTTCTCATTTATTTTTATTGGTTTAAGTTAGTAGATTCATGTAGTTTTATTATTGCCGGGACGGCCGCAGGAGCTATTTCTCCTCTTCATAGTCGACATATTCTCCTTCGTTTTTCGAGAATATCTTGCGGTTCATCTCGTCGGGCGTGCGCCGGTCGATAATTATTTCGTCGTCGCCTGATGTCTGTCGGTACTGCTGCCGGCCTTGTCTGTACTGCTGCCGGCCTTGTCCGTACTGCTGCCGGCCCTGTCCGTTGCCGTTGTCCTGGCCCCTGAAGCCCTTAAACTGTTTCTTCACACTGTGGAAAGTGCGGTATATCTTGTAGGCAACCACGCCTACGACGATGAATATTCCGAGCAGTATTATGAATAAGAAGTTTAATAAAGCAGCAATCATTATTTGTTCTTTGAATTAAGATAAACCGATAATATTACATACCATGCGATTATTATGGCGAAGGCCGAGATGCCGAAGATGATGAGCAGCGGCACGCAGGTTATAAGGAAAATGTATTTAACCTCGTTGCCTTTCCATCCCCATTGCTTAAACTTAAGGGCAAACATCGGTATCTCGCTCACCAGCACATAGCTGCAAAGGAAAATAAGCAATATTACGGCCGGCACCATCCACGGCGACGACTCGAGCACGTCGGCAGCTCCCACGATGAGCGAGCCCCAGAACAGGGCGTTGGCCGGCGTGGGCATGCCTATGAACGATGTGGTCTGACGCTCGTCAAGATTAAACTTGGCAAGGCGCAGCGCCGAGAACGCAGCCATGACGAAGGCCACGAAGGGCAGCACCGGACGCAGCGGCTCGAGAAACGACGGATAGTCCATCACGCCGAGCTGATAGAACACCATCGTGGCCGGCGCCATGCCGAACGTGATGTCGTCGGCAAGCGAGTCGAGCTCCTTTCCGATTGGCGACGACACTTTTAGCAGGCGTGCGCTCATGCCGTCGAAGAAGTCGAACACGGCACCCAGAATGATGAACGTCAGCGCCATCTTGGGCTGTCCGCCGAAGGCGTAAGCCGTGGCTATGCAGCCCGAGATAAGGTTGCAGCACGTGATAGTGTTCGGAATATTTCTTACTATGATGTTTGCCATAACGTAGCGTAGTTATCGGCCGTGTACTTTCATTCGCAGAAAGGGCGGCTGTTATGTTTATTTAAGCCGTGCAATAATCGTGCGGTTGCCTGTTGTAGCCTGTCCCATCTTCACGCAAACCTCAGTTCCGAGTGGCAGATACACGTCAACGCGCGAACCGAACTTGATAAATCCGAGATGCTCGTCGATGTAGCAGTCTTCTTCAGGCTTGGCGTAGGTTACGATGCGTCGTGCCACCGCACCTGCTATCTGGCGGCACAGCACTTCGGTGCCTTCGGGAGTCTCGAGCATCACGTCGGCGTGCTCGTTCTCCTCGCTGGCCTTTGGCAGCCATGCCTTGTGGTAGTTGCCGTTCTGATGATGAACGAATTTCACTTTGCCGTCAACCGGGAACCAGTTGGCGTGAACGTTGAACAAGCTCATAAAGATGCTTATCATGAGACGTTTGTCGTGAAAGTACTCATCTTCAAAAACCTCCTCGATAACCACCACTTTTCCGTCTGCCGGAGCCACTACCACCTTCTCGGTCTCGCCGTCGAAGTAGCGCTTGGGGCATCTGAAGAAGTTTACCACTATGGAATAGATTACGCCGAAGACGACGACAAAGCTCCAGAACGGAATTTTGTTGTCGACATAGAACCACAGAATCAAGGCTATGGCCACAAACGCAGTCAGTCCGTAGACCAGCGTGTCAGTGCCCTCTCGATGAAGTCTTACATTCTTAAGTTTCTTTATTCTTTTTCCCATAGTAAAGTTTGAAGTGGAAAATTATTTGCAAAGGTACGCCTTTTTTGTGTAATTGGCAAATTTTTTGCATTATTCTTTAATAAATACACATTGTCCGGCAGCTGCGGCTTAATCGGCTGATAGTCCGATTTTTATTGTTTGCTCTGCTGTCCTGTTGCGGTTTTCGTTCTCGTTTGCTCCTTCTGCGGGTGTCCGGCTGAAGCGGCCGGGGCATGTCCTTGTTTCAGCTTTCGTGTGTCATGCCTTTTATGCTTGATGTCAGGTGTCGCCGATGTATAATGTGATGCTGTGCGGATTCACATTGTCGCGATATTCGCCGTGTCGCCTTACATTCTGATTTTGCTTGACGCTCTCATTCTGAAGTATTTGAAAATAAAAATAATTCGCACGGAAATACGGGCTGAAATCGTGTGCAAACATAAATGCGTTGATATCAGAGTGTTGCATGGCTATGGCGGTTTGTGTGCATAAAATTTAACCTGAAAACGGCTGAAATACCAAGAAATTCGGGCAAAAACGGCTGCAAACCATAATGCCGGACGAGGCTTTTCTGTTTATAAAAGGTGCCCTTTCGCTGTGTAAGAGCATGCCTTTCGGTGAGTTGTCTGCCGCTTTACGGTCTTTCAGGCATGTTTTTACGCTTAGGCGTTTCTATTTCGTCTGAAAATCCTGACATAATCATGATGACACAATGCAATGATAATGGCCGGTTTGCCTGTCAAAGTAACATCTCCGTAAACGATAATGACTGCTGCCGTGCGTGTGTCCGTGCGGTTGTCTGGGCGTGTGCGTGCATGTCGTATAAACATAAAAAACAATCTGCATAAGATAATTTTCACATTATTATTTTGGCTGTTTCAGTTTTTCAGAATAACTTTGACGCTCTAAAAGCGCAAATGTAGTTTATGCAAGATTTCGTCCATTTACACGTACATACTTATTACTCCATTCTTGACGGACAGTCGAGCGTGCAGAAACTTGTAGACAAGGCTGTGGCCGACGGCATGAAGGGCATGGCCATAACCGACCACGGCAACATGTTCGGCATAAAGGAGTTTTATAACTACTGCAAGAAAGTCAACGGCAAGCTGAAGGCCGAGGGCAAGGAGCCTTTCAAGCCCATATTCGGCTGCGAGATGTATGTGGCACGCCGTACAAAGGACGACAAGGAGAAAGAGAAGGGCGACATGGGAGGATACCACCTCATTGTGCTTGCAAAAAACTACAACGGATACAAGAACCTTATTAAGTTGGTTTCGCGCGCGTGGGTAGACGGCTATTACATGCGTCCGCGTACCGACCGCGCCGATCTTGAGAAGTATCACGAAGACCTCATCGTCTGTTCGGCATGTATAGCCGGCGAGGTGCCCGCAAAGATTCTCAAGGGCGACATGGAGGGGGCACGCGAGGCCATAGAGTGGTATCACCGCGTGTTCGGCGACGACTATTATCTCGAGCTTCAGCGCCACAGAGTCACCAATCCGCATCAGCGCGCCAACCGCGAGACTTATCCGCTGCAGGTGCGCGCCAACAAGGCTCTGATGGAGCTGGCGGAGGAGTATGGCATAAAGACCGTATGCACAAACGACGCCCACTTCGTTGACGAGGAGAACGCCGAGGCCCACGACCATCTGCTCTGTCTGTCTACGGGCAAGGACCTCGACGACCCTAACCGTATGCTCTATTCAAAGCAGGAGTGGTTTAAGACGCGCGAGGAGATGAACGCCGTGTTCAGCGATGTGCCCGAGGCACTTAGCAACACGCTCGAGATACTCGACAAGGTTGAGACCTACAGCATAGACCATGCACCTATCATGCCGTTCTTCCCCATACCTGAAGAGTTTGGTACGGAGGAGGACGTGCGCCGAAAATATTCAGAGAAACAACTCTACGATGAGTTCACTACCGACGAGAACGGCGAAAATCCGCTGCCGCCCGAAGAAGGCGAACAGAAGATAAAGCGCCTCGGCGGCTACGAAAAGCTGTACCGCATAAAGTTTGAGGCCGACTATCTTGCCAAGCTTGCCTACGACGGAGCAAAGCGCCTGTATGGCGACCCGCTGCCCGAGGAGGTGGCAGAGCGAGTGAAGTTTGAGCTGCACATTATGAAGACGATGGGTTTCCCCGGCTACTTCCTTATCGTGCAGGACTTCATCAACTCGGCGCGCGACGAGCTCGGAGTGATGGTTGGCCCCGGGCGTGGCTCGGCAGCCGGTTCGGTTGTTGCCTACTGTCTTGGTATTACGAAGATAGACCCTATTAAATACGACCTTCTGTTTGAGCGTTTCCTCAACCCCGACCGTATATCGTTGCCCGATATCGATACCGACTTCGATGACGACGGACGCGGAAAGGTGCTCGAATGGGTGGAAGACAAATACGGACACGACAAGGTGGCGCACATCATCACCTACGGCACCATGGCCACAAAGAACTCCATTAAGGACGTGGCGCGCGTGGAGAAGCTGCCGCTCGACGTGTCTAACCACTTGTGCAAGGCCATCCCCGACCGTCTGCCCGACGGCCTGAAGATGAACCTGCCCAACGCCATTAAGTGCGTGCCCGAGCTGCGCGAGGCTGAGGCAAGTCCCGACCCGCAGCTCAGCAATACGATAAAATATGCAAAGATGCTTGAGGGCACCGTGCGCGGAACGGGTATACACGCCTGCGGAACCATCATCTGCCGCGACGCCATCAGCGACTGGGTGCCCGTCAGCACGGCCGAAGACAAGTCGGACCCGGGCCACAAGCTCCTTGCCACACAATACGACGGACACGTCATCGAGGAGACCGGACTGATAAAGATGGACTTCCTCGGACTCAGCACATTGTCCATATTAAAGGAGGCTGTAGAGAACATACGCTTCACGCAGGGCATAGAGGTAGACCTCGACAACATACCTATCGACGACGAGCTTACCTATAAGCTCTATCAGGAAGGCCGCACCGTGGGCACATTCCAGTTTGAATCGGCCGGCATGCAGAAGTATCTGCGCGAGCTTAAGCCTACCGTATTTGAGGACCTCATAGCCATGAACGCCCTCTATCGCCCCGGACCTATGGACTACATCCCCTCGTTCATTGCCCGAAAGAACGGCAAGGAGGAGATAAAGTATGATATTCCCTGCATGGAGAAATATCTGAAGGACACTTACGGCATCACGGTGTATCAGGAGCAGGTCATGCTTCTGTCGCGTCAGCTTGCCAACTTCACCCGAGGCGAGAGCGACGCCCTGCGTAAGGCCATGGGTAAGAAGAAGAAGGACATCGTAGACGCCATGAAGCCTAAGTTTATCGAGGGCGGAAAGAAAAACGGACACGACCCGAAGGTGCTCGAGAAGATATGGGCCGACTGGGAGAAGTTTGCTTCTTACGCCTTCAACAAGAGTCACGCCACGTGTTATTCGTGGGTGGCTTATCAGACGGCCTATCTCAAGGCCCACTATCCGGCAGAATTCATGGCAGGCAACATGAGCCGATGCCTTAACGACATAACGAAGATAACCAAGCTGATGAACGAATGTCAGGCCATGGGCATAGCCTGCATGGGTCCTGACGTTAACGAGAGCCGCCAGAAGTTCAGCGCCAACAAGAAAGGCGAGGTGCGCTTCGGCCTCGGAGCCATCAAGGGCATGGGCGACGCTGCTGCTCAGGCCATCATCGACGAGCGCGAGAAGAACGGACAGTATAAAGACATATTCGACTTTGTGCAGCGCGTCAATCTCTCTGCCGTTAACAGCAAGGCGCTCGAGAGCCTTGTGCTCAGCGGAGCGTTCGACGGTTTCAAGATCAAGCGCGAGAGCTTCTTTGCGCGCAATCCTGACGGCCGCACGTTCCTCGAAACCCTTATGCGCTACGGACAGGTGTATCAGCAGGAGAAAAACGAGTCGCGTCAGTCTCTGTTCGGAGCGATGGAAGAAGTGGAGATAGCCACGCCCGCCATACCTCAGGCTGAGTCGTGGAGCGCCATAGAGAAGCTTAACCGCGAGCGCGACCTCGTGGGCATATACCTCTCGGCACATCCGCTCGACGAGTTTGAGTTTATCCTCAAGAACCTTTGCAACACCCAGTGTCAGGAGCTCAACGACCGCATCGAGCTGTCAAAGAAGCAGGAGGTGGTGCTGGGAGGCATCGTCACGGCCGTTAGAAGCAAATACACCAAGACCGGCAAGCCCTGCGGCTTTGTCACCATTGAAGACTTCGACGGCTCGGGCGAGCTGGCCCTGTTCGGCGAGGAGTGGGGCAAGTGGCGCGGAATGCTTATCGAAGGCTGCACGGTCATGGTCAAGGCACAGTTTGTGCAGCGTTTCCGCAACAGCGACATGATGGAGATGCGAATAACCGACATACAGTATCTGCAGACCGTAAAGGATACACAGATAGAGAAGATAACCATATCGCTCGAGGCTGACAAGCTGGACGACACCACCGTGTCCGACCTTGTTACGATAATAAAAGACGCGCCGGGCACCACGCAGCTGTTCTTCCAGGTGCGCGAGACGAGCAACAGCAAGCCCTTTGTGCTGCGCAGCCGCAAGGAGAAGATAGACATCAGCAAGGAACTGATATCCTTTATTAAAGGATGCGAGGCGCTCGACTATAAAATAAACTGACAAATATAATTGCCCGCCACGATGTGTGACAATTGGCCGCAAAGGCTCTGTCAGAGAAAATATGGCATAATGTTTGTTGGCAAAACAGTAGAAGACAAAACCTAATTATTAACATAATAAATTACAAAAGAAAGATGGAAAAAATTACAACAGAGAACTTTGAGAGTCTGAAGAATGGCGCACTGCCTTTAGTAGTTGATTTCTGGGCTACATGGTGTGGTCCTTGCCGTGCCATCGCACCTATCGTTGAGGAGCTGGCTAACGAGTACGAAGGCAAGATCGTTGTTGGTAAATGCGACGTAGAGGAGAACGACGACATCGCCATGGAGTTTGGCATCCGCAACATTCCTACAATACTGTTCATCAAGAACGGTGAGGTTGTAGACAAGTTTGTAGGTGCAACAACAAAGGCAAAATTGCAGGAGAAGTTTGAGTCTCTGCTGTAATAACACGCCTGAAGATATTTTTTAGTGCGGAGCGGCTTTAATGTTATTAATGCCGCTCCGCATTTTTTGTGTGTCATAGCATGGCTGCGTGCATGGCACGGGCAGGGGGCGGCGCTTTGTGATTTTGTGTTTTCTGAAAAAAAGCAACCGCGGCATGCAGTATTTTCGTCCTTTTTATATCATATATAAAGGGCACCTGCGGCGCCCGGTACGTAGATATGGAAACAGAAGAACTTGTCAGAAGATGTAAGGATGGTGACAGAGGCGCCTTGGCGCTTCTGTATCAGACCTATTCCGGCAGGTTGTTCAGGCTTTGCGCAGATATCGTTAAAGACAAAGACGTAGCCCAGGACCTGCTCCACGACGGCTTCATCATAATATTCTCGTCGATAGGCTCGCTGCGCAGTCCTGCCCGCCTTGAGGCATGGATGAGCAGGGTGATGGCCAATCTTGCCGTGAAATATCTCAACGACAGAAAGAACCGGCCTGTGGCCGGAACTGTGGCAGACGTGCCGGTTGAGACTGAAGAAGGGCAGGGCGGGTGCGACATTCCGTTTGATGAGCTTATGCGCATGATCGACATGCTGCCCGAGGGCTACCGCAACGTGTTCCGCCTGTCGGTGCTCGAAGGCCTGTCGCACGACGAGATAGCCCGTATGCTAGGCATCAGGCCGCGCACGTCGTCTTCGCAGCTTCTTAGGGCACGTGTCAGTTTGCAGAAGATGATAACGGCTTACAGAGCCCGCCTCGTTCTGCTGCTTGCCGCAGTGGCCGTTTCGGTAGTGACGTTATTGCTCCGGCAGCCGTTCAGACGGACAACCGGAGTTGACGTGGCGTCTGTCGGCACAGCCCGTCATGCAGCCGGTGGCAGCTGCGCAGGCCCCGTGGCAGATATGTATGCCGCACCGTCGGCAGACGGAAATGTTGTGCAGAGTCTCCATGCCGAAGACTCTCTTGGCGCAGGGCTTTGTCTGGCTTGTCCTGCCGACACCTTGCGTGCTGATGCCCTTGCCGAAAGTGTTGACGCCCTGTGCCGCATTGCCGGCAGCGGATCGGCCGTTGCCGTTGAGCCCTCGCCCGTCATGGCAGATGTGGCTCCTGCCGACACTTCATGTGTTAATGTCACAACAGAGAGCCATGACGGCTGGCTGCTCGGATTCAGTTCGATGATGGAAAGGGCGTCGGACGTGATAATGCCGCGCATAATCGAGGTTATAGAACATGCTGTAGGCTCGGGCACGAGGGTGGAGATTGAAACCTGGGAGCAGCTCGTACATTATCTCACTTATGATGTCGGCGAGAGTCTTGACCCGATAGAGCGCGACGTTCTTCTGCGCATAGCGCTTATGAACAGCGGCAAGATTGTTACGCACAAGAACTATGAAAAGCCGCTGCAGCTGGGGCTCAACTTCAACCGGCGTCTGTCTGACAGATGGAGCCTTGACATGGGACTGCGCGTTACACGGCACACCACCAACATGCTTACAGGCAGTTCTGACACGACAAACATCAGCGAGCGTCAGCGCATATTTTATGTCGGCATGCCCGTAAATGCCACTTACACGTTTATGAGGCGCGGCCGTATGTCTGCCTATCTGATTGCCGGCATGGCTATAGATGTCCCGTTCAGCGCAAAGTCAGACAAGCTTTACAACATCGACGGCAAGACAGAGTTCAGCAGGTCTGTTAGCCTTGGCTTCACCGGACTGCAGTGGTCTGTGGGTGCTGGCGTCGGCATGGCTTATGAGATTGCGCCGCATCTCGAACTGTTCTTCAGTCCGCGTATAACGTGGTATATCCCTAACGGCAGCAAGGCCGAAACCCAGTGGACCGGCAAGCCCCTGCAGATATCCCTGCCTTTCGGTGTCCGCATCAGTTACTAGGCGCTGTCGGCTTTGAATAAAAAGTTTTTAAAAAAAACTCGTCACTCATCACATTTCTGCGTAACACGCTGACAAACAATACCTTATGGTGTGACGAGTTGAAAATTCAACTCGTCACATCCGTCACATATGGCCATATGAATATGTCGTTGTCCTTATTCCGGTTGACTTCAGACAGGCAATTTCCTGATTAAAGTTGCCTCTGATAAGACTTATTACTGCCATCGGTTGACTTAAATACCCAAGTTTACATCATATACAGCCCTGTAGGGACACACGCCAGGTGTGTCCAACTCACGCATTATCGAAAAAAACTTCGCAATATATAATCAGGCATAAATATCTGTTATATTGTCAGTTACATTATAACGTCGACAAATCCTTGGGACAGCAATAAATCCGCATTATTCATCAAAATGATGTTACAGACTATAAAGTTTACACGTAATCGGGCTGTGGACGCACCTGGGGTACGCCCCTACGTTTACTATCAACAAGACTAATGACTTTAACTCCTGGCTCACCCTAGTGAGCGATAACTCCTTTAACTACTATAACTCCTAAAAAGAATCTACTTTAATTCCTAAAAAATCCCCCAAAAAATCCCCATGTGACGAGTTGAAATCTCAACTCGTCACACCATAAAGCCTTGATATTCATGAGCTTAAGCGGCATTGTGACGAGTGATGAGTTTTTATTAAAAACTTTTTCCGTTATGCGGTGGGCGATGTAGAATGGTACATTCAGGTGTGCTCTTTTAATGTAAAAGCATACCTTTCGCATTGTCGTTTGCCGCATATTGGAGCCTGAAAGGTGCCCTTTTGCATTGCGAAAGGTCGTCTTTTGCAGTGCTTTTAAATCCAAACCTGTTATTATGATTCGGCCGGATAGCCGTTTGTCTTTATAAAATCGGGAAATGCGTGCAGTATTTTCTGCCGGCAGCACTCATTATGGTTAGAACAAAAAAACAGAAAATATGCAGGCAAGACATTTGGACAGGCGCCGCTACTTCATGGAAGAGGCGGCAACGACAGAAAAATATTTTATACCATATCTCAGCCGTTTTATAGCTACGAGTGGGGTTAGAGTGCTTGAGGTGGGATGCGGCGAGGGAGGCAATCTGTTGCCGTTTGCGCGCAGGGCGTGCCGTGTTACGGGTGTGGATATGTCGGAACTGAGAATCAGACAGGCGCAGACTTACTTCAGGGAAGAAGTGGCCGCGGCTGAGCTGGTGTGCTGCGACATACTTGACTACGACTGCCGTGGCCGCAGCTTCGACCTTATCATAATGCACGACGTGGTGGAGCATGTGCCCGACAAGGCCGCACTGCTGTCAAAGCTCAGCTACATGCTGGCTCCGCATGGTGCGGTGTTTGTAGCCTTTCCGCCATGGCAGATGCCTTTCGGCGGCCATCAGCAGATAGCCCGCAGCCGGTTGCTGTCGCGCATGCCGTTTGTCCATCTCCTGCCTCGTGCCGTTTATGGGCACGTGCTCAGGCTCTTTGGCGAAGACGACTTCACCGTAGGCGAGCTGATGTCAATAAGGCAGACGCGCTGCACGGTAGAGGCTTTCAGCCGTATTGCGGCGCAGGCGGGGTATGCCGTGGCCGACATGCGGCTGTGGATGATAAATCCTCACTATGAAACCAAGTTTGGCCTCAGGCCGCTGGTGCTGCCCTCGCCGCTGCGCATGCTGCCGTATGTCAGAAACTTTCTTTCCTCGTCGTGCTTCTATGTGCTGCGCCGCAGCTGACGCCGCTGCCGGCGTTAGGGGCTGGTTCAGAACGTGGTGCCTTTAAAGATGTTGCTCCGCTCAGGCTTCCACAACATTCCGCTCAGCGTCAGTTTGTTAGAGTTGAAGTTGGGCTGTATGCTGACGGTAGCCTTGTTGGCATCCTTCCATAGCGAAATGAACAGCTGCGCCGATATGCCTTTGCCCGATACGCTTAGCTTTACGTAGGTGTTGCCCTTCTTGTCGGAGCTTACCTTATAGCCCGTAACGATGCCCTCGAGCGTTATTCCGCCAAGGCCGTTGAAGCCCGACACCGGCACGTTGAACGCCACCTGCACGATGGCGTTGCTGCCACTGACTGCCACAAAGTTGGTGCTTGCGGTTACGTGTGCCGTATATCCGCGCTTAAACTCCACCTTGTCGGCCTCTATCGTAAACGCTGTGTCGTTTATTGCCTGCACGGCTTCGGCGTTCAGGGCGCTGTCTATGCGTGCCTCCATCAGTTTTCTCTCCTTCTTGCTGAGCTTCCTGTCCTGTGTCCCGTTTTGTGCCATGGCTGCATACGCTGCTGCCACGAACATTATGAATGTTATTATTGTTCTCATGACGTATAAGTTTTTTTAGTTTGTCTTTTATTATAATAACTCGTAAAACCACGAAAACGTGCATTGCGGCAAGTGAAAAATAACTAATAATGACGATAATTTATTTTAAAATCAGATGTCGCAGATGGCTTCCTGTTCTTGTAAACTCATGTAAAGAGTAATCTGTCATTGATACGTCGTTTGAACTTATTCAGTAAGTCGTATTCATGTTCTAAGTCGTCCATTTGCATTTTATTGGTGTTTTCCGGTATCTTTTTCATTAAAATGGCAGAATAGCGACGGTTTGGACAAAACTATGATTACTGCCAATGGGAAAAGCACGTGTAAATTACTCATGATAAAAAGAGGCTGCTCCTTTGAATGTATAGGTGCAGCCTCTGATTCTTACGCTAACTAAAATTTATTAATTTTTTTCTTCCAATAAGGGCAGCGTTTTTATGTGTTGTCCGTTACTTATGGTTATTTTATGATGATTTTGCTTGTGGATGTAGTTCCGTCATCATAAGTATTCTTTATAATGTTGATGCCTTTTACTGGTGCAGACAGCTTTTCGCCTGTGACAGAATAATACTCTCTGTTTGTTATCATCTTGGTGCCTGTCATGGTGCTTATGTCTGAAGCATCGCTGAGGTCGAGTGCCAGGTTGTAAAGTACGTAGCGATCTTCACCTTCAGGCTCGCGTGACGATTTGGTGTAAAGGAAGCATACTCTGTGTAATCCGGCAGAGAATGTCATAGGAGCTTCGAGCTCGTCAGAACCAGCAGATGATGTGCCGGCAAATTTGGTTATCTCAGTTCCGTCTGAATATATCACTGTTCCGTCTGAGAACAGAATTTCGTCAAGGAATGCTCCAAAAGGTGTAGAGCTGTTGCGTCCGCTCCATGTCAGTGTGCCGGTTTTGCCTTCAGGTACGATGAAGCTTACTTCGAGCCATGAGTCGATAGTGCTGTCGCTTGTTAGTCCTGATGTAGAACTGCATGCTTTGCTGCCGTCGAGGGTCCAAGGATGCTCAATGCTGGTATCAAACGAGAAATCGCCTTTTTCAACTATCGGTGAATAGTCGTAAATTATCTTTTCTGTAGTGGCATTGCAGTGGATTGTTACATCGCCGGCGCTTGTGTGAAGCACAACGTCACCGCTGTGTTCGCCTATGTCTTTACGTGTAAAGGTCAGTTTTACAATTCCGTATTGATATGGCTCTATTGTCTTGACGTCGCCTACATAAGAGAAGCATCCGTCGCCTGTAACTGAATTTATTTCCAGATTCTTGCTGCCGAGGTTGTATAGTTTAATCTCAGCTGTGTCTGTTTTTTCAATGTTGTCAAAATAAGATTTTGCAAAATTTACTTCATGCGTTGAAACATCAGTTCCGTTTTCCTGTACAGGATAGAGTGTAAGGTCGAAGTCGTAGAAATAAGCCTGGAGCTTTGTTTCGGCAACCCCCATTGTATACCAGTCTAGTATGATGCTGTATATGAATGTCATGTCATATGTGCCGCTTTTCAGGATAATCTTGTCAGAGAGATCGTGTTCGTTGGATTTCTCAGAGCCGTCCAATGATTTGTTCACAGGATCGCCGTTGAGATATATCATTGCCTGGTTAGGATACAGACCAGTGGCCATACCTTTCCAAGAGAATGTGGCAACATTGCCTTCTGGTACAGTGATGCTGATATTTACGCCACTCTGGCTATCATCGCCGACATTGGTAGAGGCTAGTACGGGGAAACCGGTTATGTCGCTTGTGACAATCATCGATGATGTTGACTCTTCGTAGGGATATATCTTGATGTCACCATTCTTTATGACACTTGAGTAGTCGCAAACTTCGTTGATATTAGCCTTTACGGTTAAAGTTGTAGATTTTCCGTTTTCGTCAGTGAATGTGACAGTTCCGCTGAATGGGCCGCTGTTCTTTGCTGTAAGAGTTATTGGCAGCAGTGAGATGTTGCCTCCGGGCACTTCTTCTCTTCCCTCAACTGAAAGTTCGTCGGTGCTTGTGGATATTGTGTATTTTGTGTTGGACAGACCTTTATTTTTCAGTTTGATTTCCTGTGTATAAGGTATGCCTGTAAACAGATTCTTTTCAGACAGGTCTAATGTCTCTGGGCTTACTTCGAGTTGGGGCTCGTTGGTCATCTTTGTTATTATGGCAGATTTATAGAAGTTGAGAAAACCGGCGTGAGAGTTGTCTTCTGCAAACAGTGCATAAGATCCGAAACCAGTTCTTGGTATTAGTTCTGTTCCGTCTTCAGATACGTCGAAGACGAGTTTCTTTTCCTGGTACAGCTGATAATCGCCTTTGTCATCTGGCACAGTAGAGAAATCGCCGGCAACAAGAACGGCGTATACGGCTTCGCTTCCGCTGTACAGGTCACCGAGTACGGTGTAGTTTTCACGTGTGTTTTGTTCGTTTATAGGTGGAGTTTCAATGGTTATGGTACGTTTTTCTGCATCATATGTTCCTGTTACAGGGTTGCATCCCTGCCATCCGGAACTTGCGTAATTGCTGTTGTCAACAATATTATAGAATGTAACTTTGTCTCCGTCAATAGTCACTTCAATACTATAGTCGGTTTCTGACAGGTCTGTATATGAGAAATATCCATATTTGGGATTATAAAAAGACATGGCTGTGGCCCAATATGGATCGGTTGATCCGACAGTGTTGGCCTTTAGCAGGTTTCTTGTTGCTGACTTGGCCATGCTGGTGTTTTGTCTTACTTTCATTGTCTGTCTTGAAGATAGTGTCTTTGTTGCCATATTAGACTCTTGTGCCATGGCTTTTGTCATGCCGCAGAAAATCAATGTGGCTATGACTGCAAAGATGGAAAGTTTTTTCATGTGTTTATTGCTTTGATGTTAGACATAGTTTAAATTTGTACTCACGTGTGTACTCGAACTGCTGCAAATATATGTGATAACGGTCAAAAGCAAAAAAAATCAGGACCTGATAAAGTCCTGATTTATAAATTGGGATAAAAAAGCCCGTAAGGCGCTGTTATTTCTTGTGATAATTTTCGCGTGCAAGTTTCTGATACTGAGCGGGAGAAAGTCCGGTAACCCTCTTGAACATGGAAAAGAAACCTGAATGAGACCTAAAACCAACGCTGGAGGCAATGGCGTTGATTGTAAGATTACCATACTCGTCAACCTTATTCATTCGTTTGCATATTTCCTTTACCCGGTATTCGCCAAGCAGGGTGGTGAAGTTGCAGTTTAATTTTTCGTTGATTACCTGCGATACGTATCTGTTGTTGCTGCCGACAAGTTCAACGAGACGGTCGGCTTTAAAGTCGGGAGAGTAGATTTCTTCAGACGTCTGCATGATATTGATGATCTTGTTCAGGAGTATTCCTTTGTCTTCCTCGCTCAGTCCGCTTGTTTTGTAGCGTGATTTTGCATCGGCGGCTTTATTCTCGTTATTTTCTTTTTTCTCCAGCATTTTTTCATAATTTATGCGCATGTTCCTTTCTATTTCTTCTCGTTGCAGGCTCTCAAGTGTGTTGTTGTAAAGATGTTCATTGCTGCGTTTAAGATTTTTGTTCTTTATATAAAGCATTATTGCGAGAACCATGATGATGGTTGTTACGATAAAACCGATGCGTGTAAGCAGTTCTTCCTGTTTGTGTTTTTGTATGATTTCCGCCATACGTTTGTCCATTTCGTTTATCTGGTCGAGAAATTGCATCTGGCTCACTTTTGCCACTTGATTATAGTTGAGCAGTGTGTCTTTAAGCTGGTAATACTTGTTACGGTAGATGTCTGACAGTTTTGTATTGCCACTTCTTAAATAATATTGGGCCTGAAGGTTGTAAATGTCAAGAATGGCGTCTTTCATGTCGTATTTAAAGGCTATGTTGCCTGCATCCTTCAGCTCGCAGATAGCCTGTTCGTATTTGTTTGTTGCCGCAAGAGTACGGGCAATGTTTATATGTGCAATGTAGACATATCGCATGTTTTCTGCGGTGTGGCTTGTTGATTGTTTTTGTTTTTCAAATATGTTGAGAGCTTTGTCATATTCCTTTGAATTAAGATAGTTCAGACCTTTATACATATTTATATTATATGTGCGTATAAAGTCATTTCCGTTTTGTTTTTTTGCTGCGTAGTGTTTTTGTATGTTGCGTATAGTGTGCAGCTTGTTGAGGTCGAAAGACACAAACACCATGTTGCTGAAAGCCATGTTTAATGAATTGTTGTCGTTTTCTTTCAGACTCTCATAGAATGCTTTTTTATAATAGTTCAGAGCCTTTTCTTTAAGCGGCTTGTCCTTACACTGCTCGGCTAAAGTCTGGAACATGCAGCCGAAGTTCAGGTCGATATGTGCAAGACCGCAGTTTATATCTTCTGCGATGTGTTTGGCTTTTAGAAGACTCTCGTATGACTTTTCGTAGTTGAAGAATTTAAAGAAATAGACATACCAGCGTCCTATATATCCGTTCATTGTCATTTCCTTGTCATGTCTGTCCATGTTGTCTGAATAGCGGTTGGCAACAATAGAGAAGCATACCAGGGCGCTGTCGGCTTTGTCGCTTTTGCTGATATATCCGTTTCCTATCTGAAGTAATTTGTCCGAGGGCATCTTTATGTATCTTGAATAGAAATTTGGATGTCCTGAGATATTGCATGTATATGTCAGCATTAAAAATATTATCGTAAGTATGGCTATTAACCTTTTTGTGCTTATCATATTTTTTGTGCTTTTGATAGTTTGTTACAAATTTACTGATTTTTTTATATTCGGGCAACGCAGATTTAATTTTATTTGTTCAAAGTTCGCAGAATGTTTATATTTTAAGCATATTCTTGTGACAATGTCTTGATGGTTGTTTTGAGGAGTGTATAAGTTTCGCAGTATAGTTTCTTTATTTTCTGCGTATAAATTCGAATAAAATGTTAGTTTTGTGTAGTTTTTTGGCCGTAGCTGCGTCTAACGGTTAAAAGTAACTTAATTATTCGGATAAGATAATGGAAACAACGGAGAAACAATTTGCGCAGATTGTGCGGGAAAACCGCAGCACGATATACACAGTGTGCTATATGTTCTCGAAAGATGCCGACGAGGTGAGCGACCTGTTTCAGGAGGTGCTCATCAACCTATGGAAAGGTTTTGCGGCCTTTGAGGGCAAGAGCGTCATAAGGACATGGATCTATCGCGTGAGCCTTAACACGTGTATTTCGGTCGACCGTAAGAAGAAAAGGCACAAGACCGTGCCGCTGTCGATGAGCATCAACCTGTTTGAAGACAACGATGCCGACACGCGCCAGGTGCAGTTGCTGTATAAAAGAATCAACCGCCTCGGACCTTTCGACAAGGCTCTGGTGCTGCTCTGGCTTGAAAACCTGAGCTACGACGAGATTGGGGCGGTGATGGGTATATCGGCAAAGAATGTTTCGGTTAAGCTCGTAAGGATAAGAGAGTTGCTCAAAAAAATGTCAAACGATTAAAGAAAGGATTCTGTTATGGAGAATATTATAGACAACAACGGACTTGAGGAAATGAAGGCGCAGATGGCCATCCTGAAAAACAAGATAGAAGGGCAGACCATGCTTAACGAGCGCCTGATGAGGCGGGCGATGAACGACCGCATGTCGCTGGTAAGACGTATGGTGGTTTTGGATGTGGTTATGGTGATAGTGTGCATTGCAGCTATGTATGCTTTCATGGAGCTGTTCGGCCTGTCGCTGCTGTTCTTTGTGGTGAGCGTTGTGCTGTTTAGCTGGTGCCTGGTGTCCTCTGCCTATATCAACAGGATAAAGGAGAGCGAACTGCTTGAGGGCGACTTGCTGAAAACAGGCGAAAAGCTGGTAAGGATGAAGCGTCAGCGTGTGCGTCTGATGATGATTAACCTTCCGCTTGGTTTGGCATGGGCTGCATGGTACGGCTATGAGATGATTAGTTTTGAGACAGCAAGGGGCGGCAGTCCGCGGAGCATGATTGTAGGTCTGTGTGTAGGCTTTGTCGTAGGAATAATCCTCGGACTGATGATGCTCCGCAAGATGCAGCAGGCTAACGACATCGTGATACGGCAGATTAAGGAGATGAAGGATTTATAGAAAATATTTTTGTGTGGTTGATAATATAACAGAATCCGGTGAAAGGCATTAATGATGTTTGCCTTTCACCGGATTTCGTTATGTTGCGAAATGCTTTATTCTGGTTGTTTTTTCAGAACTTAACCACGCGGCTTCCGTCTTCCTGTTCCTCGATAGTTACCTTTGTGGCGTTTTCGGGCAGCAGATCTTCTATCAGTTCGGGCCATTCTATGAAGCAGATGCTGTTGTTGTAGAAGTATTCTTCATATCCCATGTCATACACCTCTTCAATTTTCTTTATTCGGTAGAAGTCGAAGTGATAGATTGTGTCGCCGGTTGTCTCTGACGTGTATTCGTTGACGATGGCGAAGGTGGGCGACGTTATGACGTCTTCAACCCCCATACACTCGCATACGGCCTTGATGAATGTTGTCTTGCCGGCGCCCATCTTGCCGTAGAAGGCAAAAACGTTGCTGCGTCCCATGTTGTCGACAAACTGTTTTGCCGCATGCTTGATGTTTTCAATGTTTTCAATTCTTATCTCCATATTGTTGGTGTTTTTACGTTTCGTTATATTGTCTTTTCACCTTGTTCCCTTGCTTGCCTTCCTGTCCGGCTGCCTGGTTTAGCGCTTGCGCGCCTTCAGGGTTATCAGCGGCACAATCATCTCTTCGAGGGAGATGCCGCCATGCTGGAACGTGTCTTTATAGTAAGACACGTAGTAGTTGTAGTTGTTGGGGTAGGCAAAGAACGAGTTGCCCGTGGCAAACACGTATGATGTGCTAAGGTTGGGGGCGGGCAGCTGTGCCTTGTGCGGCTCCTTTATCACGAACACTTCCTTTGCGTTGTAGTTGAGATTCTTGCCCAACTTGTATCTCAGGTTGGTGTTTGTGTTGCGGTCGCCTATGATTTTCACCGGCTTAGATGCCCTTATGCTGCCGTGGTCGGTGGTTATCACGACGGTGTAGTTGCTCTGCGACAGCAACTTAAACAGATCTGCCAATACCGAATGGCGAAACCAGCTTAGCGTTATGCTGCGGTAGGCCGACTCGTCGTTGGCAAGCTCGCGCACCATTTTCGACTCTGTGCGGGCATGGCTCAGCATGTCGATGAAGTTGATTACCACCACGTTGAGGTCGTTGGCCTCAAGCTGGTTGAACTTCTGTAGAAACTTGTCGGCGCCAGCCGAGTCGTTAATCTTATGGTAAGAGAACGTGTCGCGGCGGCGGAATCTTTCTATCTGTGTTCTTATCAGCGGCTCTTCGTTGAGGTTCTTGCCTTCTTCCTCGTCTTCGTCAACCCACAGCTCGGGAAACATCTGCGCTATCTGCACGGGCATCAGTCCGCTGAATATCGCGTTGCGGGCATATTGTGTTGCAGTTGGCAGAATGCTCATGTAGGTCTGTTCGTCTATGTCGAACATGTCGCCTATCTCCTGCGAGAGCATGCGCCACTGGTCGAGGCGGAAGTTGTCGATGACAATCATGAACACCTTTTCGCCGTTGTCGAGCATGGGGAATATCTTTTTCTTGAATATGTCCATGCTCATCAGCGGTCTGTCTTCGTTGTCGGCCTGAGTGTTCTTTGGCGCCTGCCTCATCTGGCTTAGCCTTAGCGTGCCGCGGCTTGCTGAAGATGCGCCAGCCTGTTGTGGCGCCACCCAGTTCATATAGTTGGCCTTTATATATTTTGCGAAGCCGTTGTTGGCCTCTTCTTTCTGCATGTTGAGCATTTCGGTCATGCTGCTGTCGGTGCTGCTGAGCTCCAGTTCCCAGTGGACAAGACGCTTATAGACGTTCATCCAGTCGTTGTATGTCTTGCAGTCGCTTATCTGCAGGGCTATGTCCTGGAAGCTTTGCTGATAGCCGCTCTGCGTTATTTCGGTTACAATCTCCTTGCGGTGAATGTTCTTTTTGAGCGTAAGGAGTATCTGGCTCGGGTTGACCGGCTTTATCAGATAGTCGGCAATCTTTGAGCCTATGGCCTGATCCATGATGTTTTCCTCCTCGCTCTTGGTTACCATAACCACCGGCGTGGCGGGCGATATTTCTTTGATGCTCTGCAGGGTCTCCAGTCCGCTCAGGCCGGGCATCATCTCGTCGAGCAGAATAAGGTCGAAAGTCTTCTGCCGGCACTGGTCTATGGCGTCGGTGCCGTTGGTGACTGTAACCACTTCGTAACCTTTCTTCTCGAGAAAAATGATATGCGCGCGTAGCAGTTCTATCTCGTCGTCAACCCAAAGTAATAATCCGTTGCTCATGTTACTCCTTTCTTTTTGTTATGCTGCCCTTGTCAGGCAGACTGTCGCAGTGTCCTTTTCATGACAGATGTTGCAGCTGTGTTGCGGCAGTTCGGGCATTGCATCAGAAGCCGTCGAGGTCGTAATATTCGTCCTCAAGGTCGTATCCGTTCTGCTTGTTGTTGCTGTCGTTGCCGTTATTGTTGTTAGTGCTGCTGTTAGCATTGCTGTTTCCGGTGCCGGTGTCGTCGCCAAAGTCGAATATCAGCTCGTCGGTATCGTTGGCAGCCGGCTCCTCTTTCTGCGGAACGGCAGGCACAGGCTGCTTAGTCTGTTGCGGCTGTTCGGGCTGCTTTTGCGGCTCGACGGCGTCTGTCATAACGTCTGTCTGTGCGTTGCCTTGCTGTGTCTGGCTTCCGGCAGCGTTGCCGTTGACATTCGTGTCGTAGACATCTGTGCTTATTTCAAATCCCTGTGAGTCTTGCGTAGCGGGCTGATCAGTCTGCGGTTCAGGCTCAATCATGAAACTGTTGTTGTCGGTCTGGGTAGTGCCCTGCTGCGCATTGCCGTTGTTTGTGGCATTGTTCTGCTGCATGTCGGGTATCACTATGCCGCCGTCGTCAGCGTTGCCGCCGGCTTTTTCTTCCTCAACAGGTATAGCTATCGTGTTGTCGTCCTGAGCGCCTGTTGCAGGCGTGTTCTCAGGTTCAACGGGGATGGATATTCCGCTGTCGGCCTCTCCTGTTGCAGGCTGATCATCGTTGATGTATAGACCTTCTTCTATTACGCCGCCGTTATACAGTCCGTCGGTCTCGCCGCCTTCGCCGTTGTCCGGCTTTTCAAACTCTATGGTAGAAGGCTCCGTGAGCAGTCTGACTGTGCTTATGCGCAGCGGAACGAAGTGCTGCTCGTAGAACTTGTCGTAGTCGTTGTAGCTGTATTGCGTTCCGAGCAGTTCGATGTTGCTGTCGCTGATGATTATGGCGCGCCCTTTCTGTGCAAGCTTCATCACCTGCTGGTTCTTGTAGAGCTGGCGTGCATACTGCAGAGCCTCGTCGTAGTTTCTGAATCCGCTCACCATCATGCGGTGCATGCCGTTGAGTTCGTCGATGACGATATCGAAGTTGCGCACGATGAAGTTGGAGAAGTTGAAGCGCGCAAGCTCGAAGAGCAGTTTGTTCTCGTTGAGCGAGTCGGGCGAATAGACCATCATGAACGTGAAGTCGGTGTTGCGCTCGGCTATAAACTTACGCGCGGCGATGGAGTCGCTGTCGCTCAGCACCACCGAGCGGTGTTCCCACACGTCGCCGATGTCGAACTTTCCGCCACGCAGCTGTCGTCCGGCCTTCACTCCGTTGATAATCATTCCGGCCATGGGGCTTACGTCGCTTTGCGGATACTTGCTAACCACCTCCTGCATGTCTGTGAGGCAGCCGTTGCTGTCGCCGCTGTTGAGCTTGCTCAGTCCGCCGATGAATATAAACTTATCGCGGTTGGCTCCTAACGGGAATCGCTTTGCCGACAGCGACGTGTTGGCGCTCACCTCCTCGTATTTGCCTGCCTTGAAGGCGTTGTATGTGGCAGCATAGAGCGAGTCTTCTATATGTTCGCCGAACTTGGCGTTCTCTTCAAAATAGGGGTCAGACAGCAGAATGGTCCACTGGCTCTTGGGGTAGCTCCGCTTCAGCTTGTCGAGGAATATGTTTGCCTGCGTCTTGTCCTGCCGTCGCGAGTAGAGCAGGTAGAGGTGATAGAAAGCCTCGTCCATGTTCTCAAAGTCGGGATAACTGTCTGTAAGACGCCGCAGGGTCTTCTCGCTCAGCGTCAGATTGTCGAGCTTGTCCTTGAATATTATGCCGGCATGGAATAGTCCGTCTTCAATGATCTTGTTGCTTTCGGCCACCTGCTCCTCCGTGAACGGTATCTGTTTGAGATAATATTCACGTTTGTGCGGGTTGTTCTGCGCGCTGTCCATCACGTTTTCGAGCGAGTCGGCAGCAGCCTCTGCCGCCGCGATGGAGTCTCTCATCTCGTCGGTCATTTCGGCAGGATTGTTGTCGAGCGACACGACAGTCTTGTTGACACGCTGCCAGTCGTCCACATTCTCACGCCGTCCCCACATCTTCTGGAACGTAGCCTTACCCTGGCTGACGGCCGTCGGGTTGTAGAAGTACCATTTGCCCGACTTGTCAGTGGCGTTGTTGGTCATGTTATTGGTGTTGTTCATGTTGCCCATTCCGCCCTGCTGCGCCATCTGCTGCTGTGCGTCAAGCTCAGCCTGTGCGTCGCGTTCTTCCTTCTCTTTCTTCTTCAGAGCCTCAATCACGCGGTCGATGGCCTCGTTTCTTTCTTTCTCAGGCATCTTTGCCAGGGCCTGGAGCGAGTCTTGCAGGTGTACGGCGTCGGTGTATGGCACGAGTTCGTCCAGCACCTTAGAGCGTTCCGACAGCTGTTCGTAGTCGTCGCGCTCCTTGTCGAGTAGTCCTATTGCCTCGCCATAGCATCTGCCAGCGTTGCTGTAGTCCTCCTTGTCCCAGTAAATGTCGCCGAGAGTAAGCAGCAGCACGCCTTTCTCAATGCCGTTGCGTGTCGACTTGGTGTTGCCCTTCTCGTAGGCGGCAATGGCGTTGGCGGTGTCTTTCTGCAGCATGTATATGTTGCCGATGGCATAATAAACCTGATCGAGATAGTCTTTGTTGTTGTCTGATGCCGCCATGCGCTTCAGGCGCCTTATCATCTTTTTCGACTGTGTGCCGGCCATAACCTCGCTCATTGCGATGCGGGCGTTGAACTCAAGCTCGTAAGGCGGGTTGAGCCTTATCACGCGCTTAAAAGCCTTGTAGGCGTTTTCCTTGTGCCCAAGCTCAGCCTCGAGCTGTCCCATCAGATACCACTGACGGGCGCGCTGCTTGCGCCTCATCTCGTGCTTTATCACCTTGCGCAGGTAGGGTATTGCCTCGGCATACCGTCCGGTGTGTATATAATAGTCGGCATAGGTGTAGTCCCATTCCTTCACGGCGCGCCAGTGGAGCGAGTCGCGCTTGATTTTCGTTATCACGTCTTCGGCATCATAAATCCAGCCTTCCTCGATATAGCATTTTGCGAGCCATGCCCTTGCTCGGCCGTAGATGGCGGGCTGGGTAGAGTAGAGGCGGCTCATGTAGGCAAATGTAGACGCAGCCTCGTCGAACGAGCCTTTCATAAACTGAGAGCGTCCCATCAGCATCCATGCCTTCCACAAGAAGGGGTTATACTCCTTGCGGTTAAGCCACTCGATGTCTTTTTCCGTCTTCTTGCGGCTTTTGGTCCATTGAGGCCTTTTCTTTATGCTGTGCAGCTTTATTGCCTTCTGGCTTTTCTCTATAGCACGGTCGAAGTTGCTCTTGCCCAGCTCGCGGCTGTCCTTGTTGCCGACGGTGTAGAGCGGTATCATCTCGGTGAAGTTGTCCTTGTTGCCGTTCTCTTTCTCGAGCGAGCCGTCGATATATGCCAGCGTGCCGTTGTAGTAGGTGTTGTAGCGCGCGTTGAACGAATGCCACCAGCGGCTCTGCGCAGTGTTCTTCTCCGTAGAGCATCCGGCCGTAATGAGCAGTGCTATCAAGGCGGCTAAGGGGATTATATGTCTTGTCTTAATTGTCTTCATAACGTGGCGGCACAAGTGAGCATGCCATGTTTATATAACTTATCGGGAGCGATTTTATTGTCTGCCGCGGCAAAAGAGTCAGCCCTCCATCAGCATTATTGCCTCATCTTTTATCTGGTCGGGCATGCTGATGCCTCTCAGGGTGAGACTTGCCGTCCAGTCTTTTACCTCGGAGGGGCGCATGGTGTAGAGCACTTCGGCAAACTGTGCCGCCTCTTCGTCGGTGTAGGAGTCAGACTTCCTGTCCTTGTAGGCGTCGAGTTCTTCGTCGTCGAAATATTCTATTTCCTTCACAGCCTGCTCCATCACGCAGTCGTGCATGCACGACGCACCTGCCTGTGCGCACGCTGACTCGTTTGCGCATGCAGTGCCGCCTTCAGGCTGTTCGGCTTTTGGCAGACGGCGGCGCACAGCCTTGAGCAGGATGAAGAGCAGCGCCATGGCTGCCAGGCAGATAACGAGCAGGCCCATATTAGGCTCCGGCCTCCTCGCCGATGGCGAATCCGGCCCTCGTAAGGTCGAGCCAGAAGTTAGGGTAAGACTTGCTGACCACCTGCGGGTCGTTTATTCTAAGTCCGGGGATTTTTATTGCGGCAGGCGCAAACGCCATTGCCATGCGGTGGTCTTCGTATGTATTGATGGCTGCGCCGGGTTCGGGCTCGCATCGCGTACCGTCCCATCTCAGCTCGCCAGGACTGGTCTCCTCGATGACATATCCCAGCTTGCGCATCTCTGTCTTCAGCGCCTCTATGCGGTCGGTCTCCTTTATGCGGAGCGACGAAAGCCCCGTGAAGCAGAACGGCCTGTTCATCATGCAGCAGCACACAACGAACGTCTGCACCATGTCGGGCTGGTTGATGAAGTCGTAGTCGAGCCTGTCTGAAGCCATGCTTATGCGTTTCAGCGTAACCGTGGTGGGCACTCCGGGCTCGCGTGTCTCAAAAATAGTCTTTATGCCGAGCATGCTGAAGAGATATTTTACGGCAGAGTCGCCTTGGCGCGAGCCGTCTGTAAGTCCGGTGAGCTTAATCTCTGACTCCTCGTTGCCGTTGATGGCGAGCATCTCATACCAGTAAGACGCTGCGCTCCAGTCGTTTTCTATGAAGTAGGGGCGTGGGCTGTAGGGCTTTGGCTCCACCTTTATCGTGTCGCTGCCCAGCCATTCTGCTTCTGCGCCGAAGTCGATCATGGTGCACAGTGTCAGGTCTATGTACGGACGGGAGATAATGTCGCCGGTAAGCTTCAGCTCAAGTCCTTTCTCCATTACCGGTGCAACCATCAGCAGCGCCGATATATATTGAGAGCTCACGTCGCCCGGAATTTCTATGCTTCCGCCCTCAAGCTTTTTGCCATTGATGCGCAGCGGAGGATATCCCTCGTTGCCTTCGTAGCTGATGTCTGCACCGAGATATCTCAGCGCCTCCACCAGCACCTTTATCGGCCGCTGCTTCATGCGCTCCGTGCCGGTCAGCAGGTGTGTGCCCGGTGTTACGGCCAGATATGCCGTCATGAAGCGCATGGCTGTTCCGGCAGCCTTTATGTCTATGGTGTCGGGCATGTCGCGCAGTGCGTCTAATATAACTTCAGTGTCGTCACAGTCCGACAGGTTGTCGGGCATTATGCCGTTCCCGGCCAGCGCGTTTATTATGAGTGCGCGGTTGCTTATGCTCTTCGAGGCCGGCAGGTCTATTGTGGCGTTGATTGTTTCAGGTGCGTTAAGAATATATTGCATTGTCAGAAAAATCTGTAATTTGTTGTTTTCTTGTTGCGTCATGGCAGAATTGGCATAGCCATGTCCGCCCTTGCGTCCACACGGACGTAAGGATATCAATGCAAAGGTAATGTATGTTGCACACAATACAAAATAAAAAGGAATAAAAAATCTTATTTTATATGCCGTTTCGCAGCAGTATTTGTGCCGTTTATGTTAAGGATTATTCAAAGTTGAATTTGTGTTAAATGTCGGGCTTTATTGTTAAATCTTTACTTCATGAAATGCCGGTTTTTCATTTCTGATTGCCATTTGACCGGATTTTATGTAAAAAGTACGTGTTTTGCGCAAATGTCTGTAAATCAGATGCTTATATCTTTTGTGCGGCTATTGGCTGTCTGAACCACTGCGTTTTGTGGCCTTTCGTTGTGCAAAAGGCCATGTTTTGCAGGCTGAAAGACCATGTTTTATACTGCAAAAGGACGTGTTCTGCTGTGCGGATGATTGAGTTATGGCATGAAAATCAATGGAAAACGGCTGGTTGTTGCGGCGGTATGGCATGTATTCTTGCTGTTTTATACCGTTTCGTGGCGTGTTTTCGGTTATGTCTTTTGTAGAATATCTGTTGAAGGTGTGTTAATGCAAGAGACTCAACCGTTAAACTTTGTTTCTTCTGAAGGCGTGCCGTCTCTGTTTTGGCATATTGTTTTGTAGCTGATGCCTGACAGCGTCTGTTGCTTGAAAGCATCGGCTTTTATCATTGGCTGAGATTATTTCATTATGTTGCTTGTTAGTGTATGCTGCCAGTGCATTCAGCTGTCCAATGACGCCTTCGGGCGCTTCAAAATGTGTGTATTTAATAAATATTTGCGTTGAAGGTGCAAAAAAACGCCTAAAAGTTTGCAGATGTCATAATAAGTGTGTACTTTTGCACCCGCAAATAAGGACGGGATGTAGCGCAGTTGGTTAGCGCACGCGTCTGGGGGGCGTGAGGTCGCTGGTTCGAGTCCAGTCATCCCGACATAAATTGGGCTAATATGTTGTCAAGGCAGCATGTTAGCCCAAATTTGTTTTATGCGGCAATGCATGGCCGGAGCGGCATGCAGGCATGCGCCTTTGCCGTCCGATATGCCGGAAGAAACGCAAAAGAGCGACACGCCGATAAGGCTGTCGCTCTTTTGAAACTTATTTATGATTCCGCGTTATTTCACCGAATTAATCCATGTCGCAATGTCATTGAGCACCTCGGGCGATATGGTTTCTTCTATGTTTGCATATTCGTTCACGCTTCCCGTCGTGCAGTGCTGAAACAGATGATTGAGTCCGTTGTATGTCTTCACCATGTTCTTCTTGTTCTTCGGCAGCAGTTTCTCTATGCTCCCGATGTTTGTCGAGGCAATAACCTGCGTGTCGCTGTTGCCGTTGACGGCCATCACGGGGCATTTCGCCTTGGCTATCGACGGGCGAGGGTCGAAGGCTATGAAGTAGTTAAGCCACGGATTGTTCATTTCTATAATCTTTGCCATGTTGTCTTTGGCAGGTTCGGGCAGACTTATTCCTGCCTTGCCGACAATCTCGTCCACCGTAGCCTTGGCGTCGCCGGTTGTCTTTTTGCTGATGATGAAGTCGTATACGCCTCTCAGTGCCTTTGCGTAGTCGCTGCACATTTTGTCGGTATATCCGCTCATCTTCAGCAGCACGAGGTTCTGTTCCATCAGTATGCTGTCGCCCCTTACGCCCGTTCCAGCCATGCTCACTATGAAGTCGGCCTTGCCTTCGGCAGCTGCCATGAAGGCTATGCAGCCTCCTTCGCTGTGGCCGAGCACTCCCGTCTTGCCGAAATTCTTTGTTCCGCGTACATATTCGATGGCTGCCAGTGCGTCTTTCATGAAGTTTTCGGTTGTTGCGTTAGCCGCGTCGCCCTTCGACTTGCCCATGCTGCGGTCGTCATATCTCAGCGATGCTATGCCGTTGCGTGCCAGAAAGTCGGCTATGACGAGGAAAGGCTTGTGCTCAAATATTTCCTCATTGCGGTCTTGCAGTCCGCTTCCGGTAACCATTACCACAACAGGCACCGTGCCCTTCTTCATCTTCTCGTATCCCGTGGGGTAGGTCAGCGTGCCGCTGAGCGTGGCGTTATCTTCCGTGTTGCTGAATGTCACTTCCTCAGTCTTATACGGATAAGGCTCCTTTGGCGTCTGCGGCCTGTTGCGCTCCACCTTTCCTTGCTTCATCTCCAGCGGAAACGACATGCCGCTCTGGCTGAACGTGCCTTTCAGCATGCCGTCTTTCTCTTCGCCTTCAAAGGCGGCCATTATTGCCGGTATGCTTATTTTCACCTTTGTCTCTTCGCTTACGGCTATTTCGGCCGGTATGCCTTTCACGTTCTGGTCAGGACTGTCCATCGTGCACGACAGCTTGTTGTCTTTGTCTTTTGCTATGTTGAACACGATGTTCAGCGTGGCCTGTCCCACGTTCAGCTTGCCGGTCCAGCTGCCGTCAAGTTTCTGTGCTGCAGCGCTCAGCGTTGTCAGCAGCGCGACGATAAGGGTAAATATGGTCTTCATCATTTCTGTAATTTGTTGATTATAATATTTTTCATTATGTGTTTTTCCGTCCGTTCACGGTGCATGGATGCCTTCGTTGTGCAATGTCAGGCGCAACGGGCTTTGCAAAGTTAGCAAATTTTTGGTTAAAGTCAAAGTTTGGAAATATAAAATGCGTGCAGATAAAATAAAAATCCACGGCATTTTTTATCTCTGCCGTGGATTCTCTTAAATAGAAATTGAACCAAGTATTATGTCTTTTTGCTTTTTTATCGTGTTACGATAGCCTGGAGTATGGCCTTTCTCATTTGCTCCTCGTTGTTCGGGCTGTCGCAAATGGTGTAAGTCAGTTTGTCGTCTACGTAAACTCCCATCAGATAAAGGTCGATCATGTGCAGTTCTGATGCCTGGCTGTACTGATATCCTCCGAATGACGGACCGTAGAATTTGAGTGTTACTTTGTGAGTCTCACCGTTGTACTGGAGTGCCGGATATGTTATGTCATACGGATAAGTGAGATAATAAGCCACGTTGCCGCTTACGTTAGACAGGATGAACTTAGCCTTGAGAGACTGCATGTTAGCGTTTTCAATGGCCTGCTTCAGGGCGTCGTTTTCCTTAATCTCCTTAGCAAGTATTCTTCCGGGGATGCCGTTGATAACCAGAGTAGAGTCGCCTTTGTAGAAACTTGCGGTGATGCCGGTTATAGAGTCAACCTTGTTTTCGTTGTTCTTGTCTGTTATAGTATCGTTGAAGAAGTAGATTTTGTTCTGAGTCTGCCATGTCGAGCCGCCGTAATAGTTGCCGCTCATCTGTTGCAGCCATGTCTTGTATGTCTCGGGATCGATGCCTCCGTCGTCGTCAGTGCCAAGACATGATGTAAGTGAAACTGCCATTGTGCAGCACATAAGTAATGCGAACAATCTTGATAATTTTTTCATTTCAGTTAATTTTTGTTTTTTAATATTTATGATTTTTTACTTCATAAATAACACAGCGATGCAAACCTTGCATCGCCTGTTGTTAAAAAAGTTTAAGATAATGCTCTCTGCGATTATTTCTTGGCTATTTATATATGTTTTCCCTCGCTATGCAGGAGATTCATAAATTCCTCTCTTGTCTTGGCCTGGTTGAATGCGCCTGAGAAGTCGCTTGTGGTTGTTATGGCGTTCTGCTTCTCTACGCCTCTCATCTGCATGCACATGTGCTTAGCCTCTACAACCACCATCACGCCCAGCGGCTTCAGCGTTTCCTGTATGCAGTCTTTTATCTGCAGCGTCATTCTCTCCTGCACCTGCAGCCTGTGGCTGAATATGTCTACCACACGGGCTATCTTGCTCAGGCCGGTGATGTATCCGTTGGGGATGTATGCCACGTGCACTTTGCCGTAGAACGGCAGCATGTGGTGCTCACAGAGCGAGAAGAAGTCGATGTCCTTCACGATAACCATCTGGTTGTATTTCTCTTCAAACAGGGCGTCGAGCAGCACCTTGTGGGCGTCTTGCGTATAGCCTCTGGTGAGTATCTGCATGGCCTTTGCCACGCGCATGGGTGTTTTCAGCAGACCTTCGCGCGAAGGATCTTCGCCAAGAAGCTCTAGAATACTTTTGTAATGTGATGCCAGGTCGTCGAGACCTTCACGGAATTCTGTTTCAGGATTCATTATCTTATATGTGTTTTTTTATAATAAATGGTTTGCCGGCATAATCTGTTTTCATGCCGTGCTGATTATGTTGCCTTTCAGTTATGCCGCATATCTGATGTCGGCGTGGCCCGGTGTCAATATCCTACAGTGATTTTTCCTTTCACTATGCATGCCTGTCTGTAGCCCATGCTCTTTATCTCTTTCAGCACGCTGTTTGCCTCGTCGTAGGTTCTGAAGTTGCCTACGCGGCATATCCATCGCGGAGAATAGAAGTGGACGTAAACCGGAAGGTCCGGAAATCTCATCTTTATTGCACTTCCGATGCTCTCAGCCTTCTGGCGGTCGGCCCTTGAGTTGCCTCCCGAATAAGCCTGAACGCGGTAGCCTGTGATTCTTCTGCTGTTGCGCATCACTTTCTTGGCCGTGTTCACTGCAGGTGCGTCTGTCGACGGGCTGGTGCTTCCTGATGCATAGTGCTGTTCCTTTAGCGGTTCTTCAACGGTATCTCTCTTTTCCTGAGCCTTATGTTGCGATTGTTTGTGCTCTGTAGCGGCTGTCGCGTTGTTGCTTTTTTCGTTGGTGGCCGTTGTCGGAGCCGACTTAATCAGCTTGGCGTTGTTTACCAATTCGTCGATGTCTTTGCTCTGACTCACGGTCACGGTTCCCTGTCCGGCCTTGTCTGTTCTTAGGTCATTGAGGAATGATTGCGCCTCAGTGTTGAGGCTGAAGCCCAATGTCAGTGATAATAAAACGGCGAATTGTTTCATTCTTTTTTTCGGATTATGAGTTTTATAAGGTTAAATAAGTAAACGGGATTTGGCCGCGGCAGGTCGTTAATGCCTTGCCTTTGGCCATCCCGTTTAATGTTTCAGATTATTTCCATGCGTCGATGATACCCATGAAGTCAGCAGCCTTCAGTGAGGCGCCGCCGATGAGTCCGCCGTCGATGTCAGGTTTAGCGAACAGCTCAGGAGCGTTGCTTGCCTTGCAGCTTCCGCCGTAGAGGATAGATGTTTCTTCAGCAACTTCGTTACCATACTTCTCTGCTACGATGCTGCGGATGTAAGCGTGGATCTCTTCAGCCTGCTCAGCTGTGGCTGTCTTGCCTGTGCCGATAGCCCAGATTGGCTCGTATGCTATAACGATGTTCTTGAACTCTTCAGCTGTGAGGTTGAATACGCTGCCTTCGAGCTCAGCCTTAACAACTTCGTTCTGCTTGCCTGCTTCTCTCTCCTCGAGGCTCTCGCCGATGCAGAAGATTACTTTCAGGCCGTTCTTCAGTGCGAGCAGCACCTTCTCTTTCAGTATTTCAGGAGTTTCTCCGTAGTATCCGCGGCGCTCTGAGTGGCCGAGAATAACATACTGAGCACCGGTGCTCTTTACCATTTCAGCAGAAACTTCGCCTGTGTAAGCGCCCTTCTCTTTGTCTGCGCAGTTTTCAGCGCCGAGAGCTATCACGTCCTGATTGAGGAACTGTGCTATGCTTGCCAGGTGGATGAACGGTGTGCAGATGATTACGCCGCAGTTTGGCTTGTTGCTGTTAAGAGTCTCGTTAAGTTCTTTTGCCAGGGCGATACCGTCCTGCAAGTTCATGTTCATTTTCCAGTTACCTGCTACAATTTTCTTTCTCATTTTTCTTTCTTTTAAAAAGTTGATATATTCTGTTTGAATGTTCTTTCTCTTTTAGCCACTGCGTGAACTTCCATGTGCGGTCGGCAAAGGTAAGCAACAGCAGCGGAAGTATGTACCACAGCAGTATTTTTGATATCTTGCCCGTCACGGAGTCTTCGGGCAGGTGTCCGTATTCTGTCGTCTCCAGCTTGCCCGTCTGATAGCTTAGCTGCGGCAGGTCGTTGTGGCTCCATTTGCCTATCACCACTCCGTCTTTCAGCAGCAGCAGTCCGGGGTTGCTTCTTATCACGGTCTTCAGCGTGGTCTCGTCGGTGAGATAGAACGGATATTCGGCTCCCGTTATGTCGCGCCAGTGCTGTATGCCCTCGTCGGTGCTTGCCGTCAGTCCGTAGAACGGATAGCCGTGGCTCTGGCAGTATTCGTATATCTGGTCGATCTCGCCGAAGTTAGAGTCGTCGGCATATTCGAGATGTGGCGATATCAGCAGGAATGTGTAGCCGCGGCGGCTGAGCACGCTGTCGGTAAGGTCTTCGCTTCCGTCGGTGGTCTGTATGAAGAAGTCGTGTATCGGCGGCACATATCCCTCGGATATCTGCACTGTCTTGCTGTCGATGAAGGTCCATGTAGAGTCGGGATAGTTCTCGAGCGTAAACTCCTTGCGCTGTCCGTTCTTCTCAAGTATGAACGTTGTCTCAAACTCCGGGCCCTTTGCCCCCTCGGGTATCTCCATGCCTTTCTTTATGTCGGCGCCTATGTGATAGGGGCGGAAGTCGAACTGCGGCAGGGTGTAGAGGCTCCTGGTGCTCGAGAACAGGATGAAGATAATGGTGTAGGTTATCACTATCCACTGGTTGGTGCGGCTGATGAAACGGGGCATCATCAGCGGCTTTACGCACAGCACGATGGCTGCCGCCAGCAGAACAACGTTCTTATAGAAAGTCTCCCAGTTGGTAAGGATTATGGCGTCGCCGAAACATCCGCAGTCTTTTATCGGGTTGGCAACGGCGAGCCACAGCGTCAGCGGAGTCATTATGGCCATGAACAGCAGCACGAGCCTCGACATGAGGCGGCGGTGTATGGCAAAAAGAATGAACACGCCGAGGCAGAACTCAAGTCCGCCAAGCAGCACCGATGCGCCAAGCGTGAGATAGTCGGGCACATACTGGCTCAGCTGCACCACGTTGAGATAGTCCTGCAGCTTGTATTGTGTGCCTAATGGGTCTATAGCCTTGACATATCCCGAAAAGATAAACGTCAGCGATATTACAAGGCGGCAGACGTTGACCAATATTCCCGTTATGGCTTTTCTTGCGTGCATCGTCAATGTTTAAGAAAGTTTTATCAGCCCGAACACGGCATAGTTGATTATGTCCATGTAGTTGGCGTCTATTCCTTCAGACACCAGGGTGGCCCCGTGTATGTCTTCTATTTCCTTTACGCGTTGTATCTTTGTGAGTATGAAGTCGGTATAGCTGCTCACTCTCATCGAGCGCCACGCCTCGTCGTAGTCGTGATTTTTCCTTATCATCAGCTGCAGTGCCTCGTCGGCCTTCTTGTCGTATATGGCCAGTGCTTCGTCGGCAGATATGTCGGGCGTGTCGGCAAAGCCCATTTCGAGCTGTATCAGACCAACTATGCCATAGTTGATGAGCGCTATGAATTCGGGGCGTATGCCTTCGCCCACGAGCGACTCTTTCTTTATCTCCAGGCTGCGTATGCGCTTGGCCTTGATAAACAGCTGGTCGGTGAGCGACGAGGGGCGCAGTATGCGCCACGACGGGCCGTAGTCGTGAAGTTTCTTGGCAAACAGTGAGCGGCATTCTGCCATGGCGCTCCTGAATTGTTCTTCTGTTTTCTGATTGTCTTTTGACATATTTTCTGAATAATCGGGTGCAAAGTTACTAATTTTACACGATATACGGCCAATATAAAATATTAATTAATAAAAAAGGTGAGCCGGCGGCGTCATTCTTTCATTCTTTTGTTTATGTATTTTATCTTGGCACATTCCACGTCGAACACCGTTTTCAGCGAGTCGCGCTTAACCCTTGTCAGCGTCAGGTTTCTCAGCTGTTCTGCCGTGGCCATGCCCTTGCTCTTCAGGTCTTCCACGGTTTTCTTCATCTGCTCATACTCGCTTTCTATCTTCTGCAGTGCCCTGTCCGTGTTCTCCACGTTCAGCTGTGCGCGCTTCAGCTCAATCTCCTGATACAGGCGCAGTGCGGCTTTGCGCTCGTCTATCGCCTCGGGGCATTTCTTTCGCAGCGAGTCGATCGTGGCGAGAGCCTCCTTATACTGTCCTTTGCCGAATTGCTCGCGTGCGTTGTCGAGCAGCCCTTCGGCCTCTTTCTTCATGTCGTTGCCTGTGCATCCTGCCATTGCCGTCATCATGGCTATGGCTGCGCAGAGCGTTGTTATCTTGTTTGTTTTCATTTTCTGTTTTGTATTATCGGGTGCAAATATAGTGCAAGTCGGGCGAAATGCAAAATAAATGCCCGTTAAACGGTTTATTATTTGATGTTTACGTGCTATGGCCGGGGCATAGTGCTGTATGATATATTTATTTTCTTATGCCTGTTGCCTGACGGACTTCTTGTGATGTTTATGTATTGCTTTTTATAGTAGGAGATAAAAGTAAAAAAGTTTTTAATAAAAACTCGTCACTCGTCACAATGCTGCTTAATTAGCTGATTGACTGACGGTTAAAGCGTGACGAGTTGGAATTTCAACTCGTCACATGGGGCTTTTTGGCTGGATTTTTTAGGAGTTAAAGCAGATTCTTTTTGGGAGTTGGAGTAGTTAAAGTAGTTATCGCTCACAGGGGTGAGCCAGGAGTTAAAGTCATTAGTCTTGTTGATAGTAAAAGTAGGGGCGTACCACAGGTGCGTCCACAGCCCGATTACGTGTAAATTTTATAGTCTGTAACATCATCTTGATGAATAATGTGGATATGTTGCTGTCCCAAGGATTTGTCGGCGTTTTAATGTAACTGACAATATAACAGATATTTATGCCTGATTATATATTGCGGAGGATTTTTTCGATAATGCGTGATTTGGACACACCTGGAGTGTGTCCCTACAGGGGTGTGTATGGTAAAAATGTGCGTATTTACGTCAACCGACGGCAGTAATAAGGTGAGCCGAAGTCAATCTAAATTATGAAATTGGCTGTTTGAATTCAACCGGAATCAGGAAACATCAACATTTTTTTGCTGCAGATGACGGATGTGATGAGTTGAAAATTCAACTCGTCACACCATAACATGTTGTCTGTCAGCAGGTTAAACCCAAATGTGATGAGTGACGAGTTTTTAAAAAAACTTTTTGCGTTGATGACAACAGACTGCGACTTTACAACAACCATATCCTTTTTATAATATCAGATGACACGTATTGTATTGTAAAAGCATACCTTTTACGTTGCGAAAGGCCACCTTTTGCGTTCTGATATGCCACCTTTCGTGTTGCAAAAAGGCATCTTTCGTGTTGCCGTATGCGGTCTTTTGCATGATGATATGCGTCTTTTTTGTCTGCCGGATGTCGTGCAGTGTATGCCCGGCAAGTCGTGTTGTTTGTTTTGGTCGGTATCTCCGGCCGTGAAGTCAGGGCGGCGTCAGTAGGTCCATTTCAGTCCGGCCATCAGGCAGCCGGGCATTCTGTTGTATCTTTCTATTGCCGAATAATATGGAGTAACAAGCGTGTTTATCCAGCTGTTGCTGTCGAGGTTCAGCACATTCTCTGCGCTCAGCTTCAGCGTAAGGCGCCTGATTTTGTATTCGGCGCTGAGTCCGAGGTCGTAAATGTCATATCTGTATGTGTCTGTCTTGCTGTGGCTGTAGGCCATGCTTGCCGTAAACTTCAGGCGGCCTGTCTTTACATACAGCTTGCCTCCGGCATCAATGCCGCTTATGTCGGTCTTTGTGCGTGATGATGCAATGGCGCTGATGCGGCGCGAGTAGCCCAGCGATATTTCGCCGTTGAACATCGAGCGGAAGTTTGACGCCACTATGGCTTTGGCCTTCAGCGACTTCAGCGTTGAGGTGTTGTCCATGCCGTTGAGCACCGACGGTGACTCCACGTAGTTTGCCATCAGGTTGATCTTTATGCTGAGAGGTATTGCCGACAGTCTTTTCTCAAGGTTTGCCATTGCGTATATGTTGTCGGCATGACTGCCGTAGGCATACGCCACGGTGCTTGTGGTGCCCTCCTGGCTCACCACGGGCGTCAGCGCATGGTCTTGCCGCTGCATGTTGGCATACACGGTGAGGTAGGTCTGGCTTGCGGTGTTGTAGTTGTTATAGTTGAGCGACAGGCTTGTGCCGGTCTGAAACGGCGTGTCTATGGCCGATGCAGCCGTCATTTCGTTGTATGAGTCGATCAGCGTCAGCGCGGACATCTTGGCGGTTTCGGTGCGGTTTTTGGTTCTCGACAGACTGAGCGACAGGCTGTGGGCGTTGCTGAAGTCGTAGCTCAGGCTCAGCGACGGGTACACCTTTATCCTGTTTTCGCTTTGCCTGCCGGTTATGCTGCTGCGCTCCACCGTCACCGATGCGCCGGCGTTTACCTTCAGCGCGCCCTTGGTGTTGCGTGCAAATATGTTGGCCGAATATTCGTCGGTCTGTATCTTGTCCTCGCCTCCGGCTGTCTGTTCCGATGTAAGCCTCAGTGTGTTCTGCTCATGCTGCTGCGACACCGACGCGTTGAGGCTGACACACTGCATCAGGTTGAGGCTGTAGCCCGCCTCAGAGCCTATGCTCAGCCGGCGTGTCGTGCGGTGCTGGCTTATGTAGAAGTCGTTGCCGCCGTTGTCTGCCGTGCCGTAGTCAACGGGCAGAAGCCGTCGGTTGGTTGTCAGCATGCTGCGGTCTTTGTCGTCGTTCCATGCAAAGTTGCCGTTGACAAACAGCAGTCCTTTGCCTGCCGACACGTTGAGCGAGACATTGCTCTCTATGTCGCGCCCGTTGTTTTTTGCCGTATTGTCATACTTGGTTCCGCTTGTTCCGCTGTTGGTGGCTGCTGTGCCGAGGCTGATGTCGCTCATGCCGGCCTTTATGTTCCAGCGCAGTTGCGCCTTGTCCGTGGGGCGCCAGTCGGCCGCCAGCTTCGCCGTCAGAAAGTTTCCGCGGTTGTCGGTCAGCGATGCGCTCCTCACCAGTGTGTCGGCCGACAGGTAAGTTTCGTCTCTTTCCGTCCGGCTGTGGGTGTCAGAGTGGTTGAAGAGCAGACTGCCGTTTATCTCTAACCGGTCTGACGCCTTGTATTTCGCGTTGAGCGTGGCCATGTTGTTCATGTCCTTGCACAGGTTGTCGGGCCTGTACAGCAGCGATGTCTCCGCGCCGGATATCTTTATGCTGGTCTGTCCCGATGCCGTTACGTTGCCGCCGCTCATCATGTGGCTCAGGTAGTCGTTGAGCGAGAATACGGGTGTGCCGGTGTTGTTGCCCGACAGAATGGCCGTCAGCGAGAGCCTGTTGCCTGCACCGAGCGTAAACGACTTTGCGTTGTATTTGTCCTTGTAGCCGCCGCTTGCGTCGGCATATCCCGACAGTCGGCCCAGGCCCTTGGTCTTGATGTTCAGCGCGGTGTTGTCCCTGCGCCCGTAGTTGCTGCCCGGCGTGCCGTCTTTATAGTTCTTAATTATCTCCGCTCCGGCAACAACGTCGGCGGGCATGTTCTTTATCACGAGGCCGTCAGACTCGCGCGTAAACAGGTCGCGCCCGTCTATCAGCAGCTTGTCCACGGCCTTTCCGCCGTAAGACACGTTGCCGCCTTCGCTCACGCTCACGCCCGGCAGCTTTTCAAGTATGTCGCTTACACTGTTTTCAAAGCCGTTGCTGAAGTGGCCTGTGTCAAACTTCACGGTGTCGCCGGCCATCTTTATTCCCGTGTAAGTGCCTTTCACGACAATCTCGCTCAGTGACCTTTCGTCGTGCTCCAGCACAATGTCGGTGCTTTCGGGCATGACTCTTGCCTTTACCTTGCGGTCTTTATATCCCAGACACTTTGCCTGCACCCACATGTCGCCGCCCGATTTTGGCGATATGCTGTAAGAGCCGTCCTTGCGGGTTATGGCGTAGCCTTTCATCGGCGGCGTCAGCAGACTGTCGGAATACAGCAGCACCGTGGCGCCGGCCACGGCCTCTCCCTGCAAGTCTTTGACGTGACCGCTGATTATAGTCTGGGCATGGGCCGAAACAGACCATATACAGCATATAGCCAGCACTATAAAAAGACGTAGCCGGATAAAGGACATCCTTCTGTAAAGTGTTGCTGATTTATTCGTAATAAGTTACTTTTTTTGCGCTGTTAAGCAATTCCTTATATGTCTTGTTGGCATTTGCTTTATAAGCATCTTCTGTTATAAGTTCTCCTTCCTTAGGAATATTCATCTCCGGATTGTCTGTTTCGGTAATGCTTTGAAGGTCAAGTGTGTACACAGGAATTTTTATCCTCACCACGAGTCCGGGCAGTCCGTAGTATCCGAGAGGTCCGCACACCATCGGCACGTCAGGTGTAAACCATGCCGTTATCTTGTTGTTTCCCTTAAGTGTTGCCTTATAGCATGTTCTTCCAAGTACGATTTCTGTTTCCGGCGAAATCTCCCATTCCAGGGTGTTTGCCTTGTCTTTTATGATATACATTTTGCCACCGTGTTCAGTTTGGGTTATACGTGAGCTGTCGTTGAAGTCTATGTATATATTTCGTGTATCTGTAAGTAGCGGCATTTTGTCAACACTTTCCGGCTCTTTTTTAAATAGGGATTTATTGTCTGATATTGTGAGAGAATACACTTTGCGGTCTTGTTTCGTCCTTTGTATGATAGTGTCTCTTACAATCGGATTTTCTATGTCGTAAAAACTTTTTTTCACCTGCATGGTGGATGCATAAATACATTTTATCCCTTTGGGCTGTGAGAAAGCTGAAATAGCGGCTATTGATAGTATGAGTGTAATTAATGTTTTCATATAATCAATATTTTTATAATGTTATTTTTATGATATTGTGTCTTTGGCTTAATCCGAATATTGGTATTGAGGCGGTTATTTATGGCTAAAGCTTGCGTATGCCGTTTTATGATTTATATCCGTTTATGGCTTGATGTACAACTTTTTGCGGATATGTTGACAATCGCGCTATTTCATGTATGTCACCTTGTCCGCGCTGTCTAACAGCTTTTTGTAGTTGTGGTCAACTTTTTCTGAATATTCTTCTTCAGTTATGGCCGTTCCTTCCGTAGGCTCTTTCAGTTCGATGTTGTCAACTTCCGTCATGCTTTCAAGGCTGAGAGTGTATGCAGGTGTGGTTATCCTTACCACAAGTCCGGGCAGGCCGTAATATCCGAGAGGGGCGCACGCAAAAGGAATTTCGGGCGTAAACCATGCCGTGATGCGCGGGTCTTGCCTGAGCGTTGCCTTATAGCAGGTCTTTCCGAGTACGTTTTCAGTTTTTTCTTCTACGTCCCAGTCGAGTCTGTTGGCATGTCCCTTCACAATGTATAGCTTGTTGACGAATTCACTCTGGGTAACTTTTATGCTGTCGTCAAGGTCTACGTAAATATTCCTTTCATCAACCATAAGCGGCACTTTGTCAACACTTTCGGGCTCTTTCGTAAAAAGATATTTGTTGCCGACGGCTGTTAGCGAATATATCTTTTTGTCTTCCTGAATATCGCGTATAACCATCTTTTTTGCAATCTCATTTTCCATCTCATAAACACCCTTGTTGACCTCCATTGATGATGAATATATACATCTTATCCCTTTTGCCTGTGAAAAAGCTGAAATAGCGGTTACCGACAATAATAGTGTTGTGAAAAATCTCATATCCGTAAAACTTTTATGTTGTTTGGTTTGCATATAAAATTTAAAACATGGCATTTTCTTTAGCCAAAAATCATTCAGCCTGTTGTTCGTTCCGTGACGTAATGAAATTGCACAAGAAAATACTTCGGGCCGTAGAAACTTGTACTTCTGCTTCGGCTGCGGTTCGGCAAGGCATTACGGATAGCCGGTGTTGATTGTCGGATGTGTTGTTCTCATAATATATCTTTTTTAGTTTAAGGCAGGTGGAAACCTTAATGTTAGAGTATCAGCAAATTTATAAAAAATATTTCAATGCCGGTTGTCTGCTGTTTCTATTTAAGACGTTTTACGCTTTGTTTAATCATGTTTTGAGTTATGGCATCGTCAGGGCAAAGAATAATAAAGAGCATGAAAACGGCTGTTGTGTCATTGTTTTTTTGTAATCTTGGAATATCTTTTTTAGTGCCTTATACAAAGGACTTTGGGA
>ERZ791623.61-NODE-61-length-83354-cov-25.130374_pt1 | contig 83354 bp, 66 predicted proteins | sample MGYA00510268_ERZ791623 | MGnify/ENA primary metagenome ERZ791623 (study PRJEB30046, sample SAMN00715216) | human gut metagenome | study: EMG produced TPA metagenomics assembly of the A metagenome-wide association study of gut microbiota in type 2...
CCGCCCTGCATAGGGAGGTAGCCGACCACGAGGAAACCATCGAAGCCCTGCAAGACAGAATACAGACCATGCAGACCGACCATAACCGACAACTGTTGGATATGCAGCAAAAGCACGGCAGAGAGATAGCCGACAAGGAAGCGAGGCATAAGGAGGAAATATCGTTTCTGAAAGCGGTAGTCGCAAGGGCGGCGGCATGGTTTCCCTATTTCCGTGAAATGCTCCGTATCGAAAACCTATGCCGCCTTGTCGGGTTCGATGAAAGGCAGACGGCAACGCTCGTCAAGGGAAAGCAGTTGGAATATGAAGGGGAACTCTATTCGGAGGAACACAAGCGGAAGTTCAAAACCGAAAAGGCAGGGTTTCAAGTGCTGAAAGACCCGACGGACGGGACGAAACTGGTTCTTGCCATTGACCGAAAGCCCATTGCCGAGTGGTTCAAAGAGCAATTCGACAAGCTACGGCAGAGCATACACCGACCTATACAACCGCAAAGGAAAAGCAGAGGGATGAAACTGTAGAATTCCGATTTTAAACAGTGAGCAAATAAATCTGTTGCAACATAAGTGATTATCACAACTTTTCATTACTTTTGTGTTTGGATTGGGGAAACTCCGTCCAAGACATATTAGAAAAGAAAGAAGCGTTATGCTTATCTTGTTGTTGAAAACGTAGGAAATTTTCAAAATGAGCAAGGATGGCATAGTGGTTCTCACGCTATAGCGTGGGCTGCTATTACTACATCTGCTCATTAGGGTTTTCCTACGACCTTCAACAAAGACGTGGCATTGCAGTTCCACGCTTCTGTGTAATTAACGGCTTTATTGGAACTTAATGAGCCATAGGAATAAAGAAAAATATGAAATTAATCAAACAAATTATACCTATCGCTATTATTATAACATTAATGACATCTTGTGCATCAAGCAGGATTGTACTATCAAGCAATGCAGATGTAAGCAAGTACAAGTATGTTATTTTTGGTAGTGAATCATCAGGTGATAGAGAATTAGATGATATTATAATGGCAGTTCAAAATCAAATTGCAGAAACAAATCTAAAAGTGTTATCTACCTCTAATATCTCAAAGGTATTGGAGTGTTCTGATAGCATTCTTACGCCTAATATCCATGTTACTTCTGAAAAATGGGATGGAGGACATACATATATTACAGTAACATTTTACGACTACAATAACAATCAACGTATAGCAGTAGTAAAAAGTAGTGGAATAGGAATGACTGTAAGCCATGACCAAAATATAGCGTTAGGCGCAATAAGAAAAAAACTTGATAAATTATTTAAAGATAATTGAGTGTCCACCACAATGAGAATAAGATATGTACCCACACGATAATATTTTTAATATTTATTACAATATAGGTAAGCGAACACCATTTTTAGTTAAACGGTGTGAGTTGGGTTTAGCACGCTCATCAAGTGAAGAGAGGCGTATTGACCCTAATCGAGATAGAACCTTTTTAGTTGAAACAGTAAAGCCACGTGGTAAATATGGAAAAGCTTATGGTAAATGCTTTATGAATGGTAAACCTGATGACACTTATAGGAAAGAGTGTTATCCAAATATCAAAGATGAAGAAATCCCTTGTGCCGGATGTGGAGAGTGGGTTTTAATTGATGTTCCTGGCGTATCTCTTGATGAAATATTTCCTATTCACAAAGCGGATGAGATACTTATGTTTGGGAAATATAAAGGGAAATCTTTGGGGGATATTTATAAAATGGATTATCAATATCTTTATTGGTTAGAAACGACAGATAGGCTTTTCAAAATTGACTTTAAAGAGCTTAAACGATTGTAGCCAAATGTCGAAAAAACTTTGGATATATCTATTTCAGAAAGGATTATTGATTTTGGGAAATATAAGGGACAAAAATTTGGCGATATTAAAGATGATATTTCTTATCTTGAATGGCTTGTTTCAATAGGTAAAATATCTATTGAAGACTTTAATTTATTAACTACTATATAACCAATTAAATATGATAAGTATGAAGAAAATTTTAATCACCTTAACAGTACTCTTTGCAGTCATTGACATTATGGCACAAGAGCACCTTTCGTTTAAGGGTATTCCCATTGAGGGAAGTATGACAGAATTTTGTCAAAAGCTCAAATCTAAAGGATTTACTTCAATTGGTCGTGAAAACAATATAACTTTGTTTTCAGGGGACTTTACAGGTCGTCAAGCAACGGTAGGGGTAACTGCTACAGACGATGGAAAAAATGTTTTTGCAGTTGTCGTTTTATTTGACCCAAGTGGGGAGTGGAATACCCTTGTTAATACTTACGACTATTATAAGGATTTATATACTCGTAAATATGGCAAGCCGACAATTTCAAAAGAAAACAACCCTGCCCATTTAGATTCCAATACCGCTTTAATGGCGGAAGTGCATCAGGGAACGGTTGTATATGGTAGTGCATGGGAAGTGACAGGAGGAGATATACAACTTTCAATTGAAAAGTCTTCTGGAGTTTATGAAGGTATGGTAATGATTCGCTATCGTGATTCTCAAAATGTTGAAGCCAAAATCCAAAATGATTTGGATGATATTTAGACAAGGACAGCTATGAAAAAAGTATGTATATTCATTGGTGGTGTTGTCACTGGAGCTATTCTAGTGGTTGTTGTTTCCATGCTTATAGCTGGTGGAAATTCTACTTATAAAGGAATTACATTATTTGAAAAAGAGGGAGAATGTATAAGTGAAAATTCTTTTAAGGTATTTCAAGTTTTGGATTCAGGTGAAGCCTTAGCTAACGAAGTAAAACAAGGATACTTGATACCAACAGGATTAACTGTGTTATTTTTGAATGAGGATGGACTGTCTTACTATGACGACCAAGTTATTAAGATACCTTCAGGTAAATGTGCTAAACAAATAGGGATATTCAAATATTCCGCTAAATCGGGTATGGAAAAGACAGTTCCTATAGTTGGTATACGTAACAAATAGAAAAGGTGGTCATTGACCACCTTTTCTATTTGTTACATAACATAACCTCATGAATGATTTTCTTTTTTCGCAAGCCGATTTTATAAAATTGCCACCGATAGTTCGTACTTTCGGAAAAAGATATTATATTTGCAAATGAAAGAGTTATTTGACAGTATAGCAACGCAAAACGCTGAATTTCGCACAGTTGCTAAATCGTTACCTCTATTTCTCAAATAATTCGCTAAAAGTTTATTCTTCAATCGGTTAAGTCGAACCGATAAAAATCTAAAATACGTTTAGGGCAAAAAAGGCCGGATAATTTGGTTTTGCACCCAAAAAAACGTAACTTTGCAGGATGAAAAGGCGGTGAGCCGGGCACGACGGCAAACAAGGCATGAAGGCCGGCGCGCCGCCCGGCATAATTTAAAACAATAAAAACAATACAAATATGGACACACTGAAAAAAGCATTTGCATCAAAGCTGCTGAAGATAAAGGCTATAAAGCTTCAGCCAAACAATCCGTTCACATGGGCTTCGGGATGGAAGTCGCCCTTCTATTGCGATAACCGCAAGGCCCTGTCGTATCCTGACCTGCGCAGCTATGTGAAGCTCGAGCTTGTGCATGCAGTGCTTGAGCATTTCCCGCAGGCTGATGCCGTTGCCGGCGTTGCCACAGGAGCCATAGCTCAGGGAGCGCTCGTGGCCGATGCTCTCGGTCTGCCGTTCGTTTATGTCCGCAGCAAGGCTAAAGACCACGGCATGGGCAATCTCATTGAGGGTGAACTGCCCGAAGGCGCAAAGGTGGTTGTCGTTGAAGACCTTATATCTACAGGCGGAAGCAGCCTTAAGGCTGTTGAGGCTCTGCGCCAGGCAGGCGTCGAGGTGGTAGGTATGGTTGCATCTTACACTTACGGATTCCCCGTTGCACAGAAGGCGTTCGAGGATGCCGGCGTAGAGCTGGTAACTCTTACCGACTATGAGCACGTAGTGGCTGAGGCTGTTGAGACAGGATATATCTCTGAGGCCGACGTAGAGCTGCTGCACGAGTGGCGCAAGGATCCTGCTAACTGGAAGAAATAACACTAACAGCACATACGCCGCAGACAGCGGCGGTGTGGATAACAAAAATAGAGACATGAGCAGCAAGTATGAGAGCGGAGTGAAGCAGATACCATATCCGCAGCAGAATGTTTATGAGCGGCTTAGCAATCTCGAGAACATCGAGAAGGTGAAAGACCGCATACCGGCCGACAAGATCAACGACCTGACGTTCAGTCGCGACAGCGTGTCGGTGAGCGTGCCGCCCGTGGGCAGCATAACGCTCAACATCATCGAGCGCGAAGAGCCCAAGTGCATAAAGTTCGAGACGGCCAACTCGCCCGTGCCTTTCACCATGTGGATACAGCTTTTGCCCGTAACCGACACCACAAGCAAGATGAAGGTTACGGTTAAGGCCGACATACCCATGTTCCTGAAGCCCATGATAGGCAGCAAGCTGCAGGACGGCGTTGACAAGATTGCCGATGCGCTGGCAGCCATTCCTTACGAGTAGGCCGCGGAGTTTAGGGCTTATACCTTATATAATAAATGCAGCCCCATTACGGCCGGGCGCGCAGACGCCGGCCGCAGTGGGGCATTATGATAAAATTAGTATTGCGATGTCAAATAAACTTTGGGAGAAAAATTACGGAATTAACGAAGAGATAGAGCGGTTCACCGTAGGGCGCGACCGCGAGATGGACATGTATCTGGCCAAGTATGATGTGCTGGGCTCAATGGCACACATCACCATGCTCGAGTCGATCGGACTGCTTGGCAGCGACGAGCTTAAGGCACTTCTGGCCGAACTGAAGAACATCTATGCCGTGTGCGAGCGCGGCGAGTTTGTCATTGAGGACGGCGTAGAGGATGTTCATTCGCAGGTGGAGCTTATGCTTACGCGCAAGCTTGGCGACATGGGCAAGAAGATTCACAGCGGACGCTCGCGCAACGACCAGGTGCTGGTAGACCTGAAACTCTTCATCCGTCATGAAATCAGAGACATCGCAATGCTCGTCAAGGTGCTTTTTGATGAGCTGATAGAAAAGAGCAACCAGTTTAAGGACGTGCTCATGCCCGGCTACACCCATCTTCAGGTGGCCATGCCCAGCTCGTTCGGCCTTTGGTTCGGAGCCTATGCCGAGAGCCTTGCCGACGACATGCTCTTCCTGCAGGCTGCATGGCGCATGACCAATCGTAATCCGCTGGGCAGCGCTGCCGGCTACGGCTCGTCGTTCCCGCTCAACCGCACCATGACAACCGAGCTGCTGGGCTTCGACACGATGAACTATAACGTGGTGTACGCTCAGATGGGGCGCGGCAAGACAGAGCGCAACGTGGCATTTGCCATGGCGTCGATAGCCGGCACGGTGGCCAAGATGGCATTCGATGCCTGCATGTTCAACAGCCAGAACTTCTCGTTCGTCAAGCTCCCGAAGGAGTGTACCACAGGCAGCAGCATCATGCCCCACAAGAAGAATCCCGACGTGTTCGAGCTGATACGCGCCAAATGCAACAAGCTGCAGGCGCTGCCGCAGCAGATTGTGCTGATAATGAACAACCTGCCGTGCGGCTATTTCCGCGACCTGCAGATTATCAAGGAGTCGTTCCTTCCTGCTTTCGATGAGCTTAAGGACTGCTTGCAGATGGCTGCCTACATCATCAACAAGATGGAGGTAAACCGCAACATTCTCGACAACAAAATGTACGACCTCATGTTCTCAGTTGAGGAAGTAAACCGCCTTGCGGCTGCCGGCATGCCCTTCAGAGACGCCTACAAAAAGGTTGGACTCGACATCGAGGCAGGTCAGTTCGTGCCCGACAAGAACATACACCACACTCACGAAGGCTCTATCGGAAACCTCTGCAACGACAAGATACAGGCTCTCATGGAGCAATGTCTCGACGGTTTCCACTTCGAGAAAATGGAAAATGCTGAGAAAAACTTACTGAAATGAAAAAGTACACCTATTATATAATAGCCCTTCTGGCACTCTTCGTGTCGTGCGACGATGCCGAGTTTGAGTTCAGCAGCGACTCTTGCTATTTCATATTCGACAACACGGCCAACCGCAGTCCTATGCTCGGCACTGCCATGAATTCGCTTTCGCCAGGCGTGTTCTGCCATGCGGCAGTGAGCGGAAGATATTTCGTGTTCAACACAAACACCGCTCCCGGACAGACCGAGCGCGTGGCATTCAATGCCGTCGACGAGCAGCGCACGCTAATCCTCGGAGCATATAACGAGAGTGGAATTATCGTGGGCTACGGCAACCTAAACTCGCCGGCCATCTTCTATGCCTACGACAATCAGTGCCCCAACTGCTACAAGGAGAGTAACCTGCCGCGCTACGGACTTACGATGGACACAACCGGCAAGGCGACATGCAAGAGCTGCAAGCGCGTGTACGACATGAACAACGGCGGAATCATATCCAGCGGCGATCCCGGAGACAAACTTATACGCTACAGATGCAGTACAACGGGCCCGACAGGCGTGCTTTCGGTCATTAATGGGCAGTGAGAGTATTAAAATGTGTAAATTAGTTTGCTCTTTCGAGAAATAAACTTATCTTTGCACTGCTCTAATGCGGAAATAGCTCAGTTGGTAGAGCACGACCTTGCCAAGGTCGGGGTCGCGGGTCCGAGTCCCGTTTTCCGCTCTAGTGGAGCCGCAATGGTGGAATTGGTAGACACGAGGGACTTAAAATCCCTTGGCCAGTAATGGCTGTGCGGGTTCGAGTCCCGCTCGCGGCACTTATATCTAAAACCTTTCATTATGAAAAAAAATCTTATCTTATTCTTATCGGCAGCATCAGTGATTGCACTGTCTTCTTGCTCTTCTAAGCTTGGAGAGTTGTCTGCTGACAATTTCAATGTTACACCTAATCCGCTCGAGTCTAGAGGTGGACAGGTGGCTGTAACAATCAATGGTACATTCCCCGAGAAGTACATGAAGAAAAAGGCTATGGTTACAGTTATCCCCGAACTGCGTTATGGCAACGGACAGGCTGCACAGGGTCAGGCTGCTAAGTTCCAGGGCGAAAAGGTTGAGGGCAACGACCAGACAATTGCTTACAAGGCTGGAGGTAACTATACAATGAAGTCTAACTTCAAGTATGTTCCCGAAATGCAGAAGAGCGACCTTTATATGACTTTCGATGCTTATGTTGGCAAAAAGAAGAAGAAGGTAGAGATTCCTGCTGTTAAGGTTGCTGAAGGTGTTATCGCTACATCTGAACTTTATAAGAATACTCTCGCCGGAAGCGGCGCTTGCATCGCTCCCGACACATTCCAGCGTGTTAGAGATCAGAGACAGGCTGCTCAGATTAAGTTCCTCATCAACCAGGCTAACCTGCGCAAGAGCGAGCTGAAGAACAATTCTGTTAAGGAGTTTGTTGAGCTGCTTAAGAAGATCAACGCAGATAAGGAAGGTCTGAACATCAAGAACGTAGAGGTTTTGGCTTACGCTTCTCCTGATGGTGGATTCGACTTCAACGACAAATTGGCTAGCAAACGTCAGGATGTTTCTGTAGACTACGCTAAGAAACAGCTTAAGAGCGCTAAGGTTCAGTCTGACGTTACTGGTAAATATACTGCACAGGACTGGGAAGGCTTCCAGCAGCTTGTTCAGGCTTCTGACATCCAGGACAAGGACGTAATCCTCCGAGTCCTTTCTATGTATCAGGATCCTGAAGAGCGTGAGCAGCAGATCCGCAACATGTCTGCAGGTTTCCGTGAGCTCGCTGACGGTATTCTTCCTGAACTCCGTCGTTCTCGCCTGATCATCAACTACGAGACAATCGGCCGCAGCGATGACCAGATTAAGGAGCAGTATAAGGCTGACGCTACAAAGCTTAGCGTTGACGAACTTCTTTACTCAGCTACTCTTGAGGACAACGTAGACGCTCAGGAGGCTATCTACAAGAAGACTATCGAGGTTTATCCTAACGATTACCGTGCTTACAACAACGTTGCTGCTATCGAGTTCGCTAAGGGCAACGACGCTGAAGCTAAGAATTATCTGGCTAAGGCTCAGTCAATCAACGGCAATGCTGCTGAGACTAACGCTAACCTTGGCTTGATGGCACTGAAGAACGGCAATGTAAGCGAGGCTGAAAACTATATCGCTAAGGCTAACGGAGCTGGTGACTACAACAAGGTTCTCGGTACTCTGAACCTCGCTAAGGGTGACTATGCTACAGCTGAGCAGAACCTCAACGGTATCAACTGCAACACAACTGCTTTGGCTCAGATTCTTAACAAGAACTATGCCGGTGCAGCTAACACTCTGAACAGCATCAAGAACAAGGACGCTATGACAGACTATCTGCAGGCTATCCTGAATGCTCGTCAGGGCAACGACAGCGCAGCTTCTTCTTATCTGAAGAGCGCTCTGCAGAAAGATCCTTCACTTGCAACATACGCAAACAACGATCTTGAGCTGGCTAAAATAAGCAAGTAAACATCGCTGACGCATGAAGCGATTGATATATCTTACGCTCACCTTGGTTTTGGTTGCCTGCGGAACACGCAGAGGCTATTTCAACTTGGATGGCCGACTACTCAACCTTAACCAAGGTGAGTTTTATGTTTACAGTCCTGACGGTGTGTTCGACGGCATTGACACGATAAAGGTTGAAGGCGGACGCTTCACTTTTGAGACGCAATGCAAGGAGAGCGGCACGCTCGTCATCGTATTTCCAAACTTCTCCGAAGTGCCGGTCTTTGCCGAGCCGGGCAACTCTGTTTCCGTAAAGGGTGACGCATCACACCTTAAGGAAATTGAGATTGAAGGTACAAAGGAGAATGAACTTATGACGGCTTTCCGTCAGCAGCTCGTAAAGGCGTCGCCTCCTGAGGAGATGTCTTATGCTGAGAATTTTGTGAAAAACAATCCGGCTACGGCTGCCAGCGTGTATGTTCTTAAGAAATACTTTATCCTCGTTCCAGATGTAAACCTTGACAAGGCTGCAAGTTTGGCTGATATAGTTTACAAGGCGCAGCCGAAGAACGGTGAGGTTGCACGCATTGTGCGTTATGTGAAGATGATGAAAAACAATGCGGGTGGAGCCAGAATACCGTCGTTCTCTGCACAGGATATCAACGGAAAGAATATTTCCGCTTCATATCTTCAGGGTAAAGTTGCCGTTGTCTATACATGGGCTGAGTGGAGCTATGAAAGCCGTAACATGCGCGACAGGCTGCTTAGACTGAAAAATGAATATGGAAATAAACTTGCGCTGATGGGCATAAGCCTTGATGCAAGCAAGCGTACATGCAGTTTTGCTGTGCGCAGTGACTCTACGGCATCGCCTGTAATATGCGATCAGCTTATGTTTGAGAGTCCGCTTCTTGAGACCTTCGGCCTTGGCCGCGTGGCTGACAACATTGTATATAATGCGCAAGGACGAATTGTAGAGCGTAGCTTGAACATCAATGAGCTTGAAACTAAGCTCAAGGTGCTGCTTAATTAACGCTGTGCTTTTGCCGTTTGCCATTGTCTGCACATTATTGTGAGGTGCGAAATTGTGACATTGGTGATGCCGGCAGTTGGAGTTTCAGCATGAATTTTTGTCTGTTTCTGAGCGACAGACATTATTGCTATATGAATACATTTGTAGAGTTAGCGCGGTTTTTCGCAGCTAACTCGATTTGTAATTGACACAAGATTAATTGGATAATTGGTGATATATGCTTGTAAAAACTTATTGTGCGGCCGTCAATGGCCTCGACGTAACAACCGTTACCGTTGAGGTTAGCGTGTCGCGAGGTGTGCTTTATCATCTCTCCGGCCTTGCGGATACAGCTGTGAAGGAGAGCCGCGACCGTATTGTAGCTGCCCTACAGAATAATGGTATAAAGTTTCCCGTTGCCGACATTACCGTGAATATGGCTCCCGCCGATCTCCGTAAAGAAGGCAGCAGCTACGACCTGCCGCTGGCAATAGGCATTCTGGCTGCTATCGGAAAGGTGAAGCCTGACCTGCTGTCAGAGTATATGATAGTAGGTGAGCTTGGGCTCGACGGCATGATACAGCCCGTGAAAGGTGCCTTGCCGATATCAATCAGGGCACGCAAGGAAAAGTTTAAGGGACTGATTGTGCCCAAACAGAACGAAAGAGAGGCTGCCGTGGTGAACAACCTTGATGTCTACGGCATGGAGAGCATAATGGATGTAGTGAACTTTCTGAACGGTGAGGGCGACTATAAGCCTACTATTGTCGACACGCGGCGCGAGTTTTACGAGCATCAGAGCCATTTCGAACTTGATTTTGCCGACGTTAGAGGGCAGGAAAACGTTAAGCGCGCGATGGAAGTTGCGGCGGCAGGAGGCCACAACATGATAATGATAGGTCCGCCCGGAAGCGGCAAGTCAATGATGGCCAAGCGCCTTCCGTCGATATTGCCTCCGCTCTCGCTGGCCGAAAGTCTTGAGACTACGCAGGTGCATTCTGTTGCCGGAAAGTTGGGTAAAAACATGTCGCTGATATCACAGCGGCCGTTCCGTTCGCCGCATCACACCATATCTCAGGTGGCACTCGTCGGCGGAGGAATGAATCCGCAGCCCGGAGAAATATCGCTTGCACACAACGGCGTGCTCTTTGCCGACGAACTTCCGGAGTTTAACAAGTCAACTCTTGAGATGCTGCGCCAGCCGTTGGAAGACCGCAAGATAACCATTTCGAGAGCAAAATACACCATAGAATATCCCTGTTCGTTCATGTTCGTTGCCTCGATGAACCCGTGTCCGTGCGGATATTACAACGATCCTACCCACCATTGTGTGTGCACGCCGGGACAGATACAGCGCTATATGAACAAAATCAGCGGTCCGCTTCTCGACCGCATCGACATACAGATAGAGATAACGCCCGTGCCCTTCAAAGACATATCTCGTGCAGCACCGGGCGAGAGCAGCGACGTAATACGCGAAAGGGTTATCAAGGCTCGCCACATACAGGAGGAAAGATTCAGGGAATGCAAGGGAGTTCACTGCAATGCGCAGATGAGCGAGCGCATGATACACCAGTATGCCGAGCCCGGCGAAGACGGCATTGAGATGCTGCGCATGGCCATGGAGAGGCTAAACCTGTCGGCACGTGCCTATAACCGCATACTGAAAGTGGCGCGCACCATAGCCGATCTTGAGGCTTCTGAGCGTGTGTTGCCGCAGCATCTGGCTGAAGCCATAAGCTATCGTAACCTCGACAGGAGCGACTGGGCCGAGCGCGGAGGCGCATAAGGAATGTTGCTGCCGGCTTTACAGCAGAAAAAATAAAATAACAGTAGACCTTTATAATTGACAATAAACAAAAGGAAACATGAATGTAGGTATAAAAATCCTGAACATTCATGTTTCCTTTTTTATTTTTTCTTAGTGTAGAATCTTTTATTGAATGAGTCTTTTGGCGAAATATCTTACGGGATACCACACTGAGGCAAAGCCAACGGCAAGCACTGTGATGAATATTATGATGATGTCTTCAGGATGAACGCTCACCGGATAGGCATCCACAATGAATGAGCCGCTGCTGCGTCCCAGCGAAACAAGTCCGTAAACCTGCTGAAGCCAGCACAGCAACAGACCGACTAATATGCCGAGTATGGCTCCGATTGCCGATATCATGCGGCCTTCAAACAAGAATATCCTTACTATCTGCTTGTCGCTCGCGCCCATGTTGCGCAGCGTAACCACGTCGTTCTTCTTGTCGATAATCAGCATCGACAGCGAGCCTATGATGTTGAAGCAAGCCACGGCAAGGATGAACGTAAGGAAGATATAGGCGATAAACTTCTCTATCTTCATAATCTTGAACGTGTCAGCCTGCTGCTCCATACGGTCGAGAACGCGATACTTGCTGCCCGCAATTTTCTGCATCTCAGCCTTTACGGCATCAAGATCGCTGCCCGGCTTGAGTCTGATCTCAAGCTGTGAGAGCATGCCCTGCTGACCGAACAAATTGCGTGCGAATGCTATCGAAGTCAATACGTAGTCGCGGTCGTAGCGCGCTTGTTTAACGGAAAACACCACACCGGGCGAAATCACCGAATCTTCAACAAATCCTTCGGTAGGATTCATCAGGTCGAGCTGTCCCTCACGCTTCGGAGCATATATCTTCAGCTGTCCGTCCCAGTCGGCCGTCATGCCAAGGTTGTCGGCAAGGCGGATGCCCACAACGCCAAACTGGAGATTGGCGGCATGCAGCGAAAACTCGCCGTCGCCATACAGAATGTCGTTGATGTGCGACAGCTCGCTGAAGTTATCCTCAACGCCCTTCACCTTAATCATGGCCTGCCTGCCCTTGTATATGGCCATCGCCTGGTCTTCCACGCTCTCCGTTGCCACGTCGACCTGCGGCAGGTTGCGTATCTTTGTCAGTATAGGATCATCGGCCGGGGCTGTCTTTCCTTTAGTAGGTACAATCTCAATCTGCGGGTCGAACGATGTCAGCAGTGACGCCACGAGGTCGTGAAAGCCGTTGAACACACTGAGAGTTACCACCAGCGCCATTGTGGCAACGGCCACACCTACGACGCTGATGCCGCTGATGATGTTGATGACGTGCGTGCTCTTCTTTGAAAAGAGATAGCGGCGTGCTATGTAGAATGGAAAATTCATTTCTTCAGCAGCTCGTCAATGTGCTCGATATAATCAAGAGAGTCGTCGATAAAGAAGCGCAGCTCGGGGATAATTCTCAGCTGGTTTCTCACGCGCGTACCCAGTTCGTAGCGTATGGTTTTCTCGTTAGCCGTGATGTTCTTTATCAGTTCTTCCGACTTCTCGGGCGGAAATATGCTCAGATATGCCGTGCAGATGCTAAGGTCGGGACTGATGCGGCAGCGCGTAACGCTCACCATCGTGCCCCTCATGCCTCTTGTCTGCGACTGGAATATCAGGCTCAGTTCTTTTTGCAACAGTCTTGCAATGCGGTTTTGTCTTGTTTCCTGCATATTGATTTTTCTTTTTACGTTATCTTTATGTTATCTGCCGTCCGGTTTGGCGGAGGCTGTTTGTTTTGTGCAAACTTACTAAAAAAAACTGAGACAAGCCCATGCTTTAAGGTTATTTTTTGCCTTTAGTGCCGTGCCGGTCTTCTGTCCGTACTGATGACGCGGGTGTACAGTGTGGCATAATTTGTCTGCATTAGTGCTGCCGTCATGCTTTTTCTTGTAAAATAAACATTATGTTGATGCCTAATTCTGTTAACGTTAGTTTGCATATAGCCTATTTTATTCTTTCTGTATTTAACATTTTAATGAGCAGTATTTTTTTCTAATAAATTAAAAATGCGCTTTCTGTTTATGAATTTTGCCTGTTGAAATGTGAGAATATATATAGTTGCTGTGATTATATATGCTATTCGCACTGCTAAAAGCACTATTTTAGCTTCTAAAAGACATTGAGTTGTGATGTAAAACGTACCCTTTTGCGCTCTGAAACGTGGCTTTTTGCATGATTTTACGCGCAAATTCAGGTTCTAGACGACTCTTATTTACGGCTTTGTTGTTGTAAACCGCTGATATATAGATATTTATGTGTAAATGATATTTATGCCCATTTTTTCGTATCCTGAGCGATGTTTTGACTCCGGAATGAAAAAGTAGGCATAAAAGTGTTAATATAAAAGATCGCGGTTTAACTAAAATTTACGTTTGGGAAGCTGCTGATAATCGTTGCCGTTTATATCTCATGATGCATATACGGGATATGTTAAGTTTTCTCATTTAACTATGTTTTAATATTAAGTGGTTGCGTATATTGCTGAAAATAACTATTTTTGCCACCGACAAAACCTTAAAATGCAGTTCTATGAAAAATAATAATGCCGACGAAGAAACGCGTGGGCGCAATGGTAAACGCCGCAAGCCGTGGTATGGAGAAACTGGCGAAACCATTGCGATTATAGCCGTTGTTGTGGTCTTGGTGTCTGTCTTTGCGCTCGACCGATGTGGCGACAGTGTGCATCAGCAGCAGCCGTCGTCGATAATCATGCGCGACACCGGGCAGCTGCGCCATAATGCAGCAGCAGACAAGCCTGCCGTAACTACAAGACAATTGCCCCGTACAGAGGAGACGCCGCAGGAAACGGCACGCCGCGAAGGAATTGAGGCCGGATATAACGACGGCATGGAAGACGGCGAAGTGGGCGAGAAATACGAAACTCACTACAGCGAAAACGCTTCAGACTACTCAGGCAAGCTTCAGGAATGTTATGAAGATGGCTATGAGGAAGGTTACGACGAGGGTTACAGCGAGGGCAGGCAGATGCACGATGATGCCCTTTGATGTGCCGTAGCCATGTAACATCTTTATTCTTTTATCTGTTACAGCCCTGCCGCGCCGGCTTTGTCGGCATGGCAGCATGCTGGCTGTCGTGGCTGCGTGCGGCATTGCTGTGAGAGCATTCCTGCCGGATACTGAATGACAGACTTTAGTTTAACCTCGGGATGTAACATAAAATTTGCCGGAGCAGGTCTGCTTGCTACATGCTTTTTATGCAGTGTAACAGCAGACCGGCTCCGGCAAAATCTTGAATAATCACTCCTAAAAGGTGATTTTGTCTGCGATTAGTGCAAAATCGCGAAATGCTTTATTTATGCCTGCGAATAATGCTGTTTACGATTTATGTATGCTCCATGTGCAGTATTCGCGGACTGATTATTTGGCTCATGCCGGCGCCGTGGCGCAGCATGTCCTTGTTATTCGCTTTCGCCTATAGTCTCCTTAATTATTCCGACACATGCCGCACCGATGATGAGGAACACACCGGCCACAATCATCATGTGGCTCTGTGCGCTGCCTACAAGCGTGAGGACCACGCCGCCGAGTGCTGCCGCTATGATCTGCGGGATGCATATCGTGCCGTTGAACAGACCGAGGTAGGCACCCATGTGGCTGCCGTTGAGGGCGTTGGTGACGATGGTGAACGGCATGGCCAGCATTGCAGCCCAGGCACATCCTATCAGAAGATAAGGAATAAAGAGAACATACTGGTCTCTGATATAAGGAATCATCAGGAAGCCTATGCCGCCTAGCACGAGGCTGAGGGCGTAGGCCATCTTGCGGTTAGAGAAGCGCGGCAGAGCCATAGCCCACACCACGCTGCCTATGGCCTGCACCGCAAACAGAATGCCGACCCAGTTGCCGGCCTCCTGAAATCCTGCCGACGTAGGGTCGGTGGTCTGCCAGCATGTTTCGGCTATGGCACCGTTGGTGTAGTTCCACATATACAGGAATGCAGCCCAGCTGAAGAACTGCACCAGACCTACTGTCCAAAAAGCCTTCGGCGCGTTGCGCAGCAGTTTCACGATGTTCACCTTCTCTTCGTTAAGCGGCTTGTCGAGTCCGTGATATTCAGCATACTCCTTCGGCGGCATCTCCTTCACCTTTGCCGATGTGTAGATGACGCACAGGATGAGGATGGCGGCTCCGATGTAGAACGAATAGATTACCGAGTCGGGCACTACGCCCTTTGCAGCCACGTTGCTTATGCCGAGGAACGTGAACAGGAACGGGAACACATAGCCCACCAGCGAGCCGGCGTTGCACAGAAAGCTCTGTATGGAGTAGGCCAGGGCTTTCTGCTTCTCGTTCACCATGTCGCCCACGAGCATCTTGAACGGCTGCATGGCCATGTTGATGCTCGTGTCGAGAAACATCAGCGAGATAAGACCGAACACCATGGCCGTGCTGACAGCCATGCCGAGAGAGCCGGCGTTGGGCAGCAGGCACATGACGAGTACGGCCACCAGTGCGCCGACAAACAGATAAGGTATGCGCCGGCCGAAGCGGCACCACGTCTTGTCGCTCAGCGTGCCCACTATAGGCTGCACGATGATGCCCATAAGCGGAGGCAATATCCAAAAGTAGCTAAGATTGTGAGGGTCGGCCCCCAGCGTTGCGAAAATTCGGCTGATGTTGGCGCTCTGCAGTGCGTAGGCAATCTGCACGCCGAAGAAGCCGAAGCTCAGATTCCAGAGCGTTGCGAAACTCAGGTCGGGTTTCTTCTTCAAGTTAGAACTCATAGTTTAAGGCGTTTATTTTTATTTATGTTATTATATGCTTGCTGTTGTCGCGGCTAATGTGCCGCAGTCGTCAGTGTATTCTGCTGTTATTTTGTCGACCCGCGCACCACGAGTCTTGTTCTTACCACCCTTTTCTCAATCTTGTCGAGCGGTATTCTGCCCTCGGCCTTGCCTATCAGAATAGATGCAGCCTGTCTGCCCACCTCTTTTCCGTTCTGTTCGACCGTGGTGAGCATAGGGTCGCAGGCAATGGCACGCTGTCCGTTGGTGAATCCGCACACCGAGATGTCCTCAGGGATGCGCAGTCCCATGTGCTTTGCCGTGTACATTATGCCGATGGCCGTGTCGTCGTTGACGGCGAAGAAGGCGTCGGGCCTGTCCTCCATGTTGAGCACCTCGGGCGTAATCCTTTCAGCATGTTCTCGGTTGTCGCAGAATCTTTTCACGCAGCTGTCGGGGTCTATGCCGTGCTTGCGCAGCGCGTCGTGCCATCCGTTGTATCTGTTCTTCGATATCTCGAGGTTCATGCTCGAGCCGTAGTAGGCAATATGCCTGCATCCGGTCTTGATGAGATATTCCACGGCCGAGAACGCTCCCATGTAGTCGTCCACCACCACGCGGCACGTGTTCATGCCCGTGCAGATGCGGTCGAAGAACACAAGCGGCACGTTCTTGTTTATCAGGTCGGTAAAGTGGTCGTACTTTGATGTGTTGATAGCCTGCGACACAAGTATGCCGCACACCTTGTTTTCATAGAACGAGCGGCACACTTCCACCTCTCTGTCATACTGCTCAAGGCTCTGCGCCACAAGTATGCGGTAGCCGTATTTGTCGGCCTCCTCTTCGATACCGCTCAAAACTGACGAGAAATAGAAGTGGGTGAACTGCGGTACAATCACTCCAATGACTTTTATTACCCGTCTGTTGCGCAGCGACTCGGCGATTATGTTGGGGCTGAAGTTGTGTTCCTCGGCATATCGTCTTATCTCGTCGCGCCTTTTTGCGCTGATTCTCGGGCTGTCTTTCAGTGCCCTCGAAACCGTTGCCACAGAAACCTTAAGTTCTCAGGCAATGTCTTTCATCGTTATGGGTGTGTTCTTTTCTGGCATCGGATTTTATTTTACAAAGCAAAAGTAGTCAAAACACAATTATCTTGTCTTTCACATTATTATTATTATATCGTTTTATTTGTGTAAACGTTTGCACAGAGCAAAACGTATTTTTTAGCTAAAAAAAAGATAATTTTATCATATCTAAACGTATTTTTGCAGCTAGAAAAAATGACCTTAAAGCTCTATTTTTTGAACTACTGCAAATATAAACAATTTAATTAATAAATCATTAATGTTAACTTTAAAACCACAAGAAGATGAAGCAGGTAAAAATGAAAACCTCTATTAGGATTCTGGCCATCTTGTTTGGTCTGTTCCTATCAGTGGGAGCATTTGCCCAAAGTACTATTACCGGGCAAGTTACAGATGCTTCCGGAGAGCCGATCATCGGAGCTACTGTCCGTGTTGCAGGTCAGGGCGGCGGTGTGATAACTGATATTGACGGAAACTTCAGTATCAAGGCTGAGCCGGGCAGCATGCTGTCGGTTTCATACATCGGATACAAGACGGTGGAGACGGCAGCATCGCAGAATATGAAGATAGCCCTTCAGGACGACTCGCAGTTGCTTGAGGACGTTGTCGTTATCGGTTACGGAACTGTCAAGAAGGGCGACCTCACCGGTTCTGTTTCTGCTATGAAGCCTGATGATATGAGTAAAGGTATCACCAACAACGCTGCCGACATGCTTGTCGGTAAGGTTGCCGGTGTGGATGTTATCACCAGCGGAGGTGCCCCGGGTTCAGGATCTCAGATCCGCATCCGCGGAGGTTCGTCTCTTAATGCAAGCAACGACCCGCTGCTCGTTATCGACGGTCTTACCATCGACAACAACACCGCTACAGGTATGAGCAACGTGCTGGCTATGATCAACCCTAACGATATCGAGACTTTCAACATCCTTAAGGATGCTTCAGCTACAGCCATCTACGGTTCGCGCGCGTCTAACGGTGTCATCATCATCACCACAAAGAAAGGAAAGAAGGGCTCTGGTCCTAAATTCTCTTACAACGGCGACGTAACCGTTTCAACAACTCAGAAACGCTATGAAGTGCTCAACGGCGACGAATACCGCGCACTCGTAGGCAAGGTTATCGGCGAGAGCGGCGTTGCCATGCTCGGCAATGCAAACACCGACTGGCAGGACGAGATTTTCCGCACTGCAGTGAGCACATCTCACAACTTGTCAATGACCGGCGGACTCAAGAACATGCCTTACCGCGTGTCTATCGGCTATCAGAGCGACCAGGGTATCATCAAGAACTCTTTCATGAACCGTTTCAACGCTTCTGTTAACCTTGCGCCGTCATTCCTTGACGATCACCTTAACTTCAACATCACTGCCAAGTACATGGCCGAGAAAGACCGCTATGTTGACAGCGGCGCAGCCATCGGCGGTGCTCTTTCAATGGACCCGACACGCCCTGTAATGGACGACAGCGAGCCTTACAAGTGGCTGGGTGGCTACTGGCAGAACATCGTTTCGGCAAACTTCAGCGATCCTTCTTGGGCTTACACCAAGAATCCTAACGCTCCTCAGAACCCTGTTGCATATCTTGAGCAGAACGAGTGCTATGCTCACTCTAACGACTTCACTGCAAACGTTGAGGTTGACTACAAGATTCACGGATTTGAGGACCTGCGCCTGCATGCAAGCTATGGTGGACAATATACTGCAAGCCGTCAGAGCGACATAAACTCTCCTTACGGTTACAGCAACAACTATTATGGCTGGGACGGTCGTACTTACTATTGGAAATACAGCATCACGGCTAATGCCTATGCACAGTATACACACACCTTCGGCGCTCACTACATCGACGTGATGGCCGGTGCCGAGGAGTCACACTATCACCGCAGCGGATACAACATCGGACAGGGTACAGACCCGTATACAGGCGAGGCCAACAACCCGGCTCTGAGAAATGAGACAGAGTGGGCCACACACAACTCTCTTGTGTCTTACTTCGGACGTCTCAACTATACATTGCTCGACCGCTATATGCTCACAGCCACAATCCGTGCCGACGGTTCTTCACGCTTTGCCGACGGACACAAGTGGGGCTACTTCCCCTCTGTTGCTCTTGCATGGAAGATCAATGACGAGAAGTTCATGAAGAACATCAAGTGGTGGAACGAGTTCAAGCTCCGTCTCGGATGGGGTCAGACAGGTCAGCAGGACATCGGTTACGACTTCCTCTACACTCCGCTCTACGTAAACAGCAACTCTTATGCACAGTATCCTTTCGGCGACACATACTATTACACAATGCGTCCGAACAAATACAACCCAGACCTGACATGGGAGACAACAACAACATGGAACGCAGGTCTTGACTTCGCATTCCTGAACAACCGCATCACTGCAAACATCGATGCTTACTATCGTGAGACAACAGACCTTATCCAGGAGGTTACTCTTCCTACACTTATGAACTTCGGTCAGCGTATGGCACAGAACATCGGTTCACTTGAGAACTACGGTGTTGAATTCACAGTAGGAGCCAAGCCTATCGTTACTAAGGACTTTGTATGGGACGTTCAGTACAACGTTGCATGGAACCACAACGAGATTACAGAGCTTATCGGCGGTGACGAAGACTATTATGTTGAGTCTGGTTCAACCATCTCACGCGGTAACAGCACTCACGTTCAGGCACACACAGTAGGTCAGCCGGCCAACTCATTCTGGGTTTACCAGCAGGTTTACGACGAGAACGGCAAACCGCTCGAAGGTGTATATGTTGACCGCGACGGCAACGGCATCATCAACAACGACGACCGTTACTTCTACAAGAGCCCGGCAGCTGACGTGTTCATGGGTCTTACAATGAAGTTCACATACAAGAACTGGGACCTGAGCACAGCATTCCGCGCATCTCTCGGCAACTATGTTTACTATGACTTCCTGTCTAACAGGGCAGCCGTAAGCGCATCAGGACTCTACTCTAACAGCGCATTCACAAACACTACACAGGCAGCCGTTGACCTCGGCTTCAGCGGAACAAACGGTACTGAGTATTATCTCAGCGACTATTTCGTACGCAACGCATCATACCTGAAGTGTACCAACATCACGCTTGGCTATTCGTTCCCGGCTCTGCTCAAGTATGCAGGACAGGATTACTTCTCAGGACGTATTTTCGCAACTGTGCAGAATCCGTTCATCATTACAAAATATAAGGGACTCGACCCTGAAGTTGCAGGCGGTATCGACAGAAATCCTTACCCACGTCCATTCAGCGTTCAGATCGGTCTTAACCTTAATTTCTAATGGTTGTGCATTTATATAAAAGTAATAAATAAAGGACATAACAATGAAAAAGATATTTTTTAGAACATTGGCAGTCGCTGTGCTTGCAGCCGGATTGACCGGTTGTGCCAACGACCTTAACATAAGCTCAATCGACCCGCAGACCAAGCCGTCTGCTGATCCTACGGCTTTGCTGGCTAAATGCTATGCCACTCTCGGACTTACCGGTCAGAAAGGTGTAGCCGGCAATGGCGACTTGAGCGACGACGAGGGTGAGTCGGGTTTCTACCGTACAACGTTCAACTGCATGGAGCTTCCCTCTGACGAGTGTGTATGGGCTTGGCAGACAGATACTGACATTCCGCAGCTTACCAACATTGCATGGAACTCAAGCAGTATCCGTACTCAGTGGGTTTACACACGCCTTACTTACGACATCACTCTGTTCAACAGCTACCTGAGCCAGGTGCCCGACGACGAGGCCAACAAGCTCAACCGTGCCGAGGTACGCTTCCTGCGCGCTCTCCATTATTGGTACATGCTCGACCTGTTCGGCAAGTCACCTTTCAAGCTCGACTTCAACATCAGCGACCTTCCTGTTGAGAAGAGCGGCAAGGACCTTTACACATGGATCGACCAGGAACTGACAGAGATTGAGCCGCAGATGGCCGAGGTTGGTGCTTACTGCAACTCTGAGAACTTTGGCCGTGCCGACCGCGGTGCTGCCTATATGCTGCATGCACGTCTGGCCCTCAACTCTGAGATCTACACCAAGGGCGAGATTAAGGATTATGACAAGGCTATCAGCTATTGTGACCTGCTTATTGGCAGCGGAGCCTACGAACTTTCAAAGACAGCCAAGAACGGCTATTCTGGATATGCACAGCTGTTCATGGCCGACAACGACGAGAACCCGCAGGCTATGAAGGAGATTATCCTGCCTATCCGTCAGGACGGACAGAAGACACGTAGCTACAGCGGCTCATTCATGCTCGTCAGCGCGACACGTATTGCCGGAATGCCCGACATGGGAACAACTAACGGCTGGAGCTGTATCTTCGCACGTGCAGCAATGGTAAAGAAGTTCTTCCCCACACTGTCTGACTGCCCGATTTCTACAGAGCCGGCTCCTGCCGGAGCTACAGAGGCCGAAATCAAGGCTCTCGACCAGCAGGACGGTTCGTCAACAGCTCAGATCGTGGCTAAGGCCGGCGACGACCGCGCTTTGTTCTACGGCGGCCGTGGCGGTGGTGTACGCAAGCTGCAGACAGATGCTATATCAAGCTTCAACGACGGACTTTCTATCGTTAAGTGGAACAACTTCCGTACAGACGGTCAGCCCACACACGACACCGAATATCCCGACATAGACATTCCGCTGTTCCGTTATGCAGAGGTTTATCTTACACGTGCAGAGGCTTATTATCGCAAGGGCCAGCCCGAGAAGGCTGTTTCTGACATCAACGAGCTGCGCAAGCGTGCCAACGCAAAGCAGATAAGCTCTATCACATCTGACATGGACATCCTCGACGAGTGGTGCCGCGAGTTCTATCTCGAAGGCCGTCGCCGCAGCGACCTCGTACGTTTTGGCTGCTTCACGACAGGCAAATATCTATGGGACTGGAAGGGCGGAGCCGCTAACGGAACAACCGTTGACTCTCACTATAATGTTTATCCTATACCGGCAACCGACGTGCTCAATAACAGCAACCTTACACAGAACCCCGGTTATTGATAACATGGCAATCAGTTTGCAATAAAGTTTTAAAATGAAAATGATTATGAAAAATATAATAAAGAAACTGTTCGTTCCGGCACTGGTGTTGGGCGTGCTGCCTTTCATGGCTTCATGTGAGACCGACGACGAGAGCAACCCTATATTAAATCAGCCCGAATCGTTTGTGCTTAACGTGCCGGCTCATGCCAACGACAATGTATACGACTTGGCTAACTCTACATATGTCAACCTTACGACATCGCAGCCCGACTATGGCTTCCCTGTTGTAACCACTTATCAGGTGCAGGTTTCTATCGACCCTGACTTCGCTTCTGGCGATGCTGCCAAGGTGGAGGCTGCCACTTACACAACTCTTGAGACCACATACAACCAGGCTAACATGAACGTAAATGCTACTGAAATGAACAATGCCATTGTAAGAATGTATCAGGAGAAGAACAACGGCGCCGACCCATCCGGCATTGTTATGCCTGTTTACGTGCGTCTGCGTGCCCACATCGCTAACAGCGACAAGGGCTGGTGCAACTCTAACGTAATCACTCTGCCAAAGGTTGTTGTATCTTATGTTGCAACAATGCCTAAGACTGTATATATCGCAGGTTCTTCTATCCGCAACGGTTCTGAGGCTAAGCCTCTTGCTGCTGTCTACGGATTCGAGGGCCAGTTCTACGGCATGGCTTATCTTGCTGCAGGCTCAACATTCATGTGGGGCGACACAGACACACCGGACAAGGGCTATGCACTGACCAACTCGTTTGACGACCAGGCCGGCGCAGGCTTGTCTCAGGGTGCTGACGGCGGCATACAGGTGGCCAACGGCGGATGGTATGTTCTGTTTATGAACGTTTCGGTTGAGAACAACCAGATTAAGTCTGCCCTCACTGTTTATCCGGGCGAGGCTTATGTCATCGGTACTGTTATGTCTCAGGTTACATGGGGACATGACGCTGCAACTCAGCTTACAGCTCCTGCCGATGCTTCTGCTCAGTGGGTATCTCCTGCCTTCCTTGCCGGCGGCGAGCTCCGCGCAAGCATCAAGGTGCCGGGTCTCGACTGGTGGCGCACAGAGTTCACTCTCTATAAGGGCGACCTCTACTGGCGCGACTGCGACATTCCTGACAACTGGGCTCAGAACGTAGGCAGCGACTATTCTGTTACCTGCGAGAAGGGTCAGAAACTCTATGTAGACTTCGACTACGACAGAGGAGAAGTAAAATAACCAATAATCTAAACCATTTAACAGAAATATCATTATGAAAAAGATATTATTTTTGGGCGGTCTGTTGCTTTCAGCCATGACGTTCGTTTCATGTAACGGCGATTATGACGACTGGGCCGACCCGCAGAGCAATCCGCAGGAAGAAGCAGTTACGTTGCCGGGCTATACGGCAACGGCTGCCGACCCTATCGACCTGGCCAACCCCGGCACAAGCGTCAAGGCGTTCACGCTTTCGGCTGCAACCCTGCCAGAGGGTGCCACGATAGAGCATACACGTGTAGAACTGTTGCCGGCTGACGGCTCTTCTGCAACAAAGAAAACGCTCGAGGCAACCGCCGACGGCATGCTCGACAGCACTGCGCTTCAGGACGCCGTGGTTGAGTTCTACGGACGTCGTCCGGCAGCCCGCGTGTTCGACGCTCAGGTTTATTCTGATATCGTCATCGGCGGCCAGTCGTTCCTGGTTGATGCCGGCAAGATTCAGATTTCAGTTACGCCTAAGGCTCCTTACATTGCCGACGCTTATTATCTTGTTGGCGACATGTGCGGATGGGCTGCTGATGCAGCTATCAAGTTCTCACATTCAGGTGCCGATGTATATGAGGATCCTGTGTTCTCTGTAGTGTTCACAACACCTAAGGCCGACTGCTACTGGAAGATTGTTCCGCAGGGCAACATCGACTCTGGCGACTTGTGGCATGAGGGAACAGACGGTGTTGTGGGGGTTGCCGTTGACGGCGACCCGAGTCTCACAGGCTCACTCGTAACCACAGCTCCTAAGGCCGGCAAGATAGAGAAACAGGGCTTCTATAAGCTCACCGTCAATATGATGGACTATACTTACACCATCGAAGAGATGGCCGGCGAGTATTACATGGTGGGCGACCTGCAGGGATGGAACAACGACCCGGCTACAGGCATGACATGTCTGTTCTATCCGCAGACAAGCACCGTGATGAGCTACACTACAAAATGGAAGGGTGCTTACGACCTGAAGTTCTGGGCTGGTGCCGACTTCGGCAACTGGGACAAGGCTTACGGATGTGCAGTTGACGGCGATAACTCTCCTGCCGGCAACATCGTAAACTCCGGCGCACAGTCTATCTCTGCTCCTTCAGCCGAGTATTACACCTTCACCATCGACATGACAACCATGAAGTATACATGGACTAAGCTCAGCGACCAGGCTCCGAAGGAGTACACCTCAATCTCGCTCATCGGCGACTTCAACAGCTGGAACGGCGACGTAGACCTCACTCAGGTTACTCCTCACAACTGGTATGCCAAGGTCAGCATCCCGTCTGACGGCGGACTCAAGTTCCGTGCAGGACACGACTGGGCTGACAGCTGGGGCAACGGTGCCAACATTGCCGACAACTATTATGGCAAAGCCGACTATAACGGCGGCAACATGACAGTTCCGGCTGGTACCTACAGCGTCTACTTCAACGACATTACCACTGAATTTGTATTCTTAGCAGAATAATATCAGATTTTGTGTTATGCGCCATGCACCATTGTTTAAATACAAAGTGCGTGGCGCATTTGATTTTTTGCGGCACATTTTTCATGGCCGCATCATTCTCTCGCCGGCGTCAGTATTTGTAAAGACTCATGCTGTGGCCGGCGTCTTTCGCCTCAGGTCAGCGCTCAAGGCGGTGCATTGAGGTTACAGCCAACAAGAGTTTTTCAACTAAAAAGCCTTAATCTATGAAGCTAAATCTAATTTGTTCATGTCTTGCCGCTATGTGTGCGGCGTTCGTTGTTTTGTCATGCAGCAGCGACGACGAAGGAACGACAACGGTAAACGTCCGTAATGTCTACACTACGGGATGTAAGACCGAAGGACAGCCCTCACAGGCCGGCTCCGCAACAACACGCAGTCCGTTTGATACAGAGTATGTAGAGTATAAGAGCAAGAGCGACGGTTATGTCTACATCAACCATGCTAACGTGTCTTACAACTGCTGTTCGGAGAAAATAGACGTTACGCTGACCGTTACAGGCAACCGCATAAGCGTTGTTGAAAAGGAGACCGACACAAGCTGCAACTGCATCTGTCCCTTTGACGTCTCTTACGAGGTTGGGCCGTTGAAGGCCGGCAAATATATTCTCGTGATAAACAGCCACAACACGCTCCACGAAATCAACTTCACGTATCCGTCAGACGGCAGGGTTGAACTTTAGAATCTTCTTATTTAAAGATTTAAAACAAATATCTTGTGGATTCTGTCATTGTTATGAATCCACAAGATATTTGTTTTGTTGTATATGCTATGCATGTGTAAGTGAAAAACGAAAAGTGAAGAGTGAAAAATCCAAATGCTTTGTGGTGATGCAAAATTTTGTAGGGAATTATCGTAGAGAAACAGCAAGGATAATGTTCTGTCGGATATGACAAATTAAGTGAAGAACGAAGAGTGAATAATTCATATGCATTGTGGTGATACAAGATTTTATAGGGAATTGTTGTAGAGAAACAGCAAAGCTAATGTTCTGGCGGATATGCTATCCGACAGCATAAAGTATCAGGATCTGTGATCCGAAAAACATACCTATAAATTAGCAATAGGAAGCAAGCGGATTGAAAAATCCTTATACTCAATTCCGGCAGATTAATTTTATTGATTGTCGGCTGCGCTCGGCATAACCAAATATAATTTGCTTCTGCTCTCGCTTGCACGACAATTGCAAATCAGCCGGCACATTAGCGTTGTTGCTACATATCCGGCGGCACGTTTTTTAAGCTACAATGCATTCGACTTTAAGTTCTATAACTACTTTAGCTACTAAAAATTAGCCTTGTTGGTATATGCCGTTTGTTTTTAAGTTACAAGGCATTTGACTTTAACTCCTAAAAAAATATCTCCTAAATTGAACGTTTAACGCCTCTAGAATCGCCATGCTCGTCATGGTTTCGTGGTTTGGCGTGAAAAATGGCTGATTTTGCACATTTTTGTTAAGGCATTGATTTATAGTGCTTTATACATTTCGCGGAACTAAAATGCAATGGTTAAAAAATATTACTCGGCCACTTTTCACTCAAAACCGATAGGTTTACCGTTCGGATGTTGCCCTTTTGCATCACAAAAACAGCCGTTTTAGCTCTGAAAATCCATGTTTTTGCGCCATTTTTGCATGAGGAAAGCAAACAGATGTTAAATGTTTTGCTGCTGCAATGCATTATCTTTAACATCCGTTATATGTTGATTTTCCAGATTGAAAAAATGTTTTGTCATGACTTTTTACTTTTTCATGCTAACATCCTGACCACGGATTAGCGCCTTTATGTTTTTATGTATAAGATACCCGGAATTTGTTTTATGTTGCAAAAATGAAATGGTTCGGCATGAAAAATTCTAGGCCAGCGAATGGGTTAGGAGGGAGACGAGGTGGTTTTTGTGGGGTTTGAGTATATTATAATAAACAGAATGTCTTGTTTAGGGCATCTTGTTATGAGGCAAAGCGAAAGGCAGAATCCTAATGCGATTTAGGTTAAAATGTGGCAGCAACAAAAGTGACGAAATGGTATGCATCTAAATTATTTTTTTATTTAATAATTCCGGTGTGACGTCACTTTTGTTGCTGCCGAATGTTTGCATAATGACTTATTTGCTTGAACTTGAAGTAATCTTTACAAGTCCTTCTTTATTAAAGCGATAAAACATTTCTGTGCGTTCTGGAGTGTCGTTTTCAAGCAGTAGAAGAAGCTCTTTGGCAAATTCCAGATAGCCGGAGCCGTTGGCTGTAACTATACGCTTGTCTGACACTGCCTGTTCGTTTACATAGTTGGCCTCGTTCGTATAGCTGTTTCCGCCCCAAAGTTTCAGTTGTTCCAGTCCGTTTCCGGTATGCCTGATGTTATTAAGAAATCCGTGTCTGGCGAGGAATGATGCCGCGTTGCATATTGCTCCAACAATGATGCCCCGACCGATGGCGTTTCTTACTATTGGCACCACTCTCTCGGCTTCCTGCCCGTTAAGCCAGCCGAATCCGCCTATAAGTATCAGTGCTGCGTAATCCTCGGGCATGGTGTCTAGCGAGTAGTCGGGCAGAGTGCGGAAGCCTCCGCAGGAGCATACCGCGTCAAGTGTGGGGGCAACGGTCTTGTTTACAAACTTAGGTGTCTCTTTCATGCCGCGCTCATCGCATGTTATGGCTGAGGCAAGGAACGCAGGTTCGTGGTCGGCATAGTTGTCCAGAAGGACATATAATATTTCGTTCTTCATATCTTTATCTTCTTTTTATTGTCTGGCATTTACGTTTGCTCATTTCTTCGGCAAAAGCCTTTTCGCCTTTCTCTTTGATATAGCGTATGCATGCCGCCCTGTCAGAGTTGAATAGAAAGGCAAACACTTTTGCTATCCAGTTTGAATACAGTTTGCAGTTGTTCACGTCGCGCGGGCACTCGGCGCATGTGTTGAATTTGTTTGCCATGCAGCATGAGCGTGTCTTGCACCATGATGCTTTCTCGTTCAGCCTGCATCCGGGACATTTCCCGGCAAGGTATTTGCGGCATGCTCCGCAATAAAGGCCGCAGGCCGCAATGTTTTGTGTATCAGAAATTATTGTTTTCATGTAAATCAAATTGTAGAGTGATTAAATTCTCCGTTAATCCAGAATGTGGCTTCTGTACCTTTAAAATGCAGAATGACATAGTTATGGTTGCATCGGCATTCCGCAACTTTGGCAGAAGTGTTGTTCCATATATCAGTCTGTTTTGTGCCCATAAGCTCCTCTGCGGGCGGTTATACAATATGAAAGCGTGGAACTGCAATGCCATCATGTCTAAGTTGGAGGTCGTAGGAAACCTTTGGCACAGATATGATAATAGCAGCCCACGCTATAGCGTGAGAACCACTATGCCCTCTCTTGTGCCAAGTTATGAAATTTCCTACGTTTCCAACTTACAAGAAAAGCATAACGCTTCTTTAAATCCTTAAAATAAATTTTGGATAGAGTATTCTCAATCCGTTTACAAAAGTAATTAATTTATGCGAAAATATTAAGCCTTATGACGATAATCTTATTAATTTTTACGTCATAAAGCTACGCATGTGAATAAAAGTTGTTGCTTGTGACAGCGTAATTTGCTGTATGTCGACTGATTAGATTTTTATGTCATTCTATTTTAGATTAAAATTCGTATCTTTGTTTGCGATTTTGTATATGCAGAAAAAATTAAAGCAGATGAATTGGATTATTCTTGTTATTGCCGGATTTTTTGAGTCGGGCTTTGCCTTCTGTCTTGGCAAGATGAAGGAAGCCTCCGGCACGGAGTGGTATCTGTGGTGCGTCGGTTTTCTTGTATGTCTTGTCCTGAGCATGGTGTTGCTGGCCAAGGCGGTGCAGACTTTGCCCATAGGCACGGCTTATCCCGTGTGGACAGGCATCGGGGCCGTTGGCACGGTGCTGCTGGGCATCATTTTCTTTCATGAGCCGGCATCATTCCTGCGTCTGTTTTTTATCACCACGCTGATAGCCTCAATAATTGGACTGAAGATGGTTTCGCATTGAACGACTGATATCCGGCAGGGCTTTAACTGAAATATGGCGTTATGATTCAGCCTGTGTCTTTGTCTTATGTTGTGTATAACATAGCATGCGGTATGACGGCCGGCTGGGGCTTGGCGGTTTTCATTTTGTGCTTGTCATATAAATATGCTTTGTGCCAGACCATATTTTCAATTTTGTTTGCGTTAATTCGTCAGTTTTATGTAAGTTTGCAGCCGAAACTTAGAATGTTATGAAAAAGAAACAGATATTGCTCATAAACGATATGGCAGGCTACGGAAAGGTGGCCACGGCAGCCATGCTCCCTATACTGTCGTATATGGGACATCCCACATATAATTTGCCCACGGCACTTGTGTCTAACACGCTCGACTACGGAAAGTTCAACATACTCGAGACAACAGAGTATATCAAGGGCGTGTTCCCCGTATGGCGCGAGCTCGGCTTCTCGTTCGATGCCATAGCCACAGGCTTCATGGCGTCGGAGACTCAGGCGCGCATCATAGCAGCCTACTGTCGCGAACAGGCAGAGAACGGAACGGTGGTGTATGTCGACCCGATAATGGGCGACGAGGGCAAGCTGTATAACGGCGTTACCGACGAAGCCATAAAGAGCATGCGCGAGATGGTCAGCGTGGCCCATCTTGTGTTTCCAAATTATACTGAGGCCTGCTATCTCACCGACAGCCAATATGACGCTGCCGGAATAACAGCCGAAGGTGCCCGTCGCCTGCTCGACTCACTTCTGAAGTTAGGCACAAAGTCGGCTTTGATAACGAGCATACGTGTAGACGGCCAGCCGTCAGTTGTTGGCTACAACCACGTCAACGGCGAGTATTTCACACAGCCCTACACCGAGATACCCGTTCATTTCCCCGGCACCGGTGACATCTTCTCAGCCGTGCTCATAGGCTATCTGCTGGGCGGAAAGGAACTGAAACCAAGCACACGCAAGGCCATGGACGTGGTGTATAAGCTGATAGACCTCAACAAGGACAACACTGACAAGAACCGCGGCATACCTCTGGAGAAATATCTCGACGTGCTTTGAAATAAGTGAAAAATGAAAAGTGAAGAGTGAAAAATCCTAATGCCTTGTGGTAATCGAAACTCTTGTCTTTGTTTCGAAGCAACAAGGCTATTGTTCTGTCGGATATAAGGATCTTTGATTCGCAATTCATACCTGTAAGTCATAATAAACAGGACGCTATCGGATTGAAAAATCCTTATATCCAGTTCTCAAGACAAACGTTTGCACAGAAGTTTCGCTGATATTTGTGGCGGCGTGTAAACAAGATGTTCATAATATCTTTAATTTTACACCGTGAAAAAACATTTTTATACCATGAGAAAATTATTTACCACAATCGTATCGTCACTTATGGCTTTGTCGGTTTCGGCACAGGGATGGCCGTCGGGCTGGCAGGGCGTGATGCTGCAAGGCTTTTATTGGGACTCGTTCTCAGACACACAGTGGACCAACCTCGAGAGTCAGGCCGACGAGCTGTCTGAGTTTTTCAAACTGATATGGATACCTCAGAGCGGCAACTGCGGCTCGGGCAACTCCATGGGATACAACGATCTCTACTGGTTTAACAACTACACGAGCACGTTCGGCAACGAGCAGCAGCTGCGCTCCATGATCAGCACCTTCAAGAGCAAGGGGCTGGGCACTATAGCCGACGTGGTTATCAACCACCGCTCGTCGATGGCAGGCACATGGATGAGCTTCCCCGAGGAGACCTACAAGGGCGTAACCTACACGATGGGGGCTGCCGACATCTGCTCTAACGACGACGGAGGCAAGACGGCTGCGCAGGCTGAGGTTAAGCCTACGGGACAGACCGACACGGGCGACGACTTCGACGGAGCGCGCGACCTCGACCATAACAGCGCCAACGTGCAGGCTATGGTTAAGGCATATCTCGACTTTCTGCTCAACGACCTTGGATATACGGGTTTCCGCTACGACATGGTGAAGGGCTATGCGCCTGAGTTTACGGGCATATACAACACGGCCGCCAACCCGCAGTATTCGGTAGGCGAGTATTGGGACGGCGTGTCGCAGATAAAGAGCTGGATAGACGGCACTACAGCCAACGGCGCAAAGCAGTCGGCTGCGTTCGACTTCCCGCTGAAATATCTGCTGCGCGACTGCTGCAACTCATCCTCAAACTGGAGTACGCTGGGCGGCAGCTGTCTGGCCAACGACATGTATTATCGCCGCTATGCCGTAACCTTCGTTGACAACCACGACACCTATGGCCGCGGCAACGACGGCGAGGTGAAGGCCAACATCCTGGCTGCCAACGCCTTTATCCTGGCTGCGCCGGGCACTCCGTGCGTCTTCTTGCCTCACTGGAAGGAATATAAGCAGGACATAAAGCAGATGATATATGCCCGCAATATGGCCGGCATAAACAACGAGAGCACATTTGAGACCATGAACCGCACAGCTGCGCAGTATGCCATCAAGGTGAACGGCACTGACGGCAAGTCGGTGGTTGTTATTATGGGCTCAACCTCATGGCCTTCGTCAACCGTAAAGGAAGCCGACTATCAGCTCGTTGACAAGGGGCAGAACTTTGCATATTATATCTCGCGCAATGCCGGCAGCGTGTGGGCCGATGTTCCGTCAGGCTCTTACGACAACGGCGTGAGCGTAACTCTCAGTGCCCTTACAACCGATGCCGGCGCACAGATTGTCTACACCACGGACGGCAGCGAGCCTACGGCATCTAACGGCACGAAAGTCAGCAGCGGCGCAACAGTGAGCATCGACGCCACCACAACCCTCAAGGCTGCCCTGCTGACAGGCGGCGCAGTGAGCGGCATGATAACACGCCACTACACCGTTACGGCATTCCAGCCACATGAGATAACCGTATGCGTCAATGCCGACAACGTAGGCTGGAGCCGCGTAAACTTCTGGTCGTGGGGCGGCGACGGCACACACTCGCCCGTGAACGGCTCATGGCCCGGCGACAACGTTACAGCTACAAAGACCGTGGGCGGCAAGACATGGTATTATCAGACCTACACGATGAACTCGTCAGACGATTGCGTGTGCTTCGTGTTCAGCACAGCGAGCGGCTCGCCTCAGACTGTTGACGTGAACAACGTCAGCAAAGACAGCTACTTCGAGATTTCTTCAACCTCTGAGGGCGGCAAGTATAAGGTTGACGATGTTACCGACAAGTATGCCACAAGCATCGGCGGTATCGTGGCCGACAAAGCCGAAGGACGCACCTCTGCAGGTGTCTACACCATAGACGGACGCCTTGTGCGCCATACGTCGGGATGTGCTACGGCCGACGAGGCTGTAAGCGGACTCGCCAAAGGCCTTTACATCGTTAACGGTAAGAAGGTTGTGGTGAAGTAACGGCTTGAAATTACATAATAACATTCAAGGATAAACCTTTGTCGGGCGTTATATTTCAGACAATATATACAAGATAATAAAGCCATATACGGTATAATTACCGATAGGGGATAAAAAGACAGGGGGCAAGATGAATCAGCATCTTGCCCCCTGTCTTTTATTATGATTAAGCCTCTGTTACTATTTGCCCATGTCTATTTTCCAGTTGCCCTGTTCGTCTTTCTTGAGCTTGATGTCGTCTTCTTTGTCAGAGCCGTCACCGTACATAATTTTCATCTTAACAACAGCGCTCTCGCCGCTTTCGTCTATTTGTTCAGACAGCGCCTCATACGACTTTATTCCGCCTTTTTTCTCATACATCTTATCGGCCTTGCCCTGCATCATGCCCGACAGCATCTTCTTTCCGGCTTCAGGGTCTTCGCCCTCTTTAACCTTCATATAAACGAGGTCGGCAAATTTGTCGTAGTCTTTGTCCTGCAAGCATTTAACAGCCTTTTCTGCCACGGCTTTAGGAGTGTTTCCGCCGCCACCGCACGATGTAATGATAAACAAGGCTGCCATAAGAGCCATAATTCCAATTAATTTTTTCATGGTTCAAAAATTTTTTTGTTTGTTAATAATAGGTTTAAAATGCAATAATCTTTTTTAGCGACTTGTTGTTACAGATGTCAGACGGCAGCATGCACCTTATTTTTTTCATGCCCGGCAGACTTATGTCGTGGCGTTCCGTTCCGGCCAGCGTCAGCCCTGCCTTGGCATAGGCAAACTCCACGAGTTCGCAGCAGTACATCTTCGTGGTGTCGCTGTCGTCATAGTCGTGATCAAAGAGCGTGTTGCGGCGGTAGGTCTGCATGGCATATTCTGCTGCCTTCAGCGGTATAATGGTGTCGCCCTTCAGTCTTTTCACCTCGCCGGCGTTGGCGTTTATCGGTGAGAAGAATTTCTCGGGCGTCTCCATCTTCACCCTGTCTGGGTCTCCCTCAAAGTCGGGTTCGTCCGGCACGGCATGCACAATCATCTTTTTGCCGGCCGAGTCGACCACTATGCCCACATGCGAGTAGCGTCCGTTTCTGTCGGCCATCATCACCGCATGACTGCTTATGCCTCCTCCCCGGCGAAACACAATGTCTCCCGTCTTTAGCTCGCATCCTGCCGGAAATATGGTTAGGTCTTTTTTGTCGTTGCAGGATATCAGCGTTGCCGTAAGAAGAGCCAGGCAAATCGCAGTTTTCATCATTATCTTTATCACTGTTCACAAAGATAAGCATAATAGACGTAATCACAAAATCCTGACAAAATTATTTACTCATAATGACGGAAATCCGTTATGCCGGATATATGGCAACAATGCTATTGTTCCGACGGATTTATGCAAGTTGATGAGCATAGTGAAAATCCGTAATAAAGTATAAGGAGCCAACGGTCAGCGAAGCTAATTCTCAATCCGCTTGCTTCCTATGTATACTTTATAAGTATGAGTTTCGGATTGCAGACCCTGATACTTAAGATAGGATGCGGCTTGGCAATAAAAATAAAGTAAATTTTATTTTGTATTGCTCTCACCTTTCGCTATCTTTGAATAAGATAGGATTCGGTTCGGCAATAAAAATAAAGCAAGTTTTATTTTGTATTGCTCTCACCTTTCATTATCTTTGCACCCATGCTACGCAAACTGATAATAATTGTTTTTGCAGTCTTTATGTCATCGGCCTGCAACGCACAGCAGCAGTATGAGCGCTATCATGGCGACGGCATCGACGAATATCTGCAGTATGTACCGCTGGCATCAACCTATGTGCTCAAGGCAGCAGGGGTTGACGCCCAGAGTTCGTGGAAGCGTCTGCTTGTCAATTCGGCCACGTCGTTTGTCATCAACGCCGGCGTAACCTATGCGCTGAAGCATACCATACATTCTACGCGCCCTGACGGCACCGATGACCATTCGTTTCCGTCGGGCCACACGTCGATAGCCTTCTGCGGAGCCGCCATACTGCATAAGGAGTTTGGCAAGGTAAGTCCGTGGATAAGCGTGGCAGGATTCACCGTGGCCACCGTTACTGCCGTAGACCGCGTTAGACGCAACCGCCATCACTGGGGCGACGTTGTGGCAGGTGCTGCCATAGGTGTGCTCTCTGTCGAAGCCGGCTACAGGCTTGGCGACCTGATAACCGGAGAGAAAAAGAAAAACGTAGATGTAGCTGTTATGCCCAACGGATTTACGCTTCTTGTAAATCTTTGAAATAGAGCATGGTGTGGGCATGCAGACAGGTTTGTGTAAACGATTGCATGATTAATTGAAAGATAACAGATAAATTTAGATTATCATTTATTTTTTTTATTATTATCTTTGCAGGTAAGATAAGTCGTGTCTTGAAACAAAGGCCATGGCGTGGCCTGCAGGGCATGATTTCATTATGTATCTTTTACAATGAAAACCATAACTCGTGACCTATGAATATACTTTTAAACATAGCTTATAATACGGCTTTTGGCGAAGAACTCGTGTTGAATGTCATCAACGGCAGAGAGAACGGGCCAGACGTTGTTACTCCATACAGGATGAGCACGTCTGACGGAAAGGTGTGGACCTACAGTCTGAAACTTGACGCCAAGACCGGTGAATATATAGATTATTACTACAGCGTGGTGAGAGGCGAGAGCAATGTTGTGAGAAAGGAGTGGACCGTGGCTCCCCACAGGCTTGAACTCGGCGCCGCAAAGGGCGGCCGCATCGTTGCCTACGACCGCTGGATAGGCATACCAGACAACTCTTATCTTTACAGTTCGGCCTTCACCGACTGCATAAAGCGCCGCCGTCTGTCGGCCCTGCCGCCTTCAGACCATGTGGCTACGCTGCGCATAAAGGTGCGCGCCCCGCAGCTCCGCGGCCATGAGCGACTTGTGCTTGTGGGCAACGAGGTTACTCTGGGCACATGGGACGTGTTTAAGGGCCAGCAGATGTATGAGCACAACTACAACGAGTGGGTGGCAGACATCAATGCGCTGAAGATTTCAGGCAAGACAATAGAGTTTAAGTTTGTTGCCGTCGACGTGGCCGACACTGCCGAGATACTGTGGGAAGACCGCTTCAACCGCACCATCGATGTGCCCGTGATGGAAAAGGACGACATCATGGTGTATGAACTCGACGACGCTTTCTTCCCGATATACAATATACGCTGCGCCGGAACCCAGGTACCGGTGTTCTCGCTAAGGTCGAGGAGCAGCTTCGGCGTGGGCGACTTCGGCGACCTGAAGAAGATGATAGACTGGGTTGCCCTGACACAACAGCGTGTGCTGCAGGTGCTGCCTATCAACGACTCAACCACCACCCACACATGGACCGACTCTTATCCCTACAGCTGCATAAGTATCTTTGCGCTGCATCCTCAGTATGCCGACCTCAACGCCCTGCCGCCTATTGCCGACAAGGCCGAACGCGAAAGGTTTGAGGCCCTGCGCCAGGAACTCAACGCTCTGCCGCAGATCGACTATGAGCGCGTGAACAACGCCAAGAACGAATATCTGCGCATAATATATGAGCAGGAAGGCAAGACTGTGATGGCTTCGGCCGAGTTTAAGGCTTTCTTTAAGGAGGCAGAATCGTGGCTGGTGCCTTACGGACAGTATTGCTATCTGCGCGACAAATATGGTACGGCCGACTTCAGCAAGTGGCCCGACCATCATGCGTTCGACGAGAGCGAGCGTCATGCCCTTTCTGTTCAGCGCAATGCAGCCTATAAGAACGTGGCCTACTATTATTTTGTGCAGTTTATCCTTAACTCACAGATGGCTGACGCTCATGAATACGCACGCTCAAAGGGCGTGATACTTAAGGGCGACATTCCTATCGGCGTAAACCGCTATGGCTGCGACGTATGGCAGGAGCCGCGCTACTTTAACCTTAACGGGCAGGCAGGTGCTCCGCCAGATGACTTCTCTGTGAACGGTCAGAACTGGGGCTTCCCGACATACAACTGGGACGAGATGATAAAGGACGGCTGCCGCTGGTGGGTGCGCCGCTTTTCAAACATGGCAAAATTCTTTGATGCCTACCGCATAGACCATGTGCTCGGCTTCTTCCGTATATGGGAGATACCTTACAATGCCGTACACGGACTGCTGGGCCAGTTCTCGCCTGCACTCGGAATGACACGCGAGGAGATTGAGGCCTATGGCCTGCACTTCCAGGAAGAACTTTTCACCGAACCGTTCATCACCGACTGGGTGCTCGACCGCATGTTCGGTGAAAGGGCGGCAATGGTGCGCGACACTTATCTTGAGCCTGCACACGACGGCCGCTACCGCATGAAGCCAGAATATGACACACAGCGCAAGGTTGAGGCTGCCTTTGAGGGCAAGACCGACAAGGCTGACACCGACCTGCGCGACGGCCTGTATGCGCTGATAAGCGACGTGCTCTTTGTGCGCGACCATCGGGACCCCAATAAGTTCCATCCGCGCATATCAGTGCAGTTTGACTTCATCTACGAGTCGCTCTACGACAGCGACAAGTTCCTGTTCAACAAGATATACAACGACTACTATTATCGCCGCAACAACCAGTTCTGGTATCGTGAGGCCATGAACAAGCTGCCCAAACTGGTTGAGGCCACCCGCATGCTGGTGTGCGCCGAAGACCTGGGCATGGTGCCCGACTGTGTTCAGTGGGTGATGAACGAACTTAAGATACTCAGTCTTGAGCTACAGTCGATGCCAAAAGATCCGAGCGTGCGCTTCGGTGTGCTGTCGCGCAATCCTTACCGCTCGGTGTGCACGATATCAAGCCACGACACGCCGACGCTGCGCCAGTGGTGGGACGAGGATGCGAGCCGCACGCAAGACTACTATAACAACGTGCTGCAGAAATATGGCGCTGCGCCTCATCCGCTGCCCGGATGGCTTGCACGCGACATCATATCACGCCATCTGCTGTGCCCGTCCATGCTGTGCATACTGACCGTGCAGGACTGGCTGGCTGTAGACGAGAGCATACGCCTGGCCGACGCCAATGCAGAGCGCATAAACATACCTTCCAATCCGCGTCACTACTGGCGCTACAGGATGCATATGTGCATTGAAGACCTCATGGAGGCACACGACTATAACCAGAACATAACCGACCTTATCAAAGAGAGCGGACGTATGTAATTCTTTCATCATGATACACTGAAGACGTGCAGGCCAGGCAGTCAGGCCTGCCGTCTTTTATGCCAGACATGAATTTCTAACCTATATTCAATATTAACTTAACTAATATGCGTAAGATTTTATTTGCATTGATGCTTCTGCCGATGCTGGCAATGGCGCAGACCGTAAAATCTCCCAACGGCAATGTGTCGGTGAAGTTCTCGCTCGACAACGGGCGACCTGTTTATGAAGTTAGCTACAAAAAACGGGCTGTCGTAAAGCCGAGTTATCTGGGACTTGAGCTGGCCAAGACAAAGCACGCCAGCAAGGGCATGGAGGAAACCAGCCTGATGGACGGTTTCGTAGTTGCCAAGACTGACACTTCAACATTCGACGAGACATGGAAGCCGGTGTGGGGCGAGACTGCCACAATACGCAACCACTACAATGAGCTCGCCGTTACGCTCAACCAGCCGGCAACAAAGCGCAACATCGTTATCCGTTTCCGTGTATACGACGACGGAATTGGCCTGCGCTACGAGTTTCCGCAGCAGGAAGAGCTCAACTATTTCGTTATAAAGGAAGAGCACACACAGTTTGCCATGGCCGGCGACCACAAGGCCTTCTGGATACCGGGCGACTACGACACGCAGGAGTATGAGACCGTGGAGTCGAAGCTCTCGGAGATACGCGGACTGATGAAGAGTGCCATAACACCAAACTCATCGCAGACCACATTCTCGCCGACAGGCGTGCAGACATCGCTGCAGATGAAGACCGACGACGGACTTTACATCAACATTCATGAGGCAGCCTGCGTAAACTATGCCACAATGCACCTTAACCTTGACGACAAGAACATGGTGTTTGAGTCGTGGCTCACACCCGACGCCCAGGGCTACAAGGGCTATATACAGACTCCGTTCAACACGCCGTGGCGCACGGTTATCGTGAGCGACGACGCACGCGACATGCTCTCTTCCAACCTTATTCTCAACCTCAACGAGCCTTGCGCGCTCGACGACGTAAGCTGGATACGTCCTATAAAATACTGCGGTGTGTGGTGGGATATGATTGTTGGTCGCGGCACATGGAGCTACACCAACGACCTTCCGTCGGTTCATCTCGGTGTTACCGACTACAGCAAGTGCAAGCCCAACGGCACACACTCTGCCAACAACGAGAACGTGAAGAAATACATTGACTTCGCTGCCGACAACGGACTCGACGAGGTGCTGGTTGAAGGATGGAACGAAGGATGGGAAGACTGGTTCGGACACTCAAAGCTCGACGTCTTCGACTTCATCACTCCTTATCCTGACTTTGACATCAAGATGCTCAACGAGTATGCCCACTCTAAGGGTGTCAAGCTGATGATGCACCATGAGACATCTTCGTCGGCATGGAACTATGAGCGCTGGATGGAGAAAGCATATGAACTGATGAACAAGTATGGCTACGACGCCGTGAAGAGCGGCTACGTTGGCGACATCATTCCGCGCGGCGAGTACCACTACGGTCAGCTGATGAACAACCACTATCTGCGTGCCGTAAAGGAGGCCGCAAAGCATCATATCATGGTCAACGCACACGAGGCAACACGCCCTACAGGTCTTTGCCGCACATATCCTAACCTCGTGGGCAACGAGAGCGCACGCGGAACAGAGTATGAGGCGTTCGGCGGAAGCCGTCCCGATCACACTGTCGTGCTGCCGTTCACACGTCTTCAGGGAGGTCCGATGGACTACACACCGGGTATTCTTGAAACTCAGCTCAACACATGGAGCGAGAACACTTCGTTTGTTCACACAACGCTCGTAGGCCAGCTGTCGCTTTATCTCGTTATGTACAGTCCGCTGCAGATGGCTGCCGACCTGCCCGAGAACTACATGAAGTATTATGATGCCTTCCAGTTCATACGCGACGTTGCCGTAGACTGGGACGACTCAAAATATCTCGAGGCCGAACCGGGCGACTATATCACCGTTGCACGCAAGGCTAAAGGAACAGACAACTGGTTTGTCGGAGGTAAGTGTGACGAAAACGGACATAAGGCCGTCGTTAAGCTCGACTTCCTCGACAAGGGCCGCAAGTATGACTGCACGATATACGCCGATGCCAAGGACGCTCACTATGAGAAGAATCCTAAGGCATACGAGATAACACACAAGATTGTTAAGAAGGGCGACGTGCTCAAGCTGCAGGAAGCTCCCGGCGGAGGCTTTGCCGTGTCGCTCATCGCTCAATAACAATACAAAATACAGAAATGCGGAGAGGAAAGAAAACCTGACGTTTTCCAAAAGGCATCCTTTCAGGGTGCAAAAGGCCGTCTTTCTGCATGTAAAAGGCCACCTTTTGGAGCCTGAAAGGTGGCCTTTTATAATACCCTGACATACAGGATGTTATACCTTCTGTAGTAATATTTTATATGAACGACAAAAAATACCAGAAAACAATAAAGCATACCACAGTATGAAATTTAAAAAGATTCTTGTTATGGGCATCTTGTCCTTCTTGCTGGCACCAAAGGCCGGTGCACAGACCTTCAGCGAGGCTTGTTATACTCCCGGGCTTACCCGTTTTCAGCTCTTTGCTCCCGACAATGCAAAGCAGGTTACGCTGCGCATATACGACGACGGACAGGGCGGCAAGCCGGTGAAGACCGTTAAGATGAAGCGCACGGCAGCCGAGACATATTCTGCCGAGCTTAAAGGCGACCTGAAAGGCAAGTTCTACACCTTTGACACCGGGGCAGGAGAGTGCGCCGGAGTGTTTGCCAAGGCAGTGGGAGTAAACGGACAGAGAGCAGCCATCATAGACATGTCTGCCACTGATCCAGAAGGATGGGACACCGACCGCATAACCACGGTTGTAAGTCCGGCCGACCTCATTGTATATGAGATGCATCACCGCGACTTCTCTGTCGACCCTTCGTCGGGCCTTGTAAATAAAGGAAAGTTTTTGGCTCTGACAGAGCCTAAGGCCATAGAACATCTGAAGAAACTGGGCGTAAATGCCGTACACATATTGCCGTCGTTCGACTACGCTTCGGTAGACGAGACACGCCTCAATGAACCTCAGTATAACTGGGGCTACGACCCTGTGAACTACAACGTGCCCGAAGGTTCTTACTCGACCGACCCCTATACGCCCGCAACACGCATTAAGGAGTTTAAGCAGATGGTGCAGGCTCTGCATAAGGCAGGCATACGCGTTATACTCGACGTGGTCTACAACCATACATTCAATATAGAGGGAAGCAACTTTGAGCGCACCTATCCCGGCTACTTCTACCGCAAGACAGCCGACGGACGCTGGTCTGACGGCTCGGGCTGCGGCAACGAGACGGCAAGCGAACGCCCTGCCATGCGCAAGTTTATGATAGAGTCGGTGCTGTATTGGGTTAAGGAATATCATATCGACGGTTTCCGTTTCGACCTCATGGGCGTTCATGACATAGAGACGATGAACCAGATACGTGCAGCGCTCAATAAGGAATATCCTGCAACAATTATATACGGCGAAGGCTGGTCGGCAGGTCCGTGTGCCTATCCGCAGGACAAGCTGGCCATGAAGGCCAACATGAGCAGCATGCCCGGCATATCTGCCTTTGGCGACGAGCTGCGCGATGCTCTGCGCGGTCCGTTCAACGATGACCACAAGGGTGCATTCCTGGCAGCCGTTCCCGGCAACGAGGAGAGCATAAAGTTCGGTATAGCCGGAGCCATCAGCCATCCTCAGGTAAACATGACAAAGGTAAACTACAGCAAGGAAGCATGGGCTGCAGAGCCTGTGCAGATGCTCAGCTACGTGAGCTGCCACGACGACATGTGCCTAGTTGACCGTCTGCGCACAAGCATTCCGGGCATAGGCATGGACGAGCTTATACGTCTTGACCTGCTTGCACAGACAGCCGTTATGACATCGCAGGGCATGCCGTTCATCCTGAGCGGCGAGGAGATGCTGCGCGACAAGAAGGGCGTGCACAACAGCTTTAACTCGCCCGACAGCATCAACCGCATCGACTGGACAAACCTTGAGAAGTATCCGCAGGTGATGGACTATTACAGCAAGCTCATCTCGCTGCGCAAGAATCATCCGGCATTCCGCCTCGGCACGGCCGACAAGGTGCGCCGTCATCTTGAGTTCCTGCCCGTGCAGGACAATCTCGTGGCCTTCCGCCTGAAAGACAATGCCGGAGGCGACGCATGGAAGAACATCATCGTGGTGCTCAACTCTGCCAAGGAGGCACGCACCGTAGCCGTTCCTGAAGGCAGCTACACAGTTGTCTGTCGCGACGGCGTTATCAACGAGAGCGGACTCGGCATTGTCAGCGGCAGCGAAGTGAACGTTCCGGCGCAGTCGGCACTCATCATTCACGACTGACATGCCGCGTAGATGAATGTAAGGCATCACCCGACTGAAAATAATAACATAAACAAATAACCAAATAATCATGAACAGATTAGTTTTATCTTTAAGCTTATTGCTCAGCATTATGACAATGAAAGCAGCGGTAAAGATAGACCGCATTGAACCTACAGACTGGTTTGTGGGAATGAAGAACACGTCACTGCAGCTGATGGTCTACGGCGAAGGCATCAAGACAGCAGACGTTACAACGGATTATCCCGGCGTAAAGGTGGACAGCCTGGTGCGCCTCGACAGTCCTAATTATCTCTTGGTCTACCTTAATCTTGACGGAGCGCAGCCCGGAACAATGACGCTCAACTTCAAGAACAACGGCTCGACAAAGAAAGTTAAGTATCTGCTTAAGGCACGCGAGATGAGCGGCGACAAGCGCATGGGCTTCACCAACGCCGACGTGCTCTACATGCTCATGCCCGACCGCTTTGCCGACGGCAGCCAGAAGAACAATGCCGTGAAGACAAAGTACAGCTACAAGATAGACCGCTCGCAGCCGAGCCTGCGCCACGGCGGCGACCTTGAGGGCATACGTCAGCACCTCGACTACTTCAAGGAACTGGGCGTTACGGCTTTGTGGTTTACTCCCGTTCTTGAGAACGACTCACCCGACAACGGCGTCAACAGCTCTTATCACGGCTATGCCACAACCGACTATTACAGAGTTGACCCCCGCTTCGGCACCAACGAGGAGTATCGCAAGCTCATCGACGAGGCTCATCAGAAGGGGCTGAAGGTGGTTATGGACATGATTTTCAACCATTGCGGCTATGAGCATCCATGGATAAAGGACATGCCTTCTAAAGACTGGCTCAACACTCCCGAATGGCTTTCAGCCGGAGAGAAGACCGGAAGAGACGTAACCACAGGCTATGTTGACGGCAGCGGCAAGATTAACGACCTCTATCTGCAGACAAGCTATAAGCTTACTCCGGTGGTTGATCCATATGTAAGCGACATCGACCTGCACGAGACTGTTGACGGATGGTTTGTTCCGTCTATGCCCGACCTTAACCAGAAGAATCCTCATGTAATTAAATATCTTATCCAGAACAGCGAGTGGTGGATAGAGACCGTTGGTATCGACGGCATACGCATGGACACTTATCCTTATGCCGATGCCGACGCCATGGCCCTCTGGATGAAGACTCTCGACGAGGAATATCCTAACTTCAACGTTGTAGGCGAGACATGGGTAACCGAGCCGGCATATACAGCCGCATGGCAGAAAGATTCAAAGATAGCCAAGAAGAACAGCTATCTGAAGACGGTGATGGACTTCAGCTTCTACGACAAGATAAACATGGCGAAGAAGGAGAACACCGACGACTGGTGGAACGGATACAACCGCATATACAACAGTCTGGTTTACGACTATCTTTATCCTAACCCGTCGAGCGTCATGGCTTTCATTGAGAATCACGACACCGACCGCTTCCTCGGCAACGGCAAGGACACAACGGCACTGAAGCAGGCTCTTGCACTGCTGCTCACCGTAAACCGCATACCGCAGCTCTATTATGGCACTGAAATCCTGATGAACGGCACAAAGGAAGTTACCGACGGCAACGTGCGCAAGGACTTCCCCGGCGGTTTCAAGGGCGACGAGCGCAATGCCTTTGCTGCTGAAGGACGCACAAAGGCCGAGAACGCAATGTTCACATGGCTGAGCAATCTGCTCCACTGGCGTCAGGGCAACGACGTGATAATCAAGGGCAGCCAGAAGCAGTTTATACCTTACAAGGGCGTATATGTCATTGCACGTCAGTATAACGGCAAGACCGTAATGACCGTTATCAACGGCACACGCAAGGATGCCGCTCTCTCTGTTAAGCGCTATGCCGAGGTTATCGGACAGACAAAGCAGGCACGCGACGTGCTGACCGGCAGCAGCGTGGCTCTTGATAAAGACCTGAAGCTCACTCCGCGTCAGGCTCTCGTGCTCGAGTTCTAAACAATATTGCCGGCCGCCTTCTGCGGGCAAATCTGCTGTAGGCGGTGCGGCGATAACTCTCCTGGCCGTTGAAACGTAACGGCTGTTTGGAGAAAAAGACCGAAAATGTCTTAGTTTTTTCATAAGCCCACAACAGTTTAACAGCGGTCTGATACCGATGTTAGTTTTATAGGGGCTGCAAGCATGAAGATGCTTGTCGTTTAACCTGCGCCATGCCGTTTCTGTTCGATTGGCGCAGGTTTTTTGTTTTTTAACCCAAATCAGTCATAAGGATTCGGTCGGGATTTTTGTTTTATATTGAGCGGATTTTCGTTATATTTTTCGCAGGCATAGCGGGCTATGTCAAGAAGAAACAGACAAAAAAACGCCAATAGAAACAAAAGGACAGGCTTAAAGCATCAATATACAAAATTGATAAAGTAATATGCGGCCTAATTGCCGATTGGGGTTTAAGCCATACTATGCCATGCTTATGATATCCTGATATTGTTTTTGTATTGATTCTTAGCTAAATGTTGATGGAGTAACGGTTTTATGTGCATAAAATCACGGATTTCCGTTATTGTGTAAATATATGTTTGTAGTTATATTTGCAAAAAATATTAAAAACAATATACATTCGTCTATGGAAATGTTGCAAACGACATCAGATGTGCCTGCACGCTGTAATAAGTTAAATATAATCTATATGCCATGAAAGAAATTCTGTTAACGTCAACTCTGCCTTACTGGCTTGTCTTCCTGCTGGTATTGGGCGGCTTCGTAGCCCTGTTGTTTCAGGGGCGAAACGGCAGTAAAAGCAACCTGCCTATACTCACGGCTGCCGGCTGCATGCTTGCCGCCACTATCCTCGAGGTTCTTATTTATGCCATAGTGGGCAACAACTGTATGTGGTGGTGCCTGTCAAAGGAGTACGGATTCTGGTCAAAGCTGTTCCGCATTATACCCTTTGCAGTGTTTGTGGTGCTTCAGATAGGACAGATATTCATGTTTAAGGGTGTGCTTGAGGAAATGATGGGCAAGTCGCTATCGATGAAACTGCTTTTCATCTGTTTTGTGCTTACGTTTCCCGTAGTGTTTGTGCTATCTGTCGGAGCAGACATCTTCGGCGCTTCCGATGAAACGAAGAACAGCATCGGCACCACAGCCTTCTGGATTCTCGTCATAGCCGGACTGGCATGGTCGCTTGTGCGCAACATAATGTCTGTCGGTATAAAGCACGGCGTTGTCTTCACCGTGTTCTCGGCTGTCTGTGTCGTTGCCGTCTGCCTTGCTGTGTTCGTGTTCCTTGTAGCCCTTATTGCGCTGTTCTTCCAGGTGCTTATAACCGTGGCTGCCTGTGGCGCGATATTCTTTATACTTACAAACGGAATGGGCAAGGGCAGCTCGATGGTTGACGAGTTTGCCAACCATAAGTCTCCCGGACCGGTGTTTCGCGATGACGACGGACATCTGCACCATAATTCGGCGGCACGCGACAGTGCCAACCGGAAGATTGCCGAACGCAGGAACGGCGAAAGTTAGAAGTTACGAGCTTAAGTGCATTTTATAGAAATGATTGTTTAATATTAAAAATTTTTTGGTTATGAAAAAGATTATCAGAACAGTTTGCATTGCTGCAATAGCTCTCTTTGCAATACCTCAGCAGGCCGATGCGCAGTTTTTCAAGAAACTGAAAGAAGCCGCCAAGGGCGTCGTGCAGGAAGTTACCGGAACCACTACTACCGGCACAGCCTCCACTACCACGACAGCTCAGAATGCTCCTTCTGTAAGCTATCTTCCGTCAGCCTCGGGTGTGTTGGTGGGCAATCCCGGCTCAAAGTATTTCACGCTGGAGTTTGTTGAGGCCAAGGGCAGCAAGGGCTCCAACCGCGTTGACATTTATGTTAAGGTAAAGGCCGTAAGCCTGAGTATACAGAATGCGCTTGTAGGCGGAGCCGGTCTTACAAAGGCTTATGATGCCGACGGCAACGAGTATGGTGCTGGCTGCGACTATGACGACAAGAAGAACCTTAATCCCGATGTGGCTGTAAAACTGAAGTTTGCCACTATCTGTGAGGTACCTTCCACGGTTACGTCGTTTGTACTTGTTAAAGGTCCGTGGAATCTTGGCGGAGGCCGAAACTCGTCGTCCATCAACGAGTATATTCAGCTGAAGAACGTGCCTATTGTATGGGAATGATACAAAACCGGTCAAATATCTGAATGGACTCTTTCTAATAACGTGAATGACGGGACGCCTTGCCGGCGCCCCGTTTCTTTTGTTGATTTTTTATATTTAATGTTTATTGTGTAGGTTGCTGCCCGGTCTTGAGTTAAAGTTCCGGCATCTGAAAATTTAAGTTATAGTTTCCTGTCATAGTCTTGCCGTCTGCTTGATATAAGGCTGCAATCCTGCCGAAACTATATGACATGTCTGCGGTAAGTCGGGATGTCCCGTCTCATTTTCATGCTATATTATAGACGTTCCTTTCCTGCCGCGCATAGATTTTAGGCTGTTAAGGCTTGTCGTAAAATTTCAGTATGTGCAGGGCAAGGCCGCGCATTTCCTCTCTCACCGCTTCAGGTTCTATTATCTCCAGCTGGTTTGCCTGCGCAAGTATCAGCTGATAGAAGTCGAACGTAGGCTTGAGGTGATATTCAAACAGCGTAGACTCTTCGTCGCTGCATAGTTCGCGCTGCGACTCATGCAGCGGCAGCGTGCGCAGATAATCTACGAAGTTGTCGTATGCACGCACCACAATCCTTTGTAAAGGCTCATCAGACGTAATCACTCCGCAGCAGCCTTCAAAGTATTTCGCCGCGTCGAAGTCTTTGTTCATTGTGAACGTCTTGTCTGTGTCCTTTATATCCATTATCCTGTCGAGGGCATATATCCGGAAAACATCGTATGGCTTGATGCCTTTCTCCTTGTTCCTTTCAGAATAATAGGGACTTCGCGCCAGCACATACCAGCGGCGGTGAGCCACTTTAAGGCAGTAAGGCTCTATGTCGAATGTCGTTGACTCCGACTTGCCGAATCCGTGATATGTTATGCTCAGCACCCTGTTGTTGCGCATGGCTTCTGCGATATGTGTCAGCCATGTCTGTCCCGACGGTATGTTCTCAAATATAATTCTGTTCTCCAGCTTGCTGTCGGCCTTTATCTGGTTGAGCGTAGAGTAAGAACTTATGAGCCAGTTGTACAGGTTGTTGCTTTCAAGCCTTTCAGGCTCGTCAATATAATATCTGTATCCGTCCTTCTTGTCGCATTCTATATACACGTCAAAGATGTCCTTTATTGCATCCTGGTGGCGATGGAATGTCCTCAGTGGCAGTTCCTCGCCATAGCTTAGTCCGCTTTCCTGCCACAACAAACATATTTCCTTAAATGTCAGGCGCTTATACCTGCGCAGGATGTCTATCAGCCATACATACCGTCCAAATATATTTGCTGCCATATATTTATTGTTTTTTTAGGTTACGCTGCAAAGTTACAATTTAGCCTGTGACAAATCATGACACAGGCTTGTCTTTTTTATTCTTTTGTCAGTAAATTTTCGTAAGAGATACAGCCGTGGAATGATGTATGCATCAAATTTTCGTGCCGCCTGGTATGTAGCAACAAAGCTAATGTGCCGGCTGATTTGTAATCTGCCGGAATATAGTATAAGGATTTTTCAATCCGCTTGCTTCCTCTTCCTTATTGCATAGGTATGAGTCTCGGATCACAGATCCTTATATTCGATGCTGTCGGATAGCATATCCGACAGAACATTACTCTTGCTGTTTCTTTACAGGGTATGTAGCAACAAAGCTATTGTGCCGGCTGATTTGAACACCGTTGGTCCTGATATTTTATATTGTACTTCCAATCACCACAAAGCATTTCATAATTGGCTTGCGCCAAACTTGCTGTTGGTTTATATATGCATTCAGTCAGGCAGTCCCCATAGATTATACACACAACAATAGTTTCTGACAATATCTCTTGCCTGTTTTTAGGCTGACAAATTCGTCAATGCCATCGGGCATATTTATCATTTCAGTGTTTGTCCAAGGACAACCACTTTAATTATATGTTGTGATGTTAAACCTCATCTTCGTAAGTTCCGTTATTGCAACTAAGTTGATGTTCATTTATTAGTTCCTTTCTCTATATTCTTCATCCATCCTTTTACTTTTGATGATACATCACAGTCTTTTTCGTATATTGTTTCTAGCGTATAGGTGCCATCTTCATCATGGGTAAGGTTGCCACATCCTTCCATCTTTTGTACCAATTGTTCGGTAAGTTGTGTCTGTTCCGCTCTATTGGAAAGTTCAATGATAATCTTTTCTGTTTTTGTATCGTGCTTTACATCAATATATGGGCGACCGAATTCTTCACTGTCGTATTCGCATGCAAGTGTGTCCCATTCCCATGTGAATATAGACCAATTGTCGTGCAAACCAACCTTATCCAATAATTGGATTGTATTATGTTCGCGTTTTACAATGTCCATTAGGTCTTCTGTCCAATCGTAGATATATTTGCGTAGCCCTTCATCGTTGCAGAAATTGTCATACAACTTGTTTTCAGGAATGTTATAAAACTTATTTTCGAAGTGTTTCCACCATGTTCCGTAGCTTCGCCTTCCGCCATATTTCGCCTTTAAGGCTTTTGCAAAATTAGGATCTCGCCAATATGAGGCCTGAATGTAATAATGACCATCGTACCATCCGATGTTTACGTGCGCCGGTTTGTTGTTGCCTGCATCAGACCCAATAAGTGTAAGCATAAAGCCGTTATTGTCGGAAAGATAGTCATTGATGTTCCAGCCTTTACCTGTCCACTCATTTTTCTTATTGATCCATTCTTCTTCTACGGCCTTTGTATCAGTATATATTACCTTATAATTTTTTTCGTCTGGCAATGTTTGTGGAGCATTGCTGTCGCCTTTGTCTTGTGCGAAAGCTGTAGTGAAGTTTTTGAGCGTTTTTTCCCAATCAGAAGTTTTCAGGCCTTTGAAGTCTTGATACAGGTCTGCCTTGAATTCATCCATGACTTTAAATAATTCACCTAACAGCTCATTCCATCCTTTTTCATTCAACGTTTCAAGTGCGTTGCCGTTATCGTTGATGCTTAGTTTGAATATCTTTTCTACACTTTCGCTTATTTTTTCTACACGATCATGTTCACAGTGCATTGCGACCGATGAAGTTTTGAAGGCCAACTTAAGCTTTTCGCTGTTAGAGTTCTTGCCATCTTTTATCACTTTGTATAGAGTCGTAAGGTATTCTTGGTATATGCGCAACTTTTCTTCGAATACTTTACCCTTTTTCTCACGTTTCTCTTCGTTGTCTGTTTGGCCGACAAGCAACATCATTGTTATGACAGCTGTAATGATAACTCCTATTATTGCTGCGAACATTTCGTACCAAAGTTCCTCGCCTGTGTAAAGTTTTAAGTAAACAGCAAATGCACATGCTATGGCTATAAGGGCTATAATTACGGATGTGATAACAATATTTTTGTGATTTGCAAATTTCTGTTTTATAGTACTCATTATAAGTTTGTATTAAATTGGTGAGATACTAACGGCAGGCAGCTAAGAAATAATATTAACTGCCTGCACCTTTTTCTTTAAAAGAATTAATCTAACGCTTTGAACTCAAAATCGTTCTTGCTGCAACATGCCTTTTTGTAATCAAAATTGTATATACGCTTGTAAGCTTCCTGCAACTCTTTTGCTCCGTTGTAGAAAGGGTCAGATGTGTGCATGTTGGTTGTTACTGTTACTGCCATTTCTGGCGTCAGAACGGTCCCGTTTGTGCGTTTAATGCGCTTTGGAACTACTTGGAATACTTTGCTCATGGTTGTATTTTTAGTTAAACGATAAGTTAATATATAATATTAAAGGTTTTTGTATGAAGTCTTATGTATTTTTGTACAAATATAGGGCGTATAATATGCAGAATTGCGGCACAGTGCATTTTTTTTGCATAGTTTCTTAAAAAGAAAGTTACATTTATATTAAACCTTATTTTTAGAAAGGCAATTGTATTACTTTGTAGGCGTCAAATAAATCTTTTATAAGTTTACGCTTATTTTTTTATTACAAAAAACTTGTATAGAATTTTGATTGGTAAGTAACATGTAGTATTAGTTGTGTCTTTGTCTCATTTAGTCCTCCTCTGTTTTTGTTGTTTTCTGCAAATATAGCGATTTTTTCAATATGCTCAAATTGTTTATTGGTAAATTTTTTATTTGTCAGGTGTTTATCTGTTAAGAACAAATATATCCTCCCGTGTGCTGGGTATTTAGCAACAAAGCTATTGTGCCGGCTGATTTGCAATCTGCCGGAATTAAGTATAAGGATTTTTCAATCCGCTTGCTTCCTATTGCTGATTTATAGGTATGTTTTTCGGATCGCAGATCCTTATATTCGATACAGCCGGATAGCATATCCGGCAAAACATTAGTCTTGCTGTTTCTCTGCAATTCGGTATGTAGCAACAAAGCTATTGTGTCTTGCTTGCTGCCGCATCTCATTAATCCAACCAATTAATGTTCGGAAATTTTATCATGACGGCACGGTTGCGACAGAAAACTTTTTTGTTTTGACGCTCTCAGACTTGCCGTCCTCATCTCATTTCCGGCTTTTCATGCGAAAAATGCTCAAAAATGAATATTCTTGTTAAGTTGCTGATATATTGTGAAATACGTGCTTTCGTGAATGAATGTGCAAATGTTAAAAAACATAACTCGGCCACTTACGGTCGGTTAACCATAGGTTTGTCTCTTGAAAGTGGTGGGTTTTAAGGCGGAAAAGTGCTGTTTTGTGCCACGAAAACGATGATTTTAGATGATTGGGATGTGGTAAATGTAAACCAAAGTTAATTATCCTGCGGTCTATTCATTCTTTCTTAACATAAATTATACTGCAATTTTCTATTTCACAGAAAACTCTGTACACGGATAATGTAAATAGTTTTCCTTTTGCCGTGCCTTTAGCTCCTTTGCTTTGGCTGCAGCTCCTTGTCGCTTGCAGCCGTATGCTGATGCGCAGGCGTAAATATTATTTATGACAGATTTGTGGCCGTGTTTGTTTCAAAATCATTATATTTGCATAATGGTCATCCTGGTGTGTGTCATACGTTAGGGCACATATACGGCAGGATGAATTTATGGTGAGAAGTGCGTGCAGGCGTTTGACTAAGACCAAAAAAGTGAAGTTATGAGCGAAGAGCAGTTTGTTCCGTTTATCGGTGTGTCGCGCCACAGGATGGCGACCGACGGCAACGGCGTTACCACGCTTGCCGCCTTTCATGGATGCCGGCTCGGTTGTAGCTATTGTCTCAATCCGCAGTGCCGCACAGACGATAGTCCGTGTTTGTGGCATACGCCCGAAACGCTGTATGAAGAAGTCAGGGCTGACGAGCTTTATTTCCTCGCCACAGGCGGCGGAATAACTTTCGGCGGAGGCGAACCGCTGCTTTATTCTGATTTTATCGTAAGGTTCAGAGAACTTTGCGGACCGCAGTGGAAAATCAATGTTGAGACTTCGCTCAATGTGGCAGCCGCCAATGTTGAGGCCATAGCCGATGTTGTAGACGCATGGTTTATCGACGTGAAAGACCTTGATGCCGACATCTACCGCCGCTACACGGGGCACGACAATGCGCAGGTAATAGATAATCTCTCGCTTATAGCCGGTGGCGGCAGGGCAGGGCGGTGCGTGATACGGCTTCCGCTCATACCCGGATATAACACCGATGCCGACCGCGCAAGTTCAGAAGCCAGGTTAAGGGATATGGGCTTTGAACATTTTGACAAATTTAATTATGAAATACCATGACACGGGGAAAGGAAATTTGCGGAATACTGAAAGACATACGCCGCCGTATAGCCGAGGCGAACGGTATTGAATATGTTGCAGCTGAATGCCGTTATGAAGGCGACTGCAGCGGCACTTGTCCGCGATGCGAGGCCGAGGCGGCTGCTCTATGGCGTCAGCTTGACATGCGCCGTGCCGCAGGCAGGGCGGTGGTGCTCGCAGGACTTTCAGCCGGACTGCTTACGGCGTCGGCACAGAGCAGCGGCGGAGCAGGGCAAGGCTGTGGCTCATGCCACTCAGGTTGTCAGCCGGCGGAAGTGTCAAGCCGTAATCCGGCTGCGGAAAATGTTGACACAATCAAGGTTATGCACAACAGCGGCAAGGCAGAGCCGCGCTTGTCTGCCGATAAAGACGACTGGCAATTGTTTGGCGCGATAAACGAAGTGATGCCCCAGTTTAAGGGAGGCGTTAATGCCATGGCAGATTATGTCAGGTCGTCGGTAGACTCTATTATGGTTAAGCGCAACCTGACGGTCGACTCCCGGTCGGCAGGCCGTTGCGTAGTTTCGTTTACAGTCAGGAAAGACGGCAGCATAGCCGATGTTAAGGTCGTTAAGAAACTTAACGATGCTTTCGACAGCGTAGCCGTTGACGTGGTGAAAGGTATGCCGCGCTGGAATCCCGGTAAGCGGAACGGCAAATGCATAGATGCAAGATACACCATACCGATAATATTCGGCTTTGAATAGGTATTGCTTCGGAAAACAAGACTAACAAATATGGCTCATAATAAGAAGCTAGGTGTAAAATTAAAATAATCTTTTTAGTTCATCATCTTTTGCGTTATATCTGTTATCTATAAGATAATACAAAATAGAAGTCAGCAATCTTATCTGGCTTGATTTATTAAGTTCTTTAACAAGCTTTGTTATAATTGGATTATTTTGTGAGGATCTGTTCTTTGTAATCTTTTTCATACCATCTAATGTTGGGCTTATCCCTATCTCGTTCATGTCGAATTTGATTTCTTTTGCACAATTAAGCAAAAAGTTTTCCATTATGTTATTTATTTTTATCAGATAGTGCGGCTTGTCGGACTTCTTTAATAAAGTTATTTCTTGTGATTTTCCGATTATGGTATTAAAATCTTTAATAGACGGCGGTTCTTTCTTGTCGGCATCAATAATGCCGACAGCAAATTCGTCTGCCAATTTGCCTTTTGACATAGAACTTATTACTTGTGAGCACGTCATTTGATGGTTAACACCTTTTCTTTGTATCAAAGTTTGAACAACGTTAGTGTCAACAAAACATTCCGGAATGATATATGGCAGTTTTTGCATCTTTTATTCCTCTATGAGATTTTCAAGATTAAAAAACGCATCGATACCATAATCATAGATATACGACTGATCTTCTGCGTTCAGGCTTTTTATTGTTGAATGCCTATCATCAAGACGATATGCGACAAACATTCCTATTTCCTCTTTTTTTGAAAGAAAACTTGTGAGGATATAAGGGCTGTGTGTTGCAATCATAAGTGTGTTGCTGTCATTGCTTTTTGTCTTTTCTAACAGCCAATCTACCACATCAGCCTGTGTTGTGGGAAAAAGATTGTTCTCCGGTTCTTCAAGATAAATGTCACAATGATTCGTTTGCAAATAATTATTGCAAATATCCAAAAATTCGTCTTTATATTTTTGAGAGCTAAACTTATATACCATATTGCTTGCAGTGCGTACTATAAACGGCATTTCTATAGTATAAATATTTCCTGTTATCTGGTCTTGCCATATCAGATTGTCCAAATTAGCTTTACTTTTTTTATTGAACAGCTCTTTATATATGATATTTAAAAGGTCATTTCCAGTCCATTCGTCAGCAAGGTTGTTGATTTTATTGTCCGTATGTGTAAGGCTGTACAGATAATTTAAGAAAATATACATCGGCACGAGCGACTGCAATCCACTTGACGCATTGGTAAAATCAATATACCCGTTGTTGCCTATAGCTATTTGATCTTTGCGTGTTTCTTTGTCGTAATGATATGATAAGTCGAGATTTAATATTTGCCGGTCGTTTGTTTCTGATTTGCGTGCAAACTCCCAATCGGTCATAAAACTTCTTATGTTGTTTTTGTCCATACTTACCTCAAACCAATTCGGTATGGCGGCAACAATATTCCTTTCAGATGGAATGTAGCTTATCTTAGAACGCTTGTAAAGCCAACGCTTCTCCCATCTGAATGAAAATTCATCCTCGTCATAATTGTAAGAAAATGACATATAATCAGAGCTATATTTAATTAACGCCCCTTTCTTGAAATATCCCTCCATCTTATGAAACTTGATTAGTCCAGATTTGAAGTAATTTTCTCTTTTGAAAATATTCGGATCTTGTGACAGCTCAATTCGTTTCTCCACCCATGAACAAAAACTCGCTATTTTAAGTATTGTGCTTTTCCCCAGGGATTGTGGCCCGATGATGACATTTATTTTCTTTAGTTCTATGTCAACATCCTTAATAGTTCCGATATTTTTGATAACTAAGTGTTTCATCTTTCCATAAAATGTTAGTCGTAAAAGCTTTCCCCTGCTAAATTTTAATATTTCTTGCTAAAATAATGTTATTCCATTTTATGCTTAACTCATCAAATGAATATAGATTCCGGCAATTTTAGCATGTAATTTACGAATATTTATAATTTTGAAAAAATTAAATTTCTACAAAGATATAATCTTTTTGGCAAACATCAACATTTTCATGGAATTTTGTATTGGAAATGCATTATGGAAGATAGCAATAATATTATTTAGTGATGTTTGTGAAGTAATACAGCCTTGCGGCATCTCCTTTGTCAAGTTCCCGCAAGGCTGTATGTGTTGTTATGGTTTTACAAGCTCCATCTTTCCTTTGGCGTTCTTCCTGAAGTCGAGTTCATAGAACACCGTTGAGGTCTGTCCCGCATTGCTTACGGTCTCCTTACCTTTCTCGATGACGTTGAGTTTTATTGAAACTTTCGGGTCGTCGTATGTGTTCATCGTGTAGCTGTCCATCGACTTAAACTCAAATTCGGCCGGTATCAGTGCCTTTGCAGCCTCAATGTCCTTCATCACCTCGGCAGGGTTAAGGTTGGCCATGTCTATGGCAGGCACGTCTTTGGCGTTGAGATTTTTGTGCCATTTCTCCCATCCTGCGTCAGTAAGCTCTGTTGCCTTCCAGCCCAGGTCAGACATGAACGACTGGTTCCACACGCGTCCGTCTTTGTCAACCATCTCATAGGTAAAAATAGAAACGTTGTTAGAAAGTTCGTCGCGCCCCATGCCTTCGGTCCACGACACGCTGATTATCTTCCACTGGTCGGGCTTGATGTTGTCGGCTGCTATTGATTTGGCTTTTTCAACAGCACTCTCCGTGTCCATTTTCACCCCTGTCAGATCTTTCAGCCCCGACTTGCTGCACGCCGTAATCATTATGGCTGCGAGGGCCAGCATAAGCACTCTCTGTAAGTTTTTCATAATAACTCAATTTTTTTAATTAAACAATAAATATTCTCTGTCTTTCTCTAAAGTGTTTTTACCGTGTTGACCATATGCGGCAAACAAAACCGAACGGTCGTTCATATTTGTCTGCAAATATATGAATTTAAACCGTTCGCATTGCAATTTCAACAAATTGTTAACACTTTATAACTTATCGCCGGGCGTTGCTTTGCGTCTGAAAGAAGCTTACATTGAGCCGGCGCCCAGCCGATGCGTGCAAAGCAGTTGCCGGCAACAATAGTATGAAAGGCATGCCGGCGTTATGATTAAACAGCCAAAACCATTAAAAATCAATGAATTTATTTTGTCTTGCCCCCGATTTGCATTATCTTTGCAGAAGAAAAGCTGCATCTCGGCATACCGCTCAAGCAAGCTTGGCGATTCTGCTCTCGATTTGCATTATCTTTGCAGAAGAAAAGCTGCATCTCGGCATAACGTTCAAGCGAGCTTGACGATTCTGCTCTCGATTTGCATTGTCTTTGCAGAAGAAAAGCTGCATCTCGGCATACCGCTCAAGCAAGCTTGGCGATTCTGCTCTCGATTTGCATTTTCTTTGCACAAGAAAAGTTGCATCTCGAAATATTTTATGCCGGACGGCCAAGGAGAGCAGCTGAATATCTTTCAAGAACAAACAATTATATACCGTAAATATGATTCTTTTTTTCAGAACTCCATCACAAAGCGTTATTGCTACCGAAGCTGACCATCAGCTCAATAACGAGGAAATAAAGGAACTGTGCTGGCTTTATGGCGATGCCACACTCGTAGAAGACAACTGCCTCAGCGGATATTTCGTAGGCCCGCGCCGCGAGATGATTACACCCTGGAGCACAAATGCCGTTGAGATTACACAAAACATGAATCTGAACGGCATTTCGCGTATAGAGGAATACTTCCCCGTAAGCAGCAAGGATGCCGACCACGACCCAATGCTGCAGCGCATGTACGACGGACTCGACCAGAGCATCTTCACTGTTGACCACAAGCCGGAGCCTATCAAGCACGTTGACAACCTTGAGGAATACAACGAGCAGGAAGGTCTGGCGCTGTCGCCTGAAGAAATTGAGTATCTGCACAAGATTGAGAAAGAGCTCGGCCGCCCGCTGACCGACTCGGAGATTTTCGGTTTCGCACAGATTAACTCTGAGCACTGCCGCCACAAGATTTTCGGCGGTGTGTTCATCATCGACGGCAAGGAGATGGAGTCGTCGCTCTTCAACATGATCAAGAAGACGACAAAGGAGAATCCTCACAAGATTCTGAGTGCATACAAGGATAACGTGGCTTTCTCTCAGGGCCCTGTCATCGAGCAGTTTGCCCCGGAAGACCAGTCAACGTCTGACTATTTCCGTGTTAAGGACATCGAGAGCGTTATCTCTCTGAAGGCCGAGACACACAACTTCCCTACAACCGTAGAGCCGTTTAACGGTGCCGCTACAGGTACAGGCGGTGAGATCCGCGACCGTATGGGCGGTGGCGTAGGTTCATGGCCTATCGCCGGAACAGCCGTTTACATGACTTCTTATCCGCGCATCAACGGCGGACGCGACTGGGAGGACATCCTGCCCGTGCGCAAATGGCTGTATCAGACCCCTGAGCAGATTCTTATCAAGGCTTCTAACGGTGCGTCAGACTTCGGCAACAAGTTCGGTCAGCCGCTTATCACAGGTTCTGTGCTTACGTTCGAGCATAAGGAAGGCGACGAGAAATATGCTTACGACAAGGTTATCATGCTTGCCGGAGGCGTTGGCTACGGCACAAAGCGCGACTGCCTGAAGAAGGAGCCGCAGAAGGGCAACAAGGTTGTCGTTGTAGGTGGCGACAACTATCGCATCGGTCTCGGCGGCGGAAGCGTTTCTTCTGTTGACACCGGCCGCTACAGCAACGGCATTGAGCTTAACGCCGTTCAGCGTGCCAACCCCGAGATGCAGAAGCGTGCTTACAACCTTGTACGTGCCTTGTGCGAGGAAGATGTAAACCCGGTTGTCAGCATCCACGACCACGGTTCGGCAGGACACGTCAACTGTCTGTCAGAGCTCGTTGAGGAGTGCGGCGGTCAGATAGATATGACCAAGCTGCCTATAGGCGACAAGACACTGTCGAGCAAGGAGATTATAGCAAACGAAAGTCAGGAGCGCATGGGTCTGCTCATTGACGAAAAACATATTGAACATGTGCGCAAGATTGCTGAGCGCGAGCGTGCTCCGCTGTATGTGGTAGGCGAGACCACAGGCGACGCCCACTTCTCGTTCGTTCAGGGCGACGGCGTTAAGCCTTTCGACCTCGACGTTGCTCAGATGTTCGGCCATTCACCAAAGACATATATGGTGGACAAGACCGTAGAGCGCCACTATGAAGACGTAACTTACAGCCAGGACAAGCTCGACGAGTATCTCAGCCGCGTACTGCAGCTTGAGGCCGTTGCCTGCAAAGACTGGCTCACAAATAAGGTTGACCGCAGCGTTACAGGTAAGATTGCGCGCCAGCAGTGCCAGGGCGAAATACAGTTGCCTCTGTCTGACTGCGGCGTCGTAGCTCTCGACTATCGCGGACGCAAGGGTATAGCCACAGCCCTCGGACACGCTCCTCAGGCAGGTCTGGCTTCGCCCGAGGCAGGCAGCGTGCTGTCAGTGGCCGAGTCGCTCACCAACATAGTATGGGCTCCGCTCGAGGACGGTCTCGACAGCGTAAGCCTCTCTGCCAACTGGATGTGGCCCTGCCGCTCACAGGAAGGCGAGGATGCACGTCTTTACAGCGCAGTCAAGGCTCTGTCAGACTTCTGCTGCGACATCAAGGTGAACGTTCCTACAGGTAAAGACTCTCTCTCAATGAGTCAGCAGTATCCTGACGGAACAAAGATTATCAGCCCGGGAACAGTTATCGTCAGCAGCGGCGGTGAGGTTTCAGACATACGCAAGGTGGTTTCTCCCGTTGTTGTCAACGATGCAAACTCAAGCATCTATCACATCGACTTCTCGTTCGATGAGCAGCGCCTGGGCGGAAGTGCCTTTGCACAGAGCCTCGGCAAGGTAGGCGACGACGTTCCTACTGTGAAGAATCCCGAATACTTCCGCGACGCGTTCAACACCGTTCAGGAGCTTATCAAGAAAGACCTCGTAATGGCAGGTCACGACATCAGCGCCGGCGGTATGATAACCACTCTTCTCGAGATGTGCTTCGCCAACACAAAGGGCGGCATGGACATCGACCTGAAGGAGATTGGCGGCGACGACATGGTTAAGATTCTTATGGCTGAGAACCCCGGCGTTATAGTTCAGATTGCCGACAAGGATGCTGAAGAGTTCAAGACCATAATGGACAACAACAGCATAAGCTACGCCATGATAGGTAAGCCGGCTGTAGGCACACGCACGCTGAAGGTTACCAAGGGTGCGTTCAACCACGAATTTGACATCGACGCTCTGCGTGACGTATGGTACAAGACTTCATATCTGCTCGACCGCGACCAGAGCATGAATGGATGTGCCGACGCACGCCATGACAACTATAAGAAACAGCCGCTAGAGATGAAGTTCAACGACTCGTTCACAGGCAAGCTCGAGCAGTATGGCATTTCAGCCGACCGCCGCGAGCGCACAGGCATCAAGGCTGCCATCATACGTGAGAAGGGAACCAACGGCGAGCGCGAGATGGCTTACTCGCTCTATCTTGCAGGCTTCGACGTTAAGGACGTGATGATGACCGACCTTATCAGCGGCCGCGAGACTCTCGAGGACATCAACATGATTGTGTTCTGCGGCGGTTTCTCTAACTCTGACGTGTTAGGCTCTGCCAAGGGATGGGCAGGAGCGTTCCTCTTCAACCCGAAGGCTAAGGAGGCTCTCGACAAGTTCTATGCCCGCAAGGACACCCTGTCGCTCGGCATCTGCAACGGCTGCCAGCTGATGGTTGAACTCAACCTCATCAATCCTGAGCACGAGAAGAAGGCCAAGATGCTGCACAACAACTCACACAAGTTTGAGAGCAGCTTCCTCAGCCTTGACATCCAGCAGAACAACAGCGTAATGTTCGGCTCGCTGAGCGGCAACAAGCTGGGCATATGGGTGGCTCACGGAGAAGGCAAGTTCTATCTGCCCGAAGGCGAAGACAAATATAATGTTGTTGCAAAATACAACTATGCCGAATATCCGGGCAACCCCAACGGCTCTGACTATGCCGTTGCAGCTATCTGCTCAGCCGACGGACGCCATCTGGCAATGATGCCTCACCTTGAGCGCGCCATCTTCCCGTGGCAGAACGCATGGTATCCGGCCGACCGCCGCAACGACGACGTTACGCCGTGGATTGAGGCCTTTGTCAATGCGCGCAAGTGGATTGAAGAGAACAAATAATAAACAAGCAAGCTGAAAAGTAAAAAGACAAGAGCCCTGTCATGACGGCCGTCAGCACAGCCCGTGGCGCCTTTACTGTAAGGCGGTGCGGCAAAGGCCGGACAAGGCGGAGCGCGTGTCTTTTTACTTTTCGTTTTTAAACAACTAAAACAAGGATGAGCAACTTTTATTTAGAGAGCTTCAAGACTTTTTTCAAGATAGGCCTGTTCACCCTGGGAGGCGGCTATGCTATGATTCCTATAATAGAGTCGGAGGTGGTCGACAAGAAGAAGTGGGTGAGCAAGGAAGACTTTCTCGACATCATAGCCATAGCCCAGAGCTGTCCGGGCGTGCTCGCCATCAACGTGAGCGTGTTTATAGGCTACAAGATGAAGAAGGTTAAGGGCGCCGTGTGTACAAGTCTGGGCACAGCCTTGCCCTCGTTTCTTATCATTCTGGCCATAGCCATGTTCTTCCATCAGTTTGAGGACAACAAGGTGGTTGCGGCCATATTCCGCGGCATACGTCCGGCTGTTGTGGCTCTCATAGCCGTGCCTACGTTCAAGCTGGGACAGAGTGCCAAGATCACTCTTACTAACTGCTGGATACCCATTGCCGGTGCGCTGGCTATATGGCTGCTCGGCGTCTCGCCCATACTTGTTATCCTCATTGCCGGCATCGGCGGCTATGTCTACGGCAAGTATATAAAGCCTACGGAGTGACATTAATCTAAAAAAATGACGAACCAAATAAAGAGCATATTCTTATGATTTACCTGTATTTGTTCATAACGTTCTTTCAGATAGGTCTGTTCGGCTTCGGCGGCGGCTACGGCATGCTCTCGCTCATTCAGGGCGAGGTGGTGCACAATCACGGATGGCTCACCACGGGCGAGTTTACCGACATCGTGGCCATAAGTCAGATGACTCCGGGCCCTATCGGCATCAACTCTGCCACCTACTGCGGCTATACTGCCGTTCACAATGCCGGCTACGGCTACTGGATGTCTATCCTCGGCAGCGTAACAGCCACCTTTGCGCTGGTGCTGCCGTCGCTAATACTAATGATTCTGATATCGCGCCTGTTCATGAAATATATGAACACGCCCACGGTTCAGAGCGTATTCTCAGGCCTTCGTCCTGCCGTTGTCGGACTGCTCGGCGCTGCCACTCTGCTGCTTATGACTCCCGAGAACTTCAGTGCCCCGTCTGTCAATCCCTGGCAGTTCTGGATTAGCTGTTTCCTCTTTGTGGCAACCATGGTGGGCACGTGGCATTTCAAGATCAATCCGATACGCATGATATGCTACAGCGGCTTTGCCGGACTGATTCTGTTATATTGATAAACATAGTTTGAGATAATATCCCCTTGGCTCTTCGGTTGTGAGGAGTTGAGGGGATTTTTTATTGCATAATTTCCGTAAATACAGATTCCGCTTTACGCAAAACGCCATCAACGGCATTGCAAAAGGTAGCTTTTTACATGCTCAAAGGTGCCCTTTTGCATTATGAAAAGGCATGTTTTGCAGTATGAAAGGCTACTTTTTGCGCCATGTAACATGGTGGCAAAGAGCATAAGCAAAAAAGTTTTTGTTAAAAACTCGTCACTCGTCACATCATGGTTTAATGTGCTGTTTGTCAGAATGTTATGGTGTGACGAGTTGATTTCGGAACTCGTCACGGCCGGAGACAGCAGGGCTTGCGTGACGAGTTGAAATCTCAACTCGTCACACTCTAATGCTTTGTAAATCAGAAGGTTATGTGCTGATGTGACGAGTGATGAGTTTTTAAAGAAAAATAATTACGCTTTATATTCCTGCTTTGGGTTGACTTCATGCAGGCCAACACCTGTTTTTAGTTGGCTATAGCCCGTGTTATCGCTATTGCCGGTTGACTTTAGGCGCCATTGTATGTTATTTGTTTTTGCATTGCCGTATGCTTAATGATTGATGTTAAGTGCCGATAGTCAGTATGAATATATAGCGACAAAATAAAATTCCGGCAGATTTTTAATGTCTGCCGGAGCATGAAGCATTGTCCTGTTATAAGCCTGCTTAATTAGATTTGTGGTATTTCGGAAAAACTCTTTAATGTCTTTATATTGTTACGTCATATCTGATGTTTGTCATTTCTTCTTGTCGCTTTTAAAATAACGTATCATTTCCGGCAGATTAATGCCCATATGAATGGAAGTATAATAAGCCTTATTGTTTGTTATTGTCTTATACAACGGAGTTAAGGACATTGACGCTCCCATATATATACCCATGAAACAAAAAGAATATTCAAGGTTAAGTCCGAAGCGGTTAAGTCTTATGGCGTCAGGGACATTCGGTGCGGCACTGCCTGCTGCAGGAGAGAAGCGGTAAGCACCATTAGTGCGCACCTCTGCGGATATTCCGAGATTCATGCAATATGAACGATAGTCATGTTGTAAAGAGAGCATCAAAGGTATGCGCAGTGTTCCGTAATTCATGTTGTTGCCTGATGCCTTCATGTCAAGTTTGGTAAAGTCGAGCCTGTCGCCCTGCATGCCTGCTGCATAGTTCTTGTCGAAACACATGTGTACCCATGTAAGCTGAACGCCTCCAACCAGTCCTAATGTATTGCTCTTGTCGAATGGCAAGGCAAACGACCATGGCGTTATACCTATTTCAAATGATTTGCTTCTGCGGCTGTATATGCCCTCATTTTTAGTAGAGCCTATTTTGTTGCCCATATAGTTGTAACCATACCATATAGTCGGCAGATATGAGCGGAATTTCAGGTTCTGCAGATTTTCTGTTGGAATTAGCGGTGAACCTACATAAACCTGCTCCACTTCCTGCCCGTTAACGTACTCCATTTCACGTGTTTTCAGAAGCTGAAAACCGTTGTTGTCGTAAACTTTCACTATTGTTTTGCTGTCCTGCACGTCTACAACTATTTTCTTGTCTTTCACGTTGAACGTAGTGTCGTTGGCCTCCTCGGCGTATGCTGTGGCAGAAAGTATGAGTGCCGTAAATAAGAATAGCAGTTTCATCATTAATGTGTTTTAGGGTTATTGTTTGTGTTATATACGTATGCCCAGTCCGAACGACACGGGATAGCATTTGGGTGCAACGCTTGTCTTGAGCAGCGGCGTGAGAGCCGTGCGCGCGTAGATCATCAGACAGCCGTAGCCGGCACGCAGGTCGAGGTTGAGGCCTACGGGATTCATGTTTATGTCGCCCGTTTCGGTGGTCTTGTTCTTTCCGATGAAGTAGCGCGAGTGGTCGTTCCAGCGCAGTTCGACAGACGGACCTATTGCCGCGAACATATCAGCGCCGCCGGTGCGCTTCTGCCACTCTAACATCACCGGAATGCGGATGAAGGTGTAGCTTATGTAGCTCTTCTTGAGCGTCTCGCCCTCAATCTGCCTCATGGAGGTTATGCCGTCGGCTGTAGACAGCACGTAGTTGTCCTGAAAGTGATGATGCACCTGACCTATCTGAAACGCCGATGTAAGCGCCAGCGGATTGGTTATTCTGAAGGCCAGACTTGTCAGCGTGAAGCCATATTCCCACGACTTTGAGTCGCGTGTGTGCATGCCGGCGTTGCCTCCCGTGCCCATCACGCTTCCGGCAAGCTGGCTGAAGCCCATGAAGAACAGCGGATAGTGGCTTCTGGGCTTGCTCTTCTTGCGGTTGAGGCTTTGCGGAATGAAGGGCGACGTTACATATACGCGCTCAATCTCCTGTCCGTCAACAAAGTTAGTCTCGTATGTGCGGTTAAACTTCTTGCCGTCGCTGCCGTAGACAGATATTTTTGTGCTTCCTGCTGAATCGTTTACAACAATCTTCTTGTTGTTCACCACGAATGTAGTGTCGCCGGTTTCGGCGGCCATGCCCGTCAGGGGCAGCAGCGCCGCCAGAAGTAGTGTCTTTTTCATATTTGTCATATTTATTGTTTGTTTCTTTGATTATGCGTAACACAGTTTCATTATGTCGTCGGGCGAGAGTTCGCCCTCAATGTATATCACCGTTCCCCGGTTTGGCTTCACCTTGCTGAACAGTATGTAGCGGTTGATGCCCTTGCTCTTTGGCGGCATTATGTAGTATCCGCTCACTATCTGGCCGTTCTCAACCACCTCGCGTATCTTCTTGGCGTTCTTTCTGTCGGCCTTCAGATAAGGCTCTATGCTTGCTCCGATGTTCTTGTAGGTAAGGCTCTTGTACACCTTCAGCTCATACCCCTTCAGCTTGGCGTTGTGCATCTCCACCATCTTGCAGCCCTTGGCATGTCCGAACCGCTGAAACACCTTGTTGACGTTAAGCCCCTCCTGCGCCATGGCTGGCGTTGCGGCCGTAAGGGCCAGTGCGGCTATGAGCAAGATGCGGCATAGTCCGTGCCACATAGTGCCGCTCCGTGCGCGGCTTGTGTCTTTGGTGTTGCGTCGTGTGGCCTCGCTGTTGCCGAAGTATGTGTTAACCGGCAGTCTGCATGCCGCGGCAAGGCGTGTCATGGCCGTTATCATTATCGCGCATACAACATCTATGGCGTCAGCATGCGTTGCCGGCAGTTGCGGGTTATAATATTGCTGTTTCATATCTCGGGTTAATGTTTTTTACATTGTTGTTTATATTATCGTCTTTCATGTGCCTGCATGAGGCGTTCAGCCGTAAGAGAGTGTCATTGGCGCATCAGTTCGAGCGCGCCAAAGTTGTCTTCCTCGTCAGATGATACCATTTCGAGAGCCTTCAGGGCTTCTTCCTCAACCACCTTCTTGTTGGTGTACACCTTGCCGTCTATCACGGCATAGTTGTCGCTCTGGCGCGGCAGTGCGATCATCACCACCGCAATAAGTATGGCTGCCGCTGCCGTAATGGCCGTGTATATCCATCCGTGGCGGCCGGTCTTCCTTGCTTTGTTGAGGCTGCTGTCGGCTGTTGGGGCAGTCTCGACGGCGTCGGCCCGTTCTTCGGCAATGTAGGCAAACAAAGCCCTGTATGGCATCCATTCCTCAGGAATGTTGTTGTCCCTGTTGGTAAAATATCCGCGCAGAGCCCTTTCCTCAGCCGATGAGGTCTCACCGTCGAGATATTTGTCGAGCAGCTGCTTAATATATTCTTCCTTTTTCATCACACTATAAATATCGTTCAAAGCGTCAGTAAATCTTTTCTCTTGGCCCTTATGGCCGTAAGTTTTATAAAGTCCTCACGTATCTTGCGGCGTGCCCTCGACAGGTTTTGCCGGAGGCTTTCGGCCGTGCATCCCGTGATTTTCATTATCTCAGAGCTTTCGTAGCCCTCAATCTCCTTCATCTTGAAAATCTGTCTTTGCAGTTCGGGCAGATGTTCAACGATAAGTCTTATCAGGTCGGCCTCGTCTTTGGCTTCGGCCCTGTGCCAGTCGTCGGCTGTCAGGCCTGTTGCTGAGGCCTTTCCGTCTTCCAGCCGGTCGTGGCGCCACTGGTCGCTGTATTTGTTGCGCAGCATGGTCATGGCCAGTGCCCTTTTGTTCTCATACCGGTCGAGCGTAGCCCGCATGCTCCAGAGCTTGAGCATCACCTCCTGCACCAGGTCCTCAGCGCTGTAGTCGTCTCCCGTAAGCTTGCGTGCCAGCCCTTTCAGCTCGTCGCGCATGGGTATTATTATGCGGTTAAATTCTTCCGGTTTCATCATTGTTTCATAAAGGTAACGTATGACGCGGAAAAACGTGACATCAAAAAAGAACTTTTTTTAAAATTTGTTTTGAAAAACTGGATTGAAGCCGGGCTGCCGATGACGGCAGAAGCTTGCGGATTGCATTGTCTTAACTTCAATCGGTTGATTTGGGCTTGATGTTATCATAGCTCCGTCGTGCCTATGTTGAAAGCCTGTTGTGATAGGTCTTTCCCATGCTCGTCTGCCGGTGCCGGCTTGTGTTTATAAAAATAATAACGGCCGGAGAGAAATTTCCCCCGGCCGTAATATGGTCTGCCATGATGCGGCGTCTTTACTTCTTCACAAACTTATATCCTCTGACGTTGCCGTCGGCTGATTTTACAGTGGCAATGTATATTCCTGCCGGAAGCGATGACAGGCTGACAACGTTGCCTTCGGCAGTCAGTGTGGTGCGGCCTGCCGTGTCGCTGATAGCTATGCTCTTTGTGTCTTCGGCGGCCTGCAGTTCGTTGCCCGATATCATTATGCCTTCGCCCTCGCCGGTAACGGCTGTTACGCCTGTTCCTGTAGAGCCGGTGTATATGCCTATGTTGTCGAGCAGCAGGCAGTCGCCGCCTTTGGTTCTGAGGCGTATTGCTATATAGATGTCCTTGCCGTCATAGTCGGCCAGACTTATTCCGCGTGTCTTCGGTTCTGCTGTCTCACCCTCAACGTTGAACACTTCTGTGTATGCTGCGCTGTTGTCTTCGGTGGCAGACGCCATTATCTGATAGTCCTCAAGGAACTGCTGATTGAAAGAGTTTGCGTCCCACACGAGATAGCTGTCTTTGCCTTTGATGCTTACCTTCGGCATTATGAGCCAGCGGTCGGCCTGGTCGGTGCCTTCGAGCCATGATGTTCCTGCCAGCATATATTCGCCGAACACGTTATGTTCTACGATGTTGAATAGGCCCCATCCATCTGCGTTAAACTCGTCGCCGGCTGACGGATCTACGGTGCCGTTGTCTTCGGCGCGGAATGTGAAGTCAGATGGAAGTTTGCCGTCCTCAAAGTCCCAGAATTTCACTGGCTTGCTTACCGCGGTGAAGTCTTTTGTCAGCACGTTGTTGTCGGCGTTCTCGTCGTTGTCGTTTGCAACTTCCACTTTCAGCTTGTGGCTGCCGTCGCTCAGGTCTGCCAGCAGGCCGCTGAACGTAACGGTTGTGGCGCTCTGAGCCTTCATGGCGATGGTGCTGTCTTTAACGGCCACGTCGTCGATGCTAACTGTTACTTTGGCGTCGAGGTCAGCCACGCCGCTGTTGGCCAGGTTGAATATCACGTCCTTGAGGTTGCTCTCGCGCACGAAGTCGTAAGGACTCTGCAGGTCGGAAACGGCAAGGTCGTTGAGGTTGCTTTCAACCTTCTCGAACGAAACGTCGTCAACGAGAATGAGGTTCTGGTTCTTGTCGCTGAACGCATAGAAGCCTAAATAGATGGTCTGCGCCTTGTCGAAATGAACAACGTTGACAGACTCCTCGTATTTATTGTTCAGAATGGGGTTGAACTCCACAATCTTGTTGGTCATGGCCTCAGGCTTGGCCTCGTTGCCCCAGTATACGGCCATCTTCTCGGGATAAGAGTCGAGGTTTGAATACCAGAACTTCAGCACATAATAGCCCGGTTCAACGTTTATCGGGTCGAGCATGGCCCAGTCGTCGCCGCTGTTGTTTGAGTCATAGCCGTAAGCCAGACAGCCGTTGCCTGTGTGCGCCATGTTGAAGAAACCTGATTCGATGCTTACATCCCATGTGCCCTCGTCGTTGTTGAGGTTGTAGAAGGTGAAGTCCTGTGTGTTCTCCGAAGCCTCGAAGCCCATTGTGTAAGGAGCATTCAGCGGTGCCTTGTGCCTTACCGAGGTGTAGCATGTGTCGTTCGTGTGGTCGAAGTCGTCGGGATGAGTGGTCCATGCCTTTATTTCGTATGTGGTCAGCGGGGCAGAGAGGTCGGCTTTGGTCTTGAACGTATATTCAAGTGTCTCGCCGGCTGCGAGCGGCTCGCTCACAGTCTCGTTGGCAATCTCCTTGCCGTCAACGGCAAACGCTACGTCAAACCCGCTCAGGTTAGTGCGTCCGCTGTTCTTTATCGCCACCTTTACAGTCTCCTGTCCGAGGCTGTAGCCTGTGACAGGACTCAGTATCTCTGCAACTTTTATGTCTGTCGGGTTGGCAATAGGCTCAACCGTAACCGAGCAGAGATAAAGATAGTCCTTGTAAGCCGTAGATGTGGCGCGGAACGCTATGTGGAACGGTTCGCCGGCCTTGGCGTCAACGAGAAAATAGCCCGACTGCTCGTCTTTCTTTATATTGTCGTATGTAGCCTCCTTGCTGGTCATGTCTTCCACGGTGCCGCCCTTGCCCGAGTACACCTCCATGCTCTCGCCATACATGCTTCCGCTGAATGTGTATTTCACTATCAGCGTGCCGGTCTCGCTTGGCGTTATGGCAGGCGAAATCAGCCAGTCGTCGCCGTTGTTGAAGTAGTCGTACTTATAAGCCACTTTCGACGGGGTGCCTTCTTCGTTGAAGAGCCATGTGGCGCCGTCGCTGTTGGCATCAACCACGGTCCATGCGTTGAACTCGTCAACCGTCTCAAATGCTGTTGTATAGATTGCGTCTGCATGTGCAGAAACAACCGACAGCATAAGGAAAAGTAAAAACGTAGATATCTTCCTCATAATAATAATGTTGGGGCTCACTTGAAAATAACGCCTGAACGCCCGCAAGGCTGATCCCCCTTTAACCTTACGAAAGTTGGCCTGATGAAATGTTTAGATTATAAATATAGTAAAAGAATCGTTATGTATGGTTGCAAAATGAAATACTTTAATTAAAATTAACTCAAAAATGAAAGCAAACAGAAGTTTGGTAGATAATATGTGATATATGGAACAAACAACGTGAGACATAAGACGGCGACAAAATGAAACAAAAAGACGACCGAAAGCATGAATAGAAATAGATAAAACCGTCTATAATTTAATGAAATATTGTGGCTTGGTAACGTCGAAAAATACATCTCCTGTCATGTTCTGCGTTTGGTGTTTTTGATAAATAAATCAAACGGAGTTTGTAAACATTTATGACATTTCCCGTCCGTTTGACGCTCTCAGAATGGCGATGCCCGTCCTCAATCCACTTTTTGCCTTGAAAATCGCCATATTTTGCCTGATTCTGTTAAGTCGTTGTCTTACAGATATTTACATGAAAATACATCCTAAATATCAATAGTTAAAAAACATTACTCTGCCGTTTATCACTCAAAAGTGGCCCATTTACGATGCGTTACTCATCGTTTTTCGCATCAAAAGCAACCGTTTTAGCAGTAAAAAACGATTATTTTAGCTTGGTTTTATGAGGTAAAAGTAAATATAAGTTAATATACCTATTGCGTAAAGGCTGTTGTTTTAACTTTCGTTATAATTTAATTTTCTAGATTGAGAAAATATTTTGTCATGATTATTTACTGGGAAGTTGGTTCGTAATAAGCATCATGAACAGATATAAAAAATCGAGATAGTTAATTTAAATATTATGTGTACTATCTCGAATTTTTAAAGTCTTTTGGCAATATTATAATATTCTTATTCTGTTATTTTACTTTTTAGCAATTCAACCATTTCCTTCTCATAATTTATACATGCAAAGTTTTTCTTGATTTATCTTTTTAGAAATAAATTATTCATATGCATCAGCTAATCCCGACTCGACATCTTCTTTAGACCAACCGTCATAATATTCCCGTTCGTCTCCGTATGGGTCACTCCAACAGTCTGAATCCGTTGTATTTTCTTCTTCATAGTCCCAGAAAGTTGTATTAGAAAGTTGTTGTTTATGTGGAGATGATTTATCCTTTTGTCTTTTATAAATACTTCTTTCAAAGTTTGTTTTCCCTGTATCTTCTTTTTCATGTAAAAGTAAAAATAGAGAACCAGCACTATTGGTAACTACTGATATAACTGGCAAGATTGGTTCGCATTTTAATGCGACATATCCAGTGTGGCATCCGTAAGAGAAAAACAACTCTTTTGTTCTTGGATTTACCTTAACATCTATACGTGTACAGTTAAAAATAGCTTTGAAATCTTCTATCGTATATGTTGCTATATATTTTAGATCGTCAAAAATAACACGTTTAGGAATAGCGTAAAGATTTATAGAAACCTCTTTATTGTCAAGGAAAGCTTTAACCGAATGTAGATATTCTTCATTCAGTGTCCATATTTTATCATATTTTATTGGTACAATTATATTTCCTTCAGTATCTATAATTCCCCATTCGTCTTTTTCTTTTATTATATTATAGCGTACGACCCGTGCATATCCACAAACGAATTGTGGGTCACACCAAGAATATAAACCGAACGGAACTATGAGCTTATTTTCTTTATTTATATAACCATGCTGGGACTTATTGTTTATGACGAGAGATAAACCGCAACAGAATGGATACATTTTCTTATATTGTGGAGAAATAATGACATTGTCATTACAATCTTTCAGACCGTAAAGTCCGTTTTCTTGAAATATGATTAAATCTGAACAGGTCGTCATATGGCTACATGTTAATATACATTACTGGATTTTGTCTTTTACGTAAAATTTTTGATATATCTTGATTCAAGTAAGAAGAATCGAATATTTGTTCTCCTTCAAACTCCCATCTTCCTTTGTATTTCTCACATTGGGTAGGAAACCAACGTTGTGGCTTGAACACACCAACAATATAACCACTGCAAATTGCAAAAACTAAATCTGCTTTCTTGGCTCGTTGACCATTTAATCTCCAATATTTGCGGGTACATTCATAAAGATTCGGGCGTTCACAACCCAAATACGTCCTACTTACGTTAAAACAGATAATTCGTTTATTTTTATGGTTCACAAAATCGCCATAATTTCTGAAAGGCTCAATCATATTTTTTATATTTATCTTCAAAGATAATGATTTTTCATGATAAAGCTGATATAATAATATTTTAAATGAGTTTTGCGGACAATTAACCGCATATTTTGCGGCTTATTGTCCGCAAAGAACGATGATTTTAATGATTTAGTTATGTAAAATGTGATTTGTATCTGCTGTTTGTGCAATGTATTTTGTTGGTCTTTCATTGGATATTTACATTGCCTGGCATGGGTTTATGTATTTGTTATTGCTGCTTTTTGTGTGTTTAATGAAAACAAAAAATCCTGATTTCAAAACGAAATCAGGATTCTGTTTGTTGAGAGTGGTACCACCAGGAATCGTAATCTAACGATAAGTGGCTGAATATCTTTGATGTATCTTTTAGCTAAAGAAGTAATCTCCCGCTATTGCTCCACCGGATTCTTGCAATATTTTGCACTAGGTTGCGTGGAGGATTCCTAGTGCAAAGATAATAATATTATTTTATAGATCATTAGTCAATCCTACAATCTTCTTAAATTGGGGATCGTCAAAATATTGTTCAAAAGCGGGCCATTCTCTAACAGAATATTTTAATAAAGTATTTTCATTAATTGCTTTTCTGAGATAATCAAAAGCTTCTTTTTTATAATTAATTAAAGCATATGCAGCTGCTATAACATCGTTATCATAGAGCTCCTTTTTATCTAGGATTTTGTTTTTTATTTTCCTTTCATCTGGTTTAGTCTTATTATAGTGGGCTTCAGCAATAAAGTAATTAATAGCAATTTCAGCTAAACAAGTATCTGGTTTAGCATAATACTCTTTTAATTGCATGTATATATCATTGTACTTTTTTAATTTTAACATAGCAAATGAATAAGTTACAAAATCGCTTATTTCAATACTATTATTTTTCCAATATTCTTCAATGACTTCGCATGCTTTTTCATACTGGCCTGCTTCAGAATAAAAATTATAAAGTAAATTTATATCGGATGATCTATTATCAACTATTTTCTTTGCATCCTCATATTTATCCTTTATTAAATATAATCTAATCAATAATCTATCTTTATTAAGTGATTCATATTCAATATCTTTTAAGATATTTATAGCTTCATCTATTTGGCCAAATCGAGTTGATAATATTCTGGCTTTCTCAAAAAGATATGTATAAGAGGGATTATATAAATTCTCAAAATCATCAAATTCCCTTTTAATTTTTTCATAATCTTTACTCTTGTCTAGGAGAGATTCGATTAAAAGTAGTAACGATTTCTCTGCCCATGAAGGATTGTCTGATTCTTTTGCAAAGGAGTATCCTTTAGAAAGTAAAGTATCCAAATCATCATCAATATAATCTTTAAATGAATATGCTGCTTCCAAATAGTTTGGATTATATCTATTTTGTGGTTTATATTTTTCAAGTAATTCTGATATTTTCTCTTTTCTTTTATCTGTATTAGTTTTGTATAAATAAGTATACCATTTGCATAAATTTACCCATGAAATGTTGGATATACGACCATCTAATTCCATACTTTTCATATATGCATTTGTAATATCATCAGTTGAAATTTTAGAATTTTCTTTTTTTAAAAGTGATCTGTAGTAATCACTCATAATATTACCTTTTAATCTGTATAAATCGTCATCACAAGGATAATAAGTTAAGGCTTTCTCGATATACGATAATTTATTTTCAATATCGTTCAATGAATTTACAGCATCATAGTAATATACATTTTTTTTAGGGTTGAGTTCGATAAGTGTATCTATGGTTTCTTTGTAAATATCTTTGTTCTCCCAACCTTTGATATGAATCACAGACAACTTCATTTCAAGCAGTTCTATTTTATAAATATTATTTTCTGTTTTGTCTATATTCAATTCTTCTATTATACCTAATGCCTTATCTATCTCATCTTCCATTAGTGAGATTTTTATTTTGTTTAAGATATTTTTCTCTTCTTGATTTAATTCATTTAAGCGGCTTTTATAAGAAGTTTCATCTGCTTTGTTCTTTTTAAAATCAAAGTGTTTAACAAAGTCCTCAAAAAAATTATGGCTGACCATTTTTTTTAGCCTTTTAGAATCCTCTTGAATTATTGGAGAAGCTGATTTTTTGACATAATCATTAGAGGTTAAACTTTTTATTAGATTTATTTGATGTTCACTACTTAAAAGAGCATTGTCAATTGGCAAAGCTCCATTATTAAGTTCCTTATTGAGTTCTGCCATAAACTCGTCAAAGCCATCAATTTGTATGAAATAGACTCTATCTTTCCATAATAATTTTTTCAATTCATCAGAAATATTCTTATCTCCTTTTCTAATACACCAATAGATTCCATTCTTGAAGAATTCTTCTTTTTTTAATAAGTACGATAAAATATCCATTATGGATCTATCATTTCCAGCATATCCAACAACGATTAGTCCGTAGTCTTTAGAAAATTCTATGAACTTATTTTTCATGTTCCCTTCTAAGGACTCCGTTTCTCTTAAAGTACTTTTAATATCTTCAAATAAATAATCACCATGAAGCTTTATAATTTTAGGACGTTTAGATGTTATTGTTATACTAGATATTGCTGAATCATGTGCACATACAACAGGCCTAACATTAGAAAAACGATAAAAAGCTTCATTTAATAAATCATCGAAATTAGTTGTGAAAACTGCATTAAAATAATTTTGTTCTATGAGTTTCACTAAATAAGCATATCCTATAGAGGGATTTTTATTTGCCACTTCATTTTCTACAAAAGATCTTCGTTGACGTTGTAAGTCATATCGTCTTTCAAATAGTGATGAGTAGGGATTTCTGTCATCATACCAATCCTGAGATTCAAAAAACTTATCAAATTCGTCTGAATCTTCAGGTATATTATTAGAAATAGCTATTTCTTTTTTCCATTCATTTATAAGTTGCCCTCCTGATTTTATTCCTGAGGTAATGGAACAACCTGCTCCTAATAATAATGAATAATTGGGGGTATCATCACATCTAATATTTAGGAATCTAATTAAATCGCTTACACTTTTCTCTTTGTGTTTAAGTTCAGTAAGTATATCATCTTTTGTTCCCATACTAATGCAAATAAAGATTAATAATAGAATTCTGAATCCATATTGATTATAGACTAACAATTCAAAGATACAAAAATATTCAGTATTAGATTCTTATTTTATTCTTTTGTTCGATAAATAATTTCCATTTTCTGGATTATATATTGATTTTTTATAATAAATCTTCAATCAAGTAGTTTTTATACAGGTCTTATTATTTTATTAATAAATTTTATTTCTTCATCCGTAAAACGATATTTTGCATACAATTGGAGATTAATATCACTAAGATTATTACTCCACTTAATATCGCTATTATCTAAAAAAACTTGTACAGGAATAAATCTAAATACTTCCTGAGATACTTGCATTGTTCCTCTACCAAAGAATAATAATATTCTAAAAAAATCAGTTTCCATATATTTTTTACAATTTATCAATTCTTCTTGATTATCAAAAGGGCCTATAACAAGAAAGGTTTCACTACACACAACTCCAGGAGATGCCGCTATCATTTCTGGAGGAACAATAGCATCTGCTGAATAAGCTTTAGATATGAATATTTTATATTTATTTATCCATTGTTTATTCTTTTTTATTGTATTGGAATCAATATACCCGGTAATACGCTTTGCGCCACCTTTAATGCCATAAACGCCCCATAATAAAACCGAATTTTTATAAGGTTTGTCATTGAGTTTGTATTCTGGGTAATTTGATTTATTATTGAATATGTCTGTGTTAATACCAAATGGCTTACGTGCTGAAACTATCTGACTAAATGATTGAAGTTTAGAAACTTTATCAATAATGCTTTGTCGTCTATTATCCCTAATTATTATATCAGAATTGCCATCCGATAACGGTCTTATAGAACAAAAAGATTTTTCATTAGTAGGTTTGTAAATATAGTCTATAAGTCCATCATGTTTCCTATTCCAAAGAAAATAACAAACTCCACCATCTATATGCTGTCCGTTAAAACATTCGCCAGAGTCTTCATAATCATAAATGGATGCAATATGTTTATCTTCCATCATTTCTTTTCTGAATGGTTTGAGAACAGCTTTTCCTCCAATCATCCATTTTGAAGGCATAATCAGGGAAAAGTATTCAGGTCTGATCTGCTTTGCTATCCGTACAAATATTTGGTATATGGGATTTGCAGCATCGTCAGATGCGCCACTTCCATCGTTTATTTGGTATGGAGGATTACCTACTATAGCATTAATCTTCATGTCTTTTCCTATTAAGTCATGTACTTTTTTAATGAATAATTCTGATTGATTCTTTATCTTGTTGACAAGATCTTCCGGAGCCCACATATTTGTCTTGACTTTACGAAACCCAGCAAGCGTACGTTTGGTAATACTCTTTGCCATTGGAGTCTTGCAGATGACAAAGATGTTCTCGGCTATTACCTTATCCCATACAGTCTGCTGCTCTTCTACTGTTTCTACAGCGAAAAGAGAAGCCTTTACCCTTGCCCGGTAAATGCCGTATGCCATATAGAGCGGATAAAGTCCGGATTTGGAATTGATTTCCAGAATACGGGATTCAGGGGAGAAAACTTCTGCGGTAATTTCTCCCTTGTCTATAAACCGTGGTTCAGATATTACATTCTGATACTCCGTGTCATAGAAGTTATAGCCTCCCAGACAGTCGCCGAGGTGCATGTTTACTACACGCCACGGAGTAAGCACCGTTTCCTTGTCCGGATTGCGGAAAGTACTGAAGATGTCCGTAATACGTTCTATTCGTTCCTCAATACTCAGTTTGTCCGCAGCACGGGCCATTGCACGGATTCGTTTTCCGGCAGCACAGAATATTTCTGGATCATAATATTTCTTGAAGCTGTTGAATTTCTGCTTGGTCACTCCCTTGGGCATGAACTCTTCCCACGACTGTGGGTCAATAAGTGAGGCGAAATTATCAATCGTGATTTCCTGATTCTCATCACTCAGTTCCGCACCATAAATCAACAGGGGCATACGGATGGAGATGCCTCGGAGTATGGAAATGGCCGCTTCCCTGTTCTTGGTCTTCTTTTTCAGTTCTTCCAGCCGTTTCAGTTCTTCCTCCGTAAGTTCCTTCTTGGGTTTCTTTTCCAGCTTCTCCTTTTCCTCGTATTCCTCATTGTTCAGGCCTTGACTGTTGATGTCCACCTGGTTGGTCTTGGGCATGGCTTTGGTCTGGCCGATGATCTTTTTCAGGTCATCGAATTCCTGTAATTCCAGATCATCCAGCTTCATCAGCTCATCGTTATACAGACTGTTGTCCTCAAATCCGTTACGGACGACACGTTCCACATATACCCGTTTCAACTGTTCCAACATACGGGGTACATCAAAGCGGTTCATCTGTGAGCCCTCAATGGATATGATGGGACAGAAATTGATAAACTCACCCATAGCCTTACGGTCGCTTTGTGAAGTTTTTCCGGCTTTGGCCGATATTTTGGCTGTTTCGGCAATCACTTTCAGGGTACGGTCAGGAGCAAAATCAAAAACATAGCACTGCTCCTTCATGCGTCCGTTGATAGTAGCCGGTGTCTGTACGCGGAAGATAGTCTGCATATAACTGGATGCGGCTGTATTATAGGAACCGGACAGCATGAATACGGCAGTCCATGCCTTTACACTCACTCCGGTCGTCAGCCGTCCGCAAGAAAGGGTGATGGTCCGTGTGGCATCCGGATCTTTTCCGATAGCCTTTTCCACGGCTTCCAGGGCATCACGGCTTTCCTCGTCCTGATCACCGTCACCGGCTACATTGACTACCTTGAAATGCTGGAACACCGGATGTGTCTGGAGCATGGCACTCAGTGCCCTTGCTTCCTTCACGCCGGGCACCATCCAGAGTGTATGGCGGAAAATATTTCGATATTCCTCGTTAGCATATGGATAAAGGCTGTCCTTGTCCTCCTTGGTAAGAAGATTCAGAAAAGCCCGCACATCTTTTTCATGACAGAAACCGCCGGATTCATTGACCCGAAAAAATTCCCTGAAGTTAAAGGCGACATCCTCATCTACAAATTCATGGAGCAGCCGTCCCAGATCGTAGGTATAGATATTGAGTGTAGGCAGTGAGGCATACGGATTGGGATCGCCAAAATGGAGTTCGTCCCAGCTCACCTTGGCCCGCTGTTCCATCACATAGTCCCATGTATAGATTTCATCCTCCTTGAAATCATCCAGCAGGTTGAATGGAGTACCTGACAGGCGCAATACTTTGGTCTGTTCCTTGACCAGCTCTCCCATAACCGCTTTACCCAGTTCGGTCTGGGTGCCTTCGTGCGCTTCATCAACGATAATCAAGTCCCAATCGGTAGCAAATACTTCGTTGTTTTTGTCGAAGTTGCCACCCACAAGTTCAGAGCCACGCAAATCTTGCATGGATGCGAAATAGACGTAATGCAATCCGTGGCTTTCTGCCCGCCATTCAAGACTGCTGTAACTTTCCCCGTTGTTCTTGGAACCGTATGCAAAATCCTTGCGGTTGTAAAATATCTTACCGAAATCCTCAAACCATCCGGCATCCACCACAGGGCGATGGGTCAGAATCAGGGTACGCTGAAACTCCATATCCTTGACAACCTGCAGAGCAGACAGGGTCTTTCCGAAACGCATTTTTGCGTTCCAGAGCATCTGGTTGCCTTTTCTGAACTGTTTTTTGGTCTTGCTGATGGCTTCCTGCTGTTCCGGCCGGAATACAATCGGGGAATATTCACGAGTAACTTCCGCTGATGAAAGAGAGCTCCGGCCTTCCTTGACAGCCGCAATGGCACGCTTGACTGTTTCCAGATCGGTGATGAACCATTCATTGGCTTTGTTGACTGTATCGAAGACTTTCTTTTTGATACCGGAGCGTTCCAGAACATTGTGTACCTCCTTGTCGTTGAATGAACGGAGTCCGCCACGGTTGTAAACGGTCAGTTCCGTATATAGCAGATCGTATGCGATGCCTGCCGTCTGTGTGTACTGGTTGATACGCTTTCTTGCCGCTTCATTGAGCACCTTGCTGTTAGGAGACAGACCGAACACGTTTTCATCCTCACAGGTAGCCTCGCCAATCTTCAGGCATCCACAGTGTGCCGCATCATTGATACGGAACACATAGATAAGTTTTAGTTTCAGGGACGATGTGAATCTCATGCTTCTTCATTTATGAGGTCGATAAATCGGATTCGTTTCCCCTTTTTGCCTGTTACCTTGTCTGTAGCCCGCCAGTCCTTGATGATGCAATAAATTCCGTTGTGCTTGGTCAGGTCATTTTTCAGACAGCCCTCGCACGGCTCCAGTCTTTCAATCGTACCGAACAGACTTGGTTCCATTCGCACACGTTCTCCGCAACTGTCTGGAACAACACCTTTCAGTCCGTCCATCTGCCATACATTCCAGGAAATGATATAGGCTATATGGTTGATGGATTTAATTTGCGGATCTTTACCGAACTTGTTCCGGTAATATTCGATGAAAGATAAGAGAAGGGCTTCACGGGCAAGAAGAAGACTGTCGCCCTGCCATTCATAGGCATAGATGCTTCTGTAAGCATCCTTGGCTGCCTCCAGCCATTCACGTGTTGTCGTAGTATTCTCACTGACAATACGGAGTTTACGGTCAAGCAGGCCGATACGTTTCTCCACAGGAATGAATGTTCCGGTAGTCGTATCATACCTGCTTACCAGATAAGGAGCTTCTCCACAAGTGATTTCCAACCGGTTTTCCCGTACATAGTCTTTCCATGTCCTGCTTTCAGGAAAAGCAATCTTATCCGGATTGATTTCCCATGAATGTGTACCGTCTTTAGATGTCACTTCATGGTTGAATATATCCTTTCTGCCAAACCAGGCTTCATCGATAAGGTTGTTCTGGGCATTACATATCCAGGACGGAGTAAATACCTCCGCCATTTCCCGGGAACGTGTGCTTTGGGTATCCCTGTGTTTCAGGACACGGGGCATGACCACATGCCCGTTCTCTCCGGTTATCAACTCTGGGAGAATCTGTGCCCCGTATTCATAACCTTTGCCGAGCTGTTCATAATCGGAAGTAGCCCAGAATATATTACACTGTTTTCCTTCCTTGCTCGTTGTATGATCTTTGAGCAAGGTATTCAGTAAGTCGGGTGAAAGTTCTTTCAGCCTGTTCTCCTGTATGTCGGCTTCTCCGGTTGTTTTCTCCATCTTCTTTCTGTGCGTAAAGGGGATGAGAAAGTCCCGGTGTCTGCGTCTTTCTTAGACAGAGGGAGATTTCAGGCTATAAGGCTGATTTGCTGATGAATTATATGTAGGATTGCTAAACAATGGTTGAAATTCAATGACTTCCGGATGAAAATCCAACGGCTGGAATTGCAGGATTTTCAATAAAATGTATAACTTTGCGCAAGAGTGAGTCCCTCTGTCTAAGAAATGAATGCTTTTGCTAAACATTCTCCAATCCTACAGACCTTTCAGAATTTGTGCGTTAGCTTTGTCCACTACGGAATTGTCCAATGAGGCCAGATAAATTTGTGTGGTTGCCTCGGAATCATGTCCCATCCCTTCACTGATAACCGAAATCGGAATGTTTTTGCCTTTGGCTGCGCTTGCCCATGAATGACGGGCACAGTACATGCTCAGAGGAACGGATATATCGGCCAGTCTGGCTATTTCTTTAAGGTGTCTGTTTATTCCGGACATGACATTCCTGTAATGCTTGTGCGTATCCTTAAAAGGATATTTCAATACCGGCAAAAGATAAGGACTGAGACTGTCTTCCGGGTATTTGCCGACAATCTCCTGCATACATTTTTCCCACCTGATAACCAGCTGCTGCCCGGTCTTTCGTCTGCGATACGATAAAAATCCGTTCTGAAGATCTTTCTTTTTCAGGTGAGCCATATCTATGAACGACATGCCACGGGTATAGAAACTGAACAGGAACATGTCCCTTGCAAATTCCAGATTAGGCTGTAAGGACAGATCCAAATTCTTCATACGTTTGATGGCTGATAAGGGAACGGCACGCTTGACGGTCTTATCCACTCCAGTATAGACGTGCTTGAAAGGATTGCGCTGTTCGATCAGTTCCTTTTCCAGGGCACGGTTATATACCGCCCGAAGGATACGCATGTAGAATGAACTGGTATTCCGTACGGCACCTTTCCCATGAAGGTAGGCTTCATAAAGCTGCATCAAATCCGAATCGATGTCAGACAACATAATATCCCTGTCTCCTCTGAACTGCATGAAACTTTTCAGAGTACAGGAATAATTTTCAGCCGTGCGTATCTTGCTCATCTGTTTGAGACGGGCTATGATGCCTTGCATGAAGTTGAAAAGCGACTGTCCCTCTATATTGCTCTGAAAAGAAGCGACAATATCATCTGCTGTATATCCGGCTTTCCGGTTATCCAGTTGGTGGATAATCATGTCCAGCCGCTTCAGGTCCCACTCCATGCGTTCCTGCAAGGAAAGGAGCAGATTGCTTCGTTCCGAACTACCGACAATGATACAGCTTCCTGCTTCGTTCCATTCATCCGTAAATATCCGGTAATCCGTCTTTAACTGACGGATCACACGGCTCTGGATAATCTGATAATAGATGGTACCTTCCTTTCCCTCTATGGTGGAAGGTCTGAATTTTACTTTAACACTGGCCATATCAATCGGATTCAGATTCTACCTGTAATTTAAGTTTCTCCTGCATCAGGCTGTCGGAAACAGCTTTCAGCTCGTTTTCGTACCCGTCGGCCTGTTTTCTGACCCATTCGATAGCCTTTTCGTCACGATGGATGTCAAAAACCTTATTCAACCAGAGAATATCTTCCGGAGTACACCCACTCCAGGAACGGATGGCACGGAACTTCAGAGCGTCGTCTGCATATTGCCGGTTGGACTGCCAAAGTCTGATATTTCCCCATAAGGACAGGCTGCATACCACTCCCATTCCAACCAAAAGAGAAAATACTTTGCTTGACCTGATGTCAAAACTATGCCGGTGAATATGCCTTACGCATGTCGGGATCACTTCTTCTGCCTGTCTGCCAGTTGGTGTTCCGGCCTTCTGTTCCAGCTTCCCGTTTATCATCTCAATTTTGTTCTTGATTTCTTCAAACAAAACATATACATTGTCTTTTTCCATACTTTACCATCTTATTTTACGTTGTTTTTTCTTTTTCTTCTTTCTCAAATAATCGTCCGGATAACCTTCAGGTTGTTCCGGTTGCGGGTTAGGTGTGAACAGGCCTAAAGAACCGCTGTATAATTCATTGCCATGCGGTTCCTGTTGATATGCCGGTTCACTCGGAACAGCTACCTGTCTTTGGGTTTCCGAATGTGGAGGTGTCTTTAATGCGGCATCTATCTTGGAATAGCTGAACTGCCTGTCAATCTTGGAACCGCTGAAGGAATAGCCGTTCATGATGAACACGACACCCTGTATTTCATCCGAATTTCCCTTGTATTTGAACCGTACATCCACTCCCTTTTCGTTTAATCCGGCAATCAGTTCCTTCCAGTTTCCTGCTTTTCTGACTTCCGTTTTAAGCAGACTGTAAAGTTCATATCTTGTCTTGTCCGGTTCCCTTAAGCGTTCAGTCTTGACATGATCCTTGCCTTTGGCCATGTGCAGACCATATTTCAAAGTCAGTTCCTTGCAGATGCGTGCACTCCGTAACCGCTCGTTTTTGTCGGATATGGTCCTGCCATCATTATCTATCCGGTTGTAGGCAATATGTATATGGGGATGCTCCTTGTCGAAATGTCTGGCTATAAAGAACTGTGTGTTCCTTATGCCCATCCGTCCCATGTATTCCAGAGCTATTTCTGCCATAATCCGGCTGGTCAGCCTGTTTTCATCCTCTTTGGAGAATCCCAGTGCAATGTGTCCGACCGGTCTGGATACTTTCGGATTCATGCCGGTTTGTGCTTCGAAAGCCTTTGTTATTGTGTCAACATCCTCAATAAACAAGCCGGCATGTGCGATAATCTTGGCATCCTTTTTACTGTCAATGATATAGCCGGTAACCTCACGGAATCCGCTTCCCTTTACAATCTTGGCAATCATAGCAGGATATGGTTCAGCAGTTCTTCGATTCTTGCCACCTGTACACGGCATTCCAGCTTTTCCGTATCGAATCCTCCGGCATTTGCCTTATGAGCCAGCTGGTTCAGATTGTTTGCCATACCGCATAGCTTACGGATATAGTCGGAATGTTCCGCTGTAAGTCTTTGCCGGACAAATCCCTTACGGAAACATTCTCTCAGGTATTCGCTTGCCGATATGCCTGCGCTTCTTGCCCTGCTTTTCAGTGTATAGTAATCCGGTGTCGCCAGTTTCACGGTAACACGGTATTTCAGTTTGTCGGTCGTACTCTTGGGAGGACGGCCGCCCTTGTTGTTTCTTTCTGCATTCTGTTTCTTTTCCATCTGTTGACTATTGTATAAAATGAATGTACTGATTAGACCAGCGGGATGAACCTCTCACTACGTCCAGTAGTGGGAGCAAGCGGTTTCGGTCTGCCCGAAACACAAACTTGCTCCACTAAAAACCAGAGTCCCGCTATTTTGAGCAGCTCTGAATATGCCCTCTATAAATTCGGGAGAAATAATACCGTTCCGGTATCATCTTATGGAGGGGACAGGCCTGTTTTTCCGTTTCTGTTCATCATGTATTTTCTCATTTTGTTTGCCATGTTCCGATATATCTCGGAATGAATTGTCTGGCAAAAAAAGAATATAAGTTACCAATAGTCAAACAGTTGGTCGGGATGTGGCAACAATGTGGCCTGTTGCAGTTTGTATGCAGGGCAATCGGTGTGGAATGCGGTATTTCTCCTGTTTGATAAAACAATGAACCGGGGAGTCAAACAGTTACTGATCTATTGACTTGAATATTTACTGACTTAATGTCGTATTGTCGTACTGTAGTAAATATTCATGTCTGTGAATCATTGAAGGAACACTTCTTTGCTTCCTTATCTAATCAATGGCTTGGAAAAGTGATTAAATAAGGTTACATGGAAATAAACCATTCCTTATCCATTGCTATGGACATTTATTGAATCAGATTCATAGATCTTTTATTCTGTGAATCGTTATTGGATGGAGTCCCTGAATATAGGGATATTTGCAGAAAATGATATGAATATGGCCTCATAACTAGGATAATCAGCGCCACATGCTGCCAGTTAAGCGGAAACCATTGCCTTTCAGAATATATGGCTTTTCTTTGTCGCAAACAACGAAAAAAGAATAAACATCAATCAACAAAAAAGGAAACGATATGGAATTTGTAGGAATAGAAAAACAACTGTTTGAGGAATTGGTGCATAAGTTTGAATACTTTGAGCATCGGGTCATGGAAATTTGCAACTGGGAGAACGACAGGGCGCTGCACAAGTGGATGGATAATCAGGACGTATGCCGGTATTTGAACATTTCGCCCCGCACCTTGCAAACACTCCGTGATAACGGTACCCTGCCTTTTTCTCAAATCAATCACAAGATATTCTACAAGCCGGAAGATGTGCAGGGTATCGTCAAGAAAGTTGAGGACAGAAGAAAAGAGGCATTTTACAGAGGACGTAACATATAACAGTTAAACAATAACCACTAAATCCATAATAACATGAGTGAACTGAGAACAGACAGCAGAGAATGGGTACACCGTATCATGGGAAGTCTTGACCGTATGCTGGTCGGGATCGAGAATCTGGCGGTCGGAAACCGTCCCGTGCTGGGCGGCGAACGCTATCTGACCGACAAGGAAGTGTCGGCACAATTAAAACTGAGCAGACGTACGCTTCAGGATTATCGTAATGAAGGGAGAATATCCTATTACCAGTTGGGAGGTAAAATCCTTTACCGGGAGAGTGATATTGAGAAAATGCTTCAGGAGAATTATCGGGAAGCATATATGGGTAGTAAATAAAAGAAAGGAATAAAGGCTGTGTGCCGGTCTGGATAAACCGATGTCACACAGCCTTTATGCTTGTATGATGAACGATTATAAGTCTTCAGGCATGGGGATGACAAGGATAGAGTCACTACATCGGATTCCGTAGAATACGTCACGAACTCGCCCCTGCTGGGGTATCAGAATACCCTTTTCTACCAGATCTTTTATATCGCGTGCTGCTGTATCTGGTGATACCTTTACACGTTTTGCCCAGTTCTTAGCCGTCAGTTTGCCGGGATAACCGTCCAAATATAAATTCAAAACTTCACGTTGTCGTTCGGACAGGACTGTTTCGGCATGGGTTTGCCAGAATATGGCCTTGTTAAGAACCTTCGACAATGTTTCGTCGGATTGCTCGACGGA
>ERZ791623.69-NODE-69-length-73761-cov-7.533946_pt1 | contig 73761 bp, 73 predicted proteins | sample MGYA00510268_ERZ791623 | MGnify/ENA primary metagenome ERZ791623 (study PRJEB30046, sample SAMN00715216) | human gut metagenome | study: EMG produced TPA metagenomics assembly of the A metagenome-wide association study of gut microbiota in type 2...
CGTGAGACCTCTCCGAGGTCTTTCCACTCTCCTCGCTCTATACCCCAGGTCGCTCACGTTCGCGGTGGCTTGCTTCGCTGCGCCACCGCGCCCGTTCGACGACCTGGGGTCATTCGCAGTGTGACCCCTCCGGGGTCAGTGCTAAGTGGTTACTCTGTCTGAAAATCTGTCTATTCTGTTACTCTGTCTTTAAAGTTGCGAGCGGGAAGGCTCTCTCCCTAACCTTTGTGATATCATCTACCACTAATAAGGGATTGTGGAGGTGCGGGAAATGGGATAACTTTGCGGCAAAATTGTAATAGCATGCGAAAGGTTTCTGAGATAATCCTCTTTATGGCTGTCGCCGTGTTGGTGGCCTCGTGCCGCGGCAAGGGCGACAACCGCGTCGATGCTGAAGGTCAGCTCCATGGCCGTCTGACCCTCTCCGGTGCCTTTGCCCTCTACCCATTGGCCGTGGCTTGGGCCGACGCCTTCCAGATGGCTCATCCCGGTGTGCGTATCGACCTCTCGGCGGGCGGCGCGGGGAAGGGTATCACCGACGCGCTGTCGGGCGTCGTCGACATCGGTATGGTGAGCCGTGAGCTCGAACCCGGTGAGACCGCCCAGGGTGCCGTCGCTTTCGCCGTTGCGAAGGACGCCGTCGTGGCCACCGTCAACGCCAGGAACCCCAACCTCCCCGCCTTACTCCGTCACGGACTGTCGCGTCAGACCGCCGAGGGCCTCTGGGTCACGGGAAAGGTGACGACATGGGGGCAGGTGGCCGGCAACGGCAGCAAGACCGCCGTCACCGTCTATTCGCGTAGTGACGCCTGCGGAGCCGCCGGAACGTGGGCACAGTGGTTCGGAAAGAAGCAGGAGAACCTCGGCGGTACCGCCGTCTATGGCGACCCCGGTGCGGCCCAGGCCGTACAGAAGGATGTCAACGGCATCGGCTTCAACAACATCGGCTATGCTTACGACATGCGGACGGGGCGGCCCACGCCGGGCCTCGTCGTCGTGCCCCTCGACGTCGACGGCAACGGACATATCGACAAAGAAGAGAACTTCTATGCCACACGCACCCAGCTCGCCGAAGCCATCGCCGCAGGCCGTTACCCCATGCCCCCGGCCCGCAACCTCTACCTTGTCACCAAGGGTACGCCCCACGACGTAGTGCTCAGAGCCTTCCTGAAGTTTATCCTCACCGAAGGGCAGCGCATCGTGGTGCCTCAGGGCTATATCCATCTCGACAAGCAGGCCGTGGCCGCCTCGTTGCGGTTGTTGCAGCCGACGGGGAAGAAGGGCACGCCGACACCGCTGTCCGCGCCGAAGCGCCCTTCCGGCGACAAAACCATGAAAACAAAGTGATATGCAGTTAAGATATTGGAAAGACCGAGTTGCCGGGTGGGTGATGGCGTTGTTGGCCGTTGCCGGCATCGTCCTCGTCGTGGGCCTCTTCGTGGGGCTCTGTGCCAAGGCCGCGCCCATCCTCCGTGAGCACTCCCTGTGGTCGCTGGTGACGTCGATGGAGTGGAAGCCCAACAAAGGCGAGTTTGGCTTCCTGCCCTTCTTAGCGGGAACGACGGCCGTGACGCTGTTAGCCGTCGTCCTGGCCCTGCCGCTGTCGCTGCTGATGGCCGTCTATCTGTCGGAGTATGCCGACCGTCGTGTGCGCGGCTTCTCCAGTTCGTTGCTCGACATCCTCTCGGGTCTGCCCTCCGTCATCTACGGTGTGTGGGGCACCCTGCTCATCATCCCGTGGATATCGGAGTGGCTGGCTCCCGCCTTAGGGCTGTCGTCGGGGGGCTACACGCTCCTGGCCGGTGGCATCGTCTTAGGCGTGATGATCATCCCGTTGATGACGAGTCTCTTCGCCGAGCTCTTCGCCAGTGTGCCGCGCCAGCTCACCGAGGCCTCGCTGGCTTTAGGCTCCACACGCTGGCAGACCATCAAGTTCGTCGTCCTGCGCCGCAGCCTCGCCGGTATCGTGGCCACCGTGGTCTTAGCCGTGAGCCGCGCCATGGGTGAGACCATCGCCGTGATGATGGTCTGTGGCAACCTCCCTGTCATCCCGCGCTCCCTCCTCGACGCCTGCTATCCCCTGCCCGCCCTCATCGCCAACAACTACGGTGAGATGCTGTCCGTGCCGATGTACGACTCGGCGCTGATGCTAGCCGCCATGCTGCTCTTCGTCATGGTCGTGGCGTTTAATGTCGGGGCCAGGGTCGTGCTGAAGCGCGTGAAGGAATAGGCGACGCTGCAAAGCAGCGTCCTACCGAACCCAGCCCACCGGCAATACCAGCCCACCGGCAATGCCAAAAGGCGGCTCTCTCTGATGGCAATACCAAAGGGCGGCTCCTACTGATTAATCATTGACAATATGAGATTTATAGAAGAAAAGATAGTACGTGTGTTGATGGTCGTGAGCGTTGTCGCTGTGGCCTTCTTCGTCTTCAGTTTCATCGGCAGTATCCTGTGGCGTGGCCTGCCTGTGCTGACCTGGGATATGATCACCTCAGTGCCCGGTGGCGGATTCTATATCGGCGGCAAGGGTGGCTTCCTCAATGCCATCGTCGGGTCGCTGTATATCGTTGTGGCCTCGACACTGCTGGGCCTCCTCGTCGCCATCCCCGTCGTCTTCTACCTCAACGTCTATCTCAAGCCCACGTCGAAGTTGGCCGCTGCCACGCGTCTGGCCGGTGATGTCCTCTTCGGTGTGCCGTCTATCGTCTACGGTGCCTTCGCCTTCACCATCATGATAGCCTTGGGGATGCGGGCCTCGCTGCTCGGCGGTATCATCGTGGAGACACTTCTGGTCATACCTATCTTAATTAGGAGCATCGACGAGGTGGCGAAGAACATCCCCAAGGACCTGCTGGAGTCGTCGTTCAGTCTCGGCGCCACACGTCTCGACACCATGGGCGTCATCCTCCGTCAGATCGCCCCCGCCATCGCCACGGCGACGCTGTTGGCTGTGGGCAGGAGCATCGGTGATGCGGCCGGTGTGATGTTCACCGCCGGTTTCTCCGACCAGATACCCGAATACCTCGACGACCCCGCTGCTACACTGCCGTTGAGTGTCTTCTTCCAGCTCAGCTCTCCGATGCCCGATATCCTGGACCGCGCCTATGCCGCCGCCCTGCTGCTCACCGTCATCGTCCTCGTGCTGAGTCTCTCGGGCCGCTTCATCCTGCACCACTTCTCCAAGAACAAGATATAGGTTAAAGGTCAGACGGATTCTGCAAATGCTACTTTGCAAAGTGTGTTTTGCAAAACGACCTGTCAACCTGTAGGCTTTTATAATCTTTAACCTAAAAAGCATGTAGGGCGCGGGAAAATTTTCGTCGCAATCTTTGTGGGGTGTTATCTTTTTGCTACCTTTGCAATCGGTAAAAAGAATTATATTCACAACTTAAATACATTTTATAAAATGGCAAAGTTTGATAAATCAGTTTTAGCAAGCTACGGAATCCAGACAGGTACTGCTGAGGTTCTGTACAATCCTTCTTACGAGGTGCTGTTCAACGAGGAGACCAAGAAAGGCCTTGAGGGCTACGAGGTTGGTCACGAGACAGAGTTAGGTGCTGTCGACGTGTTCACCGGTATCTACACAGGTCGTTCTCCTAAGGATAAGTTCATCGTTGACGATGAGACTTCTCACGACACCGTATGGTGGGACTCTGAGGAGTATCACAACGATAACCACCGCGCTACCAAGGAGGCTTGGAATGCTGTGAAGGAGATTGCCAAGAAGGAGCTCTCCAACAAGAAGCTGTATGTCGTTGATGGTTTCTGCGGCACACACCGCGACACCCGCATGAAGGTTCGCTTCATCGTGGAGGTGGCATGGCAGGCTCACTTCGTGACAAATATGTTCATCCGTCCGAAGACAACTGCTGACTTCGAGCAGGAGCCCGACTTCATCGTCTACAGTGCTTCAAAGGCAAAGGTAGAGAACTGGAAGGAGCTGGGTCTTCACTCTGAGACTTGCGTGATGTTCAACGTCACCAGCAAGGAGCAGGTGATCATCAACACATGGTATGGTGGTGAGATGAAGAAGGGTATGTTCTCTATGCAGAACTACTTCTTGCCGCTGAAGGGCATCGCTTCCATGCACTGCTCTGCTAACACAGACAAGAACGGTGAGAACACCGCTATCTTCTTCGGTCTGTCTGGTACAGGTAAGACCACGCTGTCTACCGATCCTAAGCGTCTGCTTATCGGTGATGACGAGCACGGATGGGACGACAAGGGTGTCTTCAACCTCGAGGGTGGCTGCTATGCTAAGGTCATCAACCTGGATAAGGACGCTGAGCCTGACATCTACGGTGCTATCACACGTGACGCTCTGCTTGAGAACGTTACTGTTGACAAGGACGGCAAGATCGACTTCGCTGATAAGAGCGTCACTGAGAACACACGTGTCAGCTATCCTATCTATCACATCAAGAACATCCAGCGTCCTGAGAGCGAGGGTCCCGCTGCTAAGCAGGTTATCTTCCTGAGCGCTGACGCCTTCGGTGTGCTGCCTCCTGTTTCTATCCTGAACGCTGAGCAGACAAAGTACTACTTCCTCTCTGGCTTCACAGCTAAGCTGGCTGGTACAGAGCGTGGTATCACAGAGCCGACTCCGACATTCTCTGCTTGCTTCGGCCAGGCCTTCCTGGAGCTGCATCCTACAAAGTATGCTGAGGAGCTCGTCCGCCACATGGAGAAGAGCGGTGCTAAGGCATATCTGGTGAACACAGGTTGGAACGGTACCGGCAAGCGTATCTCTATCCGTGATACACGTGGTATCATCGACCGTATCCTCGACCACGAGATCGACAAGGCTCCTACGAAGACAATTCCTTACTTCAACTTCGTTGTTCCTACAGAGCTCGAGGGCGTGAACAAGGACATCCTGGATCCTCGCGATACTTACAAGGATGCTTCTGAGTGGGACGCTAAGGCCAAGGATCTGGCTGCTCGCTTCATCAAGAACTTCAAGAAGTATGAGGGCAACGAGGCTGGTAAGGCTCTCGTCGCTGCTGGTCCCCAGCTCTAAGCTTATACCTCTCTAAAATAAAATCGCCCGCCTGCAAGTTTGCAGACGGGCGATTTCTTTTTTGGCGGTGATGGGGCGACGCTGCAAAGCAGCGTCCTACCGAACCCAGCCCTACCATCTATCTCCTTTCATCTCCTTTCATCTATTCATTAACACCTAACACCTAACACCCAACACCCAACACCTATCACCTTATTTATCCCTCTCTATGACGTAGTCGAGGTAGGCTTTGAGGCTGGCTTTGATATCGTCGTCGTGGACATCCAGGTCGAGCATAGCCATGGCTTCGGCGTGGAGCTCCCACATGCGCTTTTCAGCGTATTCGATGCCGCCGTTGTTCTTTGTGAAGACGACGAGGCGGTCTATTTCCTCTTTTGTCACGGTGCCGTCCTTGACCTTATAAGCTATCTTCAGCATCTCCTCGTCGTGGGTGCTGTTCAGGGCGTAGATGACGGGGAGGGTGAGCTTACCCTCGGCCATGTCGTTGCCGGTGGGCTTGCCAATCTTCGACTGGTCGTAGTAGTCGAAGATGTCGTCACGAATCTGGAAGATGATGCCGAGGTTGCGGCCAAAGGTCTTGGCATTCTCTATCTCCTCCTCGGGAGCCCCGGCGCTGAGGGCACCGATGGCGGCGCAGGCTTCGAAGAGCGCTGCCGTCTTCTGGCTGATGACCTGGTAGTAGGCGTCTTCCGAGATGTTATGGCTGTTGATATTTGAGAGTTGTAGAATCTCACCGTTGGAGAGGGTGCGTCCAAGCTCGGCGAGGTATCTGACGATGATCTCGCTATGGGTGTAGCTGACGTGGAGGAGTGCAGTGGAGAGGATGTAGTCGCCCACAAGCACCGCCACCTTGTTATCGAAGAGTTTGTTGACACTGGCCTGCCCGCGCCGCTCGGCACTCTCGTCGACGACGTCGTCGTGGACGAGGGAGGCGGTGTGGAGGAGCTCCAGGCCTACGGCAGCATGGAGGGTGACATCAGAAACCTCGCCCACACTCTTGGCCATGAGGAGGATGAGCATGGGGCGCATGCGCTTGCCGGCGCGCTGCTTGATATGGTCGAGGGCTTGCTGGAGCAGCCCGTTGTTATGGCTCAGGGAGCGGTTGAAAAGTTCTGTGAAATCGTTGAGCTCTGAGGCTATCGGTTGCCTTATCGTTGACAAGTAATCCATCACGTTCGTAATTTCCTACAAAATTAATTATTTTGTCGCACATAGCGTGTCTTTCACGTAAGTTTTTAAGGAATAATCGCAATTCTTTTTAGAATTCGCCGTCGCATTGTGAAGATAAGGCGGCTAAAGGGCGGCTGAATTGTTAAACTATTGTAAAAGACGCATTGAAACGGCTTGATTGTTTGCGTGTTACATATTATAGTAGTACCTTTGCACCCGCAAAAATGAGTATTGCGCTGGCAGCTTGCCATCAATACGCTGGAAGTTAGCGCTTTGGCCTTCAAACGCGAAGAAGAAAAGAGCTCTCTTTTTAAGTGTGTTATGAGCATGCAGTTGGTGCGCCATTTAAAAAGAGAACAAAAACATATCATTTTATAATTTAAAATTAATACTGAAATGCCAGGATTAATCGGAAGAAAAATCGGAATGACATCCGTTTTCAGTGCCGACGGCAAGAATGTGCCGTGCACTGTTATCGAAGCTGGTCCTTGTGTTGTTACCCAGGTTAAGACCGTAGAGAAGGACGGCTACAAGGCTGTTCAGCTCGGTTACGCTGAGGCAAAGGAGAAGAGAACCAACAAGCCTATGGCAGGTATCTTCAAGAAAGCCGGTACAACACCAAAGAAGCACTTGGCCGAGTTCAAGTTTGACGAGGAGTATAACCTCGGCGACACCATCACAGTAGATCTGTTCAAGGACGCTGAGTTCGTTGACGTTATCGGCACTTCTAAAGGTAAAGGCTTCCAGGGCGTTGTGAAGCGTCATGGTTTCGGCGGTGTAGGCCAGGCCACTCACGGCCAGGACGACCGTCTTCGCAAGCCGGGTTCCATCGGTGCCTGCTCTTATCCTGCAAAGGTCTTCAAGGGCATGCGCATGGGTGGCCAGATGGGAGGCGACAGAGTGACAACTCAGAACCTCCGTGTGTTAAAGGTGATTCCGGAGCAGAACCTGCTCATCGTGAAGGGTTCCACAGCCGGATTCAATGGTTCAACCGTTTTAATTGAGAAGTAATGGAAGTCAGCGTTTTGAATATCAACGGTCAGGAGACCGGAAGGAAAGTCAATCTCAACGACTCTGTCTTTGGTATCGAGCCCAACGACCATGTCATCTATCTCGATGTCAAGCAGTATATGGCCAACCAGCGCCAGGGCACTGCTAAATCTAAGGAGAGAAGCGAGCACGCCGGTTCTACCCGCAAGCTCGGCCGTCAGAAGGGCGGTGGCGGTGCACGCCGTGGTGACATCAACTCACCTCTGCTCAAGGGTGGTGGCCGCGTCTTCGGTCCTACACCTCGTGACTACGGCTTCAAGCTGAACAAGAAAGTAAAGATTCTTGCCCGCAAGTCCGCTCTCTCTTACAAGGCAAAGGATAACGACATCATCGTTGTCGACAACTTCAACATCGAGGCTCCTAAGACAAAAGATTTCGTAAATATTACTAAAAATCTTAAAGTCGAGGGCAAGAAAGTTCTCGTTGTTTTGCCGGAAGTAAATAAAAATGTATATTTGTCCGCTCGCAACCTCAAGAAGGCTCAGATCATGAGCGCTGCCGACATCAACACGTACAAGATTTTGAACGCTGATGTGCTGGTTATCGCTGAGGGTTCTCTTGAGAAGATTGACAGCGTGCTTAACAAGTAATTTGGAGGATAGACAGAAATGGCACATATTATCATCAAGCCCCTGGTCACTGAGAAGCAGACCAAGATAACCGAGAAGGACAACAACCGTTACGGTTTCATCGTTCGTCCTGATGCCGACAAGCTCCAGATTAAGAAGGAGGTCGAGAACCTGTACAAGGTTACAGTGACAGACGTCAACACAGCACGTTATGCCGGCAAGCGCTCAAGCCGTTACACCAAGGCTGGTCTGATCCGCGGCCAGAAGAATGCCTACAAGAAGGCATATGTCACCTTGAAGGACGGCGACACTATTGATTTTTACAGCAATATCTAAATAAGAAATGGCAGTACGTAAATTCAGCCCGGTGACACCGGGTCAAAGACACAAAGTTATTGGCACGTTCGAGGAGATTACTGCATCCGTGCCAGAGAAGTCTCTCGTTTACGGTAAGCGTTCTACCGGTGGTCGAAACAACACCGGTAAGATGACCATGCGCTACATCGGCGGTGGCCACAAGAAGAAGTATCGTCTCATCGACTTCAAGCGAGAGAAAGATGGTGTTCCTGCTGTAGTGAAGACTATCGAGTATGATCCTAACCGTTCAGCTCGTATCGCTCTTCTCTTCTATGCAGATGGTGAGAAACGTTACATCATTGCTCCTAACGGCCTCAAGGTTGGCGACAAGCTGATGTCCGGTGCTGAGGCAGCACCTGAGATTGGTAACGCTCTTCCTTTGGAGAACATCCCTGTAGGTACCGTGATTCACAACATCGAGTTGCGTCCGGGCCAGGGTGCTCTGTTAGTCCGCTCGGCTGGTAACTTTGCTCAGCTTACTTCCCGTGAGGGTAACTACTGCGTCATCAAGCTCCCTTCAGGTGAGACCCGCAAGGTTCTCTCTGCCTGCAAGGCCACTGTTGGCAGCGTAGGCAACTCCGACCACGCTCTTGAGCAGTCGGGTAAGGCCGGTCGCTCACGTTGGCTTGGCCGTCGTCCTCACAACCGCGGTGTTGTTATGAACCCTGTTGATCACCCGATGGGTGGTGGTGAAGGCCGTCAGAGCGGTGGACATCCACGTTCTCGTAAGGGCTTGTATGCAAAGGGTCTTAAGACACGCGCACCGAAGAAGCTCTCTAACAAGTACATCATAGAGAGAGCCAACAAGAAGTAATCAGTAAAACACAGAGCAAATTATGAGTCGTTCACTTAAGAAAGGTCCGTACATCAACGTCAAGCTCGAGAACAAGATCCTTGCCATGAACGAGAGTGGCAAGAAGAGCGTCGTCAAGACATGGGCCAGGGCATGCATGATCTCCCCGGATTTCGTGGGTCACACTATTGCAGTCCACAACGGTAACAAATTCATCCCTGTCTACATTACCGAGAACATGGTCGGCCATCGCCTGGGCGAGTTCGCCCTGACACGTCGTTTCGGCGGCCACACCGGTAACAACAAGAAGTAATCGGGGACAACCATTTAATCAAGAAAAACACTAATGGGAGCAAGAAAACATATTGCGGCTGAAAAGATTAAAGAAGCCCGTAAGAATCAGTACTTCGCCAAGCTCAATGGCGTTCCCTCCTCTCCCCGCAAGATGCGCTATGTCGTCGACATGGTACGCGGCATGGAGGTGAACCGTGCCTTGGCTGTGCTCAAGTTCTCTAAGAAACGTGCTGCACAGGATGTTGAGAAGCTGCTTCGTTCAGCTATCAACAACTGGGAGCAGAAGAACGACCGCAAGGCCGAGGACGGAGAACTCTATATCAGCAAAGTCTTCGTAGATGAAGGCGTAACGATGAAACGTATGAGACCGGCACCGCAGGGTCGTGGATACCGAATCCGTAAGCGCTCAAACCACGTGACTCTCTTCGTGGATGCCAAAACTAACGACGATAAAGAATAAATAGAATGGGACAGAAAGTTAATCCAATAAGCAACCGTCTTGGTATTATCCGTGGTTGGGATTCTAATTGGTTCGGTGGCAAGAACTTCGGCGACAATCTCGTTGAGGACCAGAAGATACGTAAGTATCTGAAGAAGCGCCTTGAGAAAGCCCAGGTTTCCCGCATCATCATCGAGCGCACTTTGAAACTCGTCACCATCACTATTTGCACAGCCCGTCCGGGTATCGTCATCGGTAAGGGTGGTCAGGATGTCGACAAGCTGAAAGAGGAGCTGAAGAAGCTCTACAAGAAGGACATCCAGATCAACATCTTCGAGGTGAAGCGCCCTGAGCTTGACGCTACTATCGTCGGTGAGAACATCGCCAGCCAGATTGAGCACCTCATGGCTTATCGCCGTGCCATCAAGATGGCTGTTCAGAACACTATGCGCGCCGGTGCCGAGGGCATCAAGGTGCAGATCAGCGGCCGTCTCAACGGCGCCGAGATTGCACGTAAGGAGATGTTCAAGGAAGGCCGTACTCCTCTGCACACATTCCGTGCTGACATCGACTACTGCCAGACAGAGGCTCTGACAAAGGTTGGTCTCCTTGGCATCAAGGTGTGGATAATGCGCGGTGAGGTCTATGGAAAGAAGGAGCTGGCTCCTAACTTCCAGCAGGAGCGCAGCGGTGAGCGCCGTGGCGGCAACGACCGTCGCAACCGTGGTGGCCGCCGTAGAAACAATAATCGTTAAAAGTATCATCTACAATGTTACAGCCAAAAAGAGTAAAATACAGAAGGCCGCAGGATGGACGTGGCAATAAAGGCTTCGCTCATCGCGGCACTCAGCTGGCTTTCGGTTCATTTGGTATCAAGACCCTTGAGAGCAAATGGCTGGACAGCCGCCAGATAGAGGCAGCACGTGTCGCTGTCAACCGCTACATGAATCGTCAGGGCCAGGTGTGGATTCGTATCTTCCCCGACAAGCCTATCACTCGCAAGCCTGCTGACGTGCGAATGGGTAAAGGTAAGGGTGATCCCGCTGGATGGGTAGCTCCTGTCACTCCCGGACGTATCCTCTTCGAGGTCGAGGGTGTCAGCCTGGACGTTGCCAAGGAGGCTCTGCGCCTCGCCGCCCAGAAGCTGCCGGTCAAGACAAAGTTCGTCATTCGTCGTGACTACGATAAAAACGCTTAATTATGAAGATTAAAGAAATAACAGAACTCGCCGACAAGGACTTGCGCGAGAAGCTGGGGCAGTCTGAGGAAGCTTACAAACAGATGAAGCTCAACCATCAGATCTCTCCGCTTGAGAATCCCTCACAGATTAAGGCCGCCCGTCGCGACATCGCTCGCATGAAGACGGTGCTTCGCCAGAGAGAACTTAACAAAGAATGATTACCCAGATGGAAACAAGAAATTTAAGAAAAGTCAGACAGGGTGTTGTTATCAGCGACAAGATGGACAAGACTATCGTCGTCGCAGCTAAGTTCAAGGAGAAGCACCCCATCTATGGTAAGTTTGTCCAGAAGACAAAGAAATACCACGCTCACGACGAGAAGAACGAGGCCCACATCGGTGATACCGTTCAGATCATGGAGACACGTCCACTCTCTAAGACTAAGAGATGGAGATTAGTACAAATCGTAGAAAAGGCTAAGTAATTATGATACAGGCATTAACAAAACTTACAGTAGCTGATAACAGCGGCGCACGTGAGGCTATGTGCATCCGTGTCCTTGGTGGCACCGGCCGTCGTTATGCCAGCGTTGGTGACGTTATCGTCGTTGCTGTCGAGAACGTCCTTCCAAGCAGTGACCTTAAGAAGGGTGCTGTATCTAAGGCTTTAGTCGTACGCACCAAGAAGGAGATCCGTCGTGCTGATGGTTCCTACATCCGTTTCGATGACAATGCCTGCGTGCTTCTCAACAACGCCGGCGAGCTCCGCGGCAGCCGTATCTTCGGCCCTGTGGCTCGTGAGCTGCGTGCTGTGAACATGAAGGTGGTGTCTCTTGCACCTGAGGTTCTTTAATCACTTTTAATTGAAACAAAGTAATGAGTAAGTTACATATCAAGAAAGACGACAACGTCATTGTCATTGCCGGCAGCGACAAGGGCAAGACGGGTAAGGTGCTCAAGGTGCTGGTGAAGGAGAACCGCGCCATCGTAGAAGGTGTCCACATGGTTTCCAAGAGCACAAAGCCTTCAGCAAAGAACCCTCAGGGAGGCATCATCAAGCAGGAGGCTCCTATTCACATCTCAAACATCAGCCTTATCGACCCCAAGAGCGGCAAGGCTACTCGTATCGCTATCAAGCGTGAGGGCAAGAAGGTTACCCGTATCGCTAAAAAGTCAGGGGAGGAGATTAAGTAATGGATACAGCACAGTTTAAGAAACAGTACAACGAGCAGATTGCTCCTGCACTGAAGAAGCAGTTCAACTATTCTTCTTCCATGCAGATTCCGGCCCTGAAGAAGATTGTCATCAACATGGGTCTTGGCGATGCCACTCAGGACAAGAAGATCATCGACGTCTCTGTCAACGAGCTCACCGCTATCACCGGTCAGAAGGCTGTGGCTACCTATTCTAAGAAGGATATCGCCAACTTCAAGCTTCGTAAGAAGATGCCTATCGGCGTGATGGTGACACTGCGTCGTGAGCGCATGTACGAGTTCCTGGAGCGTCTGGTGAAGATTGCCCTTCCTCGTATCCGCGACTTCAAGGGTATCAATTCCAAGTTCGACGGCCACGGTAACTATACCCTGGGTATCGACGAGCAGATTATCTTCCCTGAGATCAACATCGACCAGGTGGACCGTCTGCAGGGTATGAACATCACCTTCGTGACTTCCGCAACAACGGACGAGGAAGGCTTCGCTCTCCTCAAGGCTTTCGGCCTCCCGTTCAAAAATGCTAAAAACGACTAAGAGATATGGCAAAAGAATCAATGAAGGCACGCGAGGTAAAGCGCGCCAAGATGGCAGCCCAGTACGCTGAGAAACGTGCAGCTCTGAAGAAGATCATCGCTACTTCCAACGACCCCGCCGAGGCATACGAGGCAGCACGCAAGCTTCAGGCCATTCCTAAGAACGCCGACCCTATCCGCCAGCACAACCGCTGCAAGGTCTCCGGCCGTCCTCGTGGTTACATGCGTCAGTTCGGCATGTCACGTATCCAGTTCCGTGAGATGGCATCCCAGGGTCTCATCCCCGGTGTCACAAAGGCAAGCTGGTAAAGCAAGGGTATAGCGCAGCCGATAGTTCCGAAGTGGGACGCGGAACTGTCTGTTGTCACTATCCAGCTTTACATCCTTCTTATCTCAAACAGAGCTATATTTAATATTGTCGGGGTAGTCCCGATTAATTAAACATTTTATATTTTTATGACAGATCCAATAGCAGATTATCTGACTCGGCTCAGAAACGCAATCATGGCTCATCATCGCGTGGTTGAGGTTCCTGCGTCAAACATGAAGAAATCTATCACAAAGATTCTCTTCGAGAAGGGTTACATCCTGAACTACAAGTTTGTTGAGGATGGTCCTCAGGGTACTATCAAGGTTGCCTTGAAGTACGATCCACAAACCAAGGAGAACGCTATCAAGAGTTTGAAGCGTGTGTCCACCCCGGGCCTTCGTCGCTACACGGGCTACAAGGACATGCCGAGAGTTATTAACGGACTGGGTATCGCTATCCTTTCCACATCAAAGGGTGTAATGACAGACAAGGAAGCTGCCGAGCTGAAGATCGGTGGTGAGATTCTTGCTTATGTCTATTAATTGGAGGTTACAGTTATGTCAAGAATAGGTAAATTGCCAATTAGTATTCCCGCAGGAGTTACCGTTAACTTCGATGCGAAAGAGAATGTTATTACAGTGAAGGGTCCCAAAGGTGAGCTCTCTCAGTATATCAATCCTTCTATCAAGGTCAACCAGAAGGACGGTCAGATAACCTTCGAGGTTGATGAGAACAGTCCCGTCGACTACAAGCAGAAGCAGGCTTTCCACGGTCTGTATCGTGCACTTGTCAACAACATGGTTGTAGGCGTTAGCCAGGGTTACCAGAAGCATCTGGAGCTCGTAGGTGTGGGTTATCGTGTTTCCAACACCGGCAACCTTCTGGAGTTCGCCCTCGGTTATACTCACCCCATCTTCCTTCAGCTTCCCCCCGAGGTCAAGGTAGAGACAAAGTCAGAGCGTAACCAGAACCCGCAGATTCTCCTTGAGAGCGCTGACAAGCAGCTGCTTGGTCTTATATGCGCAAAAATTCGTTCTTTCCGCAAGCCTGAGCCTTATAAGGGTAAGGGTGTCCTCTTCAAGGGCGAGGTCATCCGCAGAAAGTCTGGTAAGACTGCTGCAGCTAAGTAACTTTTAAAGTGAAGAAATCATGACAACAAAGAAAGTAGAAAGACGAATCAAGATAAAGTTCCGCATTCGTAAGAACGTCAACGGAACAGCTGAGCGTCCGCGTCTTAGCGTTTTCCGCTCCAACAAGCAAATCTACGCTCAGGTTATTAACGACATCGATGGTAAGACAATAGCTTCCGCTTCTTCTCTGGGCCTTGAGAAGATGCCTAAGGTCCAGCAGGCTGAGAAGGTCGGCGAGCTCGTTGCCGAGAAGGCAAAGGCAGCAGGCGTAGAGGCTGTGGTCTTCGACCGTAACGGCTATCTTTATCATGGCCGCGTTCAGGCGCTTGCCGACGCAGCTCGTAAGGGTGGACTTAAATTCTAAACGATTATGGCAATGAACAAAGTAAAAGTTAATAGTGACGCTGAATTGAAGGACCGCCTGGTTGCTATCAACCGTGTGACGAAGGTTACCAAGGGTGGTCGTACCTTTACATTCGCTGCCATCGTCGTTGTCGGTGATGGTAAGGGCGTGATCGGCTATGGTCTGGGTAAGGCCGGTGAGGTCACCGCTGCTATCCAGAAAGGCACCGACTCTGCTAAGAAGAACCTCTTCAAGGTTCCCGTGCTCCACGGCACTATCCCCCACGAGGTTGAGGTGAAGTACGGTGGTGCTATCGTTCTCCTCAAGCCGGCTGCTGCCGGTACCGGTCTGAAGGCCGGTGGTGCTATGCGTGCCGTTCTGGAGTCAGCAGGTATCTCTGATGTGATTGCAAAGTCCAAGGGCTCTTCCAACGCCCACAACCTTGTCAAGGCCACTGTCCTGGCACTGTCACAGATGCGTGACGCTTACCAGGTCGCCGGCGAGCGCGGGGTTGCCATGGACAAAGTGTTTAACGGTTAATGGGAAAGACAACAATGGCAACAATTAAGGTAAAGCAGATTAAGAGCCGTATCGGCGCTTCCGTAGACCAGAAGAGGACTCTCATCGCCCTCGGTCTTCACAAGATCTCTCAGGTTGTTGAGATTGAGGATACTCCCAGCAACCTCGGTATGGTCCGCAAGGTCCATCACCTCGTTGAGATCGTTAAGTAATAACTTTTTAAAATCAGCGTAATCATGAAATTACATACATTGAAGCCGGCAGCAGGTTCTACTCATTCACGTCGTCGTATCGGCCGTGGCCCGGGCTCAGGTCTGGGCGGCACTGCTACACGTGGTCACAAGGGTGCCAAGGCTCGTTCCGGTTACAAGAGAAAGATTGGTTTCGAAGGCGGTCAGATGCCTTTGCAGCGTCGTGGGCCGAAGGCAGGTTTCAAGAATATCAACCACAAGGAGTATTTTGCTGTCAACCTGTCTACTCTCCAGGCTCTGGCCGAGGAGAAGAACCTCACCAAGATTGGTATCGCCGAGCTTGTAGCTGCTGGTCTTACCAATGGCAAGAAACTTGTGAAGATTCTTGGCAACGGTGAGCTCAAGGCAAAGATTGACGTCGAGGCCAACGCCTTCTCTAAGACTGCCGAGGAAGCTATCAAGGCAGTTGGTGGTAACGCAACAAAAATCTGATAATGAAAAAGCTAATTGAGACACTAAAGAACTGTTGGAGGGTCGAGGATCTTCGTCAGAGGCTGCTCATCACCCTTCTGTTTACGGCTATCTACCGTTTTGGATCATTCGTAGTTCTTCCGGGCATCGACCCGGCTAAGCTTGACCAACTGCAGTCGCAAACCGCCGGTGGCCTTATGTCACTGCTGGACATGTTCTCTGGTGGAGCATTTTCCAATGCGTCGATCTTCGCGCTTGGTATTATGCCTTACATCTCAGCTTCCATTGTCATGCAGCTCCTTGCTGTGGCTGTACCTTACTTTCAGAAGATGCAGCGTGAGGGCGAGAGCGGCAGGAAAAGAATACAGTGGTATACTCGTGTGCTGACGGTGGCCATCCTGGTCTTCCAGGCACCGAGTTACCTCATCAACCTGAAGATGCAAGCCAGCTCGGCGCTTGCCAGCGGCATCTCCTGGTCTATATTCATGATTCCCGCCACTATCATCCTGGCAGCAGGCAGCATGTTCATCCTCTGGCTGGGTGAGCGCATCACTGACAAGGGAGTAGGAAATGGAATCTCATTGATCATTATGATAGGTATCATCGCCCGTCTGCCCCAGGCTTTTGTTCAGGAGCTCAGCTCCCGCTTCACAGCCATCTCCGGCGGCGGACTGGTGATGTTTATCGCCGAGATTCTTATTCTCTATGCTGTTATCTGCGCTTCCATCCTGCTCACTCAGGGCACCCGCAAGGTTCCCGTGCAGTATGCCAAGCGTCTCGTCGGTAACAGACAGGTGGGTGGAGCCCGACAGTATATTCCTCTGAAGCTCTTCGCGGCCAATGTGATGCCTATCATCTTTGCTCAGGCTTTGATGTTCATACCGCTGGCTATCGTCCAGTATCAGAGTGACAATGTAAGTTGGGTGGTGCGTAACCTGATGGACAACCGTAGCCTGTTGTACAACATCATCTACGTGTTCCTCATCATCGCCTTCACCTATTTCTACACCGCTATAACCCTCAACCCGCAGCAGATGGCTGAGGACATGAAGCGCAACAATGGTTTCATCCCCGGTATCAAGCCCGGTCATGATACTGCCGAGTACATCGACACCGTGATGTCACGCATCACGCTCCCCGGCTCGCTCTTCATCGCCTTCATCGCTGTCATGCCCGCCCTTGCCGGTTTGCTCAACGTGCAGCAGGCGTTCTCACAGTTCTTCGGTGGTACGTCATTGCTCATTACCGTTGGTGTGGTGATAGATACATTGCAGCAGATAGAGTCTTACCTGCTTATGCGTCACTATGATGGTCTGCTCAACAGCGGCCATACACGCAAGGCCGGTGCTGTAAGTGCATATTGATATGTCTTTGGTGATGTCCGATTCCCGAAGACAGAAACTTGATAACAGAAATGAGGGCTCTCCAATTGAGGTTTCCTTTTGGAGGGCCTTTTAGAGTTGTGGCTTCGGAGTCAGTAACATTAAAAGAATATATAGATTATGTCAAAACAGTCAGCTATAGAGCAGGACGGAACAGTCATAGAGAGTCTGTCCAACGCTATGTTCCGTGTGGAGCTTGAGAATGGTGTGCAGATCATTGCCAATATCTCTGGCAAGATGCGTCTCCACTATATCAAGATTCTTCCCGGTGACAAGGTGAAGGTGGCCATGAGCCCCTACGACCTTACGAAGGGTCGCATCGAGTTCCGTTACAAATAAGGCTATAAAAGGATTTATAAATATTTCTTTCCGATATGAAAACAAGAGCATCAATTAAGAAGCGTTCTGCCGACTGCAAGATTGTTCGTCGTAAGGGTCGTCTCTTCGTCATCAACAAGAAGAACCCTAAGATGAAGCAGCGTCAGGGCTAAAAATGTTAAAGATGCATAAAGTGTCGTTACAGGGAAGAGCCGTCTCGGCTTTTCTTTGTAATTTTGTACGCTTTATCAAAAGAAGCACCTTTTTGAAAGTTTTTTTTTATTCAATTCATTCAATTAAATGGCAATAAGAATTGTTGGAGTAGACTTGCCCCAGAACAAACGTGGCGAGATCGCATTGACTTATATCTACGGTATAGGTCGAAGTAGTTCAGCAAAGATATTGGACAAGGCCGGCGTGAGCCGCGACCTGAAGGTCAGCGAGTGGACTGACGATCAGGCAGCCAAGATCCGTGAAATTATCGGCGCTGAGTTTAAAGTGGAGGGTGACCTCCGTTCAGAGATTCAGATGAACATCAAGCGCCTGATGGATATCGGCTGCTATCGTGGTGTCCGTCATCGTAATGGTCTTCCTGTCCGTGGTCAGAGCACCAAGAACAACGCTCGTACCCGTAAGGGTAAGAAGAAGACTGTTGCTAACAAGAAGAAGGCTACTAAGTAATCTAATGGAGGAACTTAAACATGGCAAAACAACAGAAAGCAACATCTAACAAGAAAAGAAATGTACGTGTTGAGGCAACAGGACAGCTTCATGTTCACAGCAGCTTCAACAATATCATTGTATCTCTTGCCAACAATGAAGGTCAGGTCATCTCTTGGTCTTCTGCCGGCAAGATGGGTTTCCGTGGTTCCAAGAAGAACACTCCGTACGCTGCTCAGATGGCCGCAGAGGATTGCGCTAAGGTAGCCTACGGTCTGGGTCTGCGCAAGGTCAAGGCCTTCGTCAAGGGTCCGGGTAATGGCCGTGAGAGTGCTATCCGTGCCGTACACGGTGCTGGTATCGAGGTAACAGAGATCGTTGACGTCACTCCGCTGCCGCACAACGGCTGCCGTCCTCCCAAGCGTCGTCGTGTATAATCAACTCATAGATACAATAGAAAAAGTATTTAATAATTATGGCAAGATATATAGGTCCTAAATCTCGTATCGCACGCCGTTTCGGTGAGCCTATCTTTGGTGCTGACAAGGTGCTCTCAAAGCGTAACTTCCCTCCAGGGCAGCATGGCAATGACCGTCGCCGCAAGACCTCTGAGTATGGTCAGCAGCTCGCAGAGAAGCAGAAGGCTAAGTACACTTACGGCGTTCTCGAGCGTCAGTTCCATAATCTCTTCGACAAGGCTGCCAACATGGACGGCATCACCGGTGAGAACCTTCTCCAGCTTCTGGAGAGCCGCCTCGACAATGTCGTGTTCCGTCTTGGCATCGCTCCTTCACGCGCCGCTGCCCGTCAGCTCGTCTCTCACAGACACATCACTGTCGATGGCAAGGTCGTTGGTATTCCTTCTTATTCTGTAAAGCCTGGTCAGGTCGTTGGCGTCCGCGAGAAGTCTAAGTCTCTCGAGGTCATCGACAACGCACTCGCTGGTTTCAACCACAGCAAGTATCCTTGGCTGGAGTGGGACCAGAACAGCAAGAGCGGCAAGTACCTGCACATGCCTGAGCGCGCAGATATTCCTGAGAATATCAAGGAGCAGTTAATCGTTGAGTTGTACTCAAAACAATAAAAATCATTAAATTAATGGCGATATTAGCATTTCAAAAACCTGATAAAGTAGTGATGCTGGAGGCTAACGACCACTACGGAAAGTTTGAGTTCCGCCCGCTCGAGCCTGGCTTCGGTGTTACCATCGGCAACGCCCTGCGCCGCATCCTTCTTTCATCGCTTGAGGGTTTTGCCATCAACACGGTCCGCATCAGCGGCGTGGAGCATGAGTTCGCAACAGTCCCCGGTGTGAAGGAAGATGTCACCAACATCATTTTGAATCTCAAGCAAGTTCGATTCAAACAAGTAGTAGACGAATTCGAGAACGAGAAAGTTAGTATCACCGTAGAGGATTCCACTGAGTTCAAAGCTGGTGATATCGGTAAGTATCTGACTGGATTTGAAGTGTTAAACCCAGATTTGGTGATTTGTCATTTGGACTCCAAGGCATCGTTCCAGATTGACCTTACTATCAACAAGGGACGTGGTTATGTACCTGCTGACGAGAACCGTCAGTATTGCACGGATGTCAATGTACTTCCCATCGATTCTATCTACACCCCTATCCGCAATGTTCGCTACAGTGTTGAGCCTACTCGTGTCGAGCAGAAGACCGACTACGACAATCTCATCATTGAGGTGACAACGGACGGTTCCATACACCCGAAGGATGCCCTGAAGGAGGCCGCAAAGATTCTGATCTTCCACTTCATGCTCTTCTCTGACGAGAAAATCACTCTGGAGAACCCCGATACCGAGGGCAACCAGGAGTTTGATGAGGAAGTTCTCCACATGCGCCAGCTCCTCAAGACTAAGTTGACGGACCTGAACCTGAGTGTTCGTGCCCTTAACTGCTTGAAGGCTGCTGATGTCGAGACGCTGGCTGACTTGGTTCAGTATCAGAAGACCGACCTCTTAAAGTTCCGTAACTTCGGTAAGAAATCGCTCTCAGAGCTTGATGATTTGCTCGAGAGTCTGAATCTGTCGTTTGGAATGGACACATCAAAGTATAAACTGGATAAAGATTGAAATAAACAATGAGACACAATAAAAAGTTCAACCATCTGAGCCGTACTGCACCTCATCGGGCTGCTATGCTTGCCAATATGGCAACGAGCCTGATCATGCACAAAAGAATCACTACGACTCTCGCAAAGGCAAAGGCTCTGAAGAAATATGTAGAGCCCCTGATCACCCGTTCAAAGACAGACACAACGACTTCTCGTCGTGTTGTCTTCCGTTATCTTCAGAAGAGCTACGCTGTCAAGGAGCTCTTCGGTGAGGTAGCAGCACGTGTTGCTGACCGTCCCGGTGGTTACACACGTATCATCAAGTTGGGTGTTCGCCCGAGCGATGCTGCTTCTATGTGCTTCATCGAGCTCGTAGACTTCGATGAGAACATGGCCAAGAGCGCCAAGGGTGAGAAGAAGACTCGTCGTAGCCGTCGTTCTGCTAAGAAGGCTGAGACAGCTCCCGCTGCCGAGGCTCCCGCTACAGAGGCTACAGAGGCTCCTGCTGAGCCCGCTGCCGAGGCTCCTAAGGCTGAGGAAACTCCTAAGGCTGAATAAATCCCAGTTCTATCATAAAAAATCTCCAATCCGCAAGGGTTGGAGATTTTTTTTATGCCTGTCTGTCAGAGGGTGATAAGAAGTAATTAATCCGTTTAATGCGTCGATTACTTCCTGTCTTCCCTCTCTATCTGTTTAATAAGCCAGTCGCTGATGGTTCCCGTCTCCGACGAGAACGAGCAGGCGATGGCATAGACTTCGCGGCGGTCGTGGGCGTAAGGTTCGGCATAGCCACGGTCGGCAATCTGTGCCATGCCCTCAGCGGCCGGGCGGTCGAGCTTGTACTCGAAGATGTAGACATAGCGCGGGGTCTCTATCACGCAGTCGGCACGGCCCTTCGACGTTGCCTTCTCGTGGTAGACGGTGTTGCGGGTGCTGCCAATGAGGCGCATGATGAGATAGACGGTGTACTGGAACTGTCGCTCGTGGCTCCGCTCACCATTGCTCTCCCTTACCGAGTAGGGGATGCTGGCCAAGAAGTCGTTCAGCAGGTCGTGGAAGTCTTCCGGCTTGCCATGGTGCAAGGCCTTCTTCAGTTTTGTGGCCCAGCTGCTGGGCTGTGTGGGTGTATGGAAATAGCCGGATGCAAGGAGCGCTAAGAAGCCAGATGCTACCTCGTGGTTGGGGAAGTCGAGTTTATATTCCTCATCCTCGCGGTTGTAGCCTTTGATGGTGAGGTAGCCGCTTTGATAAATCATCGGTACGGGGGCTTCCACGGTGGCACGGTAGTCCACGAACTCTTGCGCCTCATAGCTGTGGTCGATGATGTCCTGGATGTTCTCATCGCTGTGGCTGAGCAATCGCATCAGGTAGGTCGGGGTGCCGGAAGCAAACCAGTAATTTCGTATATCTTCATTTGCAAAGGCATTCAGTAAAGTAAAAGGATTATAGATATCGGTCATGCCTTCACTGAAGTGATAGCCGTCATACCTTTGTTTTAACTGTGATTTAGCCTCTTCAACAGTGATATCGTTTGCTTCTGCAAAATCTTTGACAGAAGGTGCGAAGATAGTGTTCAGCTCTTCCGTAGTGATGCCGCAAATGGCATCAAAGCGTGGGAGCATGCTGATGTCCTGTGCATTGTTGAATCCCGAGAACACACTCACCTGCGCAAACTTGGTGACACCCGTGAGGAACACGAAGCGCAGGTCGGCGTCAGCGAGTTTGAAAACAGAATAGAATGCCTTGAGCGTCTCACGATGGCGTTCTTCAAGGATTTGCTCATTGCCGTCGATGACCGTCTTCTGTCCCGTGTCCATGACGTCGAGCATCGGCTTGTCGTATTCGTCGACGAGCACCACGCAGGTCTTCCCCGTCTGTTCATGGGCCTGGTGCAGCACGTCGGCGAAGCGGCGGCCGAGCTGGTCGGTGGCGGGCTCCACACCGTATTGCTTCTCCCACTTTGTCACGTAGCCGTTGAGCGTCTGCTCCAGGGCATCGGCCTCCGTGTAGTTAGAGCCGTTGAAGTCAATCTCAAAGACGGGGTAGGGCTCCCACTTCGTCTCCAGGTTCTCTATCTTCAAGCCCTTGAACAAGTCCCGGCGGCCCTCAAAATAGTATTTGATGGTGGAGACCAACAGCGATTTGCCGAAGCGGCGGGGGCGGCTGAGAAAATAGACGCCCTCGCTCTTGGTCAGTTCATATACCAAGTCGGTCTTGTCGACATAGACAAAGCCGTTACTTCTTAACTTTGCGAAGTCTTGTATGCCTATAGGATAATTCATCGTCTGCTGCTTATGATTGATACTTGCAAATTTAGGAAATAATCAGCAGAGTGCAAAGGAAAAAGACTTAAAAAACGTGCTCCGAAGGCTTGCAGGTGCTAAAGTGTTTAAGCTACCTTCTATTAGGTTGTCTGATAGGCGTATAGTGATTCGAAACAGGGTGGGCTTGGTGTGTTAGACTTGGGCGTTTTATTTGATTCGTCCTTTTTTAACGTTATTCTACATTTGTCGGTCACAAATGTTACCACCGTCTAAGAAAATCTTATTTCATTCAGAAGAAAAGGTAGATTATAGTTGTAGGGTATTGATATTTTCGCTAACTTTGGCGCAAACTAATACAGAAACAATATGAAATCCAAATTGAATTTGTTGTTGACGGTCCTTTTCTGGGGCAGCATCTGGGGTATTGCAGAGGCTTCTATGGGTTGGGTGCTTCATGCCGCCCAAATTCATCATGGCACTTCCAACATTCTCTTCGCTTTTGGTATCGCCTGTATGTTTGCCGCTGCTACGCGCTCCGGTAAAGGCGCCATGGCTGTGATGCTCACGGCTGTTGTTGCTTCTGCCATCAAGTTAGTCGACTTCTTCCTTCCCGGTTCACCGCAGAGTGTTCTCCATCCTACGCTTTATATCCTTTTGGAAGGAGCCATGACAGCTATCATCAGTCAAATCTTCTCCATCCAGCCGCGCCAGGAGACGCATCCGACGTGGTCGCTCCTTGAAGCCCGTCTTGCTTTTCCCGCTTTGGCTGTTGCCTTGGTCCTCACCCTTGCTGTTGGATAAAGGCGGAAGACAATGGTTGACTCAGCGTCTCCTCCCCTCTTTGACGTGACGGGTGGCATCCTTGCCGGAGGCCATAGCAGTCGGTTCGGAAGCAACAAAGCCCTGTTCTCGCCCGACGGCGAGACACTGATTTCGCGGGCAGCGCGTCTGCTCCGTCCGCTCTGCCGTCAGGTGCTCGTCAGTGCCAGTCATGCTAATGCCGGGGCCTATGCCTTCTTGGACTTGGATATTGTAGAGGACCTGCACAGCGACTGCGGACCATTGGGGGGGTTGGAGGCAATGCTCAATCGTTGCACGACCCCTTGGCTGCTCGTCCTCACGTGCGACATGCCCTATGTAAATAGCGAAGCACTCCAAACGATGCTTGGCCATGCACGGCTGTCTGATACGCTTGACGACAGTCTTCCCCGCGCCTTTGCCTGGCAGCGGGAGTCCGACGGGAGCATCTCTCCCTTCCCGTTGCTCATCAAGCGAAGCGTGTTGCCACAGTTGCGCGAGCAGATGCATTATGAACACTTTGGCGTGAAAGCTTTTCTTCGCACGGTGGACACCTATTATATAAAGACTGATTCCGAAGAGCTGCTCCGCAATGTCAACCGTCCTGAAGATTGGCATGAACCATTCACAAGAAAATAAGAACCTAGACATAATCAATGAATAATGCGACAATCTGATTTCAAACTCAAGGGCACACCCACCCAAGCACTGTTGGGCGCAACCATCGGCTTCTTCTTCGGTGTGATGGCCATCTCCCTCTTCGGTCCCACGAGTACAACGCTCGGAGCCGCTATGGGCTTGGGCGCTACACAGCTGGGCCTGCTCGTCTCGGTCCCTTCACTGACGGGTTCTCTGCTGCGCATCCCCTTCGGTGCCATGGTCGACAGCAATGGAGGCCGCCGTGGCTTCCTCTTCCTGCTCGCTGCCGCCGTCGTGGGACTGGGCGCGCTGAGTGTCCTCTTCACCCTTTACCCCGTAGAGACTCCCGGCAGCATGAAGGGCCTCTATCCCGTGGTGCTCCTCCTCGGCTGTCTGGCCGGCTGCGGCATCGCCACCTTCTCCGTGGGCGCCTCACAGTCCAACTACTGGTTTGCCAAGAACCGCCAGGGCTATGCCTCTGGCATCTACGGCGGACTCGGCACCACTTCCGCGGGCATCCTCGCCTTCGCCCTCCCGCTGCTGCTCCATCAGTTTGGCTTCACGGCAGCTTATTATATCCTGACGGGTGTCATGCTCGTAGGACTCCTCTTATACGTCTGGCTCGGTGCCAATCCCCCTTACTTCCAGTTTCTCAAAGCCGGGAAGTCTGAGGAAGTCGCACGCGACAACGCGCTGGCCTGTGGGCAGGAGCTCTTCCCCAAGGGCAATGCCGCGACAAGTCTGAAGATCTCCGCGAAGATACCGCAGACGTGGATGCTCGTCCTCTGTTATTTCACCACCTTCGGCGGCTTCATGGCACTGACGGCATGGTTCCCCACATTCTGGAAGAAAGGCATGGGCCTTGACCCGATGCTTGCAGGTGGTCTAACTGCTGTGTTCTCCATCCTTGCCGCACTGCTGCGTGTGCCCGGTGGCAAACTCTCCGACCGCATCGGCGGCGAGAAAGTCTCCATGGGAGCCCTCGCCCTCTTGGCTGTCGCCGGCGTGCTGATGAACATTCCGATGGGGTGGGGCGGTCTCTTCCTCGTCAGCCTGCTCATCTCCGTGGCCTTCGGCTTCAACAATGCTGCCACGATGAAGCTCGTCCCCGTCTATGTCAGCGAGGGTGTGGGCGGTGCCAACGGCTGGGTAGGCGGTCTCGGGGCCTTTGGCGGTTTCGTCTTTCCACCACTCATGGGCCGGCTTGTCGATCTCTCTCCCGAGTATGGCTACGGCCTGGGCTTCCTGCTCTTCACAGGCTTTGCCCTCGTCGTCATGGTCATCAACTACTTTGGCATGATGCGCAAGAAACATTGACCGGACTTGATTCTTTAGGCTATGAACACGATATTCAACCAACTCAAATATTTCATCAACCGCAAGAACGTGACCAACGAGGAGTGGGAGCATTTCTATCGCACCCGCTGGGCCCACGACAAGGAGGTGCGCTCCACCCACGGTGTCAACTGCACCGGTTCCTGTTCGTGGCGCATCTTCGTCAAGAAGGGCATCGTCACGTGGGAGATGCAGCAGACCGACTACCCCTCTACGCGGCCCGGTCTGCCCAACCATGAGCCGCGCGGCTGTCCCCGCGGCGCCAGCTACAGCTGGTATCTCTACAACTCCGGCCGCGTGAAGCATCCGATGATTCGCAAGGAGCTCCTCGACCTCTGGGAGACGGCTTTGGCAGCCCATCCCGACCCCGTCGAGGCCTGGGCCTCTATCGTCGAGGATGCCGACAAGTGCAAACGCTATAAGCAGGTGCGCGGCCTCGGCGGCTTCGTGCGCCTCGACTGGCCGACAGCACTGAAGATCATGGCGGCCAGCAACATCTACACCATCAAGAAGTTTGGTCCCGACCGCCTCGTCGGCTTCACGCCGATTCCCGCTTTCTCCATGCTCAGCTATGCCTCCGGCACCCGCTACCTCAGTCTGCTTGGTGGCGCATGCCTGAGCTTCTATGACTTCTATTGCGACTTGCCGCCGTCGTCGCCACAGACCTGGGGCGAGCAGACCGACGTCCCCGAGAGTGCCGACTGGTACAACTCCTCCTTCCTCCTGCTCTGGGGCAGCAACGTGCCGACGACGCGCACACCCGACTCGCCCTTCTATACCCAGGTGCGCTACAAAGGTACCCAGGTCGCCGTCGTCTCTCCCGACTACAGCGACGCCTCGAAGTTCGCCGATGTGTGGATGGCGCCCAAGCAGGGCACCGACTCCGCCTTGGGCATGGCTATGGGCCATGTCATCCTCAAGGAGTTCTATCACGACCGCACCGTGCCCTATTTCGACGACTACGTGCGCAAGTTCACCGACCTTCCCTTCCTCGTCAAGCTCGAGGATGCCGGTGACGGACGCTATGCCGCCGGCATGCTCCTGCGCGCCGCCGACCTCAAGGACAACTTCGGTGTGAAGCAGAAAGCCGAGTGGTACCCCATCACCATCGATGATCCCTCCGGCGAGCTCGTCACGCCCAACGGCAGCATCGGCAGCCGATGGAACGACGAGGGGCGCTGGAATCTCAAATGCGAGGACGTGCGCACGGGCAAGCCCTTCACGCCACGCCTCTCCCTCCTCGACCATCGCGACGACGTCGTGACGCTCCTCGACCCCTATTTCGGTGGTGCCGACTACAAGAATCCCCATTTCGCCGCTACGCGTCATGCCGACATTATCGAGCACAAGGTGCCCGTCATCCATGTCGAAACCAAAGACGGTGTGGTGTGCTGCGCCAATGTCTTCGACCTTCTCATGGCCCATTATGGCATCGACCGCGGCCTGGGCGACGTCAACTGCGCTACGAGCTACGACGACGACCTGCCCTACACCCCGAAGTGGCAGGAGCAGATAACGGGAGTCTCGGCCGACAAGGTCATCCGGACGGCCCGCTCCTTTGCCGCCACAGCCGAGAAGACACGCGGCAAGAGCATGATTATCATCGGTGCCGGTGTCAACCAGTGGTACAACACTGACATGACCTACCGCGCCGCCATCAATATGCTCATGCTCTGCGGCACGCTCGGCGTCAACGGTGGTGGCTGGAGCCATTATGTCGGTCAGGAGAAGGTGCGCCCGCAAGCTGGCTGGGCACAGATGGCCTTCGCCCTGGACTGGCACCGCCCGCCCCGCCACATGAACACCGTGAGCTATATCTACGAGCATGCCGACCAGTGGCGCTACGAGAAGGTCACCGTCGACGAGCAGCTCTCGCCTCTGGCCCATAAGGAGCCGTGGAAAGGCCTGACGCTCCTCGACTGCAACATCAAGAGTCAGCGCATGGGCTGGCTGCCCTCCTCACCGGAGTTCAACCGCAACTCCCTCGACCTCTGCCGCGAGGCTGCCAAGGCCGGGATGAGTGAGAAGGACTATGTCTGTCAGCAGCTCCATGAAGGTAAGCTGTCATTGGCTGCCGAGGACCTCGATGCCCGTGAGAACAGTCCGAAGGTGCTCTTCATCTGGCGCGCCAACCTCATCGGCTGCTCGGCCAAAGGCATGGAGTTCTTCATGAAGCATCTCCTCGGCGCACAGAACAATGTGCTCGGACAGAACCTTGAAGAGTGTGGACAGCCGTTGCCGAAATATGAGAAATGGCATTCCGAGGACACCGTCGGCAAGCTCGACCTCGTGGTCAACATCGACTACCGCATGACGCAGTCGAGCATCTTCGCCGACATCGTCCTGCCCGCCGCCACCTGGTATGAGAAGGAGGACATCTCGTCCACCGACATGCACCCCTTCCTCCATCCCTTCAGCAAGGCCGTCGACCCCGTGTGGGAGAGCCGCACCGACTGGGATATCTTCCGCGAGCTCTCGAAGGTCTTCTCCGACATGGCAGTCGGACATCTCGGCCACGAGAAAGATGTTGTCTATGGACCATTGGCCCACGACAGCGCCGGGGAAATCAGCGAGCCCCTCGTCGCCAGCGACTGGAAGGAGACGGGCGAGATGCCCGAGCCCGGAAAGAACATGGGCAACCTCGTCGTCGTCACACGCGACTATCCCGACATCTACCGCCAGTTCACGACTGTCGGTCCTCTTATCCGCGACAAGGGCATTGGCGGCAAGGGCATCGGCTGGTCGGCACGTCCCGAGTACGACGAGCTGAAGGCCATGAACGGTGTGGAGCGCGAGGAAGGCGTCAGCAAGGGTATGCCCCTTATTAAGGAGGCCACGCAGGCCTGCGATGCTGTTCTCACCCTCGACCCCACGAGTAACGGCGATGCCGCTTACCGCGCGTGGAAAGCCTTGGAGAAGAGCGTCGGACTGCCGTTGGCAGAACCGCTGACGGCAGACTTCGGTAAGACGAAATACACGTATAAGGACTTGGTCGTCCAACCGCGTCTGTCCATGCCCACCCCTATCTGGTCGGGCATCAACAACAAGACCACGGAATATACGGCCAACTACACCAATATCCACTACCTCATCCCGTGGCGCACGGTGACGGGCCGCCAGAGTTTCTACCAGGATCATCCCTGGATGCAGGCCTTCGGCGAGAACCTCGTCTGCTACAAGCCGCCATTGGCCAAGAAGGAAATCAACAACCTCAAGGAGCGGCTGCATCTCAGCGACGACACTCTGGCGCTGAACCTCCTCACGCCGCACAACAAGTGGACCATCCACTCCTCGTGGAACGATAACCTGCTCATGCTCACCCTCGGTCGCGGCGGCCCCGTCATCTGGATGAGTGAGACCGACGCTGCCAAGCTCAGCATCAGCGACAACGACTGGGTGGAGGTCATCAACGACAACGGGTCGGCCATGGCGCGGGCCTGCGTCAGCCAGCGCATCCCCGAGGGCGCACTCTATATGTATCACAACCAGGGACGCACCGTCAACGTGCCCCTCAGTCCCCTCACGGGCAACCGTGGCGGCATCCACAACTCCATCTCGCGCTTGTGCCCCAAGCCCACGCATATGATAGGCGGCTACGCACAGCTGTCCTACAGTCTGAACTACTATGGCACGATAGGCGCCAACCGCGACGAGTACGTATTGTTGAGAAAGGTGGACAACGTAAATTGGGAATAAGATGAAGATCAAGACACAAATAGCAATGGTCCTCAACCTGGACAAGTGCATCGGCTGCCACACCTGCTCGGTGACCTGCAAGAACGTATGGACATCGCGTAAGGGCATGGAGTATGTCTGGTGGAACAATGTGGAGACCAAGCCCGGCCCGGGCTATCCCAAGACATGGGAGAACCAGGACAAATATCGTGGCGGATGGGTGAAGACGAAGAACGGCGGTACGGAGCTGCGCCTCGGCAGCCGGCCGAAGGTGATGTCACAGCTCTTCTCCAACCCCTATCTGCCACAGGTCGACGACTATTACGAGCCTTTCACCTTCGACTTCTCCTCGCTGAAAGGCAAGCGACGGCTGAAGACACCGCCCTCGGCCCGTCCCTTCTCCATGATTACGGGCAAGCAGATGGACAAGGTCAAGGACGGTCCGAACTGGGAGGACGACCTCGCCGGAACTTTTGATGAGCGCAAGAGCGACCCGAACCTCAAGGACATCGACACCGCGGGCTTCGAGGCCTTCGAGCGCACGTTCATGTTCTATGTGCCGCGCCTCTGCGAGCACTGCCTCCACCCGGCCTGCATCCCGAGCTGTCCCTCCGGCGCCATCTACAAGCGCAAGGACGGTGTGGTACTCATCAACCAGGACCGTTGCCGCGGATGGCGTCAGTGCATATCGGCGTGCCCGTACAAGAAGATATACTTCAACTACGAGCGGATGAAGAGTGAGAAATGCGTGTTCTGCTATCCCCGTCTTGAGGACGGCCAGCCCACGGTGTGCAGCGAGACCTGTGTGGGTCGCATGCGCTATCTCGGTGTCATCCTCTACGATGCCGACAAGACCGACGCCTATGCCGCCGCCGACGAGCGTGACCTCGTGGCCAAGCAACGTGAGATGATTCTCGACCCCAACGACCCCGCCGTCATCGCCGAGGCCGAGCGCCAGGGCGTGAGCCACAACTGGATTGTAGCTGCGCAGAAGAGTCCGGCCTATAAGCTCATGAAGGAGTGGGCCATCGCCTTCCCCCTCCATCCCGAATACCGTACGCTGCCCATGGTGTGGTATGTCCCGGCCATGAGTCCGAAGAAAGAGGAGCTGGCCAAGAAGGGGCAGAACCCGGATGCCGGCACCGACGAGATGGACTATTTCGCCAAAGTCGACGAGATGCGCATTCCGGCACAATACTTCGCCAACCTGCTCACAGCCGGTGACGTGCAGCCCATCCGCGAGGCCCTTGCCAAGCTTGTCGCCCTGCGTGAGTATATGCGGCGGAAGACCGTCGATGGACAGGAACAGCCCGCTGTGCCTGAGGACTTAGGACTGACGGCAGCTCAGTACGACGACATGTACCGGTTACTCGCCATTGCCAACTACGAGGACCGCTTCGTCATCCCCTCATCGCCCAAACAGCAGGGGAGTCATCATTTCGACGAGCGCACAGGTCTCGGCTTCGACGACGAGGAAGCGAACTTCGTCGAGGGCTGCAAGCGTTGCAATCTCTTCGGTGGTAAGTAAAGATGGGTATTAATGACCACTGGAATGAATAATAACGACAGCGACCATGATTCAAACTTATAACATTCTTTCCCTCCTTCTCGACTATCCCACTGCCGAGCTCTGGGACAGCCGTGCTGACATTCTGCCCGCGCTCCGTGCGGAGGGTGTCCTCAGCGAGGCCTTGCTCAGTAAAGTGGAGACCTTCTTGGGCTATGTGGCGTCCTTTGCTGACGCCCGTAGCTGGCAGGCGGCCTACAGCGACCTCTTCGACACCCAGACGAAGACCAACCTCTATCTCTTCGACATGGTCTATGGCACGAGCCGCGACCGCGGACAGGCTATGGTCGATCTGAAGGAGGAGTACCTCAAGGCCGGACTCATGCCCGCCGAGGACGAGCTCCCCGACTATCTGCCGATGTACTTGCAGTATGTCGCCAACATGGACGACCTCGCTCAGGCACGGGCTGCCATCGACGACATCCGTGGCGTGCTCACAAAGATGGACGACCGCTTCGCCAAGGAGCAGCATCCCTACGAGCCACTCATCGCGCTCTTGAAGGAATCATAAAATCTCACGGCTATGCACACTTTCCTATTCCAATATCTCCCCTACATCGCCGGTGCCCTCTTCGTCTGCGGCGTGACCTATCGCATCGCGGCCCAGGGCAAGACCGTGCAGGCTTACTCCACGCAGTTTCTGAGCAACGACCTCCTGCTCAAGTGGGGCAGCAATCTCTTCCACGTGGGTATCATCATGGTATTCTTCGGCCATATCTTCGGCCTCCTCGCACCGGAATGGTCCTACGACTGGCTCATCACCAACGAGCAGAAACGGCAGCTCGCCATCGTCATGGGCTCCGGTGCCGGGCTCATCACCCTTGTGGGCATCAGTCTGCTGACGCTGCGCCGCTTCACCAACCGCAATGTCGTGGCCAACAGCCATTTCGGCGACTACCTCTTCGTGGTGCTCATCTTCCTGCAGATTGTCACGGGGCTCTTAGGCACCGTGGAGACCGTCAACAGCGATCTGGAGCACTATATGAACCTCGACCGCTGGGCTCAGGGCCTCTTCACCTTCCTCCCCGAGGCTCCCGACTTCATTGTCCACGCCTCGCTGCCGCACAAGATTCATATCCTCTTGGGCTTCCTGCTCGTCATCATCTTCCCCTTCACCAAGTTGATGCACATGGTGGCCCTGCCCGTGAGATACCTCGTCGACTATCTAAAGGGGTGGAGAAGAAGGTAGAGCCGCCCTGCGTTGTGTTCAACGAGTTATAACTCGTTGCCCCCCCCTGCTTCCCTGCCATTGATTATCATTTAAATAAAAAACAGAACTATGTTATTATTAGCTGCCGCCGTAGCGACCCTACCATTGACGGCCAAGCCACTCACCGACACCACCCAAGTCTTCCACTTGGGCGAGGTGACGGTCTTCGAGCATCAGGATAACTTTAAGACGAACCAGGTCAGCTCCGACTTCATCAAGTCGGCCGATATGCAGCGCGTCTCCGAAGCCCTCAACTGGGTGTCCGGACTCATCGTCCAGGAGACGGGCGGGCGCAGCGAGGCCGGCTTCATGCTCCGAGGCATCAGCAGTGCCGACGTACCTATCTACATCGACGGTGTCCCGATGACGGCGCCCTACGATGGTACCGTCGACCTCTACCGCCTCCCCGCGGGTATGCTGAGCAAGATAGATGTCAGCAAGTCGGCAAGCTCCCTCCTCTTGGGTGGCAACACCATGGGACCGTCCATCAACCTCGTCTCGCGACAGCCGATGAAACCACTGGAGCTGCATTTCGACGTGAACACGCTCTGGCACAGTAACCTCAACATTGGAGGACGCTGGGGCAAGTGGTTCGCACAGGTTGACCTGGGCTACAGCAACGTCGGCAACTTCCGTCTGCCTCACAGCTATCCCACGACATCGCCCTATCTCGACGGCCACAAGCGCCTCAACTCCAAGTCGCGTGACTTCAACCTCAATGCCAAAGTAGGCTACGTGCCCAATGCCACCGACGAGTATGTCGTGGGCTATACCCTCGTGCGCGCTGAGAAGCACATTCCCCCGTATCTCGGTGAGAACGGCAGGGCGCAGTTCCGCATCTATCCCGACTGGGACAAGGATGAGGTTTACTTCCATTCCACCACGCGTGTGGCACCCAAGCTGACGCTGAAGAGCCGCCTGTGGTACGACACGTTCAAGAACACACTCGACTCCTACGACGACTTCACTTATTCCACGCAGAAGGGAAAGCAGGGGTGGACAAGCGTCTACGACGACTATGCTTTGGGTGCCAATGTCAACCTCGTGTGGGCAACAGCCGACAACAACGACCTGAAGTTCGGCGGCAACTATAAGTACGATGTCCACCGCTCCCACAATGTCGGTGAGCCCGTGGCCCATATCAGCGAAGGCATCTACTCTTTCGTCGTTGAGGATGAGGCACGTCTCAACCGCCAGCTCTCCGTCACGGCTTCCGTGGGATGGTTCGGCCGGACAGGCTATAAGGTGGAGGAATACAACAGCAAGACAGGCATCACTGAGCAGCCCAACTCCCACGACAGCAACATCAACGCCCTTGCCGCCCTCGACTATCATCCTTCTGCCGAGCAACACCTGCGTTTCACGGTGAGCCGCTCATCGCTCTTCGCCCGTATGAAGGACAGATATTCCTACAAGCTTGGCAAGGCTATCCCCAATCCTGACTTAGGCACGCAGAATGCCATCAACCTCGACCTCGCTTACGAAGGCCGGTGGAACAACCTCACCTGGCAGGCTGGTGCTTTCTACAATTTCATCAACGACATCATCCAGGAGGTCACGGGGGTTGACGCCAGCGACCCGAAGATCTACCAGTTGCAGAACCGCGGCAAGGCACAGTATCGTGGTTTCGAGGTCGGCGCAGGCTATGAGCTGCCTTGGCTGACGGCCAATGCCAACTACAGTTTTGTCGACCAGAAAAACATGGACAACAAGGACTTGAAGTTCCTCTACAGTCCTAAGAGCAAGTTCACTGCTTTCCTGGAGCTCCGTCCCATCTGGCAGTTGCGTCTGCAGGGCCGTCTGATTGCTCAGAGCAAGGCCTACTCTTCTTCCGACGGCAGCACCAGCACGGCAGCCTTCGCCACCATCGACGCCAGCCTCGCCCGCAAGGTATGGAAGACCGATCTGAAGGTAGGCGTCCTCAATCTCGCAGACCGCGTCTATGAGTACACCGAGGGATACCCCATGCGCGGACGCACCTGGTACGCCAGTGTCTCCTTTGACCTATAATAAACTATGAAGATTACTATTTTCACCGGTCCGCGTGGTGCCGGAAAGTCCACGCGCTTCATCCATGAATATCGCAGTCATGGCGATGGCCTCTGCTTCTTTTCTTTGAAGCGGTTTGGTGCCGACGGTAAGGTTTGTGCCTACGACCTCGTGCTCTATCCCAAGGACGAGACGCTGCCTTTCTTTGAGAAAGATCCGGAGGTGGAGATGGAGACGGCGTCGAAGGAGACGTTGGCCGTGAAGAACCTCACGGGCGAGCTAATGCACAGCTGCAGCTATTTCGTCCATAAGTCGGCTTTCGACAAAGCACAGGAATACTATAAGGAGCATCCCGAGGCCAAGGAGATATGGATTGACGAGATAGGGCGTATCGAAATCGCTGGCCAGGGCTTTCGTGAGTTGCTCATGACGGCTATCGCTGACGGCAAGGACCTTTACTTTGTCGCGCGCAACAACTTCATCCAGCGTCTTCTCCCCCTTCTGCCCGCTGATGCCGACATCGAGATGGTGGATGTGGAGAAAGCTTCTTCACTGGGATAACAATCTCCTCCAAAGCTTCAGCCATATTTTCCTCTATTGTGAGGCGCTTTTATGGATGGGGCTATAAAATATGTTGCAAGAAGTGCCTTGTCATGAAGATTTTTATTATTTTTGCAAGAAAATCATTCATAACAGTGGTGGAAAGGCTAACACAGCGGTTCCACCTTAATACTAAAAGATATGGAAATTCTCATTATTCCTGACCTTCACGGCCGTTCTTTCTGGGAGAAGCCTTATGCGGACCTGAAAGCGCGTAAGCGCGAGTTTGATCAGATCATCTTCATGGGCGATTACTTTGACCCTTACGCCCGGGAGGGCATCGACGAGTGCCAGGCCATCATCAACTGGGAGCGGTTCTATGATACGCTGATGAGCACCTATCTCTCCTGTTTCCCCGTCTTTCTTATCGGCAACCACGACGCGCACTATATCAGTGATGTCTTCGCGCGTCTGGCTGCTTCAGGCAGAAAATCCGAGTCTCATTTCAACACCATTAAGGGCATCTTCACCGACCGCCACCGCATGTTTCGGCTGGCCTATGAGACGAGTGTGGGCGGCCGAAAGGTGCTCTTCACGCATGCCGGTGTGAACCGTCAGTGGGTGGAGCGTCACCGGGAGCTCATCGGTGAGGTGAATGCTGACAACCTGAACGAGCTGACAAAGAGCGACGAGGGTTGGAAGGCCTTAGCTGACGTTGGCGAAGCGCGCGGTGGCTGGGTCGAGACGGGCGGACCACTGTGGGCCGATGTCCACGAACACTATGATGCTGATGGTAAGCCTTATGCCATCGACGGCTATGACTATGAGATTTTCGCGCATAGCCAGCAGGAAGCCGACCCCATCATCAACGACAAGTTCGCCATGCTCGACGTGCGCCGTCCCTTTGTTCTCGACGACCACTGTGTCATCCACGAATACGATGAGGGAGAATAGGACGGCAGCACACGTTGTCCTTCGTCAGAGGGCTACTTCCTCCATTCTCATCAGGTCGTAGCCCTTTATTTGTACGACGATGCTGTGCAGCTGCGTGCCGTGGAGCATGCTCTGCAACTTCCTGTCGGCAGCGTAGGTCTTGATCTGCTCCAAGGCCTCGCTCCACTGTTTGTCAGCCTCGGATTCGGTGGCGTCGGCCTTGAGGTACTTCAGTTCAAGGATGTAGCTATGCTTGACCATCGGGTAGACGGTGTAGTTGGGCAGCAGGAAGAAGTCGCAGAAGCCATGGTTGAACTCCATCTTCGGTGCGACGAGGTAGTAGTTGGTCAGCGTGAGGTAGGCGTTCATAAAGCCTTGCAGGTTGCGTTCTCCCTCGATGAGCTGGCGCACGGTCGTGGTGTCGTGGTAAGCCTGGCAGATGAAGGAAACAAGCGGCTTCCAGTCGCCGTGAAGGGCCGCCTCGTCGAAGGCATCATCAAGGTCGGAGATGTCAATGGAGTGGATGGAGCTGTATTCGTCGAGCATGTACTGGTAGTATTGCAGCCGGACGTTGTTGTTGGGGATGATGAGTTTGAGGCGGTCGCCCACTACGCCGCCGATGGTCAGCATGCCGTAGTAGTAGAGCAGGCTGACGAAGTTGCCGAACTCCATCATCCGCTCGGCAGGGAAGTGTGAGACCAAACGCGCCTTCATGAAGCCTTTCTCGGCAATGCTGTGAATGATCTCCGTGCGCTTGCCCTCGGTCTTGTCAATCCTTATCAACCGTTTCAGCTTACCATAGTCGGTCATGGTGTTGGGATCGACCATGTCCTTGGGCTTGCTGCCCGTGTCAACGAGGGAGGATAGGTAGTAGCATACCATGTCACAGTTGAACATGCTGGGCTCGCGGCCGAAGCTGTCCTCAGCGAAGCAGTAGTTGTCATACCAAGGTTTAATGTCGTCGATGATGCTGTCTTCGGGCATCTCTGGCTTGATAGCCCCCACTTTCTTGTAGTAGCGAACCATCTCCCTCACATCCTCCTCTGAGAAGCCGAGCATCTGGTTGAAGCGCTGGTCTATCGACATGTTCAGCGCGATATTGTAGCCGCTGGTGAGGTCGTCAAGCGTTATGGGCGAGACGCCGAGCATGATGATGCGGTCGAACATGGGCTTGAAAAGCTTGAATACGTCACGGTAGAAGCCCGTGCCATGGGTGAGGTCGTGATAGGCCTGTTGTCCCTTGACATTAAGCACATTGTTGGTGAAGTTGTCATACTCGTCGACGATAAGGTAAAGCGGGCATCCCACCAAGTGTGCGATGTTATTGAGGCGATTGAGCATGTCCATACCGTTCTTGCCACGCAGCACTTCTTCTGACAAGTCTTGTGGATAGAAAGACGCGTACTTCTTGATAAAGGTCACGCAGCAATTGGTCAGGTAGTCGCTGAAATTCGCCCGCAGATTCTCCACGTCGCTGCCCACCTGCGAGAAGTCGAGGTGCAGCATCTGGTATCTGTTACGGTATTCCGTGGGGTGGTCGGCCACATAGAGACCATGGAACAACTTTTCGAAGTTGTTTTTCTCATTGATGTCGTAGTAGGCCTCGAGCATGTTGAGAAAGAGACTCTTGCCGAAACGGCGCGGACGGACAAGGAACAAGAAGTGCCCTGCCAGCTCCATTCTTTCAAAAAACATGGTCTTGTCAACCAGATAAAGTCCCTCTTCCCTCACCTGCTTGAAGCTGGAGATGCCGTAGGGAATGCGCTTGAAGTTGTTGCTCATAGTGGATATAGCTTTTCTCACGTGCAAATATAATGCTTTCTTTTCAGACCAACAAGCGTTGCGGGCGGAAAAACTGAAGGTTGTATCATGATACTGGCCTTACAGCTCTTTCGCTTTTTCTGATGCACCGGATATTAAATCCAATCATGCAGCCGTTGTAGGCAATGGACGCAGCATATCTGATGGCATCTGCCGAATTTCATGCTCATCAGATGTCTGCTTTGAAATACAGCGGCTGATGGCGTGAGCCCTCCTTCGTCAGTTTGCCGCTCTCGACAAAGTGGTCGAGCCACAGCTTTGCCTTGTAGTAGCTCAGTCCGAACTCGGAGCACATCTTGTGGCGGGTTATGAAGCGGTAGTGGGAGAGATATTCCTCTACCTTTGACCATAGCTCGTCTTCCGTGTATTGTGTGGAGAGCGTGGTATGATCGGCCTTTGTAAAGCGCACTCCCTTCTGCACCTCTTTCAAGAACTTCTTCTCGGGCTTGAAGTTGATATTCTTCAAATAGACGTCCTTTCCCGTTATCTTCCCGTCAGGTTTCAAAGCCGGTGGCGTGTTGCCCACCGACAGAGACAGATAGCCAATCTCGGGCAGATAGAAACGACTGCCGTTGGACAGTTCGCGGATGGCAATATGACAAATCTCCGACATCACAGCTTTCACATCGGAAGGCGTAACGGTGCAGGTCTCCTGTATTTCCTTTGCAAGGTCGTCCGTAGACATGGCGGGATGATTGTGCAGTCGTATGAACATACGCTTCTCTCCAGTGCCTTGCGAGTTCTCAATGTTGTGTACTTCGTACTTTATTCCCATATCTGTTTTATAGTTGTGAGTTTATTGTTTAGAGTTAGCATTCATATAGCAGTACTGGCACGGCGTTTCCGTGCCAGTGCAAAGTTATGAAATAATCCCGAAATACCCAAATATTTACCTCAAACTGACTGGCATGACATCTTGCGACGGTCGTCGCACGATCTTACGACGGTCGTCGCACGATCTTGTGACGGTCGTCACACGATCTTGTGACGGTCGTCACACGATATCATGAAGCCCGTCTTGTCGGCACCAAGACATGCTAAGCTCGGTCAAAGCTCCAGAAAAATAGTCCAGGGCAGGCTTCCGCTTGAAAAAAATCTCCGAATGGAGTCTGTTTTTCACTTTCTATTTGTAATTTTGCCATGTCGTGTTGAAGAATTGCTAATTTGTTTTTGCACCACTAAGTTAAGTGATTTTTTGACATGGCCAAATCCCGAGTAGCTTTTGTTTCTCAGGACGTTATAAAATGACAAAGACTATTGTGGTGCGGATGTTAGGATGTACTATGACCCATACTAAGATAATAGTATTGATATTGATCCTTTTCCCAATGGCCTTGATGGCACAACAGACGCATGTACTGGAGCCAAGCATCATGGAAGTGGCTTACCATGAAATATCCGGCAAAAACAATGATGACTATGCGTTGCGCGTGGGAAAATCAATGAGCCAATATTTCAGTTATCATAAACTGCGCGATGACTCATTAAGCAGCAATGCACAGACATCCATGATCATTCTTCAGGAAATGCTTGATGAGGCAAACAATAGAAATGATGCCTCCAAGCAAAGGGCGAGTGGTCCGGACCACGGCGACTATTTCTATAGGAACCAAGCCAGCAACACCTTTGACACATATACCAGTTTTATGGGACAAGGGTATAAGATGACAGAATCTATGCCCGTACAGGATTGGAACATCGTCACTGACAGCACACGCCAGATTCTGGGCTATCCTTGCTGCATGGCGACGACAACATTCCGAGGCAGGAAATGGATGGTCTACTTTACAGAGGATATTCCCGTGCCGTTAGGACCTTGGAAGCTGGGTGGTCTGCCAGGATTAATATTGTTTGCTGAAGCCAAAGGATTCATCACGATTGAAGCTTCCAGCATTAAGAACAAGAGCTTATCGCCGGTCACCTTCTATAACTTCCTGAACAAAAAATTCGAAACCATTCAGCGAGATGCTTATCTCAAGGAAAAAAGTAATCCGAAGGCATATCCCAAGAATACGATTGTAATCCCCCAAATGGAACTGCAATGAAGGCATTGAAGATTATCTGCTTGCTCATCTTTCTGTCTGCCTTGTCTGTCTCTGCCCAGACTGTTGTCACCGGACACGTAGTTGATGATGACGGAGAACCTTTGCCTTCTGTCTTTATCAAGCGATATACGCAGGGGCATAAGTTGGGAGGATACACCAACAGCAGCAGCGACGGATCATTCCACATCAAAGCTGAAGCCGGTGATTCGTTGATGTTCAGTATGCTTGGCTTCAAAGCCCAACGCATTGCCATCAGTGGCAACATGAAGCCGCTGACCATCAGAATGAGCGACGGCGCAATAGAGCTGCGAGAGGTGAAGGTAAAATCGGACAAGGTACACGAGCATGGCGACACCATATCTTATATTGTCGGTGCTTATGCCAACAGCAATGACCGAAGCATCGGGGACGTGATTGCGAAGATGCCCGGCTTTGATGTGGACAAGAGTACTGGCAAAATCTCTTATGAGGGCAAGCCGATCAGCAAGTTCTATATCGAAGGACTTGACATGCTTGGCGGCAAATACGGCACGGCTACCAACACGCTGCCACAGGGCGAGGTGGGCTCCGTGGAGGTCATGCGCAATCATCAGCCCATCCGTGTGCTTGAAGACTTCACGTTTACCGACGATGCCGCTGTGAACATCAAGATGAAAAACAGTGCCAAGACCCATTGGGTGACATCGTGGAAAGCAGGCGGAGGATATGGAAGTGCTCACGATGGCTATGACAAGGGCAGATGGCTCTTCGAGGGATTCGGTCTGCGATTGAAATCTGACTTCCAGACGATGCTCACCTACAAGACCAACAATACTGGCACGGATGTCAGCCGCGAGTCGACCAATCTCTTCAGCCTTGACGATTTTTTTTGCGAACAGCCAAAGAATTTCATTCAGCTTTCCGCCCCCTCGGCCTCGAGTCTTTCCCGTGAGCGTAGTCTGATGAACCGCAGCCATGCCTTCACGGCTAATGCCATGAAACGCATCAACGAGAATTCGCAGGTTAACTTCCAGCTCGTCTACAATATCGGGCGGGACAAGGCGTGGGGAGACCGACGGACGGAGTATATCCTGACGAATGGCAACCGCGTCATCAATAACGCACAGGCATGGCGGTCAAACACGAATGACCTCTATGCCCTGCTGAAATATGAGCACAACTCCGCAAAAAGCTATCTCCACAACTCGCTCTCGGGCAATATGACCTGGCTGTCGCAGCACCTCAACGAGACCGGTACGTATTCACATGCCCAACATGCGCTTCTGCCGGTGTTTGATTTTCGCGACAATCTCTATGTTATCCGCCGCTATGGCAACACGCTCATCTCGTTCTATTCCAACAACATTGTCCAGCAGCGCCCTCAGCATCTGTTTGTTGACTCTACCCTGCAGCAGGACTTGTCGCAACGGTTCTATTCCACCGACACCTACGCCTCCGGCGGTTGGAAATTGGGCAGGTTCAGCTTGAGCATGAAGTTGGGCGTGAAGGGATTGTTACGCTATCTCACAGCCAACGCCTATGGGTTGCCTGACTCTATTGGCCCGACAGGCGGCAAGAGTCACTTCGGCTATGCCAAGCTGTATGCCAGTCCACAAATAGAGTACAACACCAAGGATTTCAAGTTTTCCCTTGCCGTGCCGTTAGAGAGCTCGTATTACAAATACAGTGGGGATAACGGCAGAAACCGTTTTGATGTCTCGCCGTCGTTGCATGTGCGTTGGGACGCCACCTCGCGGCTGAGGATGAGTCTCAGCGGCAGTTACTGCGTTGAACCGCTGGACTTCAACCGTTTCTATGGCTCGCTGATTATGCAGGACTATCTCTATCTCAATCAGGGCTATACAGGATATGACGTGGCCGCCAGCAAGACTGTAGCCTACACGCTGTCTTACCGCAACAGCCTGCAGGGCACACACCTCATGGCACGCCTCTCCCGCTCGTTTGATACTACGCCGTACACGCTGTCGCGCGAGTTCGCCGGTGACTATATCATCATCGGAACCACCCCCGTCAAGACCAACAGTAACAGTTGGAACACAACGCTGATGTACCAACAGGGGCTGCCGTTCCTCAACGGAAAGTTCTCCTTGCGCGGGCTCTACAACCACACCGACTCGAAGATGTACCAGGATGGTCTTGTCTCTCCGGCAAAATACAATGTGGTTAGCACTGGTGCCTCACTGTACCTTTCCCCATATACAGATATGTCCATCGACTATTCCCTGCAATATGCCTACGACGACATGCGCCCTGAGAACGGCGACAAGACATCGTTCAACAGCTGGCAGCACACAGCGAAAGTCATTGTGCCCGCCGGCAAGCTGCGTTTCACCCTCAAAGGCGAGTATGACCACAACCAGTTGATGCCGTCGAAATACAAGGACATCTTCTTTACCGATGCCATCGTCGGACTCACGACCCGACATATCGATTATGAACTGGGACTGAACAATCTGTTCAACAAGCAGTCGTATAGCCGTTCCACTGTCGCCAATCTCACGGCCCTGCGCTCAGAGACAATGCTTCGGGGACGGGAATTGTTGCTGACACTTGCGTATAAACCATAATTCTTTGATACCAATAAAGACAGAATTTAGGCATCTGAATAGTTACCCCTTGGAGTAACAGCGTTAAAACAATGTAAATATCACGCTTGCGTGAGTCACGTTTGCGTGATATTGTCTATATTTGCACAACAACTATAGAGCGCATCCATATGAAAAAGCCATTTGTTTACGGAGAGCTGGCAACAAAAGACAATTTTATTGACCGGCAGGAAGACAGAAAGCGATTGAAAACATTCTTGCAGAATGGCATCAACGTCATGCTGATTTCCCCACGCCGATGGGGAAAATCATCGCTTGTAAAAGTTGCCATGGAGGAACTGCGCAACGAAGACGAGAATATCCGTATTTGCTTCATCGACGCATACAAAATTCATAGTGCCTCTGATTTTTACAATGCCTTTGCTTCCGCTGTCATCAGTGGCGTAGGGAACACTTTGGAGAGGGGTATAGAACTCATCAAGAAATATATCCCTTCACTAACGCCAAGCATTACATTACAGAACGACCCTCTCAATGCCGTGTCCATCGACCTGAAGTTCAGACCCTTGGAAAGGAGCGCAGAGGACATTCTGAACCTCCCCGAAACTTTGGCCAAAGCCTACGGCTTCCATGTCATCGTCTGTATAGATGAGTTTCAGCAACTGGCACTGCTGCCAGAATGGAAACAGATGGAGGGGCTCATGCGGTCGGTCTGGCAGCAGCAGGAAGACGTGACCTATTGCCTCTATGGCAGCAAACGGCACATGATGGCGGACATCTTCAACAATGCCAACAATCCCTTCTACCACTTTGGTCAAGTGTTCTATCTCAAGAAGATAGCGAGGGAATATTGGGTGCCTTATATCATCAATACGTTTGCGGAAACAGGAAAGAGCATCTCTAGAGAGTTTGCCAACAGAATCTGCGACATCACCGAGTGTCACAGTTGGTATGTCCAACAGTTAAGTTTCTTTATCTGGAGTGGAACCCAGACAGCCGTGACGGAGGAGATATTCCAAGAGCAGACCATCCTGCTCGTTGACACCAATGCCCCTGTCTTTGAGGCAGACGTTGATGGTCTCACTGTCTCCCAGGTCAACATGCTGATTGCCATCGCCAACGGAGAAAGCCATTTCAATGCACAGGACGTCAACAGAAGATATTCTCTTGGCGCGCCACAGACCGTCAGCAGGAATAAGCAGACGCTGACTAAAAAGGACATCATAGAGCGAAACGGAGACGCCTACACCTTCGTCGACCCCATCTTCAAGTTCTGGTTCGAGAAGAATCATCACGCTTAACGTACAGCTTTCTGATGATATGCTTAGCGGACTCTATCTTAGAGTTCGCAGGTGCGTGCCATCTTGCAGAAACAGCGTGACGGGGCTTATCCATACGCTCCGTTGGAAGTTCCCGAAACCAGTTGCGTCGTAATCGGCTCCATAGAAGAGGTTGCTGTAGGTTGGGGTTAAAGCAGCTTCTTCAAGTCCTCCATATCTGCTGACGATTTAACTTAGGGTTCCACTGCTCATAAAATAATCAGCACATCCTCAATCATGCGAGCGACTTTATCACTATTTGCACAAAAGCACTTTAAAGGCCCTGATGATACATCGTGGTAACAAAAACGCACACGGGCTTGTCTTTTATAGGCAAATGACCCATGTGCGCTATTATAAATGAGAAGTCTGTTTAGGGCTAGATCTCTGGTTCGTCGTTTACTCCTTCTTCACATTAGATTCTTCTAATGATTACTTTCTTTCCATGATGGATGTATATGCCTTCAGTAGGGAATGACACTATCTTTCCATCAAGCGTGTAATAGTTATCGTCAACGTTAACGTTTTGGCGCTGAATGTCTTTTATACCAGTAATGGTATTTCCATCATATATGGGCTCATCACTAAGGAAGATTTGAAAGCCCTTGGCACTCGTAATATTACCTGAACCTTCATCAGAAGCGTTGGGATCATCATAGATGTAACATTTACCAGCAGGGAATGTCATGCCTTCTGCCACGGGATGCAATGCAAGGTCAGCAGTCCAAATCAAGTATTTGTTGCTTACGCCTGACATTTTCAATGTGTCTATATATCCTCGTAGAAGGCTCTTGCTGAGGGCGCCTGTTGAATGGCTATGAGCCACAGTAGTTGTTTTGTCTGTGAATTTCACGCGCAAGTTAAGTTGTCTGCCATTAGTCTTTGTGGCATGTGTAGTGGGGTCGCCTTCCTCATCATAAGGCGTGTATTGGCTATCAGACCAAGTACTCGGAGCAAAGATGATACCAGCAGGGACATCCGAATAACTTGTAGAAGTGTTTTGAACATCAGCCGATTTCGGCTCTTCAGATGGCAGATAATCGCCAACGAATGGTCTCAACACGAGTTGGCGCTTCACCTTGTCCACCTTGACAGGCACCCACATGCTGAAACTTTGGTCACCTGCCGTAAGTGCATCTAAGCCATCCTTTGAATTCATCTTTACTCCAAAGCCACGACAGAATGTATTAACTGCATAAGGTACGTCAGCCTTGATGAACACCATGTCATCCGTAGCAGCCTTCGCACCCGAGAAAGCGTCGCTGGAGATGCGCATAAGCGTGCTGGGGAAATAGATGTTGGCAAGAGAAGTGCAGTTTGCAAATGCCTGAGATTCAATCTTTGCCAGCGAAGATTTGCTTAGGTCGTTATTGCCATCGGATTTCTGGTTGAGGCTTGCCAGAGCTTTGCAGCCAGAGAAAGCAGAGGCGCCGATGGTCGTGATTTTGCTGGCATCGCCAAATGTTACAGTAGTGAGTTGAGCACAATCAGCAAAAGCACTCTCGCCAATGCTTGCAATTTCCGGTGCACCACTCATATCTACCGACAAAAGTGTTCGGATATGATAGAAAGACTTCGTGCCGATGCTTTTCACATCTGAACCAGAAAGGACAATCTTGTCAATGTAAGACTGTCTCAGGTTGCCAGATGCATTCTCGCTGAACAATTCATCTGGAATGGAGGTTACGCCATTCGCTACTTGAATAGTCAATGTGTTAGGATTATCAGTCGTACCATCTTTCTCAAAAGTAAAAAAGGTTCCACCCGTTCTATTTTCTGCACTCGCTTTAACTTTATCTGATGCAAGTGTCACTGTGAATGGAGTTGTCAGTGCACTGAATGATGCGTCATTCCTATTGCCCCAAGAGCAGCAATAAATAGTCTTTACTGCATTCGTAATGGTAAAAGCAGTCAATTTGGGGTCATTGGCGATAAAGCCGCCTCCCAAAGTGAGCTGAGGGTCACCACTCGTCAATGTGGGCAGTTCAACAGATGCAAGAGCCGCGCAATCAGAGAAGGCAAAATCGCCTATAGATGTTGTCGTGGAAGGTACTGTAATTTTTGTTATATTTTCACAGTCATATAGAGCACGACTTCCTATATCTATGCAGCCTGTCGGTATAGTTATCTCACCAGACATTGTATTATGTGCATAAGCATATTCTCCAATCGTCCCTTCCCCTGACATTTTTGATGGTATGGCGGCTCTAAATTTCACACCGTAAAAGGCTCCTTTGCCAATATGCGTTGGGTCTGTTGGCCAGGTAACTGTGCAAGTAGAAGGTATATCCGAGGCATTTAAGAACACATAGTCAGGCACGGAAGTGATTCCGTCTGTAAATTTAATGGTGTTGATATTTGTACCATTGTAAGGACCATGTCCATAAGGATAATTGTCGTCACGTGGTTTACATGCACTGTAATCCACATTAGGATAGATATCAATCTCTGTTGCCCCAGTATTCGAGAAAGCCTTACTGTCTACCTTGACATCGCTTGTTGCGCTTTTAGGCTTTTGTACAGCAATGATGCCATCACCATTATTGCCTTTGAATGCAGTATTATCTTCAAAGGCAGAGGCACCATAGGATGTGAATTGGCTGCTTAAGTCAAGTTTCGTAGGGAAATTGGCACTATAGAAGGCACCATCTCCAATTGCCGTGATAGATTCCGGAATCGTTAGATCCACACCAGCAGTGCTAAACGATGCATGGCCAAAGAAATGTGCCGGAATAGTATGGTCACCGTCATCATCATCTTTAAGAGTAACTTTTGTTACACCTTGCATATTTCCAAAGCAGCCATAATTATTCCATGGGTAGGAAATCTTAGATCCAGTGTATATGACAAGTTCTGTAACCTTTTTGCAACCATCGAAAACTCGGTTATTATACGTGCCTTTTGGAATAGTTAGCTCTCCTTCCAGTGACGTACAACCCGAGAAAGCCGCTTCCCCAATTGTGGTGTTTTCGGCAAAGGTGACATCCTTGTCGGCAAGCGTTGTGTTGCCATCGAAAGCATGTGAACCAATGGATGTGAACTGTTTTAAGTTAAGGGTCTTAGGGAATTTGGCATTATTGAAGGCATATTTTCCAATTGCCGTGATGGTGTTGTCTATCTCTAAGGTTACACCATCCTTGCTAAATGCTGCACCCTTAAAAGTGTTGTCCGGAATTTTGTTGCTGCCGTCATTTACGATTTTAACTTCTGTGACGCCACTCATATTCGAGAATGCATAGCCATAGAAAGATGTAGCATTATCTGTGGTTCCTGTATTGATGACAAGAGATGTATATCCTGTACCATTGAATGCTTCATTGCCTACGTATGCACCGCTTGGAATAGTCAACGTGCCAGTTAGTGCAGAACAATTTTGAAAAGCATAATCCCCAATTTTTTTTATGCCCGGAAAACTGACAGTTGTCAAAGCAGAACAACCATCAAAACAAGAAGAAGGCAACGATGTGACGGTAGAAGGCATTTTAACTGTCTGAAGAGTTTTGTTGCCGCTCATTGCCACCATACTTGTTATGGTATAGGTGGTGCCATCCACTGTAAAGGTGCCGTTCTGATAATCGGTTGCTAAATCAATGCTCGTACCAGTATAGCTGGCGAGGTCTGTACCGCCTATTTTCGACAAGCTTACAGTCTTGTCTTTAGTGGAAGTGACCGTAAAGGTATAGGTCCTACCATTAACAGTGTTTGTAACGTAAGTGTCTGCGGCTAGACTAATGCCTCCCCCAGTCACAAACAACAAAAGCCCCAGAATGACTCTGGGTAAGAATGTAAAACTTTTCATTGCTTCACTCTTTGAGTTTAGTTTAAAAGTTATTATTATATTGTTTTTTAAGATTTTGGTTCACACGCATCATGAGTAATAAATCTTGTTCCCTTAAATATAACATCATGCAAAGTTATAAAAAAACGAATGGCAACCTAATAAATATCTGCAAAATTCGATATTATCGTGCAAAAGATTGCACTGTGTATGAAAAGGAACACAAAAAGCGAATAAATAAGGATCATATCAGCCGTCACTCCTTCGCAAAGATGGCAAAGGACAAGGGGCTTGATAACCTTGAGGTCAAGGCTCTGCTTGCCCATTCCAATCTTGCCACCATGCGGCGGTATATGGGAGAGTTTGACACTGCCCACAATGACGCTGCCCTGGAGAAGGTGTTCTTGCAGACAGATGAACGGTCGGAAGTGGACTGCCTACCATATATAATGGTTGGGAAGAGGCATAAGGTGAACGCCCAGCACTCTCATAATCTCACGATCCCGACAGAGTCACCCTGCCCCTGCCATGCTGAGGCATGTCCTTAATAGGTATTCGATGATAATTTCTCTATTTGAGCAGCTGGTAATAGTAGTCAAGAATCCTCACTGATGCCTGTGAATTTATAACGGCTGTTAGGGAAAAGAATATTATGGATAAGATGCTCATAAATGACATCGCATGCATGGAGTCCTTTTATAACGGATTTGGCAAAAGGATTACGAATCTTTGTTATCACATCCTCCCTGTCATTAATGAACACAATACTCTCACCGGATGGCAATCGCTTACGTTCACCAAACTTATGCCATTCGGATTTATCTATAAAGAGACCATTGGCTTTCGCAATGGCAACTATATGTGCACTCTCTGACTCCTGCGCTGCAGTTCCCGTGCTTTGCTCGTAATTTCCATATTGTTCAATGGATAGCCCAGTCTCGAACACTCTAATATCGCTTCGGTCGCTATCTGCCTGAAGCTTGGATCCAAACTCAGCACGTATTGTTGTGCTGTCAGACCGTTTCTTAAATATAGCGTTGATAATCTTTCGTCCATAGTCGTACCACATCATTTTATCTACAAGAATGCTGCAAACGAGTACAATCGAGGACTTGCCCTAGAACTATCGGGTGCAGCTGAATTATGCGACAAAGATAACCATATTTTTCCAAAGGTGCAAATGAATGTCTTGAAATTGAATGGAGTTTCAGAAACTGCGCTTGCTTCTTAAAGGAAAAACAGGAGTTTTCATTGGTTATCTGAAAACCGAGAGCATGCTATTGATCAAACGTTTCCATCGGCATTCTGCAGCAGGTTCAGATAATGTTTTCGTTCAAATAGCATCGCTTTGGAATATATTTATGTGTCTTGACACGGATTTGTACTGCAAAGATAGTGCAAAAGAGCGACATATCAAGGAAAATATCACGCTTTACAACAAAGGAAAGCACGATGCATTCAAGATTTTTAACGATGGGAGGCGATGTCAGCTAAAGCCCAATCAAATTTATATTCTTTCGGCCAAGTATCATTTGCTTAAACCTGAGAAGATAATTACTCCTTATAACCTTACGCTGAATAATCTTTCGGCTACAAATAGATTGTATTGAATTCTGGTGCCTCTATTTTGGCATTAGCAAGGACTTTCGGCAGCGTATCAGATGGCATGTGGCTCAGCATCACAGTGCGTCGGCTGTCAAGAGCGGCTTTCTCTCAACGCTACGTAAGACCATCAGCGCTCTATTGCATCAAGATGAGTCTGCTTCTGAGCAGGCTGTTAACGAATTGCTCGACCAATGCTATTGGGACTGGTGCGCCACACCAACTCACGGCAATGCCATACGGATAGAGACGGCGACACTATCCTCAGGTTATTTCCCACTCAATATTCAGAAGAATAAAGGCGTGGATACTTCCATTGTCAGGCAACTGAAACAGCTGCGTAAGGCATATAAAAAGTAAAGACTATATATCTTTTTACTTCCTGCAAATTGTCGGGATGATGTATCGTGATGTGAATTTTATCGTGTTTATGTGAGCATAGCTTTTCCAAAATATCTTGCTTTTCTAGAGACAGACCATTAGATGTTACTGAGAGATAGTATTGGGTATAAAGAGTATCGATTACTTCTAACATTCCTTCATACGGCTCACCACCCCGAAGCGACACTGCTTTCACCCCATGGTTAATGCAATCTGAGGCGAAATTAATCACCTCCGAAGGCTTCCATATCGTATTACCATCCCATCTGCTATGATTATAGCAGAACGAGCATTCCTTAGAACAATAATTAGACAGGTCTATGGATAGTAGCTCAATCATCATGAGCCTCCCCCGTATTATTTGATCCGCTTGTTTCTTCTCTACATGGAATCCATTCCTCTATACGGAAGTACTTGGCATCCTTAAATTTTATTGGTAGGCTCGGGATTCTTTGACGCAATTTCTCTGGGAATTGATCCAATTTAACAGGATGCTTGGGTATGTTCACTCTCTGCAATGGATCATGAGGCCAATAAGGTTGCGCATAAACATAGTACGGATTTGATAGGAAATTCTTAGTAAAGACAGGCTTGCCATCACTTGAATATGTCTCATCTGTATCGAAGAAAGGAACAGTATATACTTTTCAACCGCATAAAGGCCCCATTCTGGTTCAACCAAACGACAGAAATATCGTGCATTCTTCATCGCCGTTTCGAAAGCTTCTCTGTTCTTCTTCTCTACTTTCACAAAAGTGTCTGGATCATAAAGAGTTCCATCCTCGCCTAATGGCAGAGTCGGACCAGACAATTCTTCCACTTGCTCCTCGGTCAGCTTTACGAACTTGCAGTCTTTACCATCATAATAACCGAAAGCCAACTCGCCAATACGAACATCTGGCAAGTTCTCAGGTACAGGACCATTATCGTTATACATGATAAGGGCTACATTACCATCTTCATCAGCGGCATACCATGCCGTTTCCATAGAGTGGGTTGCAGGATATTCTTTATCGAATTTCATATTTATTTTAAGCTGGCAATAGTTGAGATTATGATTAGATAATAATTTTACTAAGAATTCTATTTAGTGATGGTCTGTATTAGGCTTGCAATAGGAAGGAATCCATTGTGAAATCTGAAAACTTTTACACTCTCGGAATTTTACGGGAGGTGATATATTCGTTCTCTAAATTCCTCTGGAAACTGATTTAGTTTGATTGGATTAGCAGGAATATTAATTCTTTCAGCAGGCAACTCAGGCCAATACGGCTGAACATAGATGAAGTAAGGAGCAGATGTAAAGTCATGCTCGAATTCTACTTTGTCATTCATCCATACATCATTGATAAAGAAATCCTTACGCTTGTAGACTTCTAAAATCATTTCTTTATCAAGCATTCTGTAAAGAGTAGATGTTTCCAACAATTTTCCAGTGGAATCCCCATAGTCAGAAAGACAATCGAGTGCATCAAAAGCATACAGACCAAGTTTAGTGGAAATCGTATGGCATTCAACGTCTGGGTTTCTTGTTAATTCCAAAAAGTCCTTCCCTTGGTTAAAGTCTATCTTAACAGCTACGTTTATCCATAGTTTTTCATCCTTAGGTTGATGAGGAGCTTCCATCAGACTGTATATTTGGTCGTCAGTTAGATTTATTCTTTGATATTTTCCCTTTTCTTCATATCCAAATACCAAATCTTCAATACATGCCTCTTCTGTTCCCCAAGGTATTGGTCCATTCTCCCCGAATTCCATAATACCTACATTGTCATCCTTGTCAACAATATACCAGGCTGTTGGCAATGGGCGAGATGAATAGTGTTCTTTATTGTTAGTCATTTTTTGTTAGGAAGAAACATGTAAAATGAATAAGCAACCTTTTCAGGCCACTTATCGGAGCACCCACGATAAAGCTATGCTCCCAAGGAATACCACCCGCTGGTCATTTCTGACCCTGCAAATATAGAAATTTATTTTTATCCGACAAAACAAAATCTCATTTTTTAGAACAGATGAATGTAGTAAAATGCATAATCACAACATTATAGTCGCTAAAAACATAAAATAATATAGAAATCATAAGAAGTCGTTTTCTGATAATGTAGTCGTACATCAAGCTGTATATACAGTGTGGCTTTGAAGAGGAAAGTGGAAGAAATCAAAAATGTTTCTCAAATGTTTCCCAAGAGTAAATGAAAAGCCTGTGAATGCCTTTAAATAAAGGGAATCACAGGATTTTAACGTACCCAGATTCGGGGCTTGTCCGGACTGGCTGTCTGGCCCGCAGGGAGTGGAGTACGGGCTTCACTCCCTCGGGCTTAGTCCTCTAAGGGCCGCTGCCTGGGTCGGAGGACAAGGCGGAGGCTCTGCTTATAGTTAAAATAGTTCCACATCCAGTTGAGAAGAACGATGAACTTGTTCTTCACGCCTAATATAGAGCGCAGATGTACGACCAGCCACAGCAGCCATGCGGGCAGTCCTCCGAACTTAGCCTTTCCTATCTCTGCCACGGCACGCTTTCGGCCAATGGTGGCCATGGTGCCGAGGTCTTTATATACGAAAGGCTCCATCTCCTTTCCGTCCTCTTTCCGCATGATATTCCGTGCCACATTGTCAGCCTGCTGCAAGGCCACCTGTGCCAGCTGGGGATGTCCTAACTTCCAGTCGGGGTCACCCTCCACCAGACTCTGGTCACCGATGGCGAAGACATCCTCCATGCCCTTCACTCTGTTGAAGCGGTCTGTAATCAGGCGTCCGGCGTGGCCGATGGCCTCCTCCGGCACACCACCGATGGCATTGGCCTTGATGCCGCTGACCCAGATAACGGTGGCCGACTCGATGGTCTGACCATTGTTTATGGTGACGATGTCGTCCTTATAGTCCGTCACCCTCCATCCGTTGCGCACATGCACGCCCATCTTCTTCAAGTCAGCCTCTGCCGTTGCCGACGACACCTCGTCCATGGCTTTCAGCAGGCGCTGGCCGGAGTTGAGCAGGTAGATATGCATCCGGTCGGCCAGGTCGGGATAGTCCTTGGGCACGATGTCCTTCTTCATCTCGGCCAGGGCGCCGGCTATCTCCACCCCGGAAGGACCACCTCCGACAATGACGAAGTTCATGTATTTCTGTCGTTTCTCGGCATTCTCCTCTGTCTCAGCACGCTCTAAGGCGAGCAGGATATGGTTGCGCAGAGCCATGGCGTCCTCCACGGTCTTCATGGGCAGGGCGTGGCGCTCGATGTCCGCATTACCGAAGAAATTGGTCGTGCCGCCCATGGCGAGGACGAGATAGTTGTAGTGGATGGTGCCGACAGAGGTGTGGATGGCCTTCTCTTTGGCGTCGATGTCCTTCACCTCTGCCATTCTGCAGAAATAGTGCTTATAACCTTGGAAGATACGGCGCAGCGGGAAGGAGATGCTGCTCGGCTCCAGACCTGCTGAGGCCACCTGATAGATGAGTGGTGGAAACTGGTTATAGTTGTTCTTGTCGACAATGACGACTTGGAAACCGGACCGGCGAAGGCGCATGGCAAGTTCGAGGCCATATGCCATGACAGACCATGCACATAGCAATCTGTTGGTCTTATTTGGCTTTGCCTCCACCCTGCTGGTGTCATTACATCTTTGTAAACTTAAAAAATCGTATTTTTTTTCACCATGTCCTCTGTTTCCATTATCTTTGCAAGAAATACCGCGTCTCTTGTAAGAAATAGTGCATCTCTTTGCAAGGAAAGTGGTGTTGTCGCATTATTACTGAAAACACTTTTTGTATGAGAAAGATAATTATTGCCTTTGTCGCCCTGCTGTTGCCTTTTGCGGCAATGGCCGACAGCTACAACAATTTGTGGAAGTTGGTAAAGGACGCCCAGCAGAAAGACCTGCCCAAGACACAAATCAAATATCTTGACGAGATTTGTGCCAAGGCCACTGCCGACAAGCAGTATGGTCAGCTTCTCAAAGCCAGTCTGCTGAAGGCCTCCGCCCAGACCGCTGTCTCTCCCGACTCCGCCGATGTGGAGATTGCGCGCTTGGAGAAGCGGCAGGCCGTGGCTCAGGACAGAGTTCTCAAAGCCGTCTATGCCTCCGTCTTAGGTCATCTCTATGCCGAGAAGTCCCTGACCGCTGGTGCTGAAGCCGCTCAGAAGAGCCGCGAGATGTATGCCGCCTCTTTGGCCGACATGCCGCTGCTGGCCAAGACGGAGAGCGAGGACTACAGTCCCGCCCTCGTCAACGGTGAGGACAGCCGCATCTTCTATGGCGACCTTCTCCACGTCCTCGGTATGGAAGCCAAGGCCTACGGCAAGCTCCGCGACTATTATGCCGCCCATAACAACCGGCCTGCCGCCTGCATCTTCGCCGCCAAGGCCCTCGCCGCCGAGAAGCCCGAGGTCGTCGCCAAAGCCCGCAAGTCGCGGTATGTGCAGCGGATAGACTCCCTCATCACCGTCTATGGTGACCTCCGTGAGGCCGGTGAGCTCGCCGTCATGCACTACAACGCCATTGGTGATGCCGACGACATCACCGCTGAGGACAAAGTCAACTACATCAACTACGCCCTCTCGCGCTGGGGAGTTTGGCCGCGGATGAACATCCTGCGCAATGCCCTCAGCGACCTCCAGCAGCCATCTTTTGCCATCAACATCGGTGACGCTATGATGCTGCCCGGCGTGGAGCGCACCCTGCGCATCAACGGCATCCGCAATGTCAACGAGCTCTCCATCAACGTCTACCGCGTCAAGGCAGCGGGCAATGCCGATATCGACCCCACCACGGCCAAGGGCTATGCCAAGATGAAAGACCTCGTCGTCCCCGGTGCTGTCTTCACGGCCACACGCCGCTATATCGGTCAGCCCGCCTGGAAGGAGAACACCGACACCGTCAACATCAAGGGACTGCCTGTCGGCGTCTACCTCATCGAGGCCACGACCGGCACTCCCGGCATTGAGGTGCAGCGCGAGCTGCTCTATGTCAGCAACCTCTATATTATCCACGAGTCACTGCCCGACAACCGTGTGCGTTTTGCCGTTGTCAACGCCACGACGGGTCGCCCCATCAGTGGTGCCCACCTCGTCGTAGGCAGCTCCAGCTACAGCAAGGAGGGCACAGTGACAAAGAACCTTGTCACCGACCACGACGGCGAGGCCATCCTCTCCTATGCCAAGGGCGAGCGCCCGAACCGCGTCTATGCCTATACCGACGATGACAAGGCCTGCCGCAACTTCTCCTTCTACACATCTTATTATTATTGGTCTGACAACCGTACGGTGACATCGCGCCTGCAGACCTTCACTGACCGGAACCTCTATCGTCCCGGCCAGACCGTCCATGTCACCGCCATTGCCTGGGATGCCGATAAGTCCACGCTGTCGTCGAAGACTGTCGGCGACAAAACCGTGAAATTCGAGCTCTTCGATGCCAACGGCAAGAGCGTGAGCACGAAGACGGCGTCGACGGACCGCTATGGTACGGCCAGTGCCGACTTCGTCCTTCCTCAGGGCGGTCTCACGGGCAGCTTCAATATCACGGCCTCCTGTGCGGACCGCAGCAGCGGCTCTTCTTTCCATGTCGAGCAGTACAAGCGTCCTGCCTTCCAGGTCTCCTTTGACAAATACAAGGATGCCTACAAGGACGGCGACACCATCAGCGTGCGTGGTCTGGCCACTACCTACAGCGGTGTCCCTGTGCAGGGTGCCAAGGTCGTCTACACCGTCAACCGCCGTCAGGGACTGTGGTGGTTCCGCAGCGGACCGCAGACTGAGGTGGCCAGCGCCTCCACGACGACAGCCTCCGACGGCTCCTTCGTAGTCCGCGTGCCGATGGACATGCCCGAGGACGTGAAGCGTGTGGGCCGTCTGTTCTATGACTTCGATGTCAACGCCATCGTCACCGACGGTGCTGGTGAGAGCCATGAGGTTACAACGACGCTGCCGCTGAGCAACCGCGCCGTGGTGCTCTCGTCCGATGTCCCCGCCAAGGTGCTCCGCGACAGTCTGAAGACCGTCTCCTTCTCTTGCAAGAACTTGGCAGGTGAGGAAGTAGCCGCTACCGTCAGCTACCGTCTCGACGGTGGCGAGTGGAAGACGACGCCGACACAGACGCCGACTGCCATAGCCGCCAAGCTCACGTCGGGCCTCCACACCTTAGAGGCTGTCTGCCAGGGTGATACACTGAAGCAGGAGGTCGTCGTCTTCTCCCTTTCCGACAAGCGTCCCGCCGTGGCCACACACGATTGGTTCTATCTCTCCGCCGACCGCTTCAGCGCCGACGGCAAGCCCATCTATCTGCAGTTGGGAACCTCTGACGAGGATACACATATTTATTATACAGCTTTCGCGGGCAATAAAGTCATCGAGCAGGGTTCCAAGACCCTCAGCAATGAGGTTGTGACGCGCAAGCTGCAATATAAGGAGTCGTTTGGTGACGGTCTCACGCTGACTATGGCGTGGGTGGTGCGTGGCAAGCTCTATACCCACACCGTGGAGCTCCAACGCCCGCAGCCCGACACCAGTCTGAAGCTGTCGTGGAAGACTTTCCGCGACAAGCTCCGTCCCGGGCAGAAGGAGACGTGGACGCTGACCATTGCCTCACCCAAGGGCAAGGCCGCCCGTGCCCAGCTCCTCGCTACCCTCTACGACAAGAGTCTCGACGCTGTCTACAGCCAGCACTCTTGGCAGGTCAACAACAGCTTCTATTTCTCCCTCCCGCGTGCCGCATGGAGTGGAGGCAGTCAGAGTGTCATCGGCCTCTATGGCTTCCAGCCCTACACGGCCTTCAAGGAGCGCGCCTTAGACTTCACCCATTTCGACAGCGACCTCTTCGGCTGGGCTTCTCCGGTCCGCCACGATATAGTGTTCATGCGTGGCACTCGGGTGTATAAGCAAGCCCAGGTCGAGGCCCTCGCCGCCGTGAACAGTCTGGCTTCCGTTGATGAGGTTGTCAACCTCGGCGCCCGTGAGGCCTCCGACGATGAGAAAGTTATCATCGGCTATTCCAGCAAGGCCGCCAACGCTGGCGATACCGGCAAGGGCAAAGGCGACGCCGGTGCCCAGCTGCGTGAGAACTTCAACGAGACAGCCTTCTACTATCCCGCTCTGACCACCGACGCCCAGGGCAATGTCAACATCTCCTTCACGCTCCCTGAGAGTGTCACCACATGGCGCTTCCTCGGTCTGGCCCACGACACGCTGATGAACAACAGCGTCATCACCGCTGAGGCTGTGGCCCCCAAGCCCGTCATGGTGCAGCCTAACATGCCGCGCTTCCTGCGTCAGGGCGACAACGCCACCCTCTCGGCTATCCTCTCCAACACCACGGACCACCGCCAGAGTGGTATCGTCCGCCTCGTCTTCGTTGATGCCGAGACCGACCGCGTGCTCATGGAGAAGCGCCAGACCTTTGCCCTGAGTCCGAAGAGCTCCCTCACGGCCACCTTCAAAGTCGACGCCGCCCAGCTCGCCGAGCGTGCCGCCGGACAGTCGCTCCTCGTGGCCCGCATCTATGCCGAGGGCAACGGCTATAGCGACGGCGAGCAGCACTATCTGCCGCTGTTGCCCGACAAGGAGCGCGTCGTCAACACCCTCCCGTTCTATCTGAATGAGGCCGGTGTGAAGGACCTCGACCTCACCAAGCTCTTCCCCAATGGCAGCAGCGACCGGAAGCTGACCGTGGAATATACCAACAACCCCGCATGGCTCGTCGTCCAGGCACTGCCGACCTTAGCCAGTCCGTCGCAGACTGACGCTGCCTCCTTGGCTGCCGCTATCTACGCCAATGTCTTAGGTCGCCAGCTGCTCACCGCCTCGCCGAAGATAGCCCAGACCATCAAGCTGTGGCAGCAGGAGCAGGACGCCACATCACTGACAAGCAACCTCTCCAAGAACGAGGAGCTGAAGACAATGGTCCTCTCCGAGACCCCGTGGGTGGCTGAGGCTGAGCATGAGACCGACCAGAAGCGGATGCTGGCCCAGTATCTTGACGCCTCCACGATAGACTACCGCATCAGCAACTTCACTACCAAGCTCGCACAGCTGCAGAATGGCGATGGCTCCTTCTCCTGGTGGCCGGGCATGAAGGGCAGCGTCTACCAGACGATGAATGTCATCGAGACGCTGACACGACTCAACAAGCTCGCCGGTCGTCAGACTGCCTTCCAGTCGATGCTCACTAACGCCTTCAGCTACATGAAGGGCGAGATCAGCAAGGAGGTTGCTGAACTGAAAAAGGACGAGAAGAAGGGTGTCAAGGGATTGCAACCCTCTGAGACGGCCTGCCACTATCTCTACAGCGCTGCCCTCGACGGTCAGAAGGCCACGGCCGACATGACCTACCTCATCGACCTCCTCGACCGCCAGCCCTCGCAGCTCACCATCTATGGCAAGGCCTGCACGGCTGTCATCTTAGCTCAGTATGGCAAGACCGCGCACGCCAAGACCCTCCTGGAGAGTCTACGCCAGTATACCGTCTACCGTGAGGAGATGGGCCGCTATTTCGATACCCGCAAGGCACAGTACAGTTGGATGGACTACCGCATCCCCACGCAGACTGCTGCCATCGAGGCTCTGCAGATGCTCGAGCCCAACGACACCGCCACCGTGCAGCAGCTGCAGCGCTGGCTCCTTCACGAGAAGCGCACTACGTCGTGGAGCACGTCCATCAACAGCGTCAATGCCGTCTATGCCTTCCTCAGCGGAGCCCGCGCCGACGTCCTCGACAACGGCAATATGGCCACGCTGCGCCTCAATGGTGAGACACTGGAACTGCCGAAGGCTACTGCCGGTATCGGCTACGTCAAGGTTGTCAAGGACGTAGCCACTGCCCGTGACCTCACTGTGGACAAGACCTCTGCGGGCACTTCGTGGGGCGCTGTCTACGGTAGCTTCATGCAGAAAACCACGGAGGTGGCATCGGCAACGGCAGGGCTGAAGGTGACACGTGTCATCGACGACGGCATGGCCGGAAGTCTGAAGGTGGGACAGAAGGTGAAGGCTCGCATCACCATCGTTGCCGACCGTGATTACGACTTCGTGCAGGTGCAGGACAAGCGTGCTGCCTGCCTCGAACCCGTCAGCCAGGTCAGCGGCTATCGCTGGAGCAATGGCGGCGGATACTACCTCGCACCCCAGGACAACGTTACGAACTACTATTTCGACAAGCTGAGCAAGGGTACCCATGTCGTGGAGACGGAATACTTCGTCGACAGAGCCGGCGACTACGCCACAGGCCTGTGCACCGTGGTCTGCGCCTATGCACCCGAGTTCAGCGGTCGTGAGGCTGCCCTGAAGGTGGCCGTAAAGTAATATGATAAGATGATAAGACAAGCGATTCTATTCTCCGTCTGGACGCTCCTGCCTCTGAGCATGAGCGCCCAGGCTATCACCACCCCCAACGACACCATCGACTGCGGTCAGGTGGTCTTCAAGCATCCCGTCCGGGCACAGTTCCGTATGAAGAACGAGAGCCGCCAGACCTTCACCATCACGGACGTGCGCACGTCGTGCGGCTGCACCTCTGTCTCCTATCCTTCTCAGGCGATAGCTCCCGGCGACACCTTCTCGGTGAGTGCCGTCTACGATGCCAAGCAGATGGGACATTTCCAGAAGTCCGTGGGTGTCTACACCTCCGCCTCTGAGGAGCCCCGCATGCTCACCCTCCGCGGAGTTGTCGTGGACCGTATCGTCAACTTCCGCGGTGAGTATCCTTATACCATCGGTAGCCTCGTGGCCGACAAGAACGACCTGGAGTTTGACAATGTCAACCGCGGCGACATGCCTATGGCCACCATTCACCTGATGAACAACGGCACGGACAATGTGGAGCCGCAGCTCATGCACATGCCGCCCTATCTCAAGGGTGAGGTGCGGCCCTCGCGCATCGCACCGGGACACACGGGAACGGTGACGCTGCAGGTGGACACCTGGAAGCTCCGTGACTTAGGATTGACGCAGACTTCTGTCTTCCTCGGCATGTTCCCCGGCGACGTCGTCTCCCCCGACAAGGAGATATCCCTGAGCGTCATCGTCATGCCTGACTTCGAACGTCTCACCGAGGCTCAGCGCGCCAACGCACCAAAGCTGCAGCTCTCGAAAGGTTCCATAGACATCGGAAGCTTTGGCAGTAAGGAGAAGAAAAAGGACGAGATTGTCATTACCAACATTGGCAAGTCCACGCTCACCATCCGCTCCATGCAGATGCTCACCGTGGGCATGGATGTGTCGCTCAGCGAGCAGAACATCCAGCCCGGGAAGTCGGCGAAGCTGAAGGTGACAGCCATCAAGAGCTTGCTTGGTAAAGCCCGTTCCAAGCCGCGCATCCTGCTCATCACCAACGACCCTGACGACGCCAAGGTGATGATACCATTGAATGTGTCGCTGACAAAATAATTTGTCACGCTGACAGAGGAATAATCAGTAATTCTGACGAAAGAAGAAATGAATGTAACGATAGAGATTGACGCCGGTAGTGGTTTCTGCTTTGGCGTCACGACAGCCATCAAGAAAGCCGAGGAGGTGCTTGCCGGTGGCGGCACCCTCTACTGTCTCGGCGATATCGTGCACAACGGCATGGAGGTGGAACGGCTCCACAAGCAGGGCCTTATCACCATCGACCACGACGAGTTCCGCCATCTCCATGACGCTACCGTCCTGCTGCGTGCTCACGGTGAGCCCCCCGAGACCTACGCCATCGCCAAGGCTAACAACATCGAGATTATCGATGCCACATGCCCTGTTGTCCTGGCCCTGCAGGGGAGGATACGCCGGAAATATACTGAGATGCCCGTTGCCCAGACTGTCATCTTCGGCAAGCGCGGCCACGCCGAGGTCCTTGGACTCGTGGGGCAGACCCATCAGCATGCCATCGTCGTGGAGAACCTCGACGACGTGAAGGCCAAGCTCGACTTCTCACGCGACATCAACCTCTACTCCCAGACGACAAAGAACCTTGACGAATACCGTCGCATCATCGACTATATCAGCTCGCATGTCGCGCCCGGTGTGACCTTTAAGAGCTTCGACACCGTCTGCCGCCAGGTTGCCAACCGCATGCCGCATATCGCGGAGTTTGCCTCCCACCACGACCTCATCCTCTTTGTCAGTGGTCGCAAGAGCAGCAACGGGCATGCACTCTTCACGCGCTGTCAGGAGGTAAACCCCAACAGCCACCTCATAGAGGGTGCCCAGGAGATAGATCCCGCCTGGTTCCAGGGTGTGAAGACGGTAGGCATCTGTGGTGCTACCTCCACGCCGAAATGGCTCATGGAGGAGTGCAGAGACTGGATAGTGAAGCACTAATCCGGAAGTTACGGACTGATTTACATTTACTACACCTTTTTTGTAGAAACTATACCAATACTTGTCAATAAAAATAGGTGTAGCGCCATCCAAAGACTATTTTCCTTTACTCTTTGGGTGGTGCTACATCTTTACGGAGTAGCGCTACATCTTATATATATTGCTCCGTAATGTGTAGTAAGGAAAAGTGGGACCTTGCATCCCAGGACCCTAAAGCAAACCTTCCCGCTGACTTACATCAATCCGTTTGACCTTGGTCAAATGCTTTGATTTCTATCAAAAATATCACTGTTTGCGGCCACAAACTTACAATTTTGTTTGTTGGCAACGATTTTATCTATAACTTTGCAAGCGTTAAAAGGATAACCCTAAGGGCCGGGAGCAATCCTCAGGACTTGGGAAAGTAAGAGAGACGGGGCTACGGCTCCGATGTTTAATCTTTAAAAGAGAAAGGATAACATTATGAAAAAGATTGTATTCACTTTAGCTGCACTGATGACAATGACTGTAGCCTTCGCTGAGGGCGAGACATCCACAAAGACCGAGGCCGCCGCTATCGAGGCTAAGTACGACGTCAACGTGAACATGAGCTCTCTGAGCCGTGCCCTGCGTCTGAACACTGACGACGCCCGCACCGTAGCTTTCGTAGAGGGTGAGTTCCGCCGCGACATGCAGAAGGCTGCTACCGCTGACAGCGAGGAGCGCGACAAGCTCGTCAAGAAGGCCATCAACCGCAACCTGGGCAACATGCGTTCTATCCTTGACGCTGACCAGTATCACGTCTATGTCCAGCTGCTGAACGCTACGCTCAACAACCGTGGCATCATCAACAAGTAAACACTGTTTTGTCATAGCATACGCCCCCGGCTCTCACAGGAGAGTCGGGGGCTTTGCTGTATTAAGGGGCGGTGCTCGTGGAGGTTGTTATCTTGGCAGCTCCACCCATTTGTCGTCGGCAACGATGAGGCCGTGCTCCTTGGCATAGCCCATGAGCCAGTGAGCCTCCTTGGTGGGGCAGTTGGTCTTGCGCTGCAGAGCGTCGAGGAAGTCTTCGCGCTTCATCATCTTCTCCGGCTGGACGGAGAGGATGTCCTTGACGGTACCGGCAAGCCTCTCGGTGTTATAGTGGTGGCTCTTGTTGTGGTAGCGGTTGAAAGCCACGAGAGCCACGCAGACGACTATGATAACGAGAATCGTGAGAGTTGTTGTAGTCATACGGGTAAGTGTTTTTACGGTTGATGTGCCAAAAATAAGCAAAATAATCGAATCCCGCAACTTTTGTAGCCTCTTTCTTTCTAAAACTTACATTTTTTAAGACGAGAGCATAGTCGTGCCAGTTTGTCACTATATCCTGCCAATCTGACGAAAGCGGCTGTTGGGTACACGCTTTGTATATAGGGTGGTGGACTTGGGAAACTCCCAGGGCCGTTAGAAACCAACAGAATATAAAAACAGACAAGATATGACATTCGACAAATTTACCATTAAAGCCCAGGAAGCCATCCAGGAAGCCGTCAATACGGCACAGATGGCTCACCAGCAGGCCATAGAGCCTGTGCACATCCTGCAGGGCATCATGCAGAAAGGACGCGATGTCACCAACTTCGTGTTCCAGAAGCTCGGCGTGAATGCCATGCAGATAGAGAACCTTATCCAGCAGGAGGTCAAGCACCTGCCGCGTGTGGAGGGCGGACAGCCCTATTTCTCCAATGACTCGAACAGCGTCTTGGAGAAGGCCGTCGCAGACTCTCAGAAGATGGGCGATGAGTTCGTCTCCGTGGAGCCTATCCTCTTGGCACTCCTGCAGGTCAACAGCACCGTGAGTCGCATCCTCAAGGACGCCGGCTGTACGGAGAGCGAGATGATGAAGGCAATCACGGAGCTGCGTCAGGGTCAGAAGGTGCAGAGCCAGAGTGGTGACGAGAACTACCAGGCCCTCTCCAAATACGCCCGCAACCTCGTCGATGCTGCCCGCCAGGGAAAGCTCGACCCGGTGATAGGCCGTGACGAGGAGATACGCCGTGTGTTGCAGATTCTCTCGCGCCGTACGAAGAACAACCCTATCCTCATCGGTGAGCCGGGTACCGGTAAGACCGCTATCGTGGAAGGACTGGCCGAGCGTATCGTGCGCGGTGACGTGCCGGAGAACCTGAAGAACAAACAACTCTTCTCCCTCGACATGGGTGCTCTTGTGGCCGGTGCTAAATATAAAGGTGAGTTTGAGGAGCGCCTGAAGGCCGTCATCAAAGAGGTGACGGGTTCCAACGGCAACATCATCCTCTTCATCGATGAGATCCACACCCTTGTGGGTGCCGGTGGTGGTGAGGGCGCCATGGATGCTGCCAATATCCTCAAGCCGGCGCTGGCACGCGGTGAGCTTCGCGCCATCGGTGCCACGACCCTCGACGAGTATCAGAAATACTTTGAGAAGGATAAAGCCTTGGAGCGCCGCTTCCAGACCGTCATGGTCGACGAGCCTGACGAGACCGACGCCATCTCCATCCTGCGTGGTCTGAAGGAAAAATATGAGAACCACCATAAGGTGCGTATCACCGATGACGCCTGTATCGCTGCCGTGAAGCTCTCGGAGCGTTATATCTCCGACCGCTATCTCCCGGATAAGGCAATCGACCTCATGGATGAGGCTGCTGCCAAGTTGCGTATGGAGCGTGACTCTGAGCCTGAGGAGCTCGATGAGATTACGCGTCATCTCAAACAGATAGAGATAGAGCGTGAGGCCATCAAGCGCGAGGGTGACGAGGATAAGATTAAGCTCCTCGACAAGGAGATTGCCGAGTACAAGGAGAAGGAGCATTCCTTCCGTGCTAAATGGGAGGCTGAGAAAGGCTTGGTCAACAAGATTCAGCAGGACAAGCAGGCCATGGAGGACCTGAAGTTTGAGTCGGAGAAGGCTGAGCGTGAAGGCAACTACGCTCGTGTAGCCGAGATTCGTTATGGCAAGCTCAAACAGCTCCAGGACGATATCGACAGCGTGCAGGTTCAGCTCCATGCCACCCAGGGTGGTGAAGCCATGGTTCGTGAGGAGGTCACTGCCGACGACATCGCCGAGGTGGTGAGCCGCTGGACGGGGATACCTGTGACGAAGATGATGCAGAGCGACCGTGAGAAGCTCCTGCATCTTGAGGACGAGCTTCACAAGCGTGTCGTGGGTCAGGACGAGGCCATCAAGGCTGTCGCTGACGCCGTGCGCCGCTCTCGCGCCGGTCTGCAGGATCCGAAGCGCCCGATAGCGTCGTTCATCTTCCTCGGTACAACGGGTACTGGTAAGACGGAACTGGCAAAGGCACTCGCCGACTACCTCTTCAACGATGAGAACATGATGACGCGTATCGATATGAGCGAGTATCAGGAGAAGTTCTCGGTGACAAGGCTCATCGGTGCACCTCCGGGGTACGTAGGTTATGACGAGGGCGGTCAGCTCACGGAGGCCGTGAGACGGAAACCGTACAGCGTCGTCCTCTTCGATGAGATAGAGAAGGCGCATCCTGATGTCTTCAACATTCTCTTGCAGGTCCTCGACGACGGTCGTCTGACGGACAACAAGGGTCGCACGGTGAACTTCAAGAACACCATCATCATCATGACGTCAAATCTCGGCAGTCAGTATATACAGTCGCGTTTCGCCGATCTCAACGACTACAACCGCGACAGTGTCATCAAGGACACCAAGACGCATGTCATGGATATGCTCAAGAAGACCATCCGTCCGGAGTTCCTCAACCGTATCGACGACATCATCATGTTCCTGCCCCTCACCAAGGTTCAGATTGCCAAGGTGGTGGAGATGCAGATGCAGCGCGTGAGGAAGATGCTGGAGCCGCAGGGCTTTGACTTGAAATGGACGCCCGATGCCATCGACTGGCTGGCTCAGGTGGGCTACGACCCGGAGTTTGGTGCCCGTCCTGTCAAGCGCGCCATCCAGGACTATGTCCTCAACGACCTCTCCAAGAAGATTCTTGCCGAAGAGGTGCTGCGCGACAAGCCCATCATCATCGATGCCAACGACAAAGGGCTGGTGTTTAAGAACTGATGTTCCTTTAGATAATATGAAGGGCGAGGGAGAAATTTTCCCTCGCCCTTTTTTCATGGGGTTGCTGGGGAAGGTAGGAAGCTGGCTATCGGCTTTTCTCCTCAAATTTCTCCAGGAGCCAGCGGTTCTGCTCGTCGATGGTCATGTGGCTGTTGTCGAGGACGAGGGCGTCGTCGGCCTGGCGGAGAGGCGAGACGTCGCGGTGGGTGTCGATATAGTCGCGCTCCTCGACATTCTTCAGGATGGCGTCGTAGTCAGCGGGCTGCCCCTTGCCTTTGAGCTCATCATAGCGGCGCTGGGCGCGGACGGCGGGAGAGGCGGTGACAAAGATCTTCAACTCGGCATCGGGGAAGACGACGGTGCCGATGTCGCGGCCGTCCATGACGATACCTTTGTTGCGGCCCATGGCTTTCTGCTGGTCTACGAGGGCCTCGCGGACGAAGGGGAGGGCGGCGATGGGACTGACATGGGAGCTGACCTCCATGCCGCGAATCTTATCCTCGACGAGCTCGCCGTTGAGGTAGGTGTCGGGGCGACCCGTCGTGGCGTTGAACTGGAAGGAGATGGCGATCTCGGGCATGAGAGCCTGGAGCTCGGTGGCCTTCACACTGCCGTCAGCATTGAAAAGGTTGTGGCGCAGGGCGAAAAGGGTGACGGCGCGGTACATGGCGCCCGTGTCCACATAGATGTAGCCGATGCGGCGGGCCAGGTCCTTAGCCATGGTGCTCTTGCCGCATGAAGAATAGCCGTCGATGGCTATCGTAATTTGTTTCATTATAATGTGTAATTTATAATGTATAATGTGTAATGTATAATGTGTAATGTATAATGTGTAGTGTATAAATATTAGGAGGCTATAAGCCATAAGCTAATAGCTATAAGTAATAATTAATAATTAATAACTAATAACTATTACAGGCTGTAGGCTATTGTTGCTGTGATGCTGGAGCTTGAGACGTGGTATTTGCCGTAGGCCACGCCAACCTTGAAGCGCTCTAAGGTGAGGCCGGCGCCTAAGGAGAAACCGGCGCCGTGGCTGCTGTCGCCGTCACTGCTGGAGACCTTCATCTCATCGGCACGACGGAAGTTGTAGCCACCACCTACCCAGAAACTCTCGCTTAAGAGGATGTCAGCGCCTAAGACGACATGGTTGAAGAACTTATACTGTGGGTGGTTGAGGTCGACGAGGGTGGCATGGACGCGGAAGGGTGTGTTGACAAAACGCTTGGAGACACCGAGCTGGATGTCGAAGGGCAGTTTGCCGTAGGTCTCATCGTAGGCCTTCAGCTCACCACCAAGGTTCTTAAAGACCAGCGACACCGACCACTCACGGTCCGGGTCGTAGTAGTTGAGGCCCAAGTCCACACCCACGGCGATGGCGTTGTAGTCGCCGATATACGAGGTGATGAACTTTGCCGCTATGCCACCGGCGACTCTGTCGGTGAGAAGGTAGGAGAAATATCCGGCCAAGGCGATGTCCTTTGCCGAAAACTCTCCCGTCTGCACGTTCTGCTCGTCCACTTCCTTCATCTTGCCATAGTCGAGGAGCTGGGCCGACACCGCCCATGTTGCACGGTCGCCAACGGCACGGTTGAAGCTGGCGCTCAGTGCGTTGCTGCCCGACATATAGTTCATATAGTTGAAGTTGATGGTCTTGTCGCTGACCGAGGACAGCAGGGCCGGGTTGTTGAAGATTAAGGCTTCGTCGTCGTCGATGACGGTCACATTGTCGCCGCCTAAGGCAGCGGCATGGGCGCTGGCGGGCAGACGGAGGAAGTTGTACTCCGTCTGGCTGTCGTTCTGGGCGAAGCAGGGGAGTGACATCATCATAAGGAGGACGATAAGGGCCTTTTTCATTTAAATAATTTAATTATTGGGCAAAGTTACTGCTTTTTTGAAGAATAGCTGTAATTTTGTAACCGTGTTTTGACAATATAACGTTGTAGGCACTGTAAAAATTGTAATGATGAATATTAAGAAAAGCGATAATGTCAATTTGGACTTGCACCGTGGTACGGGCTTTCTGCTCGGCCTTGTCATAGCGTTGGCATTGCTTTTCACCGCTTTCGAATACACCTCGCGCCCCAAGGCTGTCGATGAGGATGAGTCGATGCTCGATGATGTCGCCGAGGATCTGGCTATGACCTCTGCCATGGACACCCACGACATGGTCTCTGCCGCACCGGCGCCGGCCTCTAAGGCTGTGACGAACAATGTGAAGGAAGTGGCGCATGTGGAGAGCTCCGACAAGATAGCCCCCATCACCAGCAAGCTTGTCATCGGCCAGGGCGAGGGCGTCACCAAGGGCGCCAACGTCGTCGAGGCCCTGCCACAGATCACTGCCCAGAGCCCCGACACCGCTGTGTTGCGCACCGTGGAGCAGATGCCGGAGTTCCCCGGTGGTATCGTCGTATTCATGAAATGGCTCACCAAGAACCTGCGCTATCCCGTTCAGGCACAGCAGCAGAAGATACAGGGCAAGGTTGTGGTGTCGTTCATCATCAACAAGGACGGCTCCATCGCCTCGCCGACCATCGTCTCCTCCGCCGACCCCATGCTCTCGGCTGAGGCCCTGAGAGTGGTGAAGATGATGCCGAGGTGGAAGCCCGGCGTCTCCGATGGCAAGCCATGCCGCACCATGTTCGCTATCCCTATCAACTTCGTCTTGTAATAAGAAAACTATGTATACCGCAGATGAACTTCTACAGAAGGTCAACACCTTCCTCGATTCCCTTCCTTACGACCGTAAGCCGATGTCGCTCTATGAGCCTATCCGATACGTCCTCTCCATGGGTGGCAAGCGCATACGCCCCGTGCTCATGCTCTTAGCCTACAACCTCTACAAAGACGCCCCCGAGCGTATCCTCATGCAGGCCGTGGCGCTGGAGACTTATCACAACTATACCCTTCTCCACGACGACCTCATGGACAATGCCGACCTGCGCCGCGGCCATGCCACCGTGCACCGGAAGTGGAATGCCAACCAGGCCATCCTCTCCGGCGACTCCATGCTCGTGCTGGCCTATGAGCGCATGATGCAATGTCCGGCACCCATGCTCTCCACCATCCTTAAAGTCTTCACCGAGACAGCCCTGGAGATTGGCGAGGGACAGCAGCTCGATATGGACTTCGAGAGCCGCACTGATGTCACCGAGAAAGAGTATATCGAGATGATACGTCTCAAGACAAGTGTCCTCCTGGCCTGCGCGCTGAAGATAGGTGCTACCTTGGCCGGAGCCTCTGCCGACGATGCCGACAACCTCTACCGCTTCGGTGAGAAGATAGGACTGGCTTTCCAGCTTCAGGACGACTACCTCGATGTCTATGGCGATCCGAAGGTCTTTGGAAAGGCTATCGGCGGTGACATCACGTCGAACAAGAAGACGTTCATGCTTATCAACGCTTTCAATAAGGCCGATGAGGCACAGCGCAAGGAGCTGATGAGGTGGATTACGGCCAAGGACTTCGACCGCAACGAGAAGGTCAGCGCCGTGACGAAACTCTACAACGAGATGGGCATCGACAAGCTTGCCTTGGAAAAGATAGCCCACTACTTCGACGAGAGCCGCCACTATCTCGATGCTGTCAAGGTGGACGACAGCCGCAAGGTCATGCTGCGCCAGTATGCCGAGAAGATGATGAATCGCAAGTATTAATGTAGCTGCTGATGTTTGATATCGACGACACCCATTTCATAGACACCCACGCCCATCTCGACGGCGAGGAGTTTCGCGACGACCTGCCTGAGGTCATCGCCCGTGCCCAGGCCGCTGGTGTGGGCGCCATCTTCATTCCCGGCATCGACGCCGCGTCGGTGGAGAGTGTCATGCGCGTCTGCCGCGACTACCGCGGCTACTGCTTTCCGATGATAGGCTTGCAGCCCGAGGAGGTGAGAGCCGACTGGGCCGAGGTTCTGACGATGATGAGGCAGGCCTTCGAGGCTAACAAAGCTGACGGCGACCCGCGCTATATCGCTATTGGAGAGTGCGGCCTCGACTTCTACTGGAGCCGGGAGTATGAGAAGGAGCAGCTCCGGGCCTTTGAGAAGCAGGTGGAATGGTCGGTGGAGACACAGCTCCCGCTGATGATACACTGCCGCAAGGCGCAGAACGAGCTCCTGCATATCATGCGGCCTTATGAGAAGGAGCTCCCCGGTGGCGTCTTCCACTGTTTCACCGGCAACACCCATGAGGCTGAGGAATATCTGCGTTTCGACAAGTTCGTCTTGGGCATTGGGGGCGTCTCCACGTTCAAGAGCAGTCATCTCCGGGAGGACCTCCCCGCTGCCGTCCCTTTGTCGCGTATCGTCTTAGAGACCGACAGTCCTTATATGGCGCCCGTACCCAACCGCGGCCAGCGCAACGAGAGCGCCTTCGTCAAACTCGTGCTGCAAAACCTGGCACGCTGCTTCCATACGACGGAGGACAACGTAGCGAAGATTACGAATGATAATGTCAGACGAGTGTTCGGGCAACGTCAAACAATTGTTAGCCAAACGGCCGACAATTGTTAGCCAAACGGCCGACAATTGTTAGCCAAACGGCTGACAATTGTTAGCCAACCTGCCGCAAGATAGGTTTCAGGGCAGTGCTTGAAGGCTTTCAGTTCGGTGCGCGTTCGCCGTGGTTCGTGTAATCATTAAAGAACTTTAAATTCTGCCTTTATCCTTCCGCCTTTGCCCAAAAAGTGCTAACTTTGCACTCGCGTTTGAAAAATACGGTGTTTAGCCGCATTGACAACGTAGTCAGCCAAACAAGGAGAGATGCTCGAGTGGCTGAAGAGGCACGCCTGGAAAGCGTGTAACCGTCCAAAGCGGTTCCGGGGTTCGAATCCCCGTCTCTCCGCAGATTCGTTATGAGGGAAACCCAATTGGGTTTCCCTCTTTTGTTATCTACCAGCAACTTAGCTTATCATTTACGATCCAGATGAGTGCATCGGTATTGCCGTTGTGGCAAAACCTTAATACCTTTGCCGGGCTTCTCAATTGCGCCGTTTTTCAGCTCTTTTGTTCCGAGAGCTGTTATACAATATCAAGGTGTGCAGCGCTTTAGTCCCTGATGTCACCGTGTCGTGATCAAGTCTGCGCACAGCGTTCAGAATATAAAGTTGTCACCGTGTAGTGATAAACTACCTGCCTATAAACTTATTTAATTCTTTTTCCTTTGCGCAACGTATTTTTTAGTGTACCTTTGCGTGAAATTAACAAAACGAGTACTTACGTAAGACAATACGAGACATCATGTTTAAGAAATCAGACACGTTGAGAGCAGCCGTTGTGACCGCTCTGTCTTTATTAGCAGCCACCCTGTTTTTCTCACCCTTGTCGGCTGAAGCGGCTAAGGAGTCTTCCGCTTTGTCGGCTGTAGCAGTGACGAGTCCGTCGCCTGTGTCGGCTGTCTTAGCCGCTGCACCGGGGGCTCAGGCCGCCAAGGGCGCCGAGCCTGCCAAGAGCTCCCCGTCTGCCGACACCGCCAGTGCGCCTGGCGCCTCGGCGAGTGCTGCCGATGCGGGAACTGACAGCCTCTCTGATGCCGACGCTTCCATCGACGCCAACGACGCTATGGCCGGCGACGCACCCCAGGAAGAGAGCCAGGGATTCTATAAGTCGTTGAAGACGAAGTTTATCGAGGGCGACGCCGGGTTCATGTCCTTTGTGGCTCTGGCCCTGGTCTTGGGCCTGGCTTTCTGCATTGAGCGCATCATCTACCTCAGCCTCTCGGAGATTAACGCCAAGAAGTTTATGGCCGACCTCGACGCCAAGATTCAGGCTGGCGACATCGAGGGTGGTAAGGAGCAGTGCCGTAACACGCGCGGCCCCGTGGCCTCCATCTGCTACCAGGCCTTGGAGCGTATCAACGAGAGCGTCGACAACATCGAGCGCAGCGTCATCAGCTATGGCTCTGTGCAGGATGCCAACCTGGAGCGTGGCTGCTCCTGGATAACACTCTTCATCGCCATGGCTCCCTCCCTCGGATTCTTGGGTACCGTGGTGGGTATGGTCATGGCCTTCGACCAGATTCAGACCGCAGGTGACATCAGCCCGACCATTGTGGCTGCAGGTATGAAGGTGGCCCTCATCACCACCATCTTCGGTATCATCGTGGCACTTATTCTGCAGCTCTTCTACAACTATATCCTCTCCAAGATAGACCATCTCACCTCGCAGATGGAGGAGTCGGCTATCACGCTCCTCGACTCCGTGGTGAAGTACAAGAGGCAGCACGCCGAGAAATAAGTTAAGGCGACAAAATATGGAAAAGAAATCATCTACTGATATATGGCTTCGGGCTGCCAAACTCCCCTCGCGGGTGCTGTGGTGCTTGGTGGGTGTCATAGCCCTCGTCTTCGCCCTGTTCTGGCTCATCGGCTATGACAGGCCTTTTGAGGAAGACCCCAACTTCAACGAGCCGCTCTTCACCGACGCCCTCATGGTGCTCATGGTGCTCATGGTCGTGGCGGGTGTGGCCCTTGCCGTTTGGTCCGTGGTGCGGAGCATGAAGATAGCCGGGCGTGGCGCTGACTATAGCAACAACGTCCCCGTGAGAAAGATAGGCTACAGTGTGGCCGGAGGCACCTTCTTCATTTTGCTCCTGACCTTTCTCCTCGGATCTTCGGCACCGATGAAGATTAATGGCGCCGACTTTACCGACGCCTTCTGGCTGAAGGTCTCCGACATGTTCGTTAGCTCCTCGCTTCTTCTCATTGTGGCGGCTGTAGCGGCCGTCATCTATGGTTCGACAAAATATATACGTAAGCCATGATGCAGTTTCACCGACGGCAGCATAAGGTGCCGGGCCTGAACACCACGTCGACGGCCGACATCTCCTTCATGCTGCTCATCTTCTTCCTTGTCACCACCAATATGGATATCGACAAGGGCCTCCAGCGCCAGCTCCCGCCTGCCGACAAGCAGGAGCAGCAGGAGTCCTATGTGGAGAAAGGCACCACCATGGCTCTGCGTATCACTGCTGACAACCGCCTCTTCGTCGACGACAAGCCCTTCCACGTCTCGGCTCTGCGCGGCAGCGTCGAGAACTTCGTCGCAAGGGTGGGGAAGCGACATCTCATCATCCTTGCCGTGGACCCCGCCTCGAGCTACGACACCTATTTCCAGGTGCAGAACGAGCTCGTCGCCGCCTATAACGTGCTTCGCGACAGGGCGGCCCGCCGTCTCTACGGGCGCGACTATGCCGCTCTGACGCAGACCGAGAAGGATAAGGTCAAGGACGTCTGTCCACAGCGTATCGCCGAGCAGTATGTGGGTCCACAGAAAGGAGGCGCACAATGACGATGTTCCAACGACGGCGCCATGAGGTGCCGGGCCTGAACACGGCCTCGCTCCCCGACCTCATCTTCTCCGTGCTCTTCTTCTTCATGATTGTCACCCACATGCAGAAGGTGGCTGTCAAAGTGCAGTTTCGTACCCCACAGGGCACCGAGCTCACGCGACTCACCAAGAAGACGGCGGTGACGTACATCTATATAGGTCGTCCCTCGGCGGGGCTGAGAAATGCCTATGGCAACGCCACGCGCATACAGCTCAACGACAAGTTTGCCAATGCTGCCGATGTTGCCGACTATGTCTCGGCCGAGCGCGACCGCATGTCGCCCGAAGACCAGCAGCAGATGACGGTGTCCATCAAGGCAGACAAGGGCACGCACATGGATGTCATCAACAGCGTCAAGACGGCGCTACGGCAAGCTAAGGCCTACCGTGTCAGCTATAGCGCCACGGAGAAAGGTAAAAACACAGCAAAGGGTAAGTGATATTAAAAATTCTAAAGATTTTCTGCTTTCCTTGCCCGATATGAAATAATTTCATATTTTTGTCATCACTATGGGAACACTGTATATCGTCCCCACTCCTGTGGGAAACATGGAGGATATCACGCTCCGCGCGCTCCGCGTGCTCAAGGAGGCTGACCTTATCCTTTGCGAGGACACCCGCACGTCGGGCATCCTGCTCAAGCATTTTGACATCAAGAACCACCTCATGTCCCACCATAAGTATAATGAGCACGGCACGACAGCCGGCGTCATCGACAAGCTTAAGGGTGGCATGATGGTAGCCCTCATCAGCGATGCCGGCACACCGGGTATCAGCGACCCGGGCTTCTTCCTGGCCCGTGAGGCGGCCCGCGAGGGCATCGATGTCATCACGCTGCCCGGTGCCACGGCCTGCATCCCCGCTGTGGTGTCCTCAGGACTGCCCTGTGACAGGTTTTGCTTCGAGGGCTTCCTGCCGCAGAAGAAAGGCAGGCAGACTTTCCTCGAAGGTCTTCGCCACGAGACACGGACCATGGTCTTCTATGAGTCCCCCTACCGTACACTGAAGACGCTCACGCAGTTTCGCGAGGTCTTCGGACCAGACAGGAACGTAAGTGTGGCGCGGGAAATCAGCAAGGTCCACGAGGAGCATGTACGTGGAACTCTCGATGAGATCATCGCACATTTCCAGCAGACAGAGCCACGCGGCGAGATTGTCATCGTGCTCGCCGGAGAGGAGAAGAAGAAAGAAGAGAAGAAAAACAAGAAGGCGGAAGAGCAGCAAGGCTGAGCTGAGGCCTTCGGTAACCTATATCTAAGGTCTAATGCTTATGAATCACATCAGATATTTCCTTATGTCCCTCATTGTCATGATGTCCTTCACATCATGCATTGAGCGCAAGAGCGCACCCGTGCAGGTGCGCGCCGCCGTGCAGGATGACTCGCTCAAGCAGGTCATCAGTGACCGCGACGAGCAGATTAATGATATGATGGCTACCATCAACAAGATTCAGGAGGGATTCAATGAGATTAGTGAGGCCGAGAACCGTGTCAACATCATTCAGGATGGAGAGCGCGACGACAAGGCCCAGCAGATAGAGGAGAATATCAAGCTCATCGCCGACCGCATGCAGCAGAACCGTGAACTCATCAAGAAGCTGCAGGGACAGCTACGCGACAGCGACTTCAAGAGTGCCGAGCTCAGGCGTGTCATCACCAATATGCTCACACAGCTCGACGTCAAGGACCAACAGCTCCAGCAGCTGCGCGCCGAGCTTGAGGCAAAGGATATTCATATCGCTGAACTCGATAAGACCATCAGCGACCTCAATGTCAACGTCAACGACCTCATGTCGGAGAGCGAGGAGAAGACGCAGACCATCAACAGCCAGGACGCTCAGCTCAACACAGCCTGGTATGTCTTCGGTACGAAGCATGAACTCAAGGATCAGCATATCCTTGTCGACGGAAAGGTGTTGCAGTCTAATTTTAATCGGAACTATTTCACAAAGATAGACATCCGTGTCACTGACGAGATTAAGCTCTATTCCCGCTCGGCAAAGATTCTCACCACACATCCCACCGGCAGCTACGAGCTTTTTAAGGACAATAACAAACTCTATGTCTTGAGGATTTCCAATCCGCAGATTTTCTGGAGTACGAGCAAATATCTCGTCATCCTTGTAAAATGAGGCTTAAAAAGGCCTTCCTGCTTGACATAAATCAAGAATCAAAGAAATTTTGAATTTTTCTGCTGAAATATTTGGAGGGTATTGAAAAAGTCCATACCTTTGCACTCGCTTTTCGGAAATACACCGACAAGCACACAAGAAAGAGTTCTTTGAAAGACTTACATAAACAGAGAAAAGTAGTACAAGAAGCAAGTGCTTCGTCCGACAGTCTGCTGCTTCGCAGCGGCGCAAAGATGAAAGCATTTGGGTAAAGAAACGAACCGTTCAATTTACAAATTGAAAGAGTTAACTTCCAAAACTTCAATAATACTAAAGGATAGTCATTCCGAGTACAGACAAACATTCGGGTGTTGGCTGTTGGGTGTTAGGTGTTAAATGGTTTGCATAAGCAGATTATTGTTCCTTTCATCTTTTGCTAATCACCTCAAACAATATTTTACAATGGAGAGTTTGATCCTGGCTCAGGATGAACGCTAGCTACAGGCTTAACACATGCAAGT
>ERZ791623.80-NODE-80-length-67863-cov-7.431557_pt1 | contig 67863 bp, 61 predicted proteins | sample MGYA00510268_ERZ791623 | MGnify/ENA primary metagenome ERZ791623 (study PRJEB30046, sample SAMN00715216) | human gut metagenome | study: EMG produced TPA metagenomics assembly of the A metagenome-wide association study of gut microbiota in type 2...
ACCGGTCACGGCCACATATAGAGTTTAATAAAAGCCACTTTTTAAAGTGGACTCAAACATGAAAAAGCTAACAAGTATCATAGCCCTATCACTTCTTCCTGTCACCCTGTCTGCTCAGTCGTTCACCCTCTCCGGTCGTTTCCCTGGTTTGACAGAAGGTGCCAAAGTCGTAGTGAAAGCCAAGAGCGATGTCATGACACAGACCGTGGCAGAGGGAATCGTGAAAAACGGCGCCTTCAAAGTCAGCGGCAAACTCGACAAGCCCACCGTCTGCGCCCTTGCCATCGACGACAGAGTGCCAAAGAATCAAGAAGATTATCCCCAGGACCGCGGTGTCTCGTTCATGGCCGACAATGTGGCTATGACCGTCAGCGCCCCGCACTTCGACTCCATTCCCCGCAACTACGAGATGGGCGGCGTGCCGATGCTCCACGAGAAGAATGTGACGGTGACGGGCGGTAAGTTTCAAGACGAATACAACGAATGGCGCAAAGCCGTCTACGACAGCAATCTCGCCTATGCCTTGGCAGGGCAGAAACTGTGGAAGTATAAGTTTGGCAGCGACAACCCCGGAAAGGCCAACTACGACACCAGTCGTGAGAAGGAGCTGCAAGACAACGAACGGAAGGCGCTGGAGACTTTCGACAAAGCCAATGATGCTTTCATCGCTGCACACCCCACTTATGCCATCTCCCTCTATCTGCAAAGCAAAAAGCTCGACAACGCCTTCAGATATACCGACGAAGAGCTCGACAGCCTGCTGAGTATCTTCAAGAGCAATGGCGACAAAGCGGGCTACAGCGACTTTGAAGAGAAGGTTAAAGCCTACCGGCCCTATGCCAAAGGATTAGATTATAGGGATGTAGATCTTCAGACCACAGACGGAAAAGCCGCCAGGCTGAAAGACTATATCGTAGCAGGAAAATATAACATCATCGACTTCTGGGCCTCCTGGTGTGGCCCCTGCCGCTTGGCCATTCCCCATGTCAAGCGTCTGCATGAAGAGCATCCTGAGGTGAACATCATCTCCATCTCCTGCGACCGCAGTCTCACGGACTGGGCCCAGGCTATGGACGAGGAGAAGATGCCATGGGCGCAAGCTGTGCTCTCTCCCGACAAGGTGAAGAACAAAGCTGCATCGGCAGCGTATCGCATCCAGTTCCTCCCTTACCTGATTATCATCAATCCGCAAGGGAAAATCATCTATGCGACCAGCAGCGCCGATGAAGTCATTTCGAAGATAGCTGCCACACTCTGAGTGGCAGTTACCGGTTCACGATATATTTTCCGTGGGGCGGATATTAGTCATAGTCTTTGGTTATAATCTTCATTAGGGGAAGGCATAGCTCAAGCCCAAATAGTTTATAACCAAAACCAATAAAACCTCTTTGTGTCAGCGCCAAGGGCTTAGGCCCTTTGCCATTTGCTGTTTGAGGGCTCGTGAGAGGCTTTGCCTCTCATCGCCCTCAAACAGCAAATGGCAGATTCTCCTTCGTCAAATCTTGGCGCTGACACAAAGAAAACCTTGAAAACAGGCTGGCGCAGTGTATTCTTCAACACAAACAACGTTTACAAAGACACGCATATATGAAGCGATAAAGTATTATTATTACAATACAATATTTCGGTATCTATTCAGTTCTCTTAATATGGAGAACTAAATCTATATGTAATGATAGTACAAAGTGGCAAAGAACAAATTAATCCAGAGCTTCTGATGAAGCTTAAACGTTACGTGTATCCTATATTGGGCTGCTGTCAGGAGGTTCATAGAGAGATGGGACCTTGGCTGAATGAATATATGTATCAGGATGCCTTAAAGATAGCTTTTGCTGATGCGGGTATTTCTTTTCAAGCAGAGTTCCGATTTTTTGTCAACTTCCATGGACATCAGATTCCTCACGAACATAAATTGGATTTTCTTGTTGAAGATCATGTTATTATAGAATGTAAGGCAATTACGGAGATTGGCACAGAGCAGCGTCAACAACTATGGAATTATCTGCGCCTTACCAATTATCGAATAGGCATTCTTTATAACTTTGCACCAGTTAAAGACCAATGCGAGAAGTATTACTATAATCCCGATACGAAAAGTATCTTTGCATTCTGAATTATCAAGGAGGCAATCGGGTATAATCACCGAAGTGACCAATGGCTTTTCCTGTCACCGCGATAGCCTGTTTTCAAGGTTTTCTTTGTGTCAGCGCCAAGATTCGACGAAGGAGAATCTGCCATTCGCTGTTTGAGGGCGATGAGAGGCAAAGCCTCTCACGAGCCCCTCAAACAGCAAATGGCAAAGGGTCTAAGCCCTTGGCGCTGACACAAAGAGGTTTTCCTGGTTTTGGTTGGAAAATCTATCGTTTTTTAACTGCTGAGTATCATTGAATGTAGTACAGGGTTTATCCGATGCGCCCACTTATCATTTCGAAGATAGCAGCCACACTCTGAGTGGCTCTATTCTTCTGAGGCCTGATACCATGTTTTGATTTCAGCATAGTGACGGGCAAAGTCCACAGCCTGGTCTTTGCCCGCTTTCTTTACGCATTTAGCCGGTATTCCAGCCCAAATCTCATAAGGCGGCACCTTCGTATCGTGGAGGACGACAGCGCCGGCAGCAATGATGGCGCCCTCACCAATCTCAGCGTTGTCGAGAACGGTGGCGTTCATCCCTATCAGCGCACCGTCGTGAATGGTGCAGGCGTGGACAACGGCACCATGGCCGATGCTCACATCATTGCCTATGACGACAGGCGAGCCCCCGGTCTGATGAAGGCAGGCGCAGTCCTGGACATTGACGCGGTCGCCCATGACGATGGCGTCGACATCAGCGCGCAGAACGGCGGAGAACCACACCGAGCAGTCGTCACCCATAACAATATCGCCGGCAAGCGTAGCGTTGTCGGCGAGATAGCAGTGAGCGCCCACACGGGGCGTCTTACCTTTTACTGTAACGATGGTGGCCATAAGCCTTAGATAGCGTTGTAGCCGCGTGTGGAGTTCTCCTTCATGATGTCGCGGATATTCTTCTCCACATAAGGACCATCGTGATGGGCAGTAGGATCTGCATGGTGGGGAACATCCTCAACATAATTGAAGTTCTTGTAATGCAGCTCACCAAGGCCCCAGAGAAGGCAGGCCACGATGAGGAAAAGAATCAATGCGAATGCTATATTCATTGTATTACCGGTAATGATTTATAATTTTCGGCAAAGTTACCAAATTTCCCCCAAAGACATCACCGTTTGGCCTCTTTTTTTGCTAATTTTGCAGCATAAAAATCAATATCGCACAATTATGGCAATGGGAAAATGGATTGGCGGCTTCTTGGGCATGATGGTGGCAGGACCTCTTGGCGCCATCGCCGGCTTCGTCTTAGGCTCGCTCTTCGACAAGGGCTCGTCAGAAAACCAGCAGTTTATCGACAACGACAACTATAATAGCAATGGCACCTACGGCAGCAGCTATGGCAGTGGCCCTTATGGCGGCTATCAGACGCAGCAGCAGATGTATGAGGGTCAGCGCAACACCTTTCGTTTCTCCCTCCTTGTCTTAGCTTCCTACATCATCCGCGCCGACGGCAAGGTGATGCACTCTGAGATGAACCTTGTCAGACAGTGGCTGCGCGTCAACTTCGGCGAAGCTTCCGTCAGCGAGGGTGAGGAAATCATGAAGCGGCTCTTCAACGAGCAGAAACGCCTCGGCATGCCGGAGTTCCGCACGGCGGTGCTCAGCAGCTGCCGACAGCTCCGACAGATTATGCCCTATGAGCAACGCCTGCAGCTCCTCAGCTTCCTGGTGAATATCGCCCAGGCCGACGGCATGGTCGTGGCGGAGGAAGTCAGCGCTCTCAGAGAGATAGCCACCGACCTCGGACTCTCGGAAGCCGACCTCGACAGCATGCTCAACCTCCATGATGCCTCGTCGAATCTCGACGCTGCCTATAAGGTGCTCGGTGTGGCGCCTACAGCTACCGACGACGAGATTAAGGCGGCTTACCGCAAACTGGCTCTGAAGAACCACCCAGACCGCGTGGCAAGTTTGGGCGAGGACGTGCGCAAAGCCGCTGAGAAGAAATTCCAGGAGATTAATGCCGCCATGGAGACGGTGAAGAAGGCAAGGGGAATGTAACACATTAGAGAAGCCCGGAAGTCCAGAAGTCAGGACTCCCGGGCTTCTCTAATTCTGATACACCCTTAATCTTTACTTACAAACAGTTACTCGTCAGTTTCTGTCTTCTTCTTTCTGACCGTGCGCTTACGCTTCGGCTTAACCTCCTCCGGTGTCTCGGTCTTGACACCAGCCAACTCCGGGTCGATGAGGATACGGCCGCAGTATTCGCAGACGATAATCTTCTTGTGCATCTTGATGTCGAGCTGACGCTGTGGCGGAATCTTGTTGAAGCAACCACCGCAGGCATCACGCTGCACGTAGACGATGCCGAAACCATTGCGGGCACCCTTGCGGATGCGCTTGAAGCTGGCCAACAGACGCGGCTCAATGCGCGTCTCAAGCTCTTTGGCACGCTCCTTGAGCTCAGCCTCAGCGTCGCGGGTCTCCTGAAGGATGTCGTCAAGCTCGCTCCGCTTGTCCACAAGGTCAGCCTGACGCTCCTGGATGCCAGTCTGAGCCTGCTGAAGGTCGCTCTGACGCTCGGCAATCTTCTGGTTGGCTTCCTTAATCTTCTTGTTGGCAAGCTCTATCTCCAACGTCTGGAACTCTATCTCCTTGGACAGAGTGTCATACTCGCGGTTGTTGCGCACGGAGTCGAGCTGAGACTTATATTTCTCCACGCTCTGCTGAGCCTGCTCTATCTCGTTACGCTTCTGGGCGATAGCCGACTGATAGTCGTTGATTTCGTCCTGTATCTTCTGCAGACGGGTGTTGAGACCCTCTATCTCGTCCTCCAAATCCTGAACCTCCAAGGGAAGTTCACCACGAAGGGCACGCTTCTCGTCAATAGCTGACAGAGTCTTCTGAAGCTCATAGAGGTTGCTGAGCTTCTCTTCAACAGTCATTTCTGACGGATCTTTCTTTGTTGACATATCTATTGTGTTTTAATATTTTCTTACGTCTACTTTATTTCCAGTATTTTCTATACGTCTACTTTGTTACCAGTAGAGAATGGGGTTGGTGTTTATCTCCGACAGTACGCACCTCACGCCCGGGCACTCCCGCGCGATGATGTCGCGGAAGATCTCTTTCGTGAACTGCTCGCTCTGATAGTGGCCGAGGACGGCAATCTGTATCACCTGCTCATAACCGAAATACTGATGATAATGCATCTCACCGGTGATGAAAGCGTCAGCTCCGGCCCTCATGGCATCGGGAAGGAGAAAGTCGCCGGCACCACCACACAAAGCTACGGTCTTGATGGGTCGGCGCAGCAGCTCATTGGTCATCACGCACTCCACATCGAAGCGCTCCTTGATAAGAGCAACGAAATCGTCGGCGGCCATAGCCTCGGAGAAAGCACCGATGACGCCCTCGCCACCTTTCACGCCGTCCACTTCTTGCATCTTGCCAAAGAAGCGAGGGGTTGAGAGCCCTAACTTCTCAGCGATTTTGAAGTTGACACCACCCAAGGCTGCATCCATATTGGTATGCATAGCCACAATGGCGACATCATGCTTCACAGCTTTCCTCACCGTGCGCTGCACATAGTCCTCATCAGACAGACGCCGCAGCTTATGGAATATCAGCGGATGATGGCTCACGATGAGGTTGCAGCCATTGGCAACAGCCTCGTCGATAATATCCTCAGTAACGTCAAGACACAATAATGCCCCTGAGACCTCGGCCTCTGTCAATCCCACTTGCAGACCGGCATTATCATAGTCTTCCTGCAGGGGCAGAGGCGCGAAACGTTCAAGGGCATTCACCACTTCTATTATTTTCACGCTTTAAAAACGAATTTGGCGCAAAGGTAAGGAAAAATTCCGCCATTAGCAAGACTTTCCTTATTATTTATTTTACCTTAACATACACACAAGCCTTTTTGGGGGAAACAGCGCGTAAAATGTGGCATTCCCTGACTTGTATAAACGTTAAAGGTGCAGATGTCAGCCTCCCCTTCCGGCGATGTGCGGCGAATGCCAACGAAGTCCGTGGCATATGCCAGCGAAGTCCGTGGCATATGCCAGCGAAGTCCGTGGCAAATGCCAGCGAAGTCCGTGGCATATGCCAAAGAAGTCCATGGCAAATGCCAAAGAAGTGTCATTCGATGCCATAGTCTTTGTCTATCTTGACAAAGGCAGCCACGGCAAAGGTGACAACGCAAGAGAGCAGGACGAAGATGAAGAAATGGCGGTAGCCAAGCATCTCCTGCAAGCCTCCGGCAATAAGCCCGGGCAACATCAGTGAGAGCGTCATCAGCGCCGAAGCCAACGCATAATGACTTGTGCGGAACTCCCCACGGTTGTAATAGATGAGATACAGCATGTAGGCCGTCAGTCCGAAGCCAAAACCGAACTGCTCAGCAAAGACGCAGCAGTTCACTACCGTCAAGCTCTCGGGCAATGCGTAGCTGAGATAGACATAGACGATGTCGGGCAGCGTATAGGCGCAGACCATCGGCCACAGCCACTTCCGCAGACCGCCACGGCTCACCACCACTCCACCGAGGATACTGCCCAATGCCACTCCGATCATGCCGACCGTGCCCTGGACAAAGCCATATTCCTGAGGGGAGAGTCCAAGACCACCATTGTGGCCCGCATCGATGAGGAAGAGTGCGGTCACCTTACTCAACAGAGCCTCGGGGAAGCGGAAGAGCATGATGAACAACATCGCCGCAACGATGCCCCGCTTGCTGAAGAAGGTATGGAAAGTGAGCAGAAATCCTTTCCATATCGAGCTGACGCTGACGTAGGGCCGCTGCTTGTCGGGTAAAGGATAAGGCAGCGCATAACCATGCCACAGCCATAGCGCGATGAAGAGTCCGGCCACACCATAGAAAGCCAGACTCCAGGAATAGCTGATGCTACCCCGGAAGATGACCTGTAAATTGCCAGCTATCATCACGAGGACACCCTGACCGAAGATGGTGGCAAGGCGGTCGGCAAGAGAGCGGATGCCCATGAACAGCGCTTGCTGATGCTCGTTTAGGCCGAGGAGATAGAAGCCGTCGGCAGCCACACAATGTGAGGCACCGGTGAAGGCTACCACCCAAAAGAAGAAGAGGGTGCCCTGAAGCCAGAACGATGTAGGAATGGTGAAGGCCACTCCACCAAAGGCGGCACCCAACAGCAGCTCCATGGCGAGAACCCACCAGCGCTTGGTCTTCACCAAGTCGATGAACGGACTCCATATCGGCTTCAATATCCAGGGGAGATACATCCAGGAGGTATAGAAGGTGATGGCGGTATTGCTCAGCCCCAACTGTTTATAGAGGATGACAGAGACAGCCATGACAGTCACCAACGGCAGTCCGTCGCTGAAAGACAACGACGGCACCCAGTACCACGGATTTTTCGAATTTTCTATGTTGTTCTTGTTAATTACCATACTTTCTCTATCGTTGCCCCGGGATAATAATGTTTTAATATTTCATCATAGCCATAGCCTTTATCGCCCATGACAGCAGCGCCTATCTGGCAGAGTCCTACGCCATGGCCCCAACCGGCGCCAAAGATGTGGAAGTGGAGACGACCATCTCCGTCAACAGATTTTCGCACGACAAAAGCAGAGCTATAGAGATGGCTCTCCGACAGCGCACGTCTGATTTCCAACTCCTTGCCGATAATCATCGTAAGTTTCGTCCCTACAATCTTCAACTCGCAGATGCGTCCGCTCTTGCCTCGCTTCATCGGGATAAGGTCGAGGATATCGCCGTAGTCGACACCCGTCTTGCGCTTGACGAGTTCAGAGACAGTCTGTTGAGAATATTCCACCTGCCAGCGGTAGAAATCCGTGGTCTCCTGGTCATAGTTGTTCAGCACTTGTCCGAGGATACGCTTGTCGGTGGTGTTGCAGAAGCTCTCCGGGGCCGAGAGAATCCATTTCTCTGCTTCCTCTTCCTTGGTGAGGTCGGGGATAACCTCAGAAGCAGTGTCACCGATGCCTTTCAGATAGTCTTTGGGTGCATTCTCCCAACAATATTGAAACTCCTCCATGGCTCCGCCACAGCATTTGGAGAAACGCGCGTCGCAGATTTCGCCTTTATAGGTCAGCACCTGCCCACGTGTGCAGGCGATGGCTTCTGCCACATTCCGGCTCGTCTCCTTGGTGATACCCTGGTAGCGCTGACAGTGGTCGTCGGCACAGACATCGAAGAGTGTGTGGTCACTATGGTCATACCATTTGATATATCGTCTCACGCCCGTAACTTTGTCGTCAGTGATAATTTCCGTTGGTTGATGGGCGTCCGTCGAAGACTGCATCTGCCGAAGCAACCACGACCGCGAGATGACGGCATGCGCCTTGAGCAGCGGGAGATTGGACGTAGCGCTCATCTCACTGAAGATAACGCTCTCTAAGTATTTCTCTACCGGCACCTCATTGATGGCCCAGATTCTGCTGATACCGTCCGTCTGCAAGCCGTCAACGCCAGGCTTGAGATGAAGGGCACCGAGAAACGACTGCGTCTCTTTGCGCTCCCAATGGAAGTTGACGCCGATGACAACATCCTTCAACGAGAAACTCGACGCTTCGTCTATCGGAATGAAGCGCAAATCGGTGTAAGCCTTGCCATTCCAATGCATGATACCATGGTCAAGAAAAGCACACTGCACGCCCCTAACCTCCTCGCCATTAACGGCAAAAAGACCATTGAGCGAGAAGTTGATGCGCTCGCCGCTGACAATGCCGACGCTGACAATTTGCTCCTCGTTGTATTCTGTTTTCATCGTAGTATTAATGGGTCGTTGACAATTTATCTGTGCAAAGTTAGCGATTTTAGGACATTTACCACAATATTTATTGGAAAACTTTGTAACTTTGCATCAATATGGACAAGAAAATATTATTGGGTCTCACCCTCGATGAACTGAAAGATGTCGCCACCAGCTTGGGCATGCCAGCCTTTACCGGCTCTCAGATTGCCAAGTGGATGTATGAGCGGCATGTCAAGTCCATTGATGAGATGACTAACCTTTCCAAGGCCAATCGTCAGAAGTTAGCCGCGGAATATGAGATAGGCTGCCTGCCGCCCATTGACGAGCAGCGGTCGAAGGATGGAACTGTGAAATACCTCTTCCCCGTACGCACCACAAAGCCTATGGCTGGTGCGGCTGATAGCAGTGCACCGGCGCGCGCCAAGTTTGTCGAGACGGTCTACATTCCCGAGCAGGGTGGCCATGCCACACTCTGCGTCTCCTGCGAGGTGGGGTGCAAGATGAATTGCTTGTTCTGCCAAACGGGTAAGCAAGGCTTCGAGGGCTATCTCACTACGGCCGACATCCTCAATCAGATCTACAGTCTTCCAGAGGTTGACAGTCTGACGAATATCGTCTATATGGGACAAGGCGAGCCCATGGACAACCTCGACAACGTGCTGAAGTCGACACAGATTCTTACGGCACCCTACGGCTGGGCCTGGAGTCCGAAGCGCATCACCGTGAGCTCGGTCGGTATCAAGGACAAGCTGAAGCGGTTCCTTGAAGAGAGCGACTGCCAGGTGGCCATCAGCCTCCACTCCCCTATCCACGAACAGCGTGAGGAGCTCATGCCCGCGGAGAAAGGTATGGCTATCAAGGATGTCGTGGAGCTGCTGCGCAACTATGACTTTGCCCACCAGCGCCGTCTGACGTTCGAATACATCGTCTTTGGCGGTGTCAACGACGACATGCGCCACGCCCAGGCCATCTGCCATCTCCTCAAAGGTCTCGACTGCCATGTCAACCTCATCCGCTTCCACCAGATACCGAATGTGCCGCTCCATGGCGCCAGCCAGGAGACGATGGAGACGTTCCGCGACTATCTCACCGCTCACGGATTCTACTGCACGATACGGGCAAGCCGTGGCGAGGACATCTTCGCGGCTTGTGGACTGCTGAGCACGGCAAAGAAAAACAAAACCGAGAAATAAACATAGGCCAAACAATATGAGCCGACTGTTCTATAACCATCACCGATGCCAAGTACTGACAGTGCTTCACTGTCTCTTCTTGATAGCCATCTGTGGCACGCTGCTATCTGCTTGCGACGACCGCCACAGTCTGCTGCCGCCCTCCGGCGGCAAGCTCTACGAGGTTCTCGTCGTCGGTGACAGTGATGGCATCGTGCAGGGCGTGTTGTGTCAGGATGCTCCGGGGCTGCCACAGAGCGAGCCGATGTTTGATGTGTCGACCATAGACCGCGACCACTTCGGCGCTGGCGTAAGCGCGACACGCAACATCATCATGGTGGATGTCAACCCCGGCATCTATTCCTCGCCGAAGATAAAATACGAGAAGAATGTATGGGCAGAGCCTCAGACGGTGGTCCACATCCATACGCCATCCATGAAGATGCTCCGCGACAGCATCAGCCGCCTCTCTCCCACCCTGCTGCGCCTCCTCTCACGTGCAGAGCTGAAAAAGAATATCTCTCTGCTCCGCAATAAGCGGAATATCAAGATGGAACGCCTCGTGAAGAAGATGTTCGGCTTCGACCTCTGGATTCCGATGGAGATGACGTCGTATAAGAAAGGCAAGAACTTTCTCTGGATGAGCAACAACTCACCGACGACAATGAAGAATATCGTCATCTATAAAGCCAGCGGGAAAGGGCCTTCATCCGGCAGAATAGCCGCCGACATCTCCCAAGAGACGCAGCGGTTCATAGCAACACGCGACAGCATGCTCGGAGAGAATATCAAAGGGGAGACCAATGCCATGTTCATGCGGACAGTGGCTAACACCGTCTCGTATGACATAGACTTCAGAAACAGCAACGACCGCAGACGATGGCTGAAAGACAAGCGCAACAAAACCCTTCCCATCATGCTCTACCGGGGGCTGTGGGAGATTGAGGGCGATGACATGGGCGGTCCCTTTGTCAGTCGCACGTTGGCTTTCGACGCCAACAACTCACCTCACTTCCACCATTCGGAGAGCATTGTCATCGAAGGTTTTGTCTTTGCTCCAGGGAAAAAAAAGCGCAATGCCGTAAAAGAGCTTGAGGCAGTCTTGTACACGGCTAAAAAGAATAGTAAACTAAATAAAAATACAACGAAATAATATGGACAGTAGAAAAATACGCGTGGCTATCACCCACGGCGACACCAATGGCATAGGATACGAACTCATCTTCAAGGCTTTTGAGGATCCGATGATGCTCGACCTGTGTACACCTATTATATATGGCTCCCCCAAGGTTGCCGCCTACCACTGCGACGCCTTAGGTATTGACGGCAACGCTTTCAGCATCATCAACTCAGCCGCCGAAGCTCAGGACGGACGCATCAACCTGCTGCCGGTCTTCGACGAGGAGATAAAGATTGACCTCGGCATGCCTTCACAGGAAGCGAGCAGAGCAGCCATCAAAAGCATCGACAGAGCTATCACCGACTATAAGGACGGACTCTTCGATGTCCTCATCACCGGCCCTGTGGACAAGAACAATATGCATGTCGACGGCTTCGACTTCCCTTGTAATGAGAAGTTCATCGAGAGCTGCCTCGGCGACGGAAAGAAAGGTATCGACCTGCTTATCAACGGCATGCTGCGGCTGGCCTTCGTGACCGATGACATTGCCCTGAAAGATGTCCCCGCCGCTATCACCAAGGAGAATATCATCAGCAAGGTCGCCACTTTCTATACCACCCTGCGCCGCGACTTCAGCATCGAGAGCCCGCGCATCGCTGTCCTCGCCCTCAACCCCAACGATACCGACGCTCATCCCGGCAAGGAGGAGCAAGAAGCTATCGACCCCGCCATTCAGCAACTCTCCGAGGCTGGCGTCTGCGTCTTCGGACCCTATCAGGCGGAGACTTTCTTCGGCAACGGCTATTTCACCGACTTCGACGGCGTTTTAGCCATGTATCACGACCAGGGTGTCGCACCCTTCAAAGCCCTCGATCCCGACTGCAACATCCACTACCTCGGTGGGCTGCCGCTGATAAGCACCTCCACGGACATGGGGCCACGCTATGATATCGCTGGACAGAACAAAGCCGACGCACAAGCCTTCAGATATGCTATCTATCAGGCTATTGACAGTTTCCGCACACGCAACAACTTCGACGAGCCCTACGCCAATCCTCTGCCCAAACTCTACCACGAGCGCAAGGATGAGAGCGAGAAGGTGAGATTCTCTATCCCGAAGAAGCATGAGAATGCTATCAAAGAGCACCGTAAGCCAGCTGCTGAGAAGAATAACAAGGCTGAGAAGAATGCGCAGGAGAACAAGCCTGCTCAGAATACGACGCCTGTGGAGGCTGATCCTACCGACAACAACCCTAACGCAGAACAGTAATGAGTAAGAAATACCAAAATGCCTTCTTCATCTTCGGTCTTGTAGTGCTCGGCATCATGCTGACGCAACTCAACTTCACCGAAGTATGGCAGGGGCTCAAGCATGCAGGATACTGGTTCTTTGCCGTAGTCATCCTGTGGGCCTTCCTATACATCTTCAACACCACCTCGTGGTACCTTATTATAAAAGGTGTATGCTCACAGTCTGCTGACGACGAGAACCAGCTCAAGGTGAATGCCAAACACCCCGTCTCCCTGCTATGGCTTTATAAGGTCACCGTCTCCGGCTTCGCCCTCAACTACGCCACCCCTGGCGGTCTGATGGGTGGCGAGCCCTACCGCATCATGGAGCTGGCACCGAAGATAGGCACCGAGCGGGCCTCGTCATCGGTCATTCTCTATGCCATGACCCATATTTTCAGCCACTTCTGGTTCTGGCTGCTGAGCGCCATCATCTTTGTTCTCACACAGCATGTCACCTTCGCGCTCGGCATCATGCTCGTAGCCATCGGCATCTTCTGCTCCTTAGGCATCTGGTTCTTCATGTCCGGATACCGGAAAGGACTCGCCAACCGCATCATGAACCTCTTCCGACACACCCCCCTCGTGAAGAAATGGGCGCAGCCTTTCGTGGAGAGACATCGTGAACAGCTCGATACCATCGACAAGCAGATAGCCGCTTTGCATAAGCAGAATCCGCACAACTTCATCGGGGCAGTGCTCTGCGAACTGGCTTGCCGCTTCGCTTCTGCCACGGAGATACTCTTCATTCTCCTCGTGCTCATGCCGCATGTCAACTACATCAACTGCATCCTCATCTTAGCTTTCACGAGTCTCTTCGCCAATCTACTCTTTTTCATCCCCTTGCAGCTTGGTGGCCGTGAGGGCGGCTTCCTAATGTCGACGACAGCATTAGGTATCAGCGCCTCAGCAGGTATCTTTGTAGCCCTCATCGTACGACTCCGAGAGTTGCTGTGGACGGGAATAGGCCTCCTGCTCATAAAAATAGAGCGGAAGAAGGGACAAAAGTAAAAATATTCTGCCAAAATTGCAGCTATAGCGAAAATAATATGTAATTTTGTCAGCCCATGAATACTACAGAACTGCAAAAGATAAAGCAACGCTATAATATAGTAGGCAATAGCGAAGGATTAAACCATGCCCTCGACATTGCCCTACAGGTGGCTTCCACCGACCTGAGTGTCCTCATCGTCGGTGAGAGCGGTGTGGGTAAGGAGATCATCCCACGCGTCATCCACGACAACTCCCCGCGCCGACGCGAGCGATATTTCGCCATCAACTGCGGCTCCATCCCTGAGGGTACCATCGACAGCGAGCTCTTCGGCCATGAGAAAGGTGCCTACACCGGTGCCGTGGGCGAAGCTGACGGATATTTCGGCGTGGCCAACAAAGGTACCATCTTCTTAGATGAGGTTGGCGAGCTGCCTATGGCAACACAGGCAAGGCTGCTGCGCGTCTTAGAGACAGGAGAATATATCCGTGTGGGTGGACAGGAAATTAGAAAGACGGACGTGCGTATCGTTGCCGCCACCAATGTCAACATGCGGAAGGCTATCTCGGAAGGACGCTTCCGTGAGGATCTCTACTACAGACTCAACACCATCCCTATTCAGATGCCGCCATTGTGTGACAGAGGCGAGGACATCATTCTGCTGTTCAGACTCTTCGCCATGCAGATGGCAGAGAAATACCGGCTGCCGAAGATTACCCTCACCGACGATGCCAAACAGCTTATGCTGCACTATAAATGGCCGGGAAACGTCAGACAGCTGAAGAATATCACCGAGCAGATGTCTGTGCTCTCAGAGAAGCGGGAGATAGATGCCGAGACCTTGAAGAAGTTCATCCCCGACGACCCTGACTCCATGCAGCTCGCTACCATCAACAACGGCAGCGGCAAGCACTCTTATGAGAGTGAGCGAGACATCCTCTATAAGATTCTCTATGAGCTGCGCGGGAATATCGCCGATTTACGCAGAGATATGGTCAACTTGCGCAAGCAGATGGACGAAGACCGGGAGATACGGCAAGCCACATCTTTTAATAAGGGATTCATAGAGAGCAATACGCCACAGATGCCGACCGTGATAGGTCGTGAGGGCACCCAGCCCTTCGAGCAGACAGCGCAGGATGCCGATGCCGAGGAGATCAAGGCCGATGAAGAGCCCGAGAGCCTCAACCTCAACGACTTAGGCAGACAGATGGTGGAGAAAGCGCTGGAGAAGAACGACGGCAACAGAAAGAAAGCCGCACAAGAGTTAGGCATCTCCGACAGAACCCTTTACAGAAGAATCAAACAATATGGTCTCGATAAAAAATAAATTATCATTGACACACAGACTCGCCATTTTCATCGCTACCCTTGTGGTGGCGATGATGACGTCGTGTGCAGTCAAATATGGCTTCAATGGAGCCAGCATCGACTATACGAAGACGAAGACCATACAGATAACTGACTTCCCTATCCGCTCCAGCTATGTCTGGGGACCGATGGGGCCAATGTTCAACAATGAGCTGAAGGATGTCTTTGCCAACCATACGCACCTGCAACAGGTCAAGAGGAATGGCGACCTCGTGATTCAAGGAGAGATAACGCAATACAACCAGCGCAACAAGTCGGTATCAAGCAATGGTACGTCCACACAGACAGAGCTCTCGATGACGGTCAACGTGAGATTTACGAACACCAAGAATCATAAGGAAGATTTCGAGAAGCAGTTTACGGCCACGCAAACCTACGAGACAACACAGAATCTGTCGTCCGTTCAGGAAGAACTCGTACAGCTGATGTGCAAGGATCTCACAGACCAGATCTTTAACGCTACAGTGGCTAACTGGTAGGTGTTTAGGTGATAGGTGTTAGGTGATAGATATTAGTTGATAAAAAAGAGAAATATGGATTTGGCAAATTTAATCAGACACCCTGAAAGACTTGACCACGAAACGCTCTACGAGCTTCGCGGTCTGGTGGCTTTGTATCCGTATTTCCAGACGGCGAGGTTATTGCTCCTCCAAAATCTCTATCTTCTCCACGACCCTTCCTTCAACGACGAGCTGCGCAATGCAGCGCTATACATCACAGACCGGCGCGTCATCTTCAACCTCGTCGAGGCCGGACACTATAAGCTCAAAGAGGAGAGACGCAACAGAGAGACATTCACCGACACCAAACCGAAGGCATCAGCCAACAAGCCGCAAGGTGAAGACCGCACCCTCTCGCTCATCGACAACTTTCTGGACTCGCTGCCGGAAGACGAGAAAGAGGAAACAGAGAAAAAGAAGAAGCGCAAGCCCACTGCGGCTGATGCGGCCGTCGACTACGTCTCCTATCTTCTCGCCACAGAGAGCGAGGAGGAGAAGGAGGAAGAAGAGAGGAATGCACCGCAGATGAAAGGACAGGAGTTGATAGATAATTTTATCAACAACGAGGGCGGTAAAATAAAACTCAAAGACGAACCGGAGTTCACACCCGATATCGAGGAAGAGTCTAATGGCGAGGATAAAGCGGACAAAGATGGGTATTTCACCCAGACTTTAGCCAAAATATACATCCGACAAGGCCGTTATGATAAGGCTTTGGAAATTATTAGGCGATTAAATTTGAATTATCCGAAAAAAAATAGTTACTTTGCAGACCAAATCCGTTTCTTAGAGAAACTGATACTGAACAGTAAAAATAACAAATAAAAAATAGTAAAGAAAAATGTACACACTTTTCATTGTACTGATTTGCCTGGCATCACTGCTGATGATCTTCATCGTCCTCATCCAGGAATCAAAAGGTGGTGGCCTTGCAAGCAATTTCTCTTCCACCAATGCCATCATGGGCGTGCGTAAGACGACAGACTTCATTGAGAAAGCTACATGGGGCCTTGCCGCTGCCATGGTTGTCTTCAGCGTTATCTGTGCTTACACAGCTCCCCAGGCTGTCACCGACGAGAGCGTTCTCGAAAAGACTGCCACAGAGACACAGACCACCAACCCTACCAATACACAGGGCTTCGGTGCTGGTCAGCCTGCTCAGCAGGGTGCACAAGGTGCTCAGGGCGCTGCTAAAGCTCCGGCTCAGGGCGCTCAGAAGGCTCCTTTAGCACCGGTTCAGCCTGCAAAATAAAGAAATTTTGAAAAAAGTTCCGAATTTGTTTTGCGGTTTAAAATAAAAGCCGTACCTTTGCACTCGCTTTTAAGACATAAAGCAAAACAACACGGTGGGTGTAGTTCAGTTGGTTAGAGCGTCAGATTGTGGTTCTGAATGTCGTGGGTTCGAGTCCCTCCTCCCACCCCTCCGAAAAATCCCTGTAGTCTTTCGACTACAGGGATTTTTGTTTTTGTCATTTTCTTATCGTTCAGAACCGTTTCAGATACAGGCGCCGGTCACTGCCCGTCAGCGTCAGCTTACTGCCATGGATGGTGTAGGAATACGTCTTGTTCAGTTGGTCCATACCAAAGGGTGCCAGGAGACTAACATCAGTAGAGAGAGAGTCAGTATCGTAGGAAGGGATATAGACATTGCCGATGGTCAGATTGCCATCATTAGCAGTAAAGCGGCACAGCACCGTACTAATTTCGTCCGACTTATCGCTCAACTCCAGCAGCTTCTGCTGAAAAGACCAGAAGATGAGCTGATTGCTGAGATCCGACACTGAGCTCACCGTAGTAGCGCCCGCAGCATCGGTGGAGAGATATTCGATACGCTCCAAATGCCAGAAGCCCTCAAGATCTCCGTCGCCACTGACATTGTCTGTATTGAAAGAGCAAGCGGCAAGGAAAGAAATAGATAGGATGGAAAAGAGGAAAAGAAATATATTGCGTCTCATCATTGTCTAAAACTTTAGCAGCCCCGTCTTCGAGACTGTGAATTGAAAACCATAGTTGTTACCATTGAGGATGCTACCGAAGTCGGCACCAAATCCAGCCTTGACATCCAAGCCGTTCAAGAACTTATGGCGCAGGCTATGGAAAGAATAGGTAGTCTCAGCGAGGATGCTGACATTATGCCGTTCTTTCGTAAAAGGCAGCGTATAGGTTCCCCACCCTTTCTGATAGGTAGCGAGCACACGATAGCGGAAGCTGTCGTTGGGGTGCCCGCCAAGACCGAGGTGGAAGGCGATGAAGCGGTTGCCCTCAATGTCGAGCGACCCATCTGTGTTGAATATCGGCGAGCGGTACAGCGGATTACCCATCACCTGCCCCCAATGCTGGTAGCCGGCATAGAATCCATGGTTGTAGAAGTTGTCGCGACCACCGATATGGTCTGGGATGGCTGAGGTATGGTCGTGGTAGATAGGTCCACTCTGGTACTTGGTATACAGATATTCAAAGACGATATCGTTGAGCCAGGCGTCAGGCTTGTGGTTGTATTCCACACCCAGCATCCAGTCTTTGAGATCATAGATGGTATAGCGGTGCTTCCTCTTCACCTGCCATTCATCACCCTCACCATAGCCGTTATAGTCAACGAGAAACATAGCGGAATGGTCTTCAAAGAATTTGTCAGCATAGACAGCGAACCGGTTGCTCTCCCCGTCATAGCTCAGGCGAGCCACCCAGGAGCCTAACATATCGCCCTCTACATTCTTATAGACAACCTCCCCGGGATCGCTGCCGCCACCGAAGACGGCATGCCAATAATCTTTAATCCCCGTGCCACCTTTCATCTCTATCATATTTCCAGCCCCATCAGGGTAATAGAGTTTACCCCCGAAGAGGCTCACCATCTCCAAGCCCATCTCAAAAGCCCATGGACAGAAGGCGTCCTCATTGCCTATCTTCAGATAGCCGGCTTTGGAATGGTATAGCACATCATCGGTGTATTTATGCGCATGCGCCGTGAAGTTGCCTTCCCATCCGCCATCGGTGAGCATACCGAAAGCGAGATGCCCTTTCAGATGCAGCCAGCCGCGCGTCAGCGGCACCGTCCAATAGTCGGGCAACGCCAAACGAATCTGCGGCACTGGACGCGCATTGATACCGAGCGTCTGCGACCCGCTGCTGAGCAGTTGATTTTTCAGCTGCATCGGCTCTTCCTTAGCACCTATCGTCAGTGTGCCATGAAGCCAACGGCCCTCCACATAAGCTTGTTGCAGCACCACGTCGCTGGTATAGTTGACGGGGATGGCCACATCGACGCCATAGCCTAAGCCCAGCCGACGGTCTGCATCGGCCGACAACGGGCGGAAGATACTGCCTCGCACATAGCCATTGGTCTCGTCGAGTGAACTGAGACCGTAGTGGTTGGCATTGAGCCACAAAGGTGTTTTTCCATCCGAGAAGCTTCCCTGCATCTCTACCCTATAGGTCAGACTGTCGACAGGGCTCCACCGGTGCCTGCTGCTTCCGTCCGTACTATTTCCGCCAAAGGCAAAGAGTTGGGAAAGGAGAAGAAACAAGCCAAGAGTTAAAGTCTGTAGTTTCATCAATTTTTACGTTATCCGTTTTGAAGCTACAAACTTACAAAAATAATTCGATTTACTACGCTTCTTGCACACATTTCCCAAATAAAAGCTCCGGAAATGGTGATTGTTTGCCAAATTTACAAGCGCAGAGTAAGCCTTTGACACGCTCTTAGCAAGCAAAGGATACGCCCTCGACTATCTCATAGGGATTTTCCTTACCCCGATAGGGAAAATCCTTTCACGGGTTGAGAGATTATGCCTACCTTTGCGTCAGAAAAAACAAAAATCATACGATTATGAAAAAGTTTATATTTGCCCTTGTGCTGCTGTTTACCATGACAGTCTCGGCTTCAGCCATGAGCTACTCGCAAGCCCGCGATCAGGCGCTCTTTCTGACCGACAAGATGGCCTATGAGCTCAATCTTACCGATGAGCAGTATGAGGCGGCATACGAAATAAACCTTGACTACCTCATGCGCATTGACAACTACGACGACCTCTACGGTGTCTACTGGCGTCAGCGCAACCTCGACTTGAGTTATATTCTCCTCGACTGGCAGTACAACGCTTATTGCGCCGCATCTTATTTCTATCGCCCCCTCTACTGGGATGGCGGCTACTGGCATTTCGGCATCTATGCCCGCTACCCGCACCGCGACTACTTCTACTTTGGCTGCCCGAACTTCGTGTTCACTTACACCGGTGGTCACAGCTGGTATATGAACGGTGGTCGCAGCTGGTATTACGGCCGTCGGTGGGTCGGTCCCCGCGACTTTGGTCCTCACCCCGGTATGCGCGTCAGATTCGACGATGGCAGATATGGCCACGGCTACCGCTATGAGCCCGGCAGAAGGACTTGGGCGTCAGCTCCCGGCAACATGCCGCAGCGTGGCAACACCCAGCAGGTCGGCAACCGCACCTTCGGCAACTTGCAGCGTGGTGGTGTCAACGACAGCCCGCTCCGCAACCGCACCTTTGGCTCTGGTTCGACAAGACCTTCCACCAACGGCACACGCTCTTTCGGAATGCCACGGCAGAGCAGCACACGCTCCACGGTGAACATGCCGTCAGAGAGCTCTAACCGCACCTTCGGCAACCGCTTCTCCAGTGGCGACTCTCAGCCGGCACGCTCCTTCTCGCCATCCACACGCTCAACCAGCCAGCCCTCACGCTCCTTCGGCGGCAGCTTCGGAAGCCGCAACTCTGGTGGCAGCTTCGGCGGGCATAGCGCAGGCAGTAGCTTCGGAGGCCGTAGCACGAGCGGAAGCTTTGGCGGAGGAAACTCCGGCTCCTCAGCAGGCGGTGGACACTTCGGAAGAAGATAACAACCGCTGAGCCACTATCAGTTAGAGCATCAGCACTCGTATCTCGGCATTGTGCATCTTCACAATCTCATTCATCGGCTTGTTGAAATAGACGCTCTGAATGGCCTTGTTGATGATGCCATGCCCGACAGCCAACACGATCTTATCAGGATAAGTTACTTTGAGCCACGTCAGGAAATTTCTGGCGCGGCTTTTTAATGATTCCAACGACTCCACATCATCGGGCCATTCGGTATGCTCCAGGTCAGGGATAAACTTTCCCGTAAACGAGCCCCAGTCGCGCTCACGCAGCAACGGTGTGGTGACGATATCCTCCCGCTTCACACCATGACCGGCAGCGATAATCTCGCATGTCTGGATAGCACGGTTGAGATCGCTGGCTACAAAGACATCAATATGTTCACCTTTCATCTTCTCTGCCACCTCACGGGCCTGGGCTCTGCCTGTCTCGTTGAGCTCACCACCCTGGTGGCCCTGTAAAATTTGCGCTTTATTGGCCACAGTCTCACCGTGGCGCACAAGATATAATGTTGTCATAATGCTGCAAAATTACAAAGAAATCGAGACAACAAACACCTTTTCAGCGAAAATCCCCTTTCTTTGAAGATTTTACATTATCTTTGCATCAAACTTGCTTAAGCTATGAAAGTATTACAAAGTTCTATCTTCCGCGCTTTGTGCGCCATCGCCGTAGGTGCGCTCTTGGTGAAATACCGTGAGCAGACCGTGACATGGATCACCATTGTCATCGGCGTTGTCTTCTTCGTTTCCGGCCTTATCAGCTGCATCGCCTACTTCTCTGCCAAGCGCAAGAGCAACGGTGAGGATTACGACATCTACGATGCCCAGGGCCACCTCATCGCCCAGTCGAAGCCTACATTTCCCATCGTAGGCCTTGGCAGTCTCATCCTTGGTGCCATCCTGGCGCTGCTACCCACGACCTTCGTCAACGGACTCACCTATATGTTGGCCGCCATCCTTATCTTAGGTGCCGTCAACCAGTTTTTCAACCTCACCATTGCCACCCGCTTCGCCCATATCGGCTTTATGTGGTGGATAGTGCCGGCCCTCATCCTGCTCTTGGGCATCATCGCCCTGATAAAGCCGTCGGCCATCGCCTCGGCCCCACTCCTCGTCATCGGCTGGTGTATGATGGTCTATGGCGTAATAGAAATCATCAACAATATCAAGATTCACCAATGCCGCCGACGCGTGAAGCATGCCACAACGAGCACCGGGGCAACCTCCGACCATGCTGCGGAGACTGCCCCGGTATCAGACGACGCTTCCGAAGATACTACGGAACCAGCGTCTTGATATAGTTTGTCAACATTCCTATGCCCTTGACATTCTCCCCACCTTCAGGGATAATGACATCGGCATAGCGCTTTGTAGGTTCTATAAACTGCTCATGCATCGGCTTGAGCACCTTCAGATACCTGTCCACGACCATCGACACCGTACGTCCGCGGTCGATGGTATCGCGCTGGATATTGCGAATCAGACGCTCGTCAGAATCGCAGTCGACGAAAATCTTCAAGTCCATCATATCGCGCAGCCGCTTGTTGATGAGCGTCATGATGCCTTCGATGATGATGACCGGCTTGGGCTCCACATGAACGGTTTCCGGCAACCGGTTGCTGAGAATATAAGAATAGGTAGGCTGCTCGATGGCATGGCCCTGCCGCAGCTCGTTGACCTGCTTGATGAGCAACTTCCAGTCGAAAGCGTCAGGATGGTCAAAGTTGATGGCCTTGCGCTCCTCCGGCGTCATGCCAGTCGTGTCATTATAGTAGGAGTCCAAAGGCACTACGGCCACAAAATGCGGGGGCAGTGCCTCCACAATCTTTCGCACCACCGTGGTCTTGCCCGACCCTGTGCCGCCGGCAATACCTATGATTGTTATCTTGTTGTTTTCCATATCAGCTATAGGGATTTATCGTTGTCATCATACAAGCCCAGTTCGGCGAACATCCTGTCGTAGAACTTTGCCTTCTCCTCAACTTTCATCGGGTAGGCTCGGCTGGAGCTCGGCTCACGGTAGAGGCCAATCTCTCTTCCTTCGAAGAGGAAGTCGCGGTGCTCACCCATCTTCATTTTCCGGGCGTCGATGCCATAGTGCTCGGTGAAGAGCGTGGTGGCCAGCTGCCCGGCTGCCAACACGCCCCGGCAGAGAGGCAGCGCCCGGAGCATTCCGTCAAGGTCGGCCTGCTCCACCACTTCCAAGTCTTTGTCAGAGGCTGTCCCCGTCGTACGGCGGATGCGCAGACAGGTGTCGAAGATGGCTATGCCCTTCTCACGCAAGAAGGCTTTCAGCGCGTCAAGACGGTAGGTCTTATGCTCGGTATCAACGAAATGCAGTTTGTCGCCAAAGAAGCAGATGCCGATGATGCGCCACATGTCGTTGGTAAAGTTGGGGTAATACCATTCCATGCACCAGCGCTTGGGGGCCGGCGGAAAGGTGCCGAGCATCAGCAACCGCGCATGGGCGGGCAGAAAGGGCTCAAAAGGGTGTGTCTCTATCGGAAGAGCGTCTGTAGAATCTGACATTATTATATATAAGTTACCTGGAGATTATTTTTCTTTCTCCTTCGCCTTCAACTCCTCCAACTCCTGACTGCACTGCTCCATGAAAGCTTTCTCAGCCTCCGTATACGCAGGCAGAGAGAGGTCGCCGAGCTTCCCGGCCTTGATGCCCTGCTCTTTGACAAGGTAGACGACGGTGGGCAGGTGGTCACTATAGCCGTCGAGCCATACGCCACCAGCCGTCGTGCGGCGCGTGTTGCCTTTATATTTACCCTCTGTCTGGAAGAGGTAAGGCATGCGCTGAACCTCATTCTTAAAGAACTTCAGCGTAGAGAAGTCTTTCTGACCATTCTTGTTCAGCAGATTCGGCGAGAGGATGATCTGGTCGAAGAGATTCCACGAGCCCTGATACTGCAAGGTGCCAGTACCCTGCTTGGCCAGCACATTATACCAAGGATTATACATATCATCCTTGCCCACCATAGCTATCTCCTCCTTTGCCGAGAGCACGTTGTGCATACTCTTGTCGGTAGGGTCGTCATTCATATCTCCCATGACAATGACCTTGCAGTCTTTATCCTGCGCCATGACACGGTCCTTGACAGCCTTTATCTGAGCGGCACCCACCTCGCGGTAGTAGCTGTCGTTGAAACGGCTGGGCAGGTGGTTGACGATGAACACCACGTGCTCACCGGCCAGGGTGCCGCTGACGGCGAGGAAGCCACGCGTGCGGAATTTGCTGCTCTGCTTCTCCGTAGGGATATAGGGATAGAGCCGCACGTCGGCCACCTTGAACAGCGAGGGCTGATAGAGAAGTCCACAGTCTACACCACGAAGGTCAGGACCCTCAACATGGCAGAATTTGTAGCCCCGGGCTGCTAACGCCGGCTGACTGCAGAGCCCAACTAAGACGTTGTCGTTCTCTATCTCCGAGACACCGACAACGGCGCAGCCCACACCCGGCAGCATACGAGTGCCCATGTCGCTGAGCGCCCGCGCCATGTTGTGCAGCTTGTGGCTGTACTTCATGCCATTCCACTTATAAGAGCCGGAAGGCAGAAACTCGTAATCGTTCTTGCCAGCGTCGTGGCAAGTGTCGAATAAGTTCTCGAGGTTGTAAAAACCGATGCCATAGACATTAAACTTCTTCTGCGCCGAAGCTGTCAGGCAGAAAACGAATGCTATGAGGATTGTTGAAAATAACTTCTTAAACATGCTCATTCATATTTTCTGCAAATTTCGGAAATTAAATCGAAACTAAACAACTTTTAAATGAAAAAATAACATTAAAAAACTGCTAATATCATAAAAATAAACTATCTTTGCAGCATATATAAACAATCACACAACATCTTTTATGCAGAAAAAGCTTATCATGGCCATGGCGCTCCTATGCTCCGCCTCCACAACGTGGGCGCAGGAAGACTCCATCAGCATCGGTGAGGCGGCTTTCACCTTCACCGAGGCACAGCTTGGCGAGGACGAGGACATGAGTCAGAACGTGACTGTTGTCCACTCCAATAACAACGTCTATGCCTCTGAGGTGGGTTATCTCTTCTCACCAGCACGTTTTCGTTATCGTGCCCTCAACCAGAAGTACAATGCCGTATACATCAACGGCGCACCGCAGAACGACATGGAGACGGGGCAGTTTCGCTTCTCCACAATAGGTGGTCTGAACCGCTTCACACGCAGTGTGGACTATTCGCTGCCTTTCGAGAGCAACACCTTCTCCATGCCCGACGTGGCAGGAAGCAACAACTATGACTTCCGCGCCGGATCCATGCAGACCGGCCATTACGTCTCTCTTGGCGCTGCCAACCGCAACTATGTGGCCCGTGGGCTCTACACCTACGGCTCCGGCTTCAACAGCCGTGGCTGGGCCTTTGCTGCCGGTGTCACCTACCGCTGGGCCAACCGCGGATATGTGGAGGGCACCTTCTACAACTCGCTGAGCTACTACCTCGGCGTACAGAAGAAGTGGCAGAATGGACACTCCTTATCGTTTACAACATGGGGCAACCCCACAGAGCGCGCCACACAGGGTGCTTCTACAGATGAAGCCTACTGGCTCGCCAACAGCTATTACTACAACCCTTACTGGGGCTATCAGAATGGCAAGAAGCGCAGCTCAAGAGTTGTCAACGACTATGCACCATCAGGTATCCTTACCTGGGACTGGGGCATCAATGAGAAGCTGAAGCTCACCACATCTCTCTACGGCAAATACAGCATCTACAAGTCGACAAAACTCAACTACAGTAATGCCGAGAACCCACAACCCGACTACTGGAAAAATCTGCCGTCGAGCTACTATGATGTCTGGGGCGATGACCCACGCAACAACGAGTATACGCTCTCACAATGGCAGCGCTCTGTAGACTGGTGGCAGGCTTCCAAAGCCAACCGACAGATTGACTTTGACCGTCTCTATTCTGCCAACCGCATGCAGAACAGCGTCGGTGGCGATGCGCTCTACTATATCCAGGCTAAGCACAACAACGCCCTGATGATGAGCTTGGCTTCAACCCTCAACGCACAGTTCAACGAGAAGCAGAACCTCTCTGGAGGCCTCATCCTCTCACAGAATCGTGGTCGCCACTATCAGACCATGGACGACATGCTCGGTGCCACAACCTACCATAATATCAACACCTACGCCTTAGGCACCTATGGCATCGACGACCCGCGCGTGCAGTACGATCTCAACAACCCCAACGGTGTTGTTGGCGAAGGCGACAAGTTCGGTTATGACTACCAGATTGAAGTGCGCCGTGGCTCTTTGTGGGCCAACTACACAGAGGATTTCGGTAATGTACACTACTTCCTCGCCGGACGCCTCAACTACGACGACATCCGCCGCAAAGGATTCATGCGCAACGGTATGTTCGCTGATAACAGCTACGGCCACAGCGGACTCGCCAAATTCCTTACCGGTGGCATGAAGTTCGGTGCCAATATCGACCTCGGACACGGGCAAGTCTTCACCCTTGGCCTTGGCTATGAGCACCGCGCTCCTGACGCCAGCACCGTCTTCGTGGCTCCTGAGATGAACAACGATTTCGTCACCAACCTCGTCTCTGAGCGTATGTTCTCTTCCGAGATTGGTTACCAGTATCAGAATGCGTGGTTGCACTTCAATGTCAACGCATACTACAATAATGTGAACCACGCCACAGAGTGGCAGAACTTCTACTTCGACGACATCAACTCTTTCTCTTATGTCTCTATGACTGGCATTGACAAGAGCTACTATGGCGTGGAAGCAGGTGCAAAAATCAAGTTGACTTCCTTCCTCGATTTCAAGGCCCTCGGCACGCTGAGCGATGCGAAGTACAACAACAACGCCAACCTCATCTACCTCAGCTCTACAAAGGCTACTTACAATGACGCCACCAACGGTGCTGCCGACCGCGTCATGAACAAAGGCATGCATGAGAGCGGCACACCGCTCACAGCAACAAGCCTCGGACTGAGCTATCATCAGAACGGCTGGTATATAGACCTCAACGCCAACTGGTATGATCGTATCTACCTGAGCTACTCTCCCTGCACACGCTACGAGAGCACACTGTCGCCCGAAAATGGTAACGTTGACAACGATGGTCGTCTCATCGTCCCCGACCAGGCTCAGGGCAACGGCGGTTGGATGCTTGACGGCTCTATCGGCAAGAGCATCCGCTTGGGCAAAGGCTCACTCAACTTCAACCTCATGGTGACCAACATCCTCAACAACCAACATATCGTAACCGGTGGATACGAGCAGAGCCGCTCCGACTACTCCACACAGGCCGATGGCTCAAGGGGCAACCAGAGACTCTACAAGTTCTCCAAGCAGCCCAAGAAGTACTATGCTTTCGGCACCAACGGCATGTTCCAAGTATCATATAGATTCTAAGGCAATGAAAAAGATAACATTATTTCTCTCTGTCATGATGGCGATGCTCTTCACATCGTGCATGGACTCTGGCTACGATACACCCACGGAGGACAACAACGGCTCGCAGATTGAGCAGACCAACGTGATGACTATCCAAGCCGTAAAAGAAAAATATAAGAGCACCATCGATGCCAGCAGCTTCAAACTCATCGATGAGGATATACAGATTAAGGGTATCGTCACTGGCAACGACGCTGGCAGCAACCTCTACAACGAGATCTCGCTCCAAGACGAGAGCGGTGCCATCATCGTGGCTATCAGCCAGGGTGGTCTCGCTGGCGTCTTCCCCGTCGGCGCTACCGTGCTCATCAACCTCAAAGGACTATATATCGGCGCCTACGGCAATCAGGCCGAGATTGGCGGCGTCTACACCAATGCCAAGACCGGTGCCACTGGCATCGGCGGCATGGACAGATACCTTTGGCAGAACCATTGGCAGATCCTCGACAGAGGCAGCGAGGATAAGGCCACAGCACTCATAGAGCCTTTCGACTACAGCAAGGCAGGCGATGCAGACTATATCTGGCAGAACCAAGGCAAGCTGATGCGACTGAATGACGTCACCTTCAAGAACGGCGACGGCAAGACGGTCTTCGCACCTAAAGATGGCAGTGCAACTCTGACCAACAACAGCGCCAACCGCGGCTTCGTGGGCATGAGCGACAACAAGATCGTCTTCCGCACAAGCACCTACGCTAAGTTCGCCAATGATCTTATCCCACAGGGCAAGACGTCTGTCATCGGCATCTTCACCGTCTTTAGAAGCACATGGCAGATCCTCGCCAGAACGCGCAACGATGCTTACGGTATCTCAGAGTAATGTCCTGACTTCCAAATAACATTTCAACATCAGAATAAAAAGAAAAAAAATATGAAAAGATTCTTCCATTTCATGACCGTCATTGCCTTAGCAGCACTGACCCTCACCGGTTGCGACGACGTACCCATGCCGTACAACCAGCCAAACATCAAGCCTAACGAGCCGTCCGGCACTTCCTCACTGCCCTATTCCGACAGCAATCTTAAGGACTGGACGGTATCAACCGTAACAGGTGCAGACTGGAGTCTGGGCAGCACTTATGCCAAAGCCACAGGATATAATGGTGGTACCACGACAGCTACAGAGACATGGTTGGTATCGCCTACCATCAACACGACAACCTCTGATGGCGCTGTTATCAACTTCGACCATGTTATCCGCTATGTCAAGAGTGCTACTGACATCAACAACCACGAGATGTATATCAGCTCTGACTATACGGGCGACATAAAAACCGCCACATGGACCAAGCTTGACTATAAGCCTGTTGAGAGCGCTACGCAGACCTGGGATTTCTATGCGGCCGATCCTATTCAAATTCCTGATGCATACTTGAATAAGGATGTTGTTATCGCTTTCAAGTTCACCTGCAACGACCAGAACTCTACAACATGGGAGATTAAGAACTTCAGCGTTAAAGAGGGTAAGGCCGAGACCGGTGGTGGTGACACACCGGCACCGGGAGAGCCTAAAGGTGATGGTTCACAAGCCAATCCATACAATGCTGCTGCCGCCAACAAAGCCGCTGCTGCACTCTCTGCTGACGGCAAGTTAGAGAATATCTATGTGAGCGGTATCGTCAGCAAGATAGGTGAAATAAGCACTCAATTTGGAAACGCTACTTATTATCTTTCTGAGGATGGTACTACATCAGGCGAACAGTTTGAGGTCTTCCGCGGTCTCTATACTAATGGAGCGAAGTTTACCTCTGAGGACCAGCTTAAAGTTGGACAGAAAGTTACTGTCTTAGGTACGCTTGTCAACTTTAAGGGTAACACTCCGGAAATGGCACAAGGCAGCAAGATTGTCTCCATTGAAGGTAGCGGCACAACACCGGAGAATCCCGAGACACCAGGCACAAGCGAAGGCATAACTATTGACGGAACCACTGTGACCTTAACGAATCCAAAGGCTGCAGCTGGCACAGAGTCTGTAACCTTAGACTTAAATAGTCTTGGTCTCAGCAGCAACAGCGAGGTTTCAGGTCCTTATTCATTCTCTGATGGTACCACGTTTACAGTGGCTCAAGGCAAAGGGATGAATGCTCCAATATATCATTCTGGCACTAAAGGCTTCAGAATTTATGCTTGCAACACTATCACTTTCAATGCGATAAAGAAGATCGCAAAAATTGTATTCACATGCGATAGCTATAAGGGCACAGACTATGTAGGAAACGCAACACAAACCATCACCTTTGATGGTAATACCGCAACCTACAACAACTACAACGCAGAAGGAAAAGGTGGCACACAAATACGAATAAAGACCATCACCATCACTTACGCTAAATAGTTTGCGAGATTTTTCTTAGTCTCATCATCGGACTATATCATTTATCCCCAGGGCGCCTCTACCATACGGCACCCTGGGGATATTGATTTCATCTCACTAAGACCTCGTCCCTTGGGACTGGGCTTGTAATAAGCCACACTCCAGCAAAATCATAAAGCAGCCACCTGCCCGATTCGCTTTATTCGGTCTATCAAGGTAGGATCTTTACGAGCCTGCTGCATGTTATACTTCGCTTGCAGCTTCACAAGCGCATCAGCAGGAATGTCCAATGCAGCCTCGAATATTAGGGCTGTTGCAGGTGTAATCGCACGATGTCCCTTGAGAATTTCATTTAAGGCCGTAGGACTCATTCCTACCAACTCTGCAAATTTTCGCTGCGATATTCCACGAGCTTCTAATTCGTCGTTAACAACCTCACCCGGATGGGTAGCGTAAAATCCATGTCCTAAACTTGCCATAACAATTATTCCTCCCTATCTTTGATAATGATTCGACAATTCCATAATGTTGCAGATAGTAACAGTCTTTTCTGCCCCAACTAATTCTGAGCGAAATTCTATACGGTACTGGTTATTCACCCGAACTGACTCTCTGTCTTTTTTATCACCAATAAGCCGTTCATAATGCAAAGACTTGAAGCGAAACAAATCCTCCACTGATTCAAGAGATTCCATAAGGTCTATTACCCTAATATATTTCTTCACTATCTGAGGCTGAAAACGATGCTGTTTATCATCTGTCTTACCTCTATAGTAAAGTTCACTCAAATAGTCTTGCTCAAACTTTATTTCCATTCCGCAACCTTTTATGCAAAGGTAATACTTTATCTCGACATTCGCAACAAATGCGAACTTTTTATTTTTCATATCCGTTAAGAAGACAGATTTAGAGTTTGCAAACAGCGTTTTTACCCCGCCATCAATAATTTATGCCAGGCTAAAGCCGCCGAGTTGATGTTGCTATAAATTATTTATGGCAAGGTAAATTAAGCTATAAAGAGAAGTAGCACAAACCTTTCTTCCACTTACAAGACACCGAGAAGACAGATTGGCACATCCATATAGAAACAAAAGGCAAAGGAATGAGACATCAGCAAAGGATGGACCACGCTCAATCACAAATCACAAATCACAAATCACATTAAGGTACTTCACATGTTCCCGCAATGGAATATGGGAGAAGAGAAATTCTACCCATGGAAAGAATAAACCCATGGAAAGAATAAACCCATGGAAAGAATAAGAAGTGGAAAGGATAGGGTCTCCTACTTAAGGTAGGAAATAATAATAATTATAATAATATTATTATATTAATTATATATATTAAGTATATATTATATATCTATATATAATAATGTACGCGTAAATGAAAAATTCTGCGGAGGAGCTTTAGGAAACCATCTACTACCTTTTTGTGATTTGTGATTTGTGATTTGTGATAACGAAAACCAGGAGCTATCCGGTGCACCTGGATATGTAGCATTGGGAATAAAAGGCATGTCAAGAAGAGAAACTGTGATAATGTGATTTGTGACGAAATAAAAAGCTCAGCGATAAGGAAATAGTCGGCAGAAAATTTGGTAGGGTGGAGAAATCTTTGTAATTTTGCACCCGCTATTATTGGCAGAACATTATTAATTACATCATAAGAAAACAATGAAAAAAGGTATTCATCCAGAAAACTATCGCCCCGTCGTGTTCAAGGACATGTCCAACGGCGATATGTTCCTTACAAAGTCTACATGCAAGACTACAGAGACAGTAGAGTTTGAAGGCGAGACTTACCCCGTGGTAAAGGTAGAAATCTCAAGCAGCTCTCACCCCTTCTATACTGGTAAGAGCAAGCTCGTCGACACAGCTGGTCGTGTTGACCGCTTCATGAACCGCTACGGTAAGCTGAAGAAGTAAGGAAGCCTTCACCTTGGCCACTAAGCCAAGGAGACAAGATATACTAAGGGTACGACAGAACGTAGTTGCATATACGGTCTTTCGTACCCTTTTTATCTCTTATAACCACTATACTATGAAATTAAGAATCCTACCTTTTCTTTTCCTCGCCCTTACAATGACCGCTTGCGGCAGCGACAGCAGCGACGGCACGGGCAGCAGTGAATCGGCAAATACCAACTCCAACTTTGCCAACGCCAACCCTGCAACACATCGCCTGGAGTTTCCAAAGCTCAAAGACGCTACCACCAATATCGTCATCGTACATAACTCCGGCGGCGAGGTCAACTACAGCGTGGAATACGATACCAACAAGAAGCTCTCACGCTGGAGCTGTTACGAGATTTATGCGTCCAACAGAGAAACACATACGCAACGCTACCGTTCTGACTCCAACCAATATCCCCAAGACCCGCAGTTAGATTCAAAATACCGCTGGAGCACAGACCCCTTCTGGCGCAGCGGCAACTCTCACGGGCACCTTTGTCCCTCTGACGACCGTCGAAATTCATACAATGCTAACTATCAGACATTTTATCTGACCAACATGCTACCCCAAAATCAAGCCTTTAATGGTGGAACGTGGGAATACATGGAGGAGTGGGTGCGCAATCAGATAACGACCGTGAGCAAGGATACGCTTTATGTCGTCAAAGGCGGCACTATAGACAACGCAAGCCAATATACGACGATGGACCGCACCGGTGGCAAGCTTACCATCCCAAAATATTATTATATGGCAGTGCTCATGCGCAACAGCAGCGGATATAAAGCCATGGGATTTTGGATAGAGCATAAAGCTAACAGCACGAAGAACCTGACGCCCTATGTCGTCAATATTGACAAGCTGGAGTCGCTCACAGGTATCGACTTCTTCTGCAACCTCCCCGATGACATAGAAAACCACGTGGAGAGTCTGCCCGTGGAGAATGTGAAAAAAGCGTGGGGATTCAAATAAATCTGACTTTAGTACAGCATAATAACAACATAGGGGCGGTCCTCAGCGGCCCGCCCCTACATTTTACACCTTGAATTTATCTTCTTGTATTCAGTTGCATCGTGCCGCCGGTCAACGGGGTGATGCTGTTGCCAGAACCGATGACGCGGTTGCTGACGGAGGCAGCTCGTGTTGCCGACTTAGCCTCGTTGTTGGTCTGACGCTTGAGGTCGATGTAGATAAGGTCGTTGTTGTTGGTACCTATCATATAACCGCTGAATATTCCATTAGCCTCATCCAAGTGGAAGCCATGCTGACTGGCGCTAAGGTCCATGACGAATGTAAGGCCATTGCCTGTGAGATAGCGGATGTAGATGTCTCCCGTATTCTCATCGATATACCAGTTGAACTTCAATGTTTGAGTATCCGAGACATTGCCATTGGCGTCCAGGGTGTAGTCAACCTCGGTACCGGTGCCTTTAATGGCATTGCTGTTGTTCTGCACAAATGTCATATTGGCATAGAACTGACTCCTCTGGCCATTGTCGCCATTGGTATATGTCATCGTACCATCCCATTCGCCATTGAGAATCTCAGCCTCATCGAGGACGGTGTTACCATTATTGTCCTGGTAACCGCCACCATTATAGTTGGCATTGTTATAGGCATCCATCCAAGGGTCATCCCACGGGTCATCATCACAGCTTGTGAAGAAAGCCGGAGAAGCAACCAGCATAGCCGTTGCTATGAGCGTAAAAATCTTTTTCATAGTTGTATTCTTTTTAATTCTGCTGCAAAAATACACACTATTTATTGAATAGCAAGGGTATTTTTCCTATTCGTCAGAGGATTTTCCCTATTGAAGATAGGGAAAACCAAAAAAACTAAAATTTAGCCCGTCAGTCTTGCAGTATGGCATCTTTTTTGTATTTTTGCACCTACATAATATTTAAACACATCATAAAGGAAAAGCAAGAAAAAGATGAGAACTGTTTATGAATACTCAGTGAAAGACCGCAAGGGCAATGAAGTTTCACTGAAAGAGTATGCTAACGAGGTATTACTCATTGTAAACACCGCCACAAAGTGTGGCTTCACGCCCCAGTACGAGGAGCTTGAAAATCTCTACAAGACATACCACGCTCAGGGCTTCGAGATCCTTGACTTCCCATGCAACCAGTTTGGCCAGCAGGCTCCCGGCACCGACGAGAGTATCCATAACTTCTGTAAGCTCACCTACGGCACTGAGTTTCCGCAGTTCAAAAAGATAAAAGTCAATGGCGATGACGCTGCCCCGCTCTATAAATTCCTTAAAGAGCAGAAAGGCTTCGCCGGTTGGGATGAGACCCACCCTATCTACCCCATCCTCGACAAGATGCTCTCTGAGGCTGACCCCAACTACAAGGAGAGCCCCGACATCAAGTGGAACTTCACCAAGTTCCTCATCAACAAGAAGGGGCAGGTCGTCAAGCGCTATGAGCCTACCGAAAAGATAGCCAACATCGCCAAGGACATCGAGGAGCTCCTCAACGCCTAACGATTGTTTCACTTAATAACACCCAACTATGGAAAACACAAAATGCTTGATAATAGGCAGTGGACCTGCCGGTTACACTGCCGCCGTCTATGCGGGTCGCGCCAATCTGAGTCCTATCCAGTATAGCGGTCTCCAGCCTGGCGGCCAGCTCACCACGACCTCTATCGTAGAGAACTTCCCCGGTTTCCCCGACGGCATCGACGCCAACCAGCTCATGATGGACATGCGCCAGCAGGCTGAGAAGTTCGGTGCTGATGTCCGCGACGGTGTCATCACCGACGTCGACTTCTCTCAGAAGCCTTATGTGGCCACCGTTGACAATGGCGACAAGATAGCCGCTGAGACCATCATCATCGCTACCGGTGCCTCTGCCAAATACCTCGGTCTTGCCGACGAGCAGAAATACAGCGGCCAGGGCGTCTCAGCCTGCGCTACCTGCGACGGATTCTTCTACCGCAAGAAGGTCGTGGCCGTGGTGGGCGGTGGCGACACAGCCTGTGAGGAAGCCACCTACCTCTCCGGACTGGCCAACAAGGTCTATATGATTGTCCGCAAGCCTTATCTCCGCGCCACAGAGATTATGAAAAAGCGCGTGGAGGAGAACCCGAAGATAGAAATCCTCTATGAGACCAACACGCTCGGTCTCTACGGCGACAACGGTCTGGAGGGTGCTCACCTCGTATGGCGCAAGGGCGAGGCTGACGAGAAGAAATACGACCTGCCTATCGACGGCTTCTTCCTCGCCATCGGCCATAAGCCCAACACCGACATCTTCCGTGGTAAGCTCGACATGGATGCCGTGGGATATATCCGCACCGAGCGCGACACACCGCGCACCAGCGTGGAGGGTGTCTTTGCTGCCGGCGACTGCGCCGACCCCACCTACCGCCAGGCCATCGTGGCTGCCGGAAGCGGCTGCAAGGCTGCTATAGAGGTGGAGAGATACCTCGCCGCAAAATAGGATTTAGTAGAAGTCCGGAAATTTTGCTGAGAAGTCCGGAAGGACAGTCTGAAGGCCAGAAGTCCGGAAGTCCGGAAGTCCAGTCATATGATTAAGCATCTGCCTATCAGGTAGTGCTATAGTAATGACTGGACTTCCGGACTTCCGGCCTTCTGGGCTTCTAAAAAAATATACGAATGCAGTTGCTGCATTCGTTTTTTTTTCTTAAATTTGCCACATTAAACCAAAATACGAGCCATGGTCCATAGGCTACTTCCGTTAACACTCTTCTTTTTTGCGGCCGCGCCGCTGCATGCACAACTTCAGCAGACTTTCTCACCCGACTCTCTCGGCAAGGTGCCCGTAGGCATCGAGACGGGCTCGGTGGATGTCATCGGCCAGAATCGGATGAACAAAGGTATTGTCACCAACCCGCTCTCCGCCCTCAACGGTCAGGCGGCCGGTGTGACCATCAGCAACGGTGAAGACCGCATGGCACAGCTCTCCTCTGTGCGTGTGCGTGGTACCACCTCGCTGACGGGCGGCAACGACCCGCTCATCATCATCGACGGCATATATTCCGACCTCGCCACGCTCTCCACCATCTACCCCGCCGACATCGAGAGCTTCGCCATCCTGCGCAATGCCGCCGAGACAGCGAAGTATGGCTCACGTGGTGCCTCCGGTGTGATAGAAGTGAGGACGAAGAAAGGCTCCGGAGGCCAATTCCACATCTCCTACGATAATAACTTAGGCTTTGAGACGGTGTATAAGAACATCGAGATGCTCAATGCCGCGGAATATGTGGCCACGGCAAAGGAGCTTGGGGTAGCCTACAAAGACGACGGCTACGACACCAACTTCCGCGATGCCATCACGCGCACGGGATTCGTGCAGAACCACCATGTCGCCTTCACCGGTGGCGGTGCCAACAGCAGCTACCGTGCCTCACTGGCCTACACCAGCAACACCACCGTCATCGACATGAGGGGCATGCACAACTTCGTGGCCAAGCTCGACCTCACGCAGAAGGCGTTCGACAACCACCTCACCATCGACTTCGGTGTCTTCGGCTCCTCACAGAAGACGAAAGGCATCTTCGACGAGCAGATGCTCTTCTACTCTGCCGCCACACAGAACCCTACCATTGCCGCCGACGCCATCAGCAAGAATGGCAACGCATTGGAAATCAACCCGCCACGGACCGTCCTGCGCGAGAAGAACGACACGCGCAACATGAACTTCGACACCCACCTCGACATGACCGTCAGTCTGCCCCTTGACTTGAAGTTGGTGCTCCGCGGCTCCTACGCCTTCAACTCCACCGAGAACGCACAGTTCTGCCCGACATGGCTGTGGGCCCAGGGCCAGGCCTACCGTGGGGAGCATAAGAGTGAGGACTGGCTGGCCAATGCCACTTTAGACTGGCACCACACCTGGGGCATCCATGACCTCAGCGCACAGCTCCTCGGTGAATATCAGAGCACCCATCGCACAGGCTTCTGGACTACCGTCAAAGGCTTCACTACCAACGACTTCACCTACAACAACCTCGGTGCGGGCTCCATACGCCCCTATGGCGGCACCGGCTCCGACTATGCCGACCCTTCCCTGGCCTCCGGCATGGTCAGCGCCACCTACATGCTGCTCAAGCGCTATATCCTCTCGGCCACACTGCGCGCCGACGGTTCGTCAATGGTCGGCGACAACAACCGCTGGGGATGGTTCCCGTCGGTGTCAGCCAACTGGGATGCCATCGAGGAGCCGTTTATGAAGCCCCTCAAGCCCATCGTCTCCATGCTGAAGCTGCGCACGGGCTATGGTGTCACTGGTAACTTGGGCGCCATCACATCCTATACCACCCTCAACACGGTGGCACCCATCGGCATCGTCTCTATAGGCGGCTCTCCAACGATGACCCTGGGCTCACTGAAGAATGCCAACCCTGACCTGAAATGGGAGAAGCGTGCCACCTTCAACATCGGTGCCGACATGGGCTTCTGGAATAATCGTATCCTACTCACGGCGGAATACTACTACTCAAAGACCACCGACATGCTCTACCAATACGATGTCCCCGTACCACCTTTCACCTACAACAAGCTCTTAGCCAACATCGGCTCGATGGAGAACAGAGGTGTGGAGATAGGCTTTGCCATCACACCCCTGCAGAAGAAGGATATGGAGCTGAACATCAACGTGAACATGTCCTTCCAGAAGAATAAACTGCTCTCCCTCTCCGGCAACTACAACGGCTATGAGCTTTCGGCCCCCGACGTCACGGCCATCGGCACCCTCCTTGGCGCCGGACAGCAGGGCGGCAACTCCAATGTTCTCTATCAGATAGTAGGCCAGCCCCTCGGTGTCTTCTATCTACCTCATTGCAAGGGCATTGTAGACCGTGGCAACGGCTATAAGATGTATGATTTGGAAGACCTCAACGGCGATGGCGAGATAGACCTCAGCGACAACGGCGGCGACCGGCGCATCTGCGGGCAGGCTACACCGAAGATGACCCTTGGCTCGAATATCAGCTTCAGATATAAAGACTTCGACATCTCGCTACAGATGAACGGAGCCTTCGGCCATAAGATTTTCAACGGCACCTCGTTGGCATATTATAATATGTCGTCCTTCCCCGACTATAATGTCATGAAGGATGCGCCACAGCGGAAGATTGTAGACCAGAATGTCTCTGACTACTGGCTGGAGAGTGGCGACTACCTCAACTTCGACTACCTCACCATTGGCTGGAATGTGCCCGTTAAGAGCCGCTATATCTCTGCCCTGCGCATCTCCGCCTCCGTCAACAACTTAGCCACTATCACCTCGTACAGCGGTCTGACCCCGATGATTAACAACTACATCGTCTCCAACACCCTTGGCATCGACGACAAGCGGTCGTACCCCGTCTACAGAACGTGGTCGATGGGCGTCAGCATACAGTTCTAAACAAGAAAGCATTATGACAAGATACAGTTTTCTTATTCTCTCCGCCCTTTTCCTTTTCACCTCCTGCCTCTCTGAGCACCCCAAGGATCAGATTGACGAGGAAGAGGCCTATACCTCTGCCGCAACGCTCTTCAACAACACTGTGGGCACCCTCTATAACTATATCGGCGGCTCACAGCCTTCGCAGGGCTTGCAGGGCACTATCCGCGGCGTCTACGACTACAACGAGCTCACCACCGACGAGGCTTTCATCCCTATCCGTGGCGGCAACTGGTATGATGGCGGCTTCTGGCAGGACCTGTATCTCCACACCTGGAAACCGTCCGACGCTTCCCTAAAGGATACCTGGGACTATCTCTATAAAGTCATCATGCTCTGCAACAAGTCCCTCGCCACGCTCGACAAGTATAACGACCTTCTCACTACCGACCAGCTGACAGCCTATAAAGCTGAGGTCCGCGGACTCAGAGCCATGTTCTACTGGTATACGATGGATATGTGGGGCCGGATTCCGTTGGACACTCTTGCCAACCAAAGTCTTACCGATACCAAGCAGGCGGAGCGGTCGGTAACCTATCAATATATCGTCAAGGAGCTGCAAGAAGTGGAGCCCCTGCTGCCCAACGAGCACAGCAATCTGCAAGGCAACTACTATGGTCGGATGACACAGCCCGTTGCCGACTTCATATTGGCAAAGTTGGCTCTCAACGCTGAGATTTACAGCGATGACGACTGGACTGACGGTAAGCAGAAAGACGGAAAGAATATCTTCTTCACCGTCGACGGCCAGCAGATGAATGCGTGGCAGACATGCGTCTATTACTGCGATAAGCTCACTGCTGACGGCTATGAGCTCGAAGCCGACCGCACGGCCAACTTCGCTGTCCACAACGAGACGTCGAAGGAGAATATCTTCACCATTCCCCTTGACAAGACGCTCTACTCGGCCCAGTTCCGCTATCTCTTCCGCTCACGCCACTATGCTCACGGTGGGGCATTAGGAACGGCATCAGAGAATGGCACCTGCGCCACTCTGGCCACAGTGCATGAATATGGCTACAAAACGAGTCATGAGGACACCCGCTGGAAGCAGGACTTCTATGCTGACACGGTGAGGGTCGACGGCAAGACCATCGCCCTCGACGGGGGTGACATCCTCATCTATTATCCTTTGGAAGTGGCGATGAACCTCACCTACAGCCCCTACATCAACACGGCAGGGGCGAGAATGAAGAAATATGAGGTGGACCGCAATGCGTATAATGATGGCAACAATCCTGACAACGACATCGTTCTCTTCCGCTATGCCGATGCCTTGCTGATGAAGGCGGAAGCTAAGGTCAGGAATGGCGAGAGTGGCCAGGCAGAGCTCAACGCTATCAGATCCCGCGTGGGCATGGAGCCGCGCCCGGCAACATTAGAGAATATCCTCTCCGAGCGACGCATGGAGATGATGTGGGAGGGCTGGCGCCGCAACGACCTCATCCGCTTCGGACGCTACAACAAAGCCTATGACCAACGGCCGCAGCTCGACAAGGAAGGCAATGGTTACACCACAGTATTTCCTATCCCTGACCGGACGCTCTCTACCAACCTTCAGCTGAAGCAGAATCCTGGCTACGAGTCGAAATAGCGTCGGCTTACCGCCGCTCTTCCGTCTCCGGAATTTCCTTGATGACACGGCATGGGTTCCCGGCAGCCACAACACCTGACGGAATATCCTTTGTGACGACAGACCCGGCACCAATGGTAGTATTGCTGCCTATGGTGACACCGGGAAGGACCGTGACCCCACCGCCAAACCATACGTTGTCGCCAACGGTGATAGGCTCTGCAGCTTCGATGTCCTTGTTGCGGGCTTCCGGCCGCAGCGGATGGATGGCGGTATAGAAACTGCAATTGGGACCAATAAAGACATGGTCGCCAAAAGTGACCTTAGCCTCATCAAGGATGACAAGATTGAAGTTGGCAAAGAAGCTGTCGCCAACCTCAATATTGAATCCATAATCGCAGTTGAACGGTGTATTGACGTGCAGCTTCTCTCCTGCCTTACCAAAGAGTGCGGCGATACGTCTATTGCGCTCGTCGACTTTCACAGGCGGTATCTGGTTGATTTCAAAACATTCCTGCTGACAGCGACGCAGATATTTGACAATCTCAGGGTCGGCCGCATAATACCAGCGGCCGGAGCCTACCTCTTCAAAAATATTTCTGTCTAACATCTTTTATTTCATATTTCTCAGCACTGTCACGGCCTCCGCCACACTCGGCACGTCGGCAATCTTTATCATCCGATGGCCATGTGCATCCTTGAAGTTGCAACGTTTGGGATTGGCCATGACATATTTGATGACGCGCCCGAAAGTATTGCTCTTATAGAAAGGAGAGTTCTGATTGCTGACGAACTGCATGGTCATCACGCCCTGTTTAAGCATAATCTTCTCGCATCCGAGGCTACGCCCTAAACGCCTGAGCATCACCACCTGCATAAGCTCATCGCCCTCATGCGGCACGGGGCCGAAGCGGTCGACCAACCGCTGACGATAGCTCTTGAGGTCCTCATCACGCTCGATATTGTCCAACTCACGGTAGAGCAGCATACGCTCTGAGCTTGTGGGGACATAGGTGTCGGGATAGAACATCGGGAGGTCGCTCTCTACGGCGCAGTCTTCGACGAATTCGTCACCCGATACTTCCTTGCCTTCGTTGATGTCTTCAGCATAAAGGTCGGCAAACTCATCATTCTTCAGCTCCGTGACGGCCTGGTTGAGAATCTTCTGATAGGTCTCATAGCCTAAGTCTTCCATAAACCCACTCTGCTCGGAGCCGAGGAGGTTGCCGGCGCCACGGATATCGAGGTCCTGCATGGCAAGGCTGAAGCCACTGCCTAAGTCGGAGAAGGTCTCCAAAGCCTCTAATCGTCGGCGAGCCTCCGGGGTCAGCGCTGAGCGTGGCGGTGCGAGGAGATAGCAGAAAGCCTTGCGGTTGCTCCGACCCACACGGCCACGCATCTGATGAAGGTCGGAAAGACCAAAATGGTGTGCGTCGTTGATGATGATGGTATTGGCATTGGGAATATTGACACCATTCTCGACGATGGTTGTGGAGAGCAGGACGTCGTACTCGTAGTTGATGAACCCCATGATAATCTTCTCCAGCTCTTCAGGCGACATCTGTCCATGTCCGATAGCCACACGACAGTCGGGCACATATTTATGGATGAGCTCGGCCAACGACTGCAGTCCGGCGATGCGGTCGCTGACGAAGAACACCTGCCCCGACCGACTCATCTCAAAGTTGATAGCGTCGGCAATGACCTCTCCACTGAAGGTGCAGAGCTCGGTATGGATGGGGTATCGGTTGGGAGGCGGTGTGCGCATGATGCTCATATCGCGCGCTCCCATGAGTGAGAACTGAAGGGTGCGGGGGATAGGCGTTGCCGACATCGTCAGGGTGTCGACATTTGTCTTCAACTTCCGCAGCTTCTCTTTTGTGGAGACGCCGAACTTCTGCTCTTCATCGATAATCAGGAGTCCTAAGTCATGCCACTTCACATTCTTTCCTATCAGTTTGTGGGTACCCACCAAAATGTCAATGCGCCCTGCCTCTAAGTCTTCGAGGACCTGCTTTGTCTGCTTGGCAGAGCGGGCACGCGAGAGATAGTCAACCCGCACGGGGAAGTCGTGCAGGCGCTTTTTGAATGTCTGGAAATGCTGGTAGGCCAACACCGTTGTCGGCACGAGGACTGCCGTCTGCTTGTTGTCGCAAGCTGCTTTGAAAGCCGCCCGCACCGCTATCTCCGTCTTGCCAAAGCCCACATCACCGCATATCAGCCTGTCCATGGGCACAGCACGCTCCATGTCGGACTTCACATCTTGTGTGGCTTTAAGCTGGTCGGGAGTATCCTCATAGAGGAAGCTGGCCTCCAACTCATGCTGCATGAAATTGTCGGCAGAGAAGGCAAAGCCTTTCTCATGCCGCCGCTTGGCATAGAGCCGGATGAGGTCACGGGCTATATCCTTAATCTTTTTCTTGGTCTTCTCCTTCAGCCGCTCCCAGGCTCCGGTACCGAGCGTGGAGAGACGCGGTGGCTCTCCGGTATCGGCAGCGCGGTATTTGGAAATCTTATACAGCGAATGGATGGAGACGTCCACCTTGTCGTTGTTCTGGTAGATGATGCGTATCACCTCCTGATAGCCGCCGGTAGGATTAGGCACCTTTATCAAGCCGCCAAACTTTCCAATACCAAAGTCGACATGCACGAGATAGTCACCGGGCTGCATCTCCTGCAGCTCCTTCAACGTCAGCGCCATCTTACCCGACCGGGCTTTGTCCGACTTCAGACTGTATTTGTGATAGCGGTCAAAGATCTGGTGGTCTGTGAAGAAGCAAGCCTTCAGATCCTCATCATAGAAGCCCGCATGCAATGTCTTGTCAACATTTATAAAGGGGATAGCATCCTCACGCCCTGACGCTGTAGAGTCAGCAGCATCCTCGTCCATGCCATTGAAGATGTCTCTGAGCCGTTGCTGCTGTTTGGGACTGTCGGCAAGTATATATATCTTATAGCCCTGGAGAAGGAAGTCCTCCAACGACTGTTTCAACAGACTGAAATTCTTATGGAAGAGCGGCTGGGGATGGGTGTTGAAAGTCAAGGTTGCCGTCCCCATGCCGACGCCATGATTCGACGTCTCGGCATTTGGCGCCGCGCTTTTGAACTCCACCCATTGGAATTTGGAGATGTCGTCAGTGAATGTCGTCGGCCGGCAGAGCGTGCTCTCGCGGTTCATATCCCGCCTTATCTGCTCCTGCTCAAGCTCTGTGGCTCCTTCTAGGCGCTCTGTCATAGCCTGGGAGGAGAAGCCTTCATTATAGACCTTGGTGATGATGTCGTAGACAAAATGCTCATCCTTCATCACCACGAGGGTGTCGGAAGGCAGAAACTCAAGAAATGGTATCTTCTCATTCTCTACCGCTGCCAGCTCCGGGACAATCTCCACACCTGTCTTACGGTCTTTAGATAGCTGATCCTCAACGGTGAAAGTGCGGATGGAGTCTATCTCGTCGCCAAAAAAGTCGATACGGAAGGGCAGCTCAGAGCTATAGGAATAGACATCCAAGATGCTGCCACGCGCTGCAAACTGTCCGGGCTCATAGACATAGTCCACCTCCTTGAAACTCAAATCACGCAGTCTGTGCTCCAAATCGGTGATGTCTATTGTCTGCGAGGTTTTCAGAGAGATACGCCGCTCGTCGAGATGCCGCTCCGAGACGACAAGTTCAGCGATGGCCGAAGGATAGGTGACGATGCACAGCGGTTCATCTGCTTCACCCTTCGATGCCTTGTCTTTACGCTGTGCAAGGGCGGCAAGGACCTCTGTCCGCGATATCTCGTTGGCAGCATCACGCTGCCCATATTTTACGGCTCGACGGTAAGCAGAGGGAAAGAAATAATCAGCAGATGAACCCATCCTACTGATGTCATTGAAAAAATAGGCCGCCTCGTCAGCATCGTCGAGAATAAAGAGTATCGTACGACGGATCTTCTTCGCCACCGATGCAAAGAGCAGAGGCTGTGAAGATGCAACAAGACCCTGAAGGAAAACGCGGCGCACCGAATTGTCCTCAAGGGTCTTGGCAAGGGCACCAGCCTGTGGGAGATGCCCGTAAAGTTGTACTAAGTCAGGAAAAGTCATTATTTATTTCGGAAGGGCAGGATATTTCTTAAACCACCCGTCAAAGCGCAGTCGCATCACGCCAAAAAGGGCTTCAGAGAAGATACCTCCACTCATCTTGCTCGTGCCTTCACGGCGGTTGACGAAGATGACTGACACTTCCTTAATCTTAAAGCCTATCTTATAAGCGGTGTATTTCATCTCTATCTGGAAAGCATAACCTTTGAAGCGGATGTTGTCCAAGTCGATGGTCTCCAGCACACGCCGACGGTAGCAGACAAAGCCTGCTGTAGTGTCGTGGACATCAATTCCAGTCACAAAGCGTACATACTGAGAGGCAAAGTAACTCATCAGCCCCCGTCCCATCGGCCAGTTGACGACATTGACACCCGAGATATAGCGTGAGCCCACAGCTACATCGGCGCCCTCATCGTGGCAGGCGGCATAGAGACGGGGAAGGTCATTGGGATTATGGCTGAAGTCGGCATCCATTTCAAAGATGTACTCGTATTTCCGCTCCAACGCCCATTTAAAACCTGTGATATAAGCTGTTCCCAGCCCCTGCTTACCGCTGCGCTCAATCAGGAAGAGACGGTCGGCAAACTCATCCTTCTGCAAACGCTTCACGATAGCAGCGGTACCGTCAGGGCTACCATCATCGATAACCAGGATATGAAAGCACTTCGCCAACGAGAACACCGCACGGATGATATTCTCCATGTTCTCCTTCTCGTTGTATGTGGGGATAATAACTATAGAGTCACTGTCATTCATAATCAAAGAATTCTTTTGATGCAAAATTAGGAAAATAATAGGACATAGCAACAAAGAAGTGCATTTTTTTGCCCTTGCCTACTCCACTACCTTCCAGTCGTCGATGCACCGGTGCTGCCGCGAGAAGTTGACACCGACCTTGATGAGCTTGCGCGAATCAGCAGCAAAGGGCTTGGCATAACCTTTATCCTCTATCTGCTGCAAGGCGGCATCAGCATCTTTATCGTATTTAAACTCAAAGATATAGATATAGTCTTTCGTCTTGGCTATCATGTCAATGCGCCCATCGGAGATAGTACGCTCTACGTCAACATAAAATCCAAGGAGTTTGGTGACAACATAGAACGCATTCTGGAAATAGAGTTCGGCATCACCAACAATCTTATAGTCAGTGTCTGCAAACAGCACCTGCATGCGCTTCATAAAAGCCTCGGGCTTGCCCTGACGCAGGGCTATGACAAAATTGCGGATAAACATTGGCCCGCTCTCACTGCCCGTATTCATATAATAAGGCATGAGAAAATTGGTGAAGCCTTCCTCCACTTCCTCATTTGGGAAGCCAAGGGTGTAAACCTGAAACTCACTATCATATCCCTTTATCGTCAGATAGCCACTTTGATAGATAATAGGGACAGGGCTCTCATCAATAGAGTCGATGGAGTTGAGAAAATCGGCACTCACCTGCTGCTCGGTAAGGTCAGGCAAGTAAAACTTATCACGTTGGAGAAGCTGAACGAGGAAGGTGGGGGTACCAGTTTCAAACCAATAACTGCCAAACTCACCCTTAGCAAAAGTATTCAACAGACTAAAAGGATTGTACACTCCGTCACTCTTCTGATGGAAATGGTAGCCATCATAACGTCGCTTCATCTTAGCAAGTGTCTCCTCAATCGTTAGTCCATTAATTTCAGCTACATATCTTATCCCATTCTCAAAGTAATCATGCATTTCTTTCTCTGTGATACCACAGATAGCCTGATAACGGGCATCCATAGAGATGTCGACCAGATTGTTGAGGTCAGAGAAGACGCTCACCTTTCCAAACTTTGTCACACCAGTGAGAAAGGCGAAATGAATATATTCATCCTGGGTTTTCAATACGGAATAAAAAGCCTTCAACGTAGCCCGAAACTTGCTCTGCAAATCCTTATTATTGATAGCCTGAAGCATAGGCTTGTCATATTCGTCGACAAGAATGACGACAGGACGCCCCGTCTGCTGAGCGACTCTCTCTATCAATCCCTTGAAACGCAACTCTAACGTCACCTCGGAAGGAGACACTCCATAGACAGCCTCCTGCTTGCAGAGAAAGTCGTTAAGCACATGAAAAAGACTGTCATCAGAATCATACTTGCCAGTATTGAGGTCGATATAAAGTACTGGATACGAAGTCCATTCCTTCTCCAAGTTTTCTATAGCCAGCCCCTTGAACAGCTCGCGCTTTCCCCTAAAATAGGCCGCCATGGTAGATACAATCAATGATTTTCCAAACCGACGCGGACGGCTCAGAAAATAATATTTTCCCTCAGTAGCCAACTTATAAATATATGCCGTTTTGTCAACATATACATAGCCATTGGTGCGAAGGCTTTCAAAACTCTGTATTCCGATGGGATATTTCATCACACTAAAATTTGTCTACTCTGCAAAGCTACATAAAATTTACTGATAAGCCAAGACTTTATGATTGATTTTTATACGTTTACACCTACTTTCATAGATTGATAGTGAGAATACAGATATTTCAGTGTTCATACACCTACGACCGCTCATGACGATGGGAAGAGCAGGCACGACAGCACTTCACTTCGCTTAAAAAATAATATAAAATGTTTTTTCCTTTGAGTTTTCAAATAAAAAGCCTATTTTTGCCATACAAACGGCTTTTGCCGTATGAATAACCAAATAAACGATCTGTAAAATGAACATAGAAAAGGAAAAGAAAATCATAGAAAGCCAGGAAGGTCTTAGCCGGACCCTTGGCATGGAATTTATCTCTACCCCCGAACCAGACACCTGCATGGCACGCATGAAAGTAGACGGCCGCAACCGCCAGCCCTTTGGCTTTCTCTCAGGCGGAGCTTCCCTTGCCTTGGCTGAGAATCTCGCCGGTGTGGGCTCCATGGCGCTTAGTCCAAAGAAACTACCTGTCGGCATCAGCGTCAGCGGCAGCCATGTACAGGCCGTCCTTGAAGGAGATACCGTGACAGCCTATGGTAAGCTGCAATTCAAAGGCCACACACTCCACGAATGGCAGATAGACATTAAAAACTCTAAAGGAGAGCTTATCTCGACAGTTCACGTCACCAACTATCTCATAACCCCGCAAAAGAAATAGACGCATGAGCGATTACGCACTCTACAGGTATCCTGAAGCTCATACCTATCACGCGATTCGTGGCAAGGCAGAGACTGTGGACAACATCATAGAGCTGAAAGACAGCAAAGGTTTTGTCATAGCTCCTTTCCACATCGGCGGCAACGAGCCCATGCTGTTAATACCCGCCAATCAATCAGAAGAGCATACAATTCCGGAGAGCATAGGTGAGCATGCCCAAATCATCGGTGAGGAAAGTCACCGAGACGACTATCACCATGCCTTTGCCACCTTCCATCGTGCACTTTGTGATGGAAGATTAGGGAAAGTCGTGCTGTCGCGCCGTCTCGACATCCCCCTTGACAGAGCTGTCGATCCACAGGAGATATTCTTCAACGCCTGCCGCAGGTATCCACACCAGATGATAGTTCTCGTCCATACCCAAGAGAGTGGAACTTGGCTGATGGCTACACCGGAGGTTCTGATGGAGAAAGACCATGACAGGTGGAATACGATGGCCCTGGCCGGAACCATGACGACACCGGGGCCATGGAGCAATAAAAACATCGAGGAGCAGTTCATCGTAGCACGATACATCCTGAACTGTATCGCACGGCGTGCCTATTTCATCCAGCATTCCACGCCGCATGTGGCTACTGCTGCCAACCTGTATCATCTTCGCACGGACTTCACCTTTATATGTAATAATGACGGTGAAGTCTTTCAGGTTCTCAGCGACCTCCACCCCACCCCTGCTGTCTGTGGCATTCCCAAAGAGGAAGCCATGAATATCATCCTCAAGGGAGAAACCATGAACAGAAAATACTACAGCGGTTTCAGTGGGCCCATCGGCATTGACGACGAGACCCATCTTTTCGTCTCTCTCCGCTGTATGGAGATTGACGGGTGCAACTGTCATCTTTACGCCGGGGGCGGTCTGCTCAAGGAGAGCATTGAGGAGGACGAATGGAAAGAGACAGAAGTAAAACTTAACACCATGCGAGATGTATTGCGACAAAGCTAACGTCAACACCCTCACGGCTCTTCTCATGGCCCACGGCGTGCGTGACGCTATCGTATGTCCGGGCTCACGCAACGCACCGATTGTCCATAACCTCAATCTTTGCCCCGATATCCACTGTTATCCCGTCACCGATGAGCGCAGCGCCGGCTTCTACGCCTTAGGACTGGCTGAAGCCACCGCAAGGCCTGTGGTGGTCTGTGTCACCTCTGGCTCAGCATTGCTCAATGTGCTGCCTGCCGTCGCCGAGGCTTACTACCGGCATGTCCCAGTAGTAGTCATCTCTGCCGACCGCCCGAAGGAGTGGATAGACCAACTCGACGGTCAGACACTGCCACAAGAGGGTGCCCTTGGAAGATTTGTCCGTAAAGCAGTATCTCTGCCAGAATGGGACACTGATGGTTCAGAAAGGGCAACGACCCAACACTGGTATTGCAACAGAATCATCAACGAGACACTGTCAGCAGCTATGTCTGACGGTGGCGGACCAGTGCATATCAATGTTCCTCTGACACCTCCTCTCTATGATTTTACAGTCCCCGAGCTTCCAACTGAACGAGTCATCAAGCGGAAGTCCACAGCCGTTGCTGACCTTACAGCGCTCAACGAAGCTATAGAACGGGCAAGCAGGCCCATCATCGTCATCGGACAAACGCATGAGGGTGAAATATCAGAAGATGCTATCTTTCGTCTGGCCCAACAGCATATTGTCGTTCTTCAAGAGGCGCTCAGCGGAAATATCTTGGAATGGCCCATCGACCGTATGATGGAGACAATAAAAGATGACGACAGCTACCTGCCCGACTTCATCCTCTACATGGGTGATACCATCGTCAGCCAGGGGCTCAAGGCCTTTCTGCGACGTGCTCAGCATGCAGTCTGTTGGAGAGTTGATGCCGCCGGAGCGATGCAGGACACATTCATGAACCTCAGCGGCTCTATAAAGGCAGCCCCAAGACAAGTGCTCGAAGGTGTCAACGCTGAAGCCGACAAGGACTGGTTTGAAAAGTGGCAAACACTCAGCCGTAAGACAACAGCGAAACTCACCATTTTCTTTCCAGCATACTCTTCCATAGAAGCTGTAAGGGCCTTCGAGGAAATCATTGTCGACAAAGACTGCGCTGTGCATTACGCTAACAGCATGTCGGTTCGGTTAGGCTGTCTCTACGCCCACCACTTCATTCATTGCAACCGTGGTGTCAATGGCATAGAAGGTTCTCTGTCGACGGCTGCAGGTTATTCTCTGTCAACGAAGAAGCCTGTATATTGCGTCATCGGCGACCTCAGCTTCTTTTATGACCAGAACGCGCTGTGGAATACCAATCTCAGAGGCAACCTGAGGATTCTGTTGCTTAACAACGGAGGAGGTGGCATCTTTCAGAAGTTTGACGCCTTGCGGAAGTCTGTTGCAGATAGCAACAATGTGATGGCCCTACACCTTACATCGGCCCAGGGCATCTGCATGGAGAATCATGTGGAATATCACTGTGCCACCAACGAAATGGAATTGCATCAGGGTATCATCGCCCTCACGGCAGCCTACAGCCACAACCCTATTCTCCTCGAAGTCATAACCGACACTGAGCAAGACTGGGTGAACTATAGGAAATACTTTCAACACAAGATAAAAGAATAAGATTAAGAAAAAAGATATGAACACAAGAGACTGGAAAAAGATTGAAGGGTTTGACTTTAAAGAGATTCTCTTTGAGGAATACAACCACATTGCTAAAATCACTATCAACCGTCCGCGATACCGCAACGCTTTCACTCCCCTTACCGTTTGGGAGATGAGCCAAGCCTTCACCTACTGCCGCGACCACCTCGACATCCGCGTGGTAATACTCACAGGAGCTGGCGACAAAGCTTTCTGCTCAGGCGGCGACATGCACGTCAAAGGGCGCGGTGGCTATGTTGGCTCGGATGGTGTGCCCCGCCTCAACGTCCTCGACGTACAGATGCAGATACGGCGCTTGCCGAAACCCGTCATTGCTATGGTCAACGGCTATGCCATTGGCGGCGGACACGTCCTCCACGTCGTCTGCGATCTCACCATTGCCTCCGAGAATGCCATCTTCGGACAGACAGGGCCCAAAGTAGGAAGTTTCGACGCTGGTCTCGGTGCCAGCTACCTCGCACGCATCGTAGGACAGAAGAAAGCCCGGGAGATATGGTACCTCTGCCGACAGTATTCGGCGAAGGAAGCTGAACAGATGGGACTTGTCAACAAGGTTGTACCCTTCGACCAATTAGAGGATGAGACCGTAGCATGGTGTGAGACCATCATGGAACGCTCTCCGCTGGCCATCCGCATGATGAAGGCGGGCTTCAACGCCGAACTCGACGGGCAGGCAGGCATCCAGGAACTCGCCGGTGATGCCACCATGCTCTACTACACCCTCGACGAAGCGCAAGAAGGCGGGCGCGCTTTCCTGGAGAAGCGGAAGCCTGACTTCGATAAATATCCACAATTCCCATAAGACAGAGTAACAACAGCTCACCAAGAGCGACGAGGGATGAAATGCAGAACTAACATGGTCGCACAGCGACTAAGAACCTAAGAAAACGGCTCCGATTAAACGGAGCCGCTTTACCAGACATCAATTATTAGTTATTAGAGTACTCATTCGTACTTTTTGGGGGGCTCTCTCAATATCCTTAAACTTATCCTCACACAGAGCCACAGCGAACACAAAGAAGGCTACACAAAAAAATAATATTGAGATTTGCGTAGCGTTTTCACATCTTTATCGTATTAGTAACAAACGCATCCGAAAATCTGAATGGAAATTAGCGAGTTCATAGAATATGTAAAGCGATACCGACCTGAATTTGTCGGCATCGCACACCACTATTTCCATGATGAGCGCGAGGTGGAAGATGCCGTGCAAGATGCGCTGATTCGTTTGTGGATGGCAAGGAAAAGGATAGAGCCCCCCGAACGATTCCGCGAATATGGAGCAATAGCTACAAGAAACGTCTGCCTAGACAAAATAAGGGGAAGGCACGGCTATCACTTTGTGGAAGTGGATTGGGCGGAAGGCAAGACATCCGGCCCTACACCACAATCGAAGCTGGAAGAGTCTGAAAACGAGCGGCTGATGCAGCAATGTATGAAAAGCCTTCCTGCTAAATACAAGGAACTGATACAGATGAGAAACGGCGAGGGGTTGAGTTATAAGGACATAGCAAACCTCATTGGCAGTACAGAGTCATCGGTACGCGGTATGGTGGCGAAGGCACGGGCAATGCTCATCACGCAATTCAACGAAAGGAGAAAGAAATGAAGAAAGAAGAGTACATAGGACAGCTTCTCAAGAAGTTTATGCAAGCAGAGACTTCCGAACAACAGGAGTCGGAGCTTGCTGACTATTTCCGTCAGGCCAAGAAGCTCCCTGAAGAATGGGAGGCTTACAAGCAATACTTCAAGGTCTTCGACTCAGGAAAGGCGTCTTTCAGTACGGGTCACTCAACACCAATATTAAGAAGGTGTTGGCACTACGCTGTTGCTTGCATTGCTGCAATGGCAGTCTGTGCTGTTGCGTTGAGGTATACTTTATACACTTCTGAGGGCGGTAAAAGGCTGGTAACAGAGACATCCAAGCAGGTGCAACAGACGGAAGCCCGAAAAGCGACAGACACAACTGACGTGAAAGGAAATTCAATGACAACGCTCGGAGCAAGGCCAAACACATCCGGAAAGGTATGCATGAAGCGAAGCGGCAACAGCACAAGCAGAAAGGCAAGCAGCACTGGGTACGTCCCTGTTCCCCAACCTGTCGCAGCGACTGAAACCCGGCACTATGCTATGACATCAACAGAGACTAGGGTCGAAGAGCCTTCCCATCAAAGACGGGCCGCCGACATCGACGCCTCTGTCGCTTACATCAAATCAAGAGGTGAGAACCTTGAGAGACAAGTCTTGGCTTCAAAAGGCTACATTGAGTATAACATGGGTATCAACAAAGACTTAGAGCAGAATTTATGAAAAAGATGATAATGCTTGCAGCGTGTGTCTCTTTTGCGCTGGCATCGCTGGCACAAAAGCCCAACCCGGCTATAGTAAAACTCTTTAATGAGTTTGGCCATGCCGACATAGAACACACCTATTCTGCCGACAACAAAGGGCAGGAGTACTACCTTGCGCTCTATAAACTCCCCAAAGCCGACATAGATGATCTCATACAGTATAACAGGTTGGGACAGGCTGACTTTCCTTTCCAATTAGAGGGGACAAAGGAGTATATAGACTCTCAGCTCAAAGAAAGCGCGAAGGCTCAACATGATGAATCTATGATAAAGCCTGTCATCAAGCATACGCTTGACAGCCTTGCTCCGTTGTCAAAAGAATGCTACCACTATGAAGTGCACAATAGCTTGAGTGATACCACCAAATATGTACTTGCGTTGAACAACATGCCGGAGGACTTATTTCAGCAGCGGGTAAAAGGGCGAGTAGAGAAGAAAGCGGGTAATGAATTCATTGACTATTTCAGCTACAACAGAGGTACTTTCCTGCATTATATTTTGCCACCACTACAGAGAAGCTCACTGGCGACCCTTTATACTGAAGAATCGCTCAAGACTCATTTAGAAGCTATCCTGATAAAAAACAAGGGGAAGAAGTACACTGTCAGTTATGATATTAATTCTGGCACTAACATCTATCCGCAGGATTGGTATATATTAAAACACTCTGACGAGTCACATTCCAAGAGCTATGGGACACATTATTATATCCCTACAACCCAAGATGCGCAGAACAGCCTTGTAAAGGAAATCGCAGAAGCAGTTACTCAGTTTCTGACGTCTACATCTGACACGTCAGAATATAGCCTTTTCTATACCCTTCCTTTAGGAAATGCCAAATACAACAGTTCCGCTTACGACCATCTGATATTTTGCATAGCAGAAAGTAGCGCGCGGCATTTCAGCATCAACATGAAGATGACCGACAATGGGCTTCATGTGTTGTTGCTGTCAAATGAAGGAGAATGGCTTGTTCCCCGACGGTCATGGTGGAAAATCAAAGCCATCAGAGGGGAGAACATTGTGTATGAGAAAGATTTCCTAAACGACTAATAGCCCTTCCATGAAAAAGATATTGTTGATATTGATGGTATGTATAAACGCCATCACATTGGCTGCACAAAAGCCGGGCGTGTATAAGAGAATAAGTTGCAAAGCTGGTGCCGAAACCAATATGCCCTATAAGAATGAATACATGATCGTCGGCATCAATGGCAGCACGATGCTTTTAGAACCTTATGTCCAGCGTAATTCCCAGAATGGAAAAGAAAGGATCCGCTTTCGAATAAAGCCGGGCTTTCTTCAGTCCGACGGAAGCAACAGCGACTCAACATACGCCGTAACGGCCAATCCACCGGAAGTAGAAGACTTGGTCAGCCTTCTCTCAAGGGATTTTACGACTCCGGCCAACAAAGTTCTTGGCGTGTGGTATCTTGAAGTTTCAGGCATCAAATGCTACAGGATATTCTCTCCGACACGTTCATTGCTGCTCTTTATCTACGAATCGCCGCAAGGCAGCATAGATACAGCCAATGCTATTCTGGAGGCTGTGAACTATGGCAAAGACCAAATCGTCGCCGAGGATGGTACGAGGTATTCGGTCCGTTGGAAAGGTGCTGATACAATGGTCGTAGCTTACGCCGTGGACGGCAAGCGACATCATGAGGAATGGACCCGTTCCAAACTGCCAGCTTACCTCTCTGGACTATTCACGCCACCTGGCACAAACTGAAACAAGGATTATAGTCTATCGTCACCATGAACAAAATCGCTTCTTTTTTTATCTTGGCATTATTATTCTGTCTGTCTGCCAAGGCTGCCGAAAACAATCATAACGTACAGGGGCGTGTGGCCGACAAGATAACCGGCGACCCCATACCCGCCAAAGTGTTCTTGATGGATGCCGACAGCACCATCATTGCCTGTACCGAGGCCGCCATTGAGGAAGCCCCTTACCAAGATCAGATAGCCTTGTATGTGTTCAATGACAAACGGCTGCAAAAGGGGAAATACATCATCAAGGCATCCATGTCTGGCTACAAGGACGCTTATGAGAACGTGACGTTGCAAAGTCAGCGGCAGACCGTGCTGATAGCCAAGCCCATACTGATGGAGCATGATGTTCACGAACTGCAAGAGGTGACCGTCAAGGCTACGAAGATTAAGATGGTGATGCGCGGTGATACGATTGTGTATAATGCCGATGCCTTCAATCTGGCGGAAGGCAGCATGCTCGACGCACTCGTCGCCCGACTGCCGGGGGCACGGTTGACGAGAGACGGACAGATATTTGTCAACGGGCGGCTCGTCAAGAGTCTGCTTGTCAACGGCCGGGATTTCTTCAGTGGCAATCCGAAGATGGCTCTGGAGAACCTGCCTTCCTATACGGTCAGCAAGATCAAGGTCTATGACCGGGAGGGGCAAAGCTCTCGTCTGATGCAAAGGGATATGGGCGACAAGAGCCTGGTGATGGATGTCAAACTGAAAAAGGAATACTACGCCACCCTCTTTGGCAACGTCGAGGCAGGAGTGGGCACCGACGGCCGCTTTGCGCTGAAAGGCTTCGGAATGAAGTCTTCTCGCAAAGAGATGTTCTTTGCTTTCACCAACATCAACAACCTCAGTGACAACCAGAAAGCCGACATGACCGGTCAATGGACTCCGCAGGAAACGCCCAACGGTCTGCTGACCAACCGCTCTGCCAATGTCAGCTATGCGAGATTCTATGACAGCAGTATGGACAAGTGGTTCAGCACGCAAAACACCATATCACATGATGACATTGACTGGCAAACGAGGAAAAACGCAGAGACCTTCCTGCCAGGAGGCAACCTTATCAGACAGTCGATGGGCCAAACAGACACGAAGGCTACAGTCTTTGACAGCCAGAATGCCTTGCACTATGGCGAAAGGGGCAAATACTCCACCATGACCAGCCTCAACTTCCACTATCAGCGCAACAGAAAATACACAGACGCATACGCGGCCTGTTCCGATTCGACCTCCTTATTGAATGAACTCATGGAGCGGAGCAAGGAGAAAAGCGAGAACTATCATTTGACATTGACTAACAGCAGTACGCTGAAACATATCACCGACCTCCTGCATTCCGATTTCAGTATGGAGTATGACAAGCTTCACGGCAACACCTTCTCGCTCTACGACCTGAGGTATGAGGAGGCAAGTCTGTCACGCGACTTCCGCAACAAATACCTGGCAAGCGACAGCAGACACTGGGATGTGAAGGAGGGCATTGCCTACGACTGGAACTGGCCGGGATGGAGTCTGCGCCCACAATACCAGTACGAATATAAATACAACAAGACCAATAGCGCCCTTTACAGGCTTGACAAACTTGAAAACTGCGACAGCACGCTCTACGACCTCCTTCCGTCGTCGCGGGCGGCCCTGCTGAAGGTACTGGATGACAACAACAGCTATTATTACACAGAATACCAGAATCACCACCGACTGATGCTGGAATGGGAAATCAATGCTGCCACCGGCCACAATAAGATGAACATCGAATACGGCTACATCCGCCTACCCATTCGCTTCGTCAACAAGAACCTTTATTACACGCGCATGGGCCGTCACGACGTGTCTGCACATGAGGTGTTCTTCGAGCCCGAGGCCTACTTCACAGGCGGCAAGTCGGTCAGATGGGAACTGAATGCCAGCATAAAGTCAGAGATTCCCGATTTGGTCAAGAAGGTTGACTACCGCGATGACTCTGACCCGTTGTTTCTCTTCTCTGGCAACCCGAATCTGAAAAACATCCATCGTTATCAGGCTTCGCTTCTCTTGCGCCATGAGGGAGATGGACAACGAATATGGAACGCATCGGTGAAATACGACAAGACCGACAACGACATCGCATACGCAACTCTTTACGACATGCGCACGGGCATCTCCACCCTCTTGCCTGTCAGCGTCAACGGCAATTGGCGCATGGAAGGACAGACAGGGCTGAGCCTGCCATTAGACAGCGCACGCCGATGGACGATTGGCAACCAACTGTCCGTGCGCTACAACCACGATGTCGACATGACAACTACCGAGAAGGACGCGGCAAGCATGGGCAGCATCGTAAACAACTGGCAGTTGGAAGATGAGGTAAAGCTGAACTTCCGCCCGAATGACCGTATGGAGTTTGCTCTTCTGGCCGGTGGGACGTACTACTTCATCCACAGCCGGCGCAACGGCTTCAACAATGTCCATGCCGGTGACTACAAAGTAGGCCTTACAACAGAGTTCCAACTCCCGTGGAGCATTGCCTTTGGCTCGGACATGACATTATACGCCCGTCGGGGGTACTACGAAAGTATGATGAACACTACAGACTGGGTATGGAACGCCCATCTGAGCCGCAGCTTGATGAAGGGGGCGCTGGTCGTCAAACTCACAGGTTTCGACCTGTTACACCAGCTGACCAACACCCGCTATGAGATGAACGCCCAAGGCCGTACAGAAGTTTGGTACAACAGCCTTCCCCGCTATATGATGCTTTCACTTGCCTGGAGATTCAATATCAGCCCAAAACAGAAGTGATGTATCAACAACAATCTGCCCATATCCCGATGTTATCAAATGATACAATCTTAGATTGTTTTCTCCGTCATAAATAGCGCATAAGGATATCCCATACCGCTATGATATGGCATACACTTCCAGCGAGGACGAAGAAGTGGAAGACGGTGTGCATATAACGACGATGTCGGATGGTATAGAACAGGGCACCCGTGACATAGCACACACCCTCTGCAATGATCCAGATGACGGTGGCCGGGCTGACGGCATCTATCAACGGCTTAAAGGCGACAAGGACGCTCATGCCCATACCTATATACACCAATGTCTCGAGATTGCTGTGCGCCTTCAGTTTATGAAAGCTCATGATGGTCCCCACGATAGCACAGAGCCAGACAAAACAAAACAGCGTCCAGCCCCAATAGCCCTGATTGCGTAAGGCAATGAGCGTTATCGGAGAATAAGAGCCGGCGATATGCCAGTAGATAGCGGCATGGTCCCATTTCCGCAGTCGTTCTTTCCATGGTGACCATGCTGACAATGCATGATAGACAGTGGAAGCGATATACGACCCGAGCATACCCACCAAATAGAGGATGACACCGGCCGTTGCCCAACCATTGCCATGAGAGAAACAGAAATAGAGGAAGATGGCACCGAAGGCGACACCTAAGAAGATGCCACCAGCATGGCTCCAGGAGTTCCACAACTCCTCCTTATGGCTATAGAATATCTTTAACTTCATCGTCGATTGTGATAAACGGCTGTAAAGGTAGCGTAAAAGAAGAGAAAAGTCGAAACAATGTTTGCTTTTTTATCTGTTTTTTTCTTACTTTTGCCTTTACACAACAAAAAACGATGAAAAGATGAACTACCATATCACCGACAAGGTGCTACACTTCAAGCAGCCGGCCGGCACCAGCCGCGGTGTCTACACCACCCACCACTCCTATTATGTCACCCTTGAAGAAGACGGTGTCAGCGGTACCGGCGAGTGTTCTACCCTCCCTGACCTGAGTTGCGACGCCATGAGCAACGAGCGCTACCTTGCCCTGCTCCACAACGCCTGCGACATGGTCCAGCGCTTAGGCGGCATACCCTACGAGATGCTGCGCCCCTACCCTTCCATCCTCTTCGGTCTGGAGACCGCCTTTGCGCAACTTGACGCTAAAGGATCCACGGCGCTCTTTGATACCCCCTTCAGCCGCGGTGAAGAAGGCATCCCCATCAACGGACTTGTATGGATGGGAACCTTCGAAGAGATGTATGCCCGACTGGAAGAGAAGCTGAAAGCAGGTTTCCATTGTGTCAAACTGAAAATAGGAGCTATCGACTTCAACAAAGAGTTGGAACTTGTACGCCACATCCGGGAGTGTTTCACCAAAGAGCAGGTAGAGCTGCGTGTCGATGCCAATGGTGGTTTCACGCCAGAGAATGCCATGGAGCGTTTGGAAGCCCTGGCCAAATACGACATCCACTCTATCGAACAGCCTATCAGGCAACATCAGTGGAAGGCGATGGCCCGGCTCTGCCAGCTGTCACCTCTGCCCATTGCCCTTGACGAAGAGCTCATCGGTGTCAATGACATAGAAAAGAAAACGCGACTCCTCGACGAGATACATCCGGCTTACTTGGTGCTTAAGCCAAGTCTGCATGGCGGTATGAATGGTTGCAGAGAATGGATACGATTAGCCACAGAGCGCGGCATAGCTTCATGGATAACCTCAGCCTTGGAGAGCAATATCGGTCTGAACAGTATCGCCCACTTCTGCGCCAGTGTCTACGGGCCCCATATCACCTTTCCACAAGGGCTGGGCACCGGTCTGCTCTACAAAGACAATATCGACATGCCGTTGGAAATTCGTGGCGACAAACTCTGGTATGGGAATAAATAAGGACGTAAAGCTATGTCAACAATGACCTTAGAAGATTTCTTAGAAGAATGGAACAATGGTTCCGACAAACTACTTGTTCACACCAGCGGCTCCACAGGACATCCCAAGCCCATGTGGGTAGAGAAAGCGAAGATGCTGAACTCAGCCCGTATCACCTGCGACTTCCTCGGGCTCAGAGCCGGTGACACGGCCCTGCTCTGTATGCCGCTCGACTACATTGCCGGTAAGATGGTCGTCGTCAGAGCTATTGAGCGACATCTCAGACTCATCAACGAGAAGCCGAGTGGGCATCCGTTGGCAACCCCTTTCAAGGAACTCAAGGATGGCGAGCCGCTGACCTTCGCCGCCATGGTACCGCTGCAAGTCTATAACACCCTCATGATACCCGAGGAGTGCCAACGGCTCAGAACCATCAGACACCTCATCATCGGTGGCGGAGCTATCGACAAAAAGATGTCTGAAGCCCTACGCGACTTTCCCAACAATATCTGGAGCAGCTATGCCATGACAGAGACGCTCTCGCATATTGCCCTACGCAGAGTCAACGGCCCTGACGCCAATGACTGGTATACGCCTTTTGATACCGTCGACATCAGTCAAGCTGCAGACGGATGTCTCGTCATCAATGCGCCACTCGTCCATGATGGTATTCTGAAAACCAACGACATCGTAGAGATAAGGGAGACAGCGGTCAAGGGAAAGATGCAGAAACAGTTCCGTGTCGTTGGCCGTAAAGACAACGTCATCAATTCCGGGGGAATAAAGATACAAATAGAAGAAGTAGAGAGTGCTTTGAAACCTTTTCTCAAAGCGCCCTTTGCCATCACAAAAGCCCCGGACGAGAAGTTCGGAGAGAAGGTCGTCCTTGTGACAGAGGCTCACGACATGTCGGAAATACAAGAAATCTGCGTCAACGCCCTGCTCCACTACTGGCAGCCCCGCCGCTATCTGCATGTTGACAGCATCCCGATGACAGAGACCGGGAAGCCGGCAAGGCAGCAGATAGAGCAGATAGCGAGAGGCTGACTGACAAGACAAATTATCAGCCTTCGCGATAGAAGTCGAGACATTCCTTTATCTCGTCCTCTGAAGCCGTCTGATTGATATGTATCTCACCGACACCAGAGAGAAGGGTGAAGTTGATAACGCCTGCCGTATTTTTCTTGTCATGGCGCATAATCTCTATCAGCGTAGGATAGTCATCGCAAGTGATAGGCATGAAGCCGTAGTTCTCACGGATATACGTCACCGTCTGCCGCATCTTGTCTGTAGGGAATTCCGCCTTGATGGCAGAGAGGTAGAGCTCACAGATGACACCGTAGGCTACGGCATAACCGTGAAGGATAGGCTCTGTGCCATTCTCTTTCGACCTGTCCAGCGAGAAACTCTCGAAGGCATGGCCGAAAGTATGACCGAAGTTCAAAGCCTTGCGGATGCCTTTCTCCTTGGGGTCTTTCTCCACAATGCGCTCTTTAATCCTTACCGACGTATCGAGCATGTCAGCCAAATGGTCAAGGTCGGGGTGGTCAAGGTCAAAGTTGAGGAGCTCAGCCCAATTCTTGTCATTGGAGATAAGGCCATGCTTGAGCATCTCGCCATAGCCTGACCGAAGATTCTTATCGTCGAGGGTTTTGAGGAAGCCGGTGTCCAGAAGAACGAACTTAGCGTCATTGAACACACCCACCTCATTCTTAAGATTATCAAGATTGATGCCGGTCTTTCCACCTACTGAGGCGTCGACCATCGCCAAGAGCGTTGTCGGGATATTGATAAAATCAATGCCACGCTTGAACGTTGAAGCGGCAAATCCGCCCAAATCCGTCACCATGCCTCCACCTAAGTTGATGAGCAGTGAATGGCGGGTAGCATGACCACGCTCAAGGGCCCGCCAGACATAGACCAACGATTCGATGTTCTTGTGAGTATCAGTGGGCGCGATGGTAATAACGGTAGCATCACGCAGACCTATGAAGTTTTCTATCACCGGCCAGCATTTTCCACGTGTAGTATCATCAGTGAGGACAAAGATGCGGTCGTGCTCGCACTCGGATATTGCCATTGCCAAGTCCGTGGCAAGGCTCTTTGTGATAATAACTCTCTGTTTCATAATCTTATACTTAACGTGTGGTTGACGTATCATTTTTCTTTAATTCTACAAATATAATGATAAAGACAACAAGAAGTTTTAAAGGCTCACGATAAATTAGAACTTTTTAATACTTACGGTCGCCGTTTTGCTCATATCAGGCCATCAGTGTGCAATATTTTTTTGCGCAACAACTTAAACCAAGTTGCATTGTCAACGTCTATACGTATAGATAACAATCCTATTTTTAAAAGATGAGAAAAATGCTATTAATGGCTATCCTGACACTATTGTCAACGGTAGCCATAGCTCAGAAGAGAGAGATCAGCGGCTCCATCATAGACTCCAAAAGCAAAGAGAGTATCCCTTTGGTGACAGTTCAGTTGCTGAAATCAGATTCCACTTTCCTCACCGGTGCCATGTCGGGTGACGATGGCAGCTTTAAGATGATTGCACCAAATAATGGGTCATTTATCCTGAAGTTGTCAAGCATTGGCTATAAGACCTTGACACGCCGCGTGAGTATCAGCCAGGACCAGGACGTTGCACTTGGCAAGGTGTCTCTGACACCCGACGCCATCATGCTGAAGGAAGCTACCGTGACAGCCCAGGCCCAAAAAGTTGTGGTCAAGGAGGACACCTTCGTCTATAATGCCAATGCCTACCGCACACCGGAGGGATCTACCATTGAAGAACTTGTCAAGCGCCTGCCCGGTGCTCAGGTTGATGACGACGGAAAGATAACCATCAATGGCAAAGAGGTGAAGAAAATACTTATTGACGGTAAAGAGTTTATGACCGGCGATACCAAGACTGCCATCAAGAACATCCCCACCTCTATCATTGAGAAGGTGAAGTCCTACGATCAAAAGAGTGACCTCGCTCGCGTTACCGGTATCGACGACGGCGAGGAAGAGACCGTCCTCGACTTCGGTGTGAAGAAGGGAATGGACAAAGGCCTCATGGTCAATGCCGATGTCGGTGTAGGAAACAAGAACCGTTACAGCAGCCGTCTTTTCGGTGGATATATGAATGGTGGTCTGCGACTCTTCGGCATGGGTAATGCCAACAATACCAACGACATGGGCTTCGGTGGCCGAGGAGGATTCTTTGGCGCAGGACGCAATGGCCTTAATGCCAGCAAGATGGCAGGTCTGAACATGAACTATGAAAAGAAAGACACGCTGAAGATGGATGCCAGCGTGAGATGGAATCACAGCGACGGAGATGTGCGCTCAAAGACGAGTACAGAGAACTACGTGAGCACTGTAGGGTCTTTCTCCAACAGTCTCAGCCAAAGCTATTCGCGCGGCAACAGCCTCGACGCCAGAGCCAGGATAGAGTGGACACCAGACTCCTTGACCAACATCATGTTCCGCCCCACTCTTCAACTAAGCAAGACTGACGGACTGTCGCTGAGCACCTCAGCGTCATACAATGCCAACCCCTACACACTGGTCTCAGACCCGTTGTCAGCAGAAGCCTTTGAGAAACTTGCAGAAGAGGACGCCATCGTCAACTCCAGCAGCGCACAGAGCATTACCTACTCCAAGACAAACAGCGTTGGCGCCATGTTGCAAATCAACCGAAGGCTGAACAGCAAAGGACGCAACGTAACCCTGAGAGGTGACATGAGCTACAGTGATACTAAGTCCAACTCACTGTCTACCAATAATGTGCATCTCTATCAGTTGCAGAACGCCTTGGGCAACGACTCCACCTACCAGACGAGTCGCTACAACCTCGCACCGCAGAAGAGCTTGAGCTACTCCGTCCAGGGAACCTATTCCGAGCCTTTGTGGAGAGCAACCTTCTTGCAGTTCAGATACCGGTTCACCTACAGCTACAGCAAAAGCGACCGTTCCACTTACGACTTCTCCAACCTCGGCGAAGACTTCTTCGCTGGGCTGACACCTGTCTACCGCAGTTGGGACAGTTACCTCAACCGGTTGGCAAACCCATATACCGACTATCTCGACAGCGACTTGAGTCGCTATTCCGAGTATAAGAACTACACGCACATGCTCGAACTCATGTTCCGCATGATACGTCAGAAATGGCAGCTCAACGCCGGCGTGATACTCCAGCCACAAATCTCGCACTATATACAAAACTACCAAGGGGTGTCTGTTGACACGACACGCACCGTCACCAACTTCACCCCTACCCTGGACTTCCGCTACAGATTTAACAAGCTCAGCAACTTGCGCATCAACTACCGCGCCACTACCACGCAGCCAAGTATCTCACAGCTGCTCGCCATTACCGACGACTCTGACCCGCTGAATATCACCACCGGTAACCCGGGACTGAAGCCAGCTTTCAACCAGAATCTCCGTATGTTCTACAACGCATATTACGAGAAGACGAAGCAGTCGCTGATGACATTTGTCAACTACAGCAACACGCGCAACTCCATCAGCAACCGCGTGACCTACGACGAGACGACAGGCGGCAGGCTGACAAGACCAGAAAATATCAACGGCAACTGGAGCGTGAGCTCTGCATTCATGTTCAATACGCCCCTCGACTCTGCCGGTTTCTGGAATATCAACACCTTTGCCAACTTCAACTATGCCAATAACGTAGGTTATGTCAGTCTCTCGCGTGATGCCAACTCATTGAAAAACACCACACGCGACCTTACCATCGGCGACCGCCTCGCTGGCAGCTACAGAAACGATTGGATAGAGATAGAGTTGAATGGGGCTTTCAACTACCGACACTCCAACAACAAACTGATCCCCACCTCCAACTCCAATGTGTGGCAGTATAGCTATGGTGGCAGCATCATGCTTACAGCACCATGGGGCACAGCATTGTCCACCGACATGAACATGAACTCACGCCGAGGATATACTGACAACTCTCTGAATACCAACGAGCTGGTATGGAATGCGCAACTCTCACAGAGCTTTCTGAGAGGACGCCCCCTGACCGTGATGCTGCAATTCTACGACATTCTCCATGAGCAGAGCAACTTCAGCCGTAACATCACAGCATCGATGCGCAGCGATACGGAATACAACAGTATCAACAGCTATGTGATGCTTCATGTCAACTACCGCCTCAACCTCTTTGGCGGTATGCAGGCCCGTCAGGGCGGCGACCGCCGCGGCTTCGGCGGTCCTCCTAATGGCGGTCCAGGCAGAGGCTTCGGCGGAAGACCACCACGCGGTGGCGGTTTCGGTCGGCCCATGGACTAAGACCATGCACGGCATATGCCAACGACATCTGTGGCATATGCCAACGATATCTACGGCATATGCCAACGAATTCCATGGCATATGCCAGGAACCATCCACAGCGCTTGTTAGCAATAATAAAACAATGAGGGCGAGGTAATTACCCCGCCCTCATGTTTTCTCTATCAAAATATAACAAAGTCTGTTACTTCTCCTCCTCTTTTTCTTCCTCCGGAGCGAAAGTAGCTTTGAAATCCGTGTAGCCGTTCTCCACAAGGATGTTGTACCACTGCAACAGCTTCTTGATGTCGCTGTCGTGGACGCGGTCACGGTCGTAAGAGGGCAGGACCTCAGCGAAATAGTCGCGGAGCTCGGAAGAAGGACACTTCTTATAGTTGATGGAAGCCTTCTTAGAACCTTCTTTCTCGCCCACCTTTGTCAGCACCTCCCACAAGGGAATATCTTCAGCATCGGTATACATTGCGATATCACCTAAGCTCGTCACACGGTCGCTGGCAAAAGCCGGCTGACGACGGTGAGAAGCGTCGATAGCCTCAACGATGAGGTTCAGTTTGCCACGGGACACGAGCTTGTAAAGCCCTGGCTTGCCCGCAATAGAAAGTATTGTCTCCATAATATTAATATTTTGTTAATTGTTATATCTAAGTTTATTGTGCAGCTATGTTATCCAGCAGCCGTGTTATCTGCGTTTCCAAATCAGCAACCCCATCGTTGTTGATGACAAAATCGCACAGCGCTGCCACTTTTTCCTGCGACCATTGTCGCCCTATCCACTCAAGAGCCCGCTCTCTCGTGATGCCATCGCGAAGCATGACCCGCCTTAGGCGTATCTCCAAAGGAGCCGTCACGCACACTTTATAGTCGAAAGGAACCCTGTGGATGAAGCCACTGTCGAAAAGGATAGCACTCTCCAGCCACTGCATGCCGCTATGCAAAAAGTCATCGGCCACAGCGGGATGAATGATGTCGTTGACGGCCTGCTTGTGAGTCTCTGACTCAAGGAGGAACTGCGCCAGCACCCGCTTCTGGAGTACCATCCCAGAATAGACGCTATCGCCTACAAGGCGGCAAAGTGCATCCCTCAACTTTACATCTGTCGCCCAGAGACGCTTAGCAGCACTGTCGCAGTCGTAGACACGGATGCCACGATTTTCCAAGAGATGGCAGACAAAGCTCTTGCCACTGCCTATGCCACCTGTAATAGCCACGTACCTCATTGTTGCTCTATAAGATAATCAACCTGGTCAGTCTCAAGTTTGGCTGACCGCGCAAAAGTTGAACGATTGCGAAGATACAGTTTGCACTTATCAGACGGATGAGCAGAAATCTCGTTATAGTCGACCGTCACAGCAAAGTCGGACGGTTGGATCAGCCGGTAAGCCTTGGCACCGACGGTATAGGTGACCTTCACGGTCTGTGGGAACGTGCGGATGGTCAAGCTTTCTGGCTTATTGACAGCGGTAATAGGCACTTCAATGCTGCCCTCGGTAAGGATATCGGGATACAGCGTGACCGTCACGGACTCGGGGACTATCTTTGCTCCCGGAATCTTCTTCAAGAAGACAGTGCGCTTCACCGTGGCATCGAAGTTAGAGATATCGAGGCGGTCGGTATATACATTCTCTATCTTATCAAGCACCTCCCGGCTGGCATAGACCGTAGCAAAGTCAGGGGTTATCTGCGTATGGGCAAGATAGTAATTGCCACCAGGGACTATGGAGCCTACGAGCTGAATCTTGATACGGCGGTTCAGACCATAGTTGAAAGTGAAGTCCAACTGACTGGCTTTCAATGCCGTTATGGATGTTGAATTGTAGAGTTGTTGCCGTATCAGCCTTTGCAGGTCAGAGGAAGGTACCGAGCCCCGGTCGGTCTGCTTGTTGGCATAAGTAGAGAAATTGAGTTTCAAGGGCCGCAGCTTATTACTGGTCTCATACATCATGATGACATATCCCTTGTCACGCACCGAGACACGCAGGGTGTCGGAGAGTTCCTGTGTAATGACAACGTTCTTCGGGACCCCGACAAGACGCATAGGAACGCCGAACTCCACCTCGTAGGTCTCATTGAGCGTCATCATCAACCAAAAGATGCTGCTCAAAGCGAGGAAGAAGAGGAAAATCAAGAACTCCTTACCCGAGAAGCCGGATAAGAGTTTCCCGAAGAAATGGTAAATCCGCTCAAATATCTTCATCATTCACAACACATAAACGCACAATGCACAGCCCTTTAGCCGCCTCACGGACGCTCCAGGACCATGCATTGTGTATTATGGATTATGCGTTAGGCTGTCCCTGTGCTGCATCAGCAAAGACAGTACCCTTGTCGACGGTGATAACAACGCCACGAGCGATCTCCACTTCCACAGCGTTCTTCTCGGTATCAATGCTCTTTACGGTTCCATAGATGCCACCACCCGTGACAACCTTAGAACCCGGCTGAAGAGAGTTCTGGAACTCGCGAATCTTCTTCTGGCGCTTCTGCTGAGGACGCACCATGAAGAACCACATAATGACAAAGATGGCGATAAGCATGAAGATCATGCCGCCGAAACCGCCCTGAGTCTGCTGTGCTGCTAAAAGTAATGATGTCATATTTATTCGAATTTATTAGTTATTCCTGTTTGTCGTTCTCTGTGTTTTGGTCACTCTCACTGCCGCCCTGTGGCGTTTCCGCAGTAGCAGGATGGTGAACGAAGCGTGTCGGACCACTATAGTTGTCCTCACTGCCGTTGTTGCCATTGTAGTTATCCCTATTATAATAGGTGTGGCGGCGATAGCCCCGGCCGTTGTCTTGTCTGTCACCGTTGAACCGGTCTTCTCTCTCCATAGGCCTTCTCTCCTGACGTGGAGGCATCTCCTTCATCATCTTCCCGGCATCGATAAGGTGACGGGCGATGGCGTCAAGCATGCCGTTGATATATCCGCCACTTCGTGGTGTACTGTAACGCTTTGCCATGTCCACAAACTCGTTGATAGTCACCTGTGCGGGGATATTGGGGAAAGTAAGCATTTCGGCAATAGCTATCTGCATGATGACGACGTCCATATAAGCCAAACGCGAGAAATCCCAATTGTGAGAAGCCTCACTCATGTATCGCTGATATTCGTCACCATTGAGAATGGTGGCACGGAAGAGCTTGCGTGCGAAGTCACGGTCATCCTCATCCTTATATTCCGGAAGAAGAAGCTGGTTGCCCTTCTCTTTAGGGTCAAAACGCTTGATGGTCTTCAGGACGAAGGTATCAACGACCTCCTTGTCATCATTCCAATACAGGCTCTTCTCTTCCAGGAGCGCATCAAGGTCGCTATTGTCTTCAATAAACAGTTTGTAGAGCTTACGCCAAATCTCCCGGTCGTCCTCGTAATCGTCGCCGGGCGCAGCCATATACTCAGCATAGGCCTCACTCTGCTCTATTTGGCCGCAGAGTTTCTTGACGAAATCCACACTGTCGTCCCACGACAGTTTCTTGTCTTCATTAAAACTATTGAGCATTTTGTTTTCCTCAAGCTGCACGGCAAACTTGTTGAAAGCAAACTTAGGCGAAGGCTTATCAGTGCCTTCGCGCAGGGCGCGCTGGGTTGCCGTCTCTACACGGGAACGCTCTTCCCGGGTAACGGCTACAATCAGGTCAAGAAGATAGTTGTAAAGGTCATAAGCCTTCGACAGACTTAAAAGAAGTTCTTTCTCCGCCGAGTCTATGTTCTTGTTCCCATTCTGATAGTATGCGTAGGTCAGCTGAACTATCTTTGTACGTATCAATTCACGATTAATCATCACTCTTTCTCTTTAGAGGCCAAATAACTCTGCAAAAGTAGTAAATATTCCCCTATCAAGCAAAAAAGCGAGTGCAAATATTAGTTTTTTTTCGATTTCGTTGTAAAAATAGGAATAAAAGCAGTAACTTTGCACCGCTTTTCCGCCACAGGAGGCATTCCGTGGCAGAGAGTAATATGTGATGGCGAATTAATTCACTATTTAATTTAGAGTAACACATTTAAGAAATGAAAGAAATTGAAATTGCAGGTCAGAAGCGCGAGTCCCTTGGTAAGAAAGCTTCTAAAGCTCTCCGTAAGGAGGGTCTGGTTCCTTGTGTACTTTACGGAGAGTCTAAAGACGAGAACGGCAAGCCCGTTGCCTTGTCTTTCGCATCTCCTTTCAGCGAGCTGCGCAAGCTCATCTATACTCCTCACATCTACGTTGTGAAGCTGAACATCGACGGTGAGGCTCACACCGCTATCATGAAGGAGATTCAGTTCCACCCTGTTACAGACGCTCCTCTGCACGTTGACTTCTTCGAGGTCAATGACCAGAAGCCTATCACTATCGGCATTCCCGTTAAGCTCAACGGTCTGGCCCAGGGTGTCCGCGACGGTGGTCGTATGAACCTCTCCATCCGTAAGATTGCTGTCACAGCTCCTTACCAGCAGATTCCTGAGCACCTCGACATCGACGTCACAGCACTGAAGCTCGGCAAGAGCATCAAGGTTGGCGAGCTTTCTTTCGAGGGTCTGGAGATTGCAACAAGCAAGGATGTCGTTGTCTGCTCCGTCAAGATGACACGTCAGGCTGCCGCTGCCGCCGCTGACGCCGCTTCTGCCGACGCTTCTGCTGATGCAGCAGCTCCCGCAGCTGAGTAATTATAACTCTTAAGTTTCAGACTTAGAACAAAGAGCAAAAGGTAGAGAGTAAAGAAAACGTCAGCGATTGCCGCAAGGCCGTTGACAGGTTTCTTTACTCTTTACTTTCTGCTCTTTATCGTTTTTTATAGCTATGGACAAATTTCTTATCTGTGGTCTTGGCAATCCCGGCGACGAATATGCCGGTACCAGACACAATACCGGTTGGATGGCCGTTGACGCCTTTGCCGAGGCTATGGGTGCCGAATGGCGTGACCGGCGTTATGGCTTCGTTGCCGAAGCATCACTGAAAGGTCGAAAGATCTTCATCCTTAAGCCCACGACCTTCATGAACCTTTCCGGCAACGCTGTGCGCTACTGGCTCAACGAGGAGAAGATAGACCAGTCGCGGCTTCTCGTCATCAGCGATGATGTGGCCCTGCCCTTAGGTGAGTTCAGACT